>Ga0105053_10005356_pt1 | contig 18274 bp, 14 predicted proteins | sample BON01_FD_78093 | JGI IMG/M metagenome (GOLD analysis project Ga0105053, IMG submission 78093) | Freshwater microbial communities from Lake Bonney liftoff mats and glacier meltwater in Antarctica - BON-01 | ecosystem: Environmental > Aquatic > Freshwater > Ice > Glacier meltwater | place: Lake...
GGTCAAGCTACTTTGAATAGCCAGAATATTGTTGATGATATAGATTGATGCATCAGAGCGATCAAGACCTGAAGCACTTTTCCTACATAATTCTAAAAGAGGTTCTATAAATGCTTTCAAAATCGGAGCAACGACTTCTTCATCATCTTGTTCGTCCACAGCAGAACTACGAACAGCGAGCACATCCGAAAGTCGACGAATTATTTCGCTGACTTCTAATGCGACGGAGAGATCTCGAGGGTAGGCCGGAGGCGACGAAAGAAGCCTATCAAGCTGCGTGTGAATAGTCATGAAGAACGAATCATAGTACATCTTGTGCAGCTCTTTGATAGTGTCGATGACTAGAGGGCCTTCTAGCGACGTCGTGAACGCGTTGAGGTAGTACTCGAGCAGGCTTGTTAATTTGAATATTGTAATAGTGGATGACAAGTTCCCTAGAATAGATTTCGCGCGGGTAACAAGAGCTGCCTTCATACCTTGAAATATTTTATCAAGTGCCGCTAGGTTTGCGGCGTTGTCTTGATCCACCGGAAACAAGGCAAAAAGTAATGATTTCTCTACCGTCATAGACTGATGCACGTAGGCAAGCATATCTCCCAGATAACGTTCAGGGTCATGGGAATGCATCTCAATGGGACGCGAATGGTCGCCTGACAACGCATATGCAAACCGTCTGTATCAATGTCAATGTCTGCAACATTTTCTGTACATACAACTTACCTCGCTATAATTACCGATCGAATATCCCCAGCATGCAATCTAGCATGCTCGTAGTAAACTTCAGCGTTCTTCAGTGTTTCTAATCCCCGGAGCAAAGAAGGTGAGGGCTCCGGGAATGAAGGATCTAGATTCGAAAATTGCGTTTGCACCCAAGTGAACAATTTTTCAAATGCTTGGTCTTGATAAACAGCCATGGAATCAAACAATTCTAACCCAGCACTCTGAAACTGCGAACTAATCAGCTCGTGACATTCATCCCGGATTCTACTGACATCGTTCAATGCCGAAAAGAATAAAGTCCCACTGGCAGGTCCTTCTTCAAGACCTTTTAATTGAATATCAGTCAGTTTAAACCGTTTCAAAAAATCTTCCGTCATAGCAGCTTTGTCTATTGCCCTGTCCTTGTGTGCTTCTAGCTCAGCGATCTGTTCTGCGAATTCGTTCGAGTCGTTTATTGTCTTTGTAACGATATTTAGAAGCCTATCACTTTCTGTTTGAATGAAGTTTGCATTTTTTTCAATGGTTTTGATTTTCTTGTTGACTGAATTCAAAGATTCGATGAATTCTTCAACCAAGTCTAACCCACGAGATTCCAGGTTTGCTCGGAGGCCTCGTCGAGACTCAAGAGTGTTGTCCCCTTGGAGGTAGAAGTCAGCTAGTGTATCAAGCGCCTCCAGCATCACAGGAGTGCCAGTGCGCATGGCCTGAACCTTCTTCAGTTTCTTCGTGAGGACTACGGGAGCACTCATCTCTTGTTTTCAAATAAGAAGGGGGGCTTTTCAATGGATTTGAAAGTTAGATTTGAGCGCTGTGCCTTCCTTGGCAAATGGTTGAGCAGTATTCTGAAAACAAGTTATTTCACTCATTTTATTAACCTGGAGTATTTTATTGAAACAAAAATAGTTGGATGGTCATCCGAAAGGAAACAACTATTTTATTTTAATTTGAACAGCTCGTTTCAGGATACTTGATGCTCTCAATGGAACAAGACACAAAGGATGTTTTTAATTAGTTAGATTTGAGCTATATGGACGTTTTTCGTTTTGGTTTCTACATCGTCTTTTGGAATGTAAGGAACGAAGTCTAATTTCAACTTCGTGTGGGTGAACCTCCCAGTGTATAAATCATAGAATATCTCGGAAGATTCGCTGCCAAAATGGTTACCCCATAATTTGATTTGTGTCAAAGTTGCGTTTAGTGAAAGCCCCCTTCCCAATTCCGAGAGTCCAACATCGTTTATTGAATTGTTGGCCAGGTTCAAATCAAGTAAAGACTTATTTCGACGTAATACTTGACCAAAAGTAAGTGCACCATCATCAGCTATACGATTCGAATCCAGATTCAAACTTTCAAGGGTTTTATTGGTTAGCAGCATGGTCGCTAAAGCTCGCGCCCCCCCGAATGAAATTTGGTTGCATTTCAAATTCAAATGCCGCACACTTTTATTTTTACAAAAAGCCGTTGCGAGGACGGTGACTCCCATACATCGAATTCTCCATTTTGCGAGACTGATTTTTTGCAAACTTTGATTCTGCTCCAACATATTTCCTATTTGAAGGACTAATTCTTCATCATAGCTGAATATTCGAGGATTATCCAGTACTAAAATTTTAAGAGATTTGTTATTTTGTAACGAGGTCGCAATGGCTGCAATGGAATCCATGTCTTGCTCTGTAGACCCTAAATCCATTTCAACTAAACTGTTATCCGAATGCAAAAAGTCTGATACAATCATACCACCTATATTTCCAAGCGGATTCGAATTCAAAATTAAATGAGTCAACGAACTTTTCCCGGAATTGGACGCTATGAAAATGGCTGTCAACGCATCAGGTCCAAAATTGTTGCTGGTCAAATTTAAATACACTAGCTGTGCATGGAGTATTATGTCAACAATGTATTGAATGCAAGAATCGTCGAGGTTATTGTAGCTGAGATCCAATTTACGAAGGAGCCGTCCACTCTGTTTCACAGCGTTTGCAATCGCTTGAACATCAACATTTGATAGTCGGTGGGAAAACATTCGTAACTGGTTACCGTTCAAAATTAGATCTGTCTCTCCGACGCACTTCATAACCTCCTCACATGGCTCCACCTTGCAAAGGTCACAGCTGCTCTGATACGCTGCTTGAAACGAAGTCATCAGTTTATTGTCTACATTTCAACGGACAAATACCGTTTTCTGATGAAGTTGGAGTACACGGTGATCGATGAAAAGACGGTGATAGAGTCTATTCAATTGGAGAGATCGTTGGCAAATAATTCGAAGCAGGAGTCAAGCAACGATAAGCAAGTCGAAGCCAAAGAAGGCGAGCCAGAGGAACCGATTGTGTTTTCGAAAATACAAGTACTTCGATTGTCATACAAAAATGTTTTGAGGATAGATAACTTGATAGGTTTTGAGGCGTTGCACACATTGTGTCTCGATAACAATGTTATTGAGGACATTGAAAATATCAGTCATCTCGTCAATCTCACATGGCTTGATCTTTCATTCAACAACATTTCAAGTATTCAAGGTGTTGAGAATCTTGTCAACTTGAAGGATTTAAGTCTTTATGGTAATAATATAGAGACCATTGACAAACTTGGCTCGTTAACTCAACTAGAATGCATATCACTAGGGCGCAACAAGATCAACAAATTGGAAAACCTTTTATACTTGCGACAATTCAAAAAGCTGCAAGTGGTTACTTTAGAAGGTAATCCAGTGTGTAAAGATCCAGAATACCGTTTTTTCGTTTTGGCATATCTGCCAAATTTGAAATATGTCGACTACGCTCTTGTTGGGCCTAGTGAGGTGATTTCTGCTAGAGAACAATATCAAGATGAGTTACTGGAGGCACAGGAGAGAGAAACCCTGGAGAAATCCAGTGAGCAAGCAGCTAAACAACATGGTGAATATCTCAAAACTCTGCGAGCTGCAAATCTCATCATACTCGAAACACTATTCACTGATATGTTTTCAGGTGATAAAGAATTATCCAAGCTGCAGATGCTCCCAGGATTCGATACCATACTCGATAGCTATCAGCATGAATACCGAATTCAAGTTGAAACTTCTGTTAATAGTGGTTTAGAATTGAGCAACCGATATGGGGCAGAATTTGAAAAGATCGACGCGGCTTACAACAAATTGACGGCAGAGAACGAGTTAGTGTGTATTGGGGCTGTACAGCAATTTACCAAAAGAAAAAAGATTGTGCATCAAAAGATCTCATCAATAACGGATCCTGAGACCGCGAAGTCAGACCTTCACACAGATTTGGCTGATCTGGGAGCATTGAATCACGACCTCAAGGAGCAGCTGATGACATTAGAAACACAACAGGTGCAGCAATTGAAGAGTCTGTTGGATATTTTTGAAAACCGCGCAATGATAATCAGAGCACAACGTGTGGAGCATGCAACTAGCTTCTTTAGAGCAGTTGAAGATTTAGAGAACTCGTTTGCGTCAGCTAGTGAAGACTTGGCGAACGACTTGATGGAGAAACTGGTGGCAGATCAATTGGATGATCTCCCGGAAGAGACGCTGAGCCTGTTGTCTGATAGAGACACCTTACTAATGGCAATCCAAGGTGTCCATGACAACCATTTAGGAAAACTTTTAGCTGAAGAAGATATTACGAGAGACGGAATCATCAACTCCTTAACCGTGACTGTTACTGAAATGAAAGGAAGGGACACAAAGCAAAACCGTGACCGTGTGTTTGAAATCGCAAAGATATTTAATGGCTTTGAAGCAGACATTGATTCACTGCGCACCGAACTCAAAAGAGCTGAAGATGATGAATCATAAATAAGAAAATCCTAATTTTTCCCCCATTGCTTTTTGAATTCAATCCTGAAAACAAGAATTAAATACCATCTGGTAACCAAAAGAGTTGGCAAACGAAATAATTTAGTCAGGACCACTATGGGCTTGAGTGTGGTCAGTAAGTATGTTGTACATTGCCTCGTCTACCACTAGCGACTTCCGGAAGATTGCATCGTTCCTCGCTCCTGTTCTCAGTTCACACCGAGTACCAGGATGTCGTCACAAATTGGTGGCAAATTTTTAACAACGGATTTTTTTTACATTGGTATGATGCCATCTTCGTCTATCATCAAGGACTTGAAGCGCTCCAACTACGAATTGGAAACATTAAACCTTCGAGAAAGCGAACGAGTAAGCACTATAGCTGGTTTCATTTGAATTTGAATTAACGAATACAGGCAGAAAAACTATCGCATGAGATTTCCAAACTTAGACAACTCGTACAGGAGAAGGACAAAGAGATAAGGTCCTTGAAAGTAAAAACATCACATAGTCGCAAACCGTTAAAACCGTTAAGCGAGAATAAAACCAAAGATAAAAATGAAGTTGATCTTGTATGTCATGAAGAGAACAAGCGACTGAAATCACTTTTAAAATGCCAAGAAGGGGACTTGAATAAAGCAGCTGACGAAATAGAAGTTCTGGCATGCGCATTAGAAGAACGAGCTGAAACTCTTCAAGTTGATGGAAACCTAAAATCAGGTCTTTTGTACGAGTTAGCAGCAAACAAGGTAGAAAGAATGAGACTCGAAAAGAATATTTTCAAATTGGATCGCGAAGCAGAATTGGTTGCAGTGCAGATGAAAGATATGAGGATTTTAAATGACCAATTAAACCGCAGATTGAACGAATCTAATCGACAGGTGGAACAGTTTACCGAAGAGCGTACGGTGATGTTGGATTATATCCAAGATAAAGCAAATCAAATTTGCAGACTGGAAACTTCCATTTCCAAATTATCTCATCCAGTTCGTGATTATTCCAATGGTGATGAATTTGTCGACTTTGAATGTCCCAGGTGCCAAGTTTCAAACTTCGAATTCGAAAAACTGCTTATGCAGACAAATGCCGATATTGAAAAAAGTAATTTAAAGCAAAACAATGAAATGATGCGTGAGACAATTGCCGTAATGGAGTCAAAATTGCTAATGTTGGAAAAGCAAGTTTTGAAAACTCATCCCGACCTCGGATGAATTATCAAAAAGTAAAACCTCATCTTCAACGCATCAGTACAGGGCATTATGGATATATAAATGGTCAAAACATAATAAAGAATTACACGGACTTAAATAAAAAATAAATGCTCGTACTGTATTCGAAAATCAAGTATTGATATCTCGTGGACCAGATCTACCACCAATGAATAAAAATTCATTCTTGACTCTCATCAATGAATCTGCAATATCAAAAAAGCAAATTCATGATTTACGCGTCCCAGACTCTTGTTTCTTTTTATTCTTTTTCTGTTTGGTATTCGTTTCACAAAATGAATCAGGATTTCTTCGCTCAAACTCTTCTGTTTCGCGAATATAATTCAACATATCAAACATAGGATCCTGTTTCAATTCTGTGATATTCGATTTCCTCCTTTTACTCGAAGCAACACGAGGCATTTTCGGAACTTCGTTGCTGATTGCGTTGCCTTGAAATTTCCCCTCATCGTCTCGTACTCGTTTCAAATTCTTTTCACTCAAAACCTAAAACAGCAAATTAGCGGGAATTTAAAAGGTTCACAGCAAGAAAACCTACATTCCATGACTTTTTAAGCAGCAACTTCACAGGCATGTTTCACCTGCTTTGTTGCTTGTTGCTTACGATAAGAGAAAAACAAGCGAAGAGCCCCCCCATGACAGTGAAACAGAATCCATCCGATTAATACATTTTATTTGGAATGGATGTCACTGTAGAACTAGGTGACCGAAGCTATCCAATATCATTCCGACCTTTGGACTCTCTAGGTGAAACCATAGCTAAGCACTACAAGGTTGGCAAGTGTGTGTTGGTAACCAACGATGTAGTTGGACCTCTCTATGGAGAAAAAGCAATGTCCGCATTGAGAAAAGCTGGATGGAACCCTTCATATGCGGAAATCCCAGATGGGGAAGATAGAAAGTCCTCTGATACTTATGTGGCATTGGTTAATTCACTATTATCGCTTCAAGTAGACAGAAAGACTCCGGTGATTGCTTTAGGTGGAGGTGTGACAACAGACATCGTCGGGTTCGCTGCAGCAACAACATTACGAGGCATACCATTTGTGAATGTTCCGACTACTCTGTTGGCGCAGGTGGATGCGTCAGTGGGTGGCAAGACAGGAGTGAACACCTCCCATGGAAAGAATCTTTTGGGGGCCTTTTGGCAACCGTTCCTTGTTCATATTCCCATTGAAACTTTGGGTACTTTGTCTGATGCAGAATTTCGTTGCGGTTTGGGTGAGGTTGTGAAACATGCAGTGTTAGAGGAAGTTGAGGATCCTAGGGACAAAACGAAACTAGTCGCATCGACGGAGTTTTTCGAATGGTTGGAGAAGAACGGAAAACGCTTGGCGAACAGAGACTCAGAGTGTTTAGTTCATGCAATAAGACGTTGTTGCGAGATTAAGGCAATGGTTGTAAGTGCAGATGAGAGAGAATCTGGGAAAAGAGCGTTGCTGAATCTTGGACATACAGTTGGACACGCTGTTGAGTCCGTCATGGGGTATGGCAAGTTGCGACATGGCGAGGCTGTGGCGATTGGCACTTTGGCGGAGGCTCAGCTTGCTTGCTTGAAAGGATTCTGTGATCAAGCACTTATTAACCGCATCGCCCAGCTGCTTCGTGTTGTTGGTCTCCCAACAGGTATCGAAGGTCTTGAAGTGGATGCGCTAGTTGAAGCTAGTTTGATGGATAAGAAGCGAGAAGATACCCAAATTAGTGTGACAATGATACATGGTATTGGCGATGTTCGATTGCTTAAAGTCACTCCTGATGAGTTGATTCCAGTGTATAGAATGCTTTCAGGGAACACAAGCCAGAAATTCTCTGTGGTACCGCCTGCAGCACCCAATTCTACCCCGCAAGTCAACTCGAATGCATATGGCATAGGCTCGAATCAAAACAATGCAAGACCATCAACCAGAGTGAGAGCTCCTCCTGGAGGGTCATCTTCAATCATATTTGGATAATTGGACTACAACTTCTATTAGGATCCTAAAAAGGTTGCGAGAGAAATAGAATAATATCTAATGAAATTTAAAATGGCGAGACAGTCCAACTTTAAGAATATATTCGAATCATTGAACCGCAATTACGATTTACGATGGTACAATACAGTAAGAGAAACTGAGTAGTAACGAAATTTAAAATGGCGAGGCAGTCCAACTTAAGCCATATATGGATTACTTATTGATTTGAATTTTATATTTAACGCCTGTCTCCAAAAAGTTGCAAGATATAGAGGAACAGATTAATGATGTCAAGATACTGAAATAATGGTGAGACAGGTTAAGAACATGAACAAGGAAACTTACCAACGAGAGTGCAGCAAAAACATAATCATCCACTCCAATCTCTTGCTGTGCATGCTTGCCACCAATGATAAGTTGCGTATCATAAACGACATACATGGAGAATAATAAAGTGCCAAACACAGCGTATACTTTTCCACTAGCCCCGCCTAGTCCTGTTAGCGCAGAAACCAATCCGAAGATGATCATGACCCAAAGTGCTAAGAACAAATACACACCCATTCCCGTAAAATCATATTTAGTCTGACTTGCAAACAAAATAAGTCCAGAAACCACTCCTAAAGTCATCCCTACGGCCAACGCTACAGAATCTGCTTCATAATAAACCGTGGTGGATCCAAGCATCAATGCTTCCGCAATAGTGAACACGCTAAGCATTATATAATTGCTTGGATAGTTTCTGGCCATCATTGGAAAACAAACCATGGCAAAAATTGTCACCAGGGAGAAAGTTATTCCAACAACAACAGGCCAACTGTTGTTACGCATGTACTCGTTGGTAGGTTTATGGGAAACACACAGCAACACAAACCCGAAAGTCACCAATAGCTGCACTAGAAGAATTCCAAACACCTTCCTGATGAACCCATGTCGAACACCAACGCTGTAAGCGTCCAAGGAATGTGAGAACATTTCATCAGCCCCTCCTTCTAGACCACCATCATGTGAGTACGGCTCACGAAGGCTTTGAGCAATAGGTATATGCTCGTCATCGTTTATGCTTCGATGCAAAGGTTTCTGTGCAGAATCATGCGCTGATGCTCCTTCCCCATAATCCATCCTAGTTGTAATATTGTGATTCTCCCCCTCCTTTTTTTCTTTCAATACTTTTCCTGAAATGACGTCTTACGTACGACACGCCTCTCATGCAAACTCATGGTATAGCGCTGTGCCCGGTAAACTTGAATCTGAAATTTCATCTTGGTTAGAGACGGGATCGTTGCAGTGCAACAGCACGCCTTGTAATCGAGTTGCTGGTATCATCGCACCTCATGCAGGTTTCTCTTACAGTGGAAGCACTGCAGCATTTGCTTATTCCAAAGTGGATCCAAAATCTATTAGAACAGTTTTCATATTAGGGCCCTCGCATCATTACTTCTTGAAAGGTTGTGCCGTAACAAATGCAACTGAATACGCTACTCCGCTAGGAAATATTCCGATTGACAGAGACGTCACGATGGAGGTAAAGAGATTACTAGGGGATGACCTTTGCGAGACAATGGACCAATCCATTGATGAGGAAGAGCATTCTATTGAGATGCAACTTCCATTTGTTGCGCATTTCTTGAAACGAAATTCCGAGATTAAGTTGGTTCCGCTTCTAATCGGGAGTCTGTCGCCTGAAGTGGAAGAACGAGTGGGACTGACGTTGAGTCACTATGTTGCTCGGAAAGATGTTTTATTTATAGTCAGCTCTGATTTTTGCCACTGGGGCTCGCGATTCAGATTTCAGTATTACAATCCCGACGATGGGCCGATATTCGAAAGTATTCAAAAACTGGATAAGCTCGGAATGGATACTATCGAAGCTCGAGATCCTGATGCTTTTACTTCGTACTTGCGGAAATACAAAAACACCATATGTGGGAGACACCCGATTAACGTGTTTCTCCATGCTTCTCGAACTTTCCCATTTAAGATTCAATTTGTTAAGTACGCCCAGTCATCATCTTGTCAGTCGATGAGAGACAGCTCCGTCTCATATGCTGCCGCCATAGTCACCGAATAAATGGTTTATATAAATGAAACTGCTATTAACTAAAAAATGAATAATAAAACATGAAGTAATGTTTGTAATTAGTATGATATTAAGTTTAAATTTAGGTATTACGGTACCGATAAATTAAATGACACCTTACATCACACTGCTCAAGTGCGAGAAAATATCCTCAGATGATGTATCAATTCCTGTAGATGCTTTCGATGGTCTTATTAGAAACATAACTGAATCATGTGAATCGATTTCAAACGTGATGCCTTGGTCCGTGGCCAAATCTGTTTGATCTTTTCCAGTCCAGACATTGATAACAGATGAAGCCTTCGCTTTAAGAGCAACATCATCCCAGTGAAGAATCATCGAGGTCTTTTTGGGTTCACCGTTCAAGAACAAAACCGCAATCTCCCCGTCATTTAATGGCTTCATCCAAATTTGAGCGTTCCCGAAACTCTTTGTCATTCTCCCAGGATGACCTGCCCATGTTCGGCTTATTCTGAGAGCTTCTGTGTTAGAAAATAATTTCCACACGCGTTTATTGGCTTCTGCATTGAGTAGATCGTGACCCATGATTAAAGGTGAGCTGGTTATCACCCATGCACCAAAGTGGGCACGATCCTCTATGAAATTAGGCATCCTTCCTACCTGTAACATATCGGGGTATGCCCAGCACCCAGGTCGTGAAATTGGAGATTCTCCTTGAAACTTAATGGTGGTCTGAAGGTTGCCAAACATCGAATCCCAGTTGTTACTGATATCTCCAGAAGTTCGGAAGAAATGGTACGGACATTCCGTAAGAGAAGGAACTTCTAAGCCCCAGTGGCAATTTTCAATCATCATGGGGCCTTTGGCGTGCTTATCAAACAGATCCGACCACAATTTCAAATCCATAAAAGCCGAACAGCCATCGAGCTTGACAGAATCAAAACCGAACGCAGTTGTCGCAGTTACATCACCCTCGTAATGTTTCTCTACAGGATTCCACAGTGTGGCACTCTTCTCTGGACAAATACAATTATTCAAATAGAATCCTGCTTTGAGGTTTAAATCATGGATATGAGCAACCATTTCAGCCATATTGGGAAACCTGACTTTGTTGATTAACGGATTTCCCTCGGCATCGTGAAAGCTACCGTTAAAACCTCCATTGCAGGCCTGCCAGTTATCATCCAGTCCCAAGTCGTCAAACCCCAAGTCAGCGTAAGAAACACCATCTTTCGAAGGAAGTCCATTGCTGTCTCTCTTGGAGACCAAAGCATCAGCGAGTTGCACCATGAGCGTTTGGTTCACGTTGTCCCCATATGCGTTCCAAGTTCTGAATCCCAAAGGGGGGGTTCTAGCAAGTCCGTCATCTTTTCCAGTAACCAACCCAACCACCACGATTAAACGAACCAAGAGCATCTTTCTTACAAGATTCTTCTTCAAGATTCTTAATTCTTAACTGGTAACGAGTAAAAGCATTTTTTTTTAAACACAACAAAAATCGATTATTTTTAAGCACTACAAATGCTAATTTCTTAATAAACAAGAGTATCTTGTTGAAAAAAAAGAGCCTGATGGCAATCCGTGAGGTAATCAGAAGCAAGAACATTGTGTGGAATCACTGAATTCACATTATATTTCTACTGATATTTTATTAGAAAAGTGCAAAGATACGATTCGAGATTCTTTTCAAAATATTTGGAATTATATTGAATTCCCCTGCATTACCCGGCATGTTTTCTAATGGAATCCTTCTTTTTATTAATATCCCATTCAAGTAAACTAAAGATGGCAAACACCATTTCATCAAAAAAAGTACCGAGTGAAAAAATGAAGTTTAGTTGTATCTCTAAAGAGAAGCCTGAGACATTATATTACACATATTAAACACAGCCGCAATCTAGGCATCGTTTTTTGCTTTGTCCCAAGACAAAGGTTCTGTAAATCCATTAGTTGGTCGTCGTCGTAAAGCTTGAGCCGCTCGCTCCTGGTGTGTGTCCAGCCAGGATGCCTGCTGCCGTGTTGTAGGTGTATCGCCACCTGATTGCTGGAGTTTATGTTGAATTCGAGGGCGCAGCAAAATAGTAGCTGCAGCCAACGTTCTCGGGGTTAACCCGCCATCTGCTTTATCGTCCTTATGCTCCGTGGTATTCGATGAGCCGTTGCTGTCATGAAAAGATGGAACTTTGATTGAATTTGGTTTTCTGGGTTCTATTTCTTCGAATGTATCGTCGTCTATTGAGTTTTTACGTTTTTTGGAGGATGGGGGTTTTACGACGTCTTCTTTCTTAGAAGTTGACATGACGGGTCCTCCGGTTGATTTGGCGACCTTTTGAAAATACTTTTGCGCATGTGTTCTAATCTGTACAACTGAACGAGTCTTTATCATATCCGCTATCTTCTTCCACTCCTTACCATGGAGTTCAAGTCCCTCCATAAACGTCGTGTGCTCTGTTTTCGTCCATCTTCCAGTTTGGATATTGCGTCGCTCTTCCTCGGTCATGTGATCATCCTCGCCGTCTGATTCATTCATGACAGCCTGTGAGTTTCTATGTAATCAGCTATCCTTACAGCTTCCAAACACAACTCCACAACTGTCTTTCGGTTTTGCATATTCCGGTAATAACAGGAAATAGTATTCATTATGTTACTATATAAACGGATACCGTGTCAAAAGATATTTCTGTTATACCACAAAATCGGGGGGGCTCCGCCTGAACCCCTATTGCGCAGAATACATAAAATATATATATTTAAATTCTGAACAATTTCATAGCAAACACTGCAGCTGCAGCGCCACCTAGTGCAGCTACAAGAAGTTTGGATGAATCATCTTCATCTGCAGAGTGACTTTCGTGGTGGTTCAACGTAGTCGATTTTTCCGGATACATGGACGATTTCCGAGGCATTGGATTATCCCCGCCAAATCTCTCCAAAACATCATCAATAGACTCATCATCTTCACTGCTATCTGAATCGGATCTCACATCAGCTGGAATCGGCCTAGGATCAGATGCAGCAGTAGTACTTGCATAGGCTCCTCCCCAAAGTTCATCAGCATCGGATGCAGAAGCAACATAAGACGCACTTTGATGAATGGCCTTGGGGGATTCCGCAACAGGGACTTCGGCGAGTTGATTGAGCGATACGAGCGACTGTTTGGTGATAAGAACGCCGCCCAATCTGTCGTCACCTCTTTTAAAATCCCCTTTACTAAAATTCTTTCTTATCTTGGAGGTGGAACCTGACTCTGACATATCTTTCAGCACCGCAAGAACTTCATCTGTATCGTTGACAAAATACTTTGCTCGAGAACGCGGGTTGCTGGAAACACGGATGGAATACTTGGCAATATCGTTAGACGATGCTTTGTACTTGTTCACAGCAGTAAATAGTCCTTCATCTTCTGTATCATCTCCAAAACCTGCCACAAAATCAAACCTCTGTTTTGTCAAACCAGTTTGATACCCAATTAGTTCTCGTATTGCAGTTCCTCGATTAACACCACGCAATCGAACGGTGACATATCCTTTGCCAGCATCAACTGTGAGAGGAAGTAGTGCTAAAACTGTCTCTAGCTCTGTCGTAAGAGTGGCAGCTTGAAGTTTCCCTAGGTCAGGATCAGCCAAAATATAGTTGAATGAAACAGCCGACGGACTTCTCCATACAAATGCACCATTGGTTCTGTCAGAATACTGCCTCATCACCGATAATACACTGACATGCCACTGGTCTAAACTTATGGTCTGAATATCCGCATCAATAACAGAGTTAGCTTCTGAAGAATACCCACCTTGAGAATCATTATCTTGCAAATGATATAGATCCTGATAACCTCCTGCATACCAATCACCTCCTCCTCCTTCCTCATCAATAGCTGATCGCCATTTATCAGAAGGACTCATTCGGAAGACAAATCCATTTTCAGCAATCAAGGCCAAATTCGGGATTCCTTTCACGGCGTTATCTAGTTCATCGCGTAAGTCGCTGCTGACAATGACTACTGTATTATTTGGGTCTTTGCACAAGTCCACAACAGATGACCGAGCAGCATCGCTCATGGAGTCGCGAGTTTCTAAACACCCACTAGGACGTTCTGAACCACCGTTTTCATAGTGCCAACTTCTGGCGTTTCCACCTGTTTTCATATATGTATCGAGACTGGAAGTTTCCACCAAAGTTCCACTGTAGTCCAGTACTATCAATCTCTTACTGCTCCTTCGATACGCCTCACATATCGTTGTAGGATCCACGAGCTCTTGATGGGAACTTTCCATACCCGAAGTACCAACACGGGGTCCGAATCCCAGTCCTATGGTGGTAGTTCCAGCATCTAAGGCTTTCGAGGCTTCAATGTCTTGCAACACACGGTTTGTCCACGCCAAAAGTGTGTTGCTTTTCACAAACTGACGATCTCGAGAACCACGGGCAATCCTTTCAGCATCAGGCATGCTCAAAGCTTCCTCCATGGCTGCAGCCAATGCATTGGTTTTATAAGGGTTGACTTTCATCGCCCCTGAAAACACACGAGAAGTAGCACTGAATTCAGACAGGACCAACACCCCGTGCTTCTCTTGGCTCGCGAGAAGAAATTCAAAGGGTAACATATTGACCCCTAACCTAACCGAACTCTCCACGAAAACTTGAGCTTCGGAGAAAAGGGCAAGTCTTTCACAAAGACCAATCGATTTGCGTTCTATGTACTCCACACATGGTCCCCATTTCTGATTTAGTTTTTCCACTAATCCTACTACTTCATCATGACACTGCTGGTAATCATCTGGTCGACAACTCAGAATCAGACCTATTTGAAGGAGACTAACTTTATGTCGTAAGTAAGGGTAGTCGGTAAGCAGCCTATCGAAAGCATGGAGCTTAAGTGACAAACCGCGCAATCCTTCCACTTCATCTATGGCGACAATACGCTGCACGTCTTCTCTTTGCTTCCATTGTTTCACAAAATGAAGGGTCAAGGATTTATGAAGACTCTCAAGGACGAAATGGGTGTTAAGTCCAACATGTGAACATGTGACTGCAACACTAGTTCCGTTATTGTTGATACTAATAATACCACCCTTCTTTGGTTCAAACGAAAGTCCCAGCATTCTACTGCAGCAAGTGAGAAAGTGTCGGGCATACTCATACATATTGAAACCAATGTGATTTGCGCACAACATGGCTCGTAGAATCTCTTCCCTTGTAGCCAGAATTCTAAATATTTCGCTTGATGGAAAAGGAATGTGAAGAAATAGGCCAATAGAAGGCTTCAAGCTTCCAAGTTTCCTGGTCAGGTAGTTTGGAAGCAGCATTAAATGGTAGTCATGTATCCATATAATATCACCAGGACTGAAGACCTCTACTACTTTCAGAGCGAACAATCGGTTGATGGCGCAGTGATCAGGCCAACATTTCTCAGCTTCCATGGGCGACCACGAACGAGGCTTTTTCCATCCTTCAGACTCTTCCTCTTTGTCATCATCGAATTGGTTGGATTTTGAGTACAGATCCACCACATTGTGAAAAGTAGGCCATAACACACCCTTGCAGTAACCTTGAAAGTGGTTATGAGCTCTGTTTGGAGCGCAATACACCGGAAAGCAATTGATCTCCGCAAGCATGGCTTCGACCATCGGTTGATCACTGACGGGAATGAACGATGATGGGACCCCCACATACATGACCTCAGTGTGATCCATGTGCCTCAATGCAGTATACATGGGACCATCTTCAAACAGTGATTCGTCGTCATCAAAGTGGCCCTTCCATCCCATCGTTTCGTTATCCTTTTCGAAGGTCACTGGTAAGGTATTCACACAAATAATCAATCTTCGAGTCGGCGAGATAGTGTCTTCCCCAAGTGGGGCGAGGGTCCCTCTCTTAGAATCCAATTTCCTCGTCATAGTAATTTCCAACGTATTATTTCACTTCGTAATCCTTCAGTGTGACGAACTCCTGCCATATACGTCTGTCTTCGATCTTGCCGTTTTCCAAAAAAAACTACCAATAAAGGGTAGGTCCCCGAATTTGTTGTCTCGATGAAGGTGTTGTTGACGTTGCTACCTTTCGTTTCGCCTTCTTTTATTAACTACTCGTTTCAAGGCAGAGGTCAGGTGGATGAAGTGCATCGGTTGATACATCGCGTACTTGGGCAATCATTGCAACATGTTTTGACTCTAGAACTCGACGAGACACTCTCCGGGTTTGAAATATCCGATGTTGAAGCTGGAATGATTAGAATACGGGGCGGAGCTGGTCCTGATATTGCGTACGGCGTTGGGGTCTACTTCCGCGAGTTCTACTTGATGAGTTTCTCGTGGGAGAGGAGTGGAGGACACAGGATTCAATATGTCGGGGGTTCATTGATTCCAGTCGGTTCACCTATTAAGCGCCAAAGGAATGCCCCTATTTCGTACTTTAACAACGTGGTGACATTTTCTTACTCATTTGTTTGGTATGGATGGTCCGAATGGGAATACTTTCTTGATTGGGCAGCTCTCAACGGGTTTAACTTAATGATCGCATTCACCGGCCAAGAAGAAATCTATAGGAAAACATTCAACAGCTTTGGAGTGAGCGATGAAGATTTTTCCTCATGGTGTAATAATGTTGCGCACCTTGCCTGGTCCCGTGGACAGAATCTACACGGTTGCAACGGAGGATTGAATGTGAATGTCATGAAGCAGCAATGGGCTCTCCAAAAGCAAATTGTAGAAAGAATGCGCAATTTAGGAATTGTGCCGGTATTTCCTGTTTTTCAAGGTAATATGCCGACGCAAATGCGAAAGTTGTTTCCATATGCGAATATATCCAATACAGGAGTTGCATGGTTGGATGGGAATGATCCGTTGTTCCAAACAATACAAGCCAAGTATATGAAAACCTTAATTGAAGATTGGGGCACGGATAACTGGTATGAAGCTGATGGATATTTTGATCACTCTCCAGAACCGTGGAAGGATTCTTCGCCACCACCCGATAGTAAGAATTCCCAATGTCGGTACAACGTAGCCGCTTCCTTTAATAAGAATGGACAGGGTGAGTCTCGTTCAAAAGCTGTGTATGAGTCAATGGCAGCTGTGGACTTTCGTGCAATGTGGCTGTATCAAGGATGGATATGGAGAGGCTGGGGCGAAGATAAGTTGGAGTATATGAAATCGTTCATTGATGGCCCACCTCGGGGTTCTTTTGTTTTGCTGGATATGTTCGATGAAGTTGATTCCGAATGGGACAAGTTTCAACATTTTTCTTATTTCGGTGCTCCTTTTATTTGGTCCGTGTTGCATAATTTTGGAGGTAATACTGGGTTATGGGGAGATTTGGGATTACTCAACAGAGCACCATTTGAAGCGTTCAAGTACGGAGCGATAGGAACGGGAGCAGCACCAGAAGGTATTGACCAGAACCCTATTTACTACCAACTTGTAGCAGATGTAAATTGGATGATTTCTCCATTAGAATCTATCGAAGATTACTCCGTACAGTATTCAAATGAAAGATACGGCATCCGTCATTCCGGATTTCAAAGGGCGTGGCGCCTGTTGACGAGATCCGTCTATGGGGGTAACAATTCCAACATCGCAAGATCGAGAGAATGGTTGTCTGAAAAGAATTCAGATGGTTTAACCAGTTTACCAATGCATGGAGGAACAATGAACACTCCAACTGAGTTGTGGTTTGATTTAGGGATGGTGCTGGAAGCTTGGACACTCTTAGTTCATGGCGCTAGAACCGTTTTCAATGCGGAAACAATACCCAGGACTCTGAATTATGATATTGGTAAGTTGATATTTGAACACCGTATTCAATTTGAATTTGGTTTTAACACTGTTTTGTAAGTCAACGTAGGTCGTGAAGTACTTGCGAAACACTCCAACATTCTTTTTGAAAAAACGCTTCAAAATGCGACACTTTACGGTCCGTTATTCTTGGATTTTATTCTAGAAGCCGATGGGTTATTATGTTCCGAATCTTCCTTCCTTTTGAGCCGATGGGAAGATATGGCAGGTGCTCTAGCGAACAGTGTTGATGCAAGCTTGGAGAAGTCTTTCCGGCAGCAAGCTCGGATGCAAGTTACTACTTGGGGACCTCAGTCATGGCGATCAAAGAACCTGGATAGCACAAACAATGATTATGGAAACAAACAATGGGGAGGAACTGTAGGAGGGCTTTACTATCTACGTCATGCATGCTTTGTTTTGCATTTTGATGATTTTGAAAACTGCTCAGTGAAGGCAGTGTCTACTTGGATATCGGAACTGTCCCCATCATGTGAATTATCAGTGCCGTTCTCATCGGTGGAAATTTCAGAGGTTCTATTATCCAAATATTTTGAACGAACCATCATTCAAGAACAAACCATATTTTAATTTATAATAAGAATATACAAACTGTACAAAGAATTTTTTGAAATGAAACAGAGAGAGGAACATCAATGTATAAAGTATTTTTAAATACTTTAGTAGCTACTTCATGGAACGCGTTTGCAGGCGACATAGCTGTCAAGTCGAGGGATGCAATTAAATTACATCAGGAGAAA
>Ga0105053_10005362_pt1 | contig 18261 bp, 19 predicted proteins | sample BON01_FD_78093 | JGI IMG/M metagenome (GOLD analysis project Ga0105053, IMG submission 78093) | Freshwater microbial communities from Lake Bonney liftoff mats and glacier meltwater in Antarctica - BON-01 | ecosystem: Environmental > Aquatic > Freshwater > Ice > Glacier meltwater | place: Lake...
CGCCCCGCCAGAATAGTTGCCTGGGCTAACGATGGTGACGCCTGGAGGAAGCTTGCTTAGGTCATCTGACAAGACATAGTCCGCCGCTTGTGCTGACGGAGCGGCGGTGAGCAGGCAGAGGCAACCCGCGAGCACCAGAGTATTAGCGCGGAGGAAACGGGATTTTAAAAATTGCAGAGTCATGGTCGGATCCGTGGTTGATTATCTACGATCGGACTCATGCAAAATAAGGACGGGGTAAGGGGGGAGAATTGCGCACCGGGTTCGACATCCGTCCGGACGCGGCGAAGTTTTTGAAATTTTCCGAGTAAGTCGGGAGGAATAGTCAGTTTAATTTTCTCTTTTAAATCAAGGATTACCGGTGAGCGCAAAAGGATACTGGGGATGAGGGGCGGGGCGCTTTCGGCAGGAGCGGGCAGGCGGACAACCATAGTCGAGGAAGATGTCGCCGGAGAAGGGGTGGTTGCTAGCTACGTTGAATCGCGCGCGGCGGGATACCGTGGGGCTGCTCGTGGCGGTGCCGGCGTAGGTGTTGGCGGGCGTGCCCGCGAGAGTGGCCGTCCCGGTGGAAGACTGAGTGAGCGCTCCCGAGCCGGCGAGGGCCACCGATGCGGCGCCGGCCCTTGTCTCAAAGTTCCCCGTGCTCGCCAGAGTGACGACGAACCCGTGCCAGTGATGGTGCCACTCGACAAAATCACCATGCTCACGGTGTCGGCCTGACTCGCCCCCAAGTCGCGCCGGCCGCCGTTGACGGCACCGCCCTCGTCCCGATGACGTTGCCCGCCCCAGATTCGAGCGTGTGGGCACTCACCGAGGCGGTGCTCGGGTAAGTGTTTTTGCCGGACAAGAACGAGGTACCGGTGTCTGTCTGGTGAGACCGCCGCTCCCGGAAATCACCGAATGAATCACGTTGTTCGAGTGCGTGCTCGTGCCACTGAGCGTCAGCAAATTGCCGCTGTCGTTGAAGCTTACCAAATCGGCGGAGAATCGCGTCGCCCCCGTGGAATCGGCGGTGAAGGTAGCATTCGCCCCAAGAATAATCCCCCAATTATTCGACTGAAAGTCTTGGGTATTAGTGGAGTTGTTGGCCACTCCGGCCGAACCGATGGTCAGGGATTCGATCGAGCCTCCATTGCGACTGCGGATATTCCACGAGTGGGTTAATGCCGTAAATTCAATGCCGAGGACCGGCCGGTCGTTTCTCCAATGAGGCTGAATAGTGCGAACTGGGTCTTGAAACGAAGCGATGTCCCCCGATCCGGGTTCCGATCCCCCGAGCCAATGGCCGTTGCGGTCCCAACGATTATTCGAGTCCTCCCAAACAATCACGGCCGCATTCAACCAAGGCGCAGTCGCGAGCAAACCGACTGCCAGCACCGCCCAGCAATCAGCCCTGATGCTTTGACGCCCAGAGCCAACGGTTCCCCTCAAAAGAGCCGCCGAGGAAACTGCTACGACAACGCCACGAGGGAGGCCTTCTGGAGCACGCTCAAGCACGAGCTAGTTTACCGCCACGACTTCCGCACTCACGCCGAAGACCCCACCACTACTTCGACTCCTGGGAGCGCTTCTAAAACCCAGCCCAGCTTCACTCCGCCCACGGCTATCAAAGTCCGCTCGACTACGAAGCCCACCTCATAACCAGCACTCATCACGCTCAACGCAGGTCCTTTTTATCCGGGCAACCCCAGCGGGTCTCCCCCATTGCTACCACAGTTGACTCTTCGCTCAGGACCAGCCCTCCTCCTGCCCACCCCATGAAGTCTCAAACTTCACCTGCTCCTAAGAAAGGTTCGCGCTCCGTTCCGGCACGGCTTGCCACGTCGATCCACAAGCCCATCGAGTTGACCTTTAACGCTTGTGGAAGCTACGCCGACCCGTTCAACCAAATCGTGGTTGACGTCGTCTTCACTGATCCGGCGGGGGAAGAACGTCGAGTTCCCGGTTTTTGGGCCGGAGGAACAGTCTGGAAAGTGCGCTATTCGTCAGCACTCGCCGGCCGTCATACCTATCGCTCCGTGTGCTCTGCCTCCGAGGACACCGGTTTGCACGGCCGCACCAGTGTGGTTGAAATCTCTCCGAATCGCAGCAAAAACCCGCTCTTTCGCCACGGTCCTGTGCAGGTCGCGGCCAATCGGCGCCATTTCGAGCACGCCGACGGCACCCCGTTTTTCTGGCTGGGTGACACATGGTGGATGGGTCTTTGTCACCGCCTCCCCTGGCCGCAGGGTTTCCAGCAACTCACCGCCGACCGGGTCGCGAAAGGCTACAACGTCGTTCAGATCATCGCAGGACTCTACCCGGACATGCACGCGTTTGATCCGCGTGGCGCTAACGAAGCAGGTTTCCCGTGGGAGGAAAATTACGCGCACATTCGGCCGGAATATTTCGACGCCGCGGACAAGAAGCTCGCGCACCTTATCGCCCAGGGCATCACGCCCTGCCTCGTCGGCGCGTGGGGTTATTTTCTGTCGTGGATGAGTGCGGACCAATTGAAAGCGCAGTGGCGCTACCTAATCGCCCGTTACGCCGCGTGGCCGGTCCTTTGGTGCATCGCCGGCGAGGCGAACTTACCGTGGTATCTGGCCAAGAATTTCCCCGAAGACGACCGCTCCATGGTCAAAGGGTGGACTGAGATCATGCGTTACGTGCGAGCCACTGATCCGTTTCGCCGTCCGATGACGATCCACCCCACCGCGATCAACCGCTACACCTCGCGCAATGCGACTGACGATGAATCACTCTTGGATTTCGATCTGATGCAGTGCTATCACGCCCAAAACGAAGCCGTCACGATCACCGTCGGAGCCGTGCGCGAAACCTACGCCGCCACGCCGCGAATGCCGGTGCTCAACGGCGAACCTTGTTATGAAATGCTCGGTGGCACGATCACCGACCCGTGGCCGCGACGGTCATTCTGGTCTTGTGTGCTCAACGGTGCAGCCGGCCACACCTACGGCGCCAACGGCATTTGGCAATGCAACCAGCCCGGCATCCCGCACGGCGCATCGCCGCACGGCGGTAACTATGGCAACACGCCGTGGCCAGAGGCGATGCACTACACCGGTTCGACGCACTGTGCGATCGGCAAGAAACTTATCACCCGTTTCGATTGGACGAAGTTTGAGCCCCATCCCGAATGGGCGAGCTACGTCGGTAATGTTTGGCTGCCCCTCGACGACGCGAAATGGATTTGGAGCTCGACCGAGCAACCGGCCAAGGACGCTCCCGCCCAGCGACGCTACTTCCGCAAGACCTTTACCCTTCGCAAAGGGGCCAAGATCATCGCTGCCCGCCTCCGCTTTGCTGGCACGACCCACGTCGAGGCCCAGCTCAACGGGGCCTCCGCCGGAGTCGGTTGGGAATGGAAGACGGGGCCGCAGTTCAACGATCGCGCGCACTTGCTGCGGCCGGGCCGCAACGTGCTCTCGATTTGGTGCGAACATCGCCCCGCAACGGGAGACGGCCCCGGGCTCCTCGCCTGCCTAGAAATTCGCTACGCCAGCGGCCGGGTTGCCCGCATCATCACCGATGATTCATGGAAATCTTGGCCCGCCAAGATCGGCGGATGGGATTCCCTCGACTGCGATGACCGCGGATGGACACCTGCGACGGTCGTCGGCCAATCCCGGGACAAACGTTGGGAGAAGATTGCCTCGCCCGACATGGACCTGCACGGCCCCCAATGCGCCGGGATCCCCGGAAAAGTCCGCCTCATCTACGTGCCCCACGCCGAACCGGTCATCGTGCACCACTTGCCACCCGAAAGTTCATTTGGAGTCGTGCAGGTCGACCCCAAGACGGGCGATGAATGCATCCTCGGCGCAGGGGTTGCGAGCCGCACCGGAACGTGGAAGGCCGAGCCCCCGCCGGGCGGCGATCACGATTGGGTCATCATTCTCCAAGGGGCCGACTAGCCCTCGGTCAACCCGATACCGGAGCTCCCGCCGCCCTAGAGAAAACGACTTTGCCTCACGCCGAACCAGCGGAATTCTCACCGGAGACGCCCGTGATGATGCGGGCTCCGCGTTTGTAAGTGAGGTAGGAATATGTCCAGTTGAACAGCACCGCGAGTTTGTTGCGGAAGCCTACCAAGAAAATTAGGTGCACCCCTAACCACAGCACCCACGCCAGATAGCCGCTGAAATGAAACCGCCCAAGCATGGCGACGGCTTTGGATCGGCCGATCGTCGCCATGCTCCCCTTGTCCCGATAGGCATACGCTCCGCGTTGCGCCGGATCCCGCCCACCCTCGCGAATCTCTCGCGCAATCAATGCTGCGGCAAACTGCCCCATCTGAATCGCGGCCGGACTCAATCCGGGCACGGTCACACCCCGCCGGTCCACGAGCGTCGTCATGTCGCCAAGCGCAAAGACGGCCGGATGCCCGGGCACGCTCAAGTCGGGCAAGATTTTCACCCGACCCGCTCGATCAACGTCGACCCCTAGTTGCTTGGTCAAGGGGTTCGCCGCTACCCCCGCACCCCAAATGATGTTACCGGCGCGGAGCGAGTATTCGCCCAGTTCAACTTCACCGTCGCGAATCGCAGTGACTTTTGTTTCCAATTTCACTTCCACCCCTAGCTTCTCCAACTGCCGGAGCGCGCTCGCCGAGAGGTCCTCGGGAAACGTTCCCAACAATCGACCGCCTCCTTCGATTAACACCACGCGCGCCGTCGCCGGGTCGATCCGATCGAAATCTTTCTTCAATACCGACCGCGTCAATTCGGCCAACGCGCCCGCCAGTTCAACTCCCGTCGGACCTCCACCGACCACGACAATCGTCATGAGCTCACGCTGCCGCTCAGCCTCGGGTTCCATCTCCGCTCGCTCAAAGGCCGAGAGCACCTTGCGCCGGATTTTTAGCGCGTCATCGAGCGTCTTGAGCCCCGGGGCAAACTGCGCCCACGCATCGTGGCCGAAATAACTCGTCGCTCCCCCCAACCCTAGCACGAGGAAATCGTAACTTAACTCGCCCCGAGCATGGCGGACAGATTTCGCCGCAAGATCAAAGCCGGTCACCGCGGACATCAACACTTCGAGGTTGGGCTTTCGACTTAGGATGGAACGCACCGGCTGGGCGATCTCTACCGCCGAGAGCCCGGCGGTCGCAACCTGATAGAGCAGCGGCTGAAACAGGTGGTGATTCTGTCGGTCCATCAACGTGATTCGAGCCAACCCATCGGGAAAACTCCGGCAGAAGTTCAGTCCGGCAAAACCAGCCCCGACGACGACGATGTGTGGAAGTGAGGCGACCGCGGGCGTTTTCATCGCCGTCATCTTAGCCAGTCATTAGAGACAGCGCAAACTCCCGCGGGACAATTTTGCTGTCCATCCCCGGCAAGTTAACTTTCTGATAGTCCCTGCAAGATGAAATCACCCGCCAACATTCAACTCATCGGCTCAGAGATCGCCATCGCCTGGTCCGACGGCACAGAGAGCTATTACGCCTGCGACCGCTTGCGCGCCGTTTCCCCCAGCGCGGAGACTCAAGGCGAGCGCGACATCCTCGGGCAAACCTACGGCGGACACGCGCCGCGCAAATTTGAAGGCGTCATGGTCACCGGATGGGAACTCGTCGGCAACTACGCCGTCCGTTTCGACTTCAGCGACGGCCACCGCACTGGTCTCTATTCCTTCGACTACCTGCAGAAACTTTCTGCTCAAAACTAAGATGCCCATGAGCTCCTACGTCTTTCCCGCCCGCACCACCAACGCCGAGATCGAACTCGGCACGCTGCTCCAGCCCAAATTCGGACCCGATGGTCTCCTTCCCTGTATCACCACCGACCATGCCACCAACGAGGTGCTGATGTTCGCGTTCATGAATGCGGAGTCCCTCGCCCACACCCTACGCACGGGCAAAGTCACTTACTGGAGCCGCTCCCGCAACAAGCTTTGGACGAAGGGCGAGGAGTCCGGAAACGTGCAACTCGTGAAGGAGATTTTGACCGACTGCGACCAGGATGTGATCCAGATCCGCGTTGAAAACGTGGGCGGCGTCGCCTGCCACAACGGCTACAAATCCTGCTTCTACCGCAAGCTGGTCGACGGCGCCAATCCCGACGACAACGCGAGTCTCAAGCTCGAATTCGCCGCCCGGCGGGTGGTCGACCCCGCGATCCTTTACAAGAAATCTTGAGGCAACGGACTGGTGGCCACGTGGCTTAATCGAGACGACCGGTGACCAACGTCACAGCGTTCGCCACAACACCTTGTTCGCCAGAACATCGTCGCACGTGAAACCGGCGCCACCATCGGTGTAGATGATCCCGGGGCGTTCGGGGATTTCGTTAAATCCCGTCGGACGTTCCAAACTCGGCAGCCACCGCAACGCCGCGGGATCGGGAGCGTCGAGCAACCGACTCGTGAATGTGCGGCCGCCATCACTTGATTCAAAGCACACTAATTCGGTGCCGGGGTGGTTCCAGAATGATTTCCCTTCCTGCAATTTCACCACCGGTGCCACCAGGCGCATCAGCCCATCCCCGCCGAAAGTCAGCCCACCCGCCATCACCAAGAACGCATCGCGCCATCCTGCAGGCAGAAACTGATTCATGTGGAGGTGCGTCCAACGACCATCGTCATCCAGCGTCGCCAGATACGTCTCCGAGGTCGCGTCCAACCGCATGCTGTAGCAGAGAAACGGCACACCGGCGGGACTCAACGCCAGCGCACCCGCATCCAGCACCCGTCCTTCGGCCGAATGGGTGCGGCAGAGAATGTCGACGGATTCGCCCGTCGCGGGCAACGCCAACTCCGTGCCGTCCATTTTCGTCCACGTGACGCCCGCGTCCGGGCTCTTCATGCAACCGACTGCCGTAAAGCACCCGGGCTGCTTATCATACGACGGTTGCTCGTAAATTCGAAATGAAAGCGTCAACGATTGATGATCCTTACTCCACGCCAATGACGCGCCGTATTGGCTGTAGTTCAGTCGTTGCGATTTCAAGAGTGAGCCTTGGCGGGTCCACGCAGCGCCCTTCGGCTTACGCCACAATTCCAATTCCCACGGTCGATCCTCAAAACTGCGGCGAGCCAGCAGGATCAAGCCGCCATCCGCCCCGCAAACGAGCGTCGGGTAAGTTAGGTCGGTGCCAAACTGTTCCAACGGTGCCCACTCGGTGGCATCGTTGGGGCGCACCGACCGATGGTAGCGAAACGGATGGTGATGCGAGAAATACACGACATGCAGGTAACCCTCCCCGTCGATCGTCAACGCGGGCCCACCGTGGTTGTCGATCGCCTCGCCAATCGTGATCGAGCCCGACCACTCCCCTGTCGCGTGATCGAGTGTGCGAATTTTGACGCGGAATCCTTCCGGAGGAGAATCCAGCCAAGTCACATGAGTGCGACCTTGGCAGGTGACGATTTTCCCCGATTCGAGATAGGCCGTGGCTCGGCCGCTGCCCGTCGTGGAAAGCACAAATGCAGAGTCGCTCATGGAGTAGTGGGGTCAGATCTTTCAATTAATCGGTGGGCGCCGAACCGCTCAGGTGAGCAGATCGTAAAACACTTTGTTCTTGAGCACATCGTCACACCCGCTGCCCCGTCCGCCGTCGGTGTAGATCATGCTCGGAACTTCCGGCACTTCATTAAAACCGGTCGGACGTTCGAGACTCGGCATCCACTGCGGCTGGTCAGCCTCGCCCCCGCCGACGAGTTTGCTGACAAAGGATTTCCCGCCATCCTCCGAATCAAACTGCACGAGCTTCGTGCTGGGATGCCCCCAATACTCGCCGCCATCCTTGAGGTTCAGAAGCGGTGCCACCATCACCGGCTGGCCATTGCCCTTAAAGGTAAGGCCACCCGACATAATCAACGCGCCGTTGCGATGCTCGGCGGGCAGAAACTGATTCAGATACAGATGATGCCAGCCGCCACCCTTCTTCGGCGTCGCAAGGTAACCTTCGGCGCTGTGCTCCATGCGCACACTGTAAGCAACAAACGGCACTCCTTCCGGGCTCAACGCGATCGCGCCCGATTCGAGCACCCGCCCTTCCGACGACTGACTGCGCATGATGACGTCGGAGGTCGACTCGGTCGCAGGCAATGCGAGCGGGGTGCCATCGATCTTCGTCCACGTCGCTCCCTCATCGGGGCTCATCATGCAGCCAACGGCTGTGGAGGAAACCGGAGGACTGTCGTAGGCCGGTTGCTGGTAGAGGCGATAGCCTAGGTAGAGCGTCCGGTGATCGGGTCCCCAAATCATCGACGCTGCATACTGGCTGTAGTTGATCCGATCGGAGCGCAAAATCGTCTCCCCGCGCGTCCACGCCCCACCCGGAGGCTTGCGCCAAATCTCAAGCTCCCACGGCTTCTCGTTATGACTGCGCCGAGCCGATAGGATCAACGTCCCGTCGTGGCCGCACAGGAGCGTCGGATAAGTCAGATCGACACCAAACTGTTCCCGCAATCCCCACTCCGAGGTATCATTCGGCCGCACCGAGCGGTGATAGCGAAAGGGATGGTGATGGGAAAAATAGACGATGTGCAGATAGCCCTCACCGTCGATCGTGAGCGCTGGGCCCCCATGGTTGTCGATCGCCTCACCGACGGTGACGGTTTCGGACCACTCGCCGGTCGCCCGGTCGAGCGTGCGCACTTTCACTCGAAAGCCCTCGGCTGGCGTGTCCAACCAGGCGACGTGGGTCTTCCCCTGGTAGGTGATAACTTTGGGAGATTCGATGTAGGCGGTCGCACGACCACTACCGGTGGATGAAAGCAAAAACGGATTTTTCAAGGGGTCACTTGCTGGTTTCGATTAGGGGTAGCAAGGAAATCGGTTCGGGCATCCTTAGGAGCTGCCCGGAGCAAGGCCGCGCGCACACTTCGCCGCAAAGTCCAGCAGGTGCTGAAATTCCACGCTCTCGACGAGGGGATGCCCCTTAAGTTTCTCCAACGCCTGAGCGCGATTGAGTCCTTCGCGAAAGAGAATGCGGTGGATCTGCTTCACCCGGTCGAGCTGCTCCGGCGAGAAGCCGCGGCGCTCAAGCCCCACCCGATTGATCGCACGGATGATCGCTGGCTGGCCGTCCGCGATGAAATAAGGCGCGATGTCCTGCACCACTTTCGCATAGGCGCCGATCATCGCGTGGGCGCCGATGCGACAGAATTGATGCACGCCACTGACTGCGCCCAAAACCACGTAATCCTCTACCACCACGTGGCCGGCGAGGCCGACCGAATTGCTGGCGATGATATGATTCCCGAGCTGGCAATCATGCGCCACATGACTGTAAGCGAGAATCGTGTTGTCTGAACCGATCACGGTATGGTCGCCGTCGTTGGTCGCGCCGTGCACGCTGACGTATTCGCGAAACACATTCCGGTCGCCGATCCACACCCCAGGATTGCCTCCCTTAAATTTGAGATCCTGCGTCTTTGCACCGAGGCTACAGTAGGCAAACACCTCGCACTCGCGGCCGAGCACGGTGTGACCCTCGATCGACGCATGATGATGCAGCCGCGTGCCGTCGCCCAGTCGGGCGCGGCCGCCGACAAACGCAAAGGGTCCGATCTCGATCCCATCGCCGAGCTCAACGGTGGACTCGACGATCGCGGTGGGGTGAATGCGATTGGCCATCGGGGTGTCGTTACTCTTCGCCCTCGGGCACCATCCCGAACATCACTTCGGCCGACGACACCACTTGGCCAGCCACCGTGCAATTGCACTGGGCCATCGCCAGTTTCTCGCCGCGGGTCTTGGTGATCTTCGCGTTGATGATCAATTGATCGCCCGGTCGCACCGGGCGGCGGAATTTCACCTTGTCGGCACTCATGAAGAACGCCGTGCGACCGGCCTCCGCCGTGCGGCGCAACATGATGATGCCCGCCGCCTGAGCCATGGCCTCAAGTTGCAGCACTCCCGGCATCACCGGATTATCGGGAAAGTGTCCGGTGAAATATGGTTCGTTGATCGTCACGTTCTTGATCGCGACCAGTTCGTCATCACCGATGAACTCAATCACGCGATCGATCATCACGAACGGATAGCGATGGGGAATCGTGTCGAGGATGCGGCGGATATCGAGCGAGGTTTCGGTCGCCTGCACAGCGAGGGGCGCAGGTTTCTTCTTGGGCTTGGCCTTCTGCTGCTCCTGCTGTTTGGCGAACAGCAGTTTCGTCAACTCCGCGTTGATCGCATGGCCCGGCCGAGTCGCCACGATGTGCGCCTTCAGCGGCATCCCCAGCAGCATGATGTCACCCACGATATCGAGGATTTTGTGCCGCACGAATTCATCCTTAAATCGCAACGGCTCCTTCGAAATGATCTTGTCGCCCTTGATCACCACCGCGCAATCGAGGGATCCGCCCTTGATCTTACCCAGCTTGAGCAGCTCCTCGATGTCTTCGTAGATGGTAAACGTGCGCGCCGCCGCGATCTGGGTGATGTAAACGTCAGGGTCGATTGTCAGCGACAGATGCTGCGTGTGAATCCCCCGGTTGTCGGCCGAGGTGCAGGAGATCTTCAATTCGTCGCACGGCAGGGCGATGATCGAGGAATCTCCCCGCGTGACCGAAATCGGCGCATCCAAGGTGAAATACTCCCGCTCCTTATCCTGCTCCACCGGCTCGGCTTCGAGGATCATATTCACATAAGGCTTGGCCGATCCATCCATGATCGGCGCCTCCGACGCGTTCATCTCAATGAGGACGTTGTCGACGCCGCACCCGTGCAATGCGCTCAAAACGTGTTCCACCGTGTGGATCTTGGCATGCCCGCTCTGAATCGTGGTCGCGCGCACCAGATCTGTCACCAGATTGATCTGGGGCTTGATCTCGGGCGCTCCGTTGAGGTCAACGCGTTTAAACACGATGCCGTGATCCGCGGGGGCTGGTTTCAGGGTCAGGGTGACGGCCTCCCCCGTGTGCAAGGCCTTGCCTTGGATGGAGACTTCGCGCGCGAGAGTGCGTTGTTTCATAGCTTTAATGGCGCGAGTGTCCCGATGTGACTGAAAATGACAAGTTTGCGATGTAACAGATTGCGGCATCCAAGTCCGGCGCGTCCGGAATGAAGTCCCGGCCGATCGAGAAAAACCTCCCAGCTTGACGTGACTGGGGGCCATTACTTATTCATTTCCCTTCCGTCATTCATTTAGGTCACTCGAAAACAGCCCATGCCATCAGCAAACGACATCCGCAAAGGTCAGGTAATCAAGTTCCACGGCGAACCGCATCTCGTGATGGAGACCCAGCACCGCACGCCCGGAAATCTCCGCGCCTTCGTGCAGGTGAAGATGCGCAATCTCCGCTACGGCAAGGCCCTTGACCAACGCTTCACGTCGACGGAGACGATCGAGGTGATGCAGACGGAACGCCGCCTGCTCGAGTTTAGCTACGCCGACCGCGGCACCTTCGCGTTCATGGATCCAGACACCTTTGAGCAAATCGAACTCGGCGAAGACGTCGTGGGCGATTTGAAGAACTACCTCGCGACCGGGGGCAAGGCGGACATCTTGTTCGTCGACGAGCGCGCCCTCAGCATCGACCTCCCTTCGTCAGTTTCCCTCAAGGTGGTTGAAAGCGCTGATGGCCTCAAGGGGGATACGGCCAGCAACGTGCAGAAGCCCGCTACGCTCGAAACCGGCATGGTGGTGCAAGTGCCGCTCTTTATTAAGGTAGGCGAATTGATCAAAGTGAACACCACAGACGGCAGCTACCTTGGTCGCGCCTGAGTCACGACCGCTATTCGTTCACAAAGCCCGCGGCTCCACGCCGCGGCTTTTTTGTGTCTCAAAATCCAGGAAAGTGAACCGGGGCGCGGCCCACCCTCGCCGGTTACTTGCGCAGGCCCGCCACGGCCGTTTCGTAGGTTTGGTCGGCGGTATTTGGCGAATCCACGGTCATGCTCAGATTCCGCAGTCGCCCATCCGCCAACCCGTAGATCCATCCGTGCACGGCAAGCTTTTGTCCGCGCGCCCATGCATCCTGCACCACGGTAGTGGCACAGACATTCGCGACCTGCTCGATCACGTTGAGTTCGCAGAGTCGGTCGCTCTGGGATTCCTCGTCCGGCAGGGCCGTCAAACAGGCGGCATGTTTGCACTTCACATCCTGCACGTGGCGAATCCAGTTGTCGGCCAAGCCGACCCGTTGGCACCGCAGCGCCACCTTCACGCCGCCGCAACCGTAGTGCCCGACCACCATGACGTGCTTTACCTTGAGCACATCCACCGCAAACTGGATCACCGAAAGGCAATTCAGATCAGAATGCACCACCACGTTGGCAAGGTTGCGATGCACGAAGACCTCGCCGGGAAGCAGTCCGACAATTTCGTTGGCTGGCACGCGGCTGTCGGAGCAACCGATCCACAGGTATTCCGGCGACTGCTGGAGCGACAGTTTTTTGAAAAACTCTGGGTCGCGATCTTGGATGCGCTTCGCCCAATCCCGATTCGACGCGAACAGATGGGTCAACTCTTCCATAGGGTGCCGATGGTTTGTAGCCTGGCGGGAATGTCCACTCAGAATCCGTGAGGTGCTTGCGTTCAGAATTGCACTCGACAGCCAAGGCACGATGCTCCGCAAGGAATCCGGTCAAGATCAAGCGACCGCATCCCCTCACCCCGCCCGTCCACGCCGAGCCCCCCCTCCCATGTCTACCCCCCACATCGCCCAGAAATCTCCGCTTGTGAAAAAAATGCCCGCCGGCACCTACTGGTGGTGCGCGTGCGGCCTTTCGACGGACCAACCCTTCTGCGACGGCTCCCACAAAGGATCCGGGATTGCTCCCAAGAAGGTAGAACTTGCCGAGGACCAGACGGTCGCCTGGTGCGGCTGTAAGCACTCCGGCAACGGCGGATTTTGCGACGGTTCGCACAAGGATCTTTGATTCGCGGCTCAACCTCGGCGGCAGAGGCAGTGCAAATTGGGCGCCCAAAGCACGCGGCACCCGCCCAGATAGGCTCATGATCAAGGATTGCCAATGTCGGATCGTGGCCCTTCAGTGACTACGCCCATGCCCAGCCACTCCCACCACAAAACAGCTAAAGTCGAGGAATTCTCGCTTCCGCTTTTCGCATTCACTGTCTTGGTTACGCTCGGAGGGCTCTTCGCCATCCTCGCCTTCGGGTTCCCCCATCTGTGGGCCGTCCAATTGGGAGCCTCATTCGGACAGGTCCTCCTTGGGTTTGCGGCCATCAGCATGGTGATCTGCTTTCTCGAGTATTTCTTCCATCGCTACGTGCTCCATCGACCGGCGATTCCGTTTCTCCGGCGCCTCTACCGGCAGCACACCCTCCATCATGGCCTGACGCGAATCGCTCGCCGCCATCGGCCGGATGGCCCCAGCCTGATCGTCGTGGAAAACAAGTTTCCGATCGTCGAAGTTGCACAAGGCGAAGCGTCGTTCTTCCCGTGGTTCACGCTGGCAATTTTTTCGGCGGTGCTCTCGCCGCTATTCGTCTTGTTGCAGTGGATCACCCCTTCTTTTCCGTGGTTCCTTTCCGGATTTCTTGCCCTCGCCTCGTCGATCATTCTTTACGAACTCCTCCACGCTATCAATCACTGGCCGATCGAGAAATGGCTCCCCTTAGTGGAGAGCAAGCGTTGGAAATGGTTCTGGCATCCCGTCTACTCGTTCCATCTGCGTCACCATGCTGTGATCGATTGCAATGAATCCGTTTCTGGGTTCTTCGGCTTGCCTGTCGCCGACTGGGTGTTTGGCACCTGTGTCATCCCCAAGACGATCTATTCCGAAGGCATTGAGTGGACGAAGTCAGAGTTCACCCGCCCCCGCCCCCGCTGGCTCATCCACCAACTCGACACTTGGGCTTCCGCCGTCGTAAAGCGTCGACGCGACGCGTTGAAGACGGATACGTCTGACGAGGCCAAGGCCATCGAGGCCGAGTTGGAACACCAGGCGATGCTCCAGCCTAAAACTGAAGTCAGTTCCTAAGCCATCCTAAGTTTCCCGGCCGGGCCGTTCGCTTTTGCAACGAGCCCGGCCTTTTTTGTGAGGGAGTTCTCGGCGACAGCCGGCCGTTCGAGTCCACCTAGGCTCGCAGCCCTGCCAAGGCCAGCGTCCTCAAATATCCCGGCGAGTCGGCAGCTCCAAGGAACGGCCCGACACCCTACTCGTGATCAACGGCAGGAGGAGAAGCCCCGCCGCGGCGAGCAACCAATGCATCCGGCTTTCGAGGATCAACCCGAGCAGGATGACGATAAAAAAGCCCACGGTGAAGAAGGCGTGAAATGCGCTAAAAGCGATGACTGCGACCCCCGCCGCCACGATTCCAATCGTCGCCACTTCCCAAGGGATCAGAGCCGCCACCACTCCCGCCACGTAGCCGAGCGGGGTCAGCAGTTTCTCAGAATCCCGACTGGTCAAAGTCTACACGATGACCGCGAGCGAGAGCAGCGCCACCAGCACCCCGTAAGCGGGCTTGGGCACGACCGACCAATCGCCCGCCCCGAAATCACAGCTCCATATGAGTAAACGGCCTCCCACAAAACCGCGCACCGGATCGATCCACAGAACCGGAACCCACCACCATGGGCGACGCCGCGGACTATCATGTAAGCTGCGGAAACTTTCCATCCCGCGCAGCTCCACTTTTTTGGACAGCAATCCATCCGCGGGGAACAGGAGCAAAATCAGACCGGGAAGAAAATAGCTCCATTCAATTGTCATAATGCATCGACCAAGGTCCGGCGGTAACCCGCCAAAGTCGACGGCCATTAAAATAGATTGTTGGCAACGCTGACGGCCGGCTCGACCGAGCACGGCACAAAAAAGCCCCGGCGTGCTGCCGGGGCTTGCAAATCTTCATTGAGGGCTGATTACGCCACCCGCTCCACCACCAGCGGCGGCGGAGTCGGGCGCTTCGGTGCCAACCGATAGGCGGTCTTGAAGCATTCGAGCGCCTGCTCGAGCTTCGCCTCGTCGTTATAGTGGATCATCATGAGAGGTTCGCCCTGCTTCACTTGGGTGCCGACCTTCTTGATTTCGGAGACCCCTGCCGCGTAGTCGATCTTACCCTTCTTGTCTTCACCCGCGCCCAGAATGGACACGCCTTGGGCGATGAACGACGCGTTGATCGTATGCACATAACCGCGCTTCGGCGCTGGAAGTTTGCGCACATGCTTCGCGGCCGGGAACTTGTCCGGATGATCGATGAAGCTGGTGTCGCCGCCTTGCGCTTTCACGAGATCCTTAAATTTTTGGAGAGCCGAACCGTCCGTCAGGTGGCGCTGCACGGTCTGTTTCGCGGAGAGCGTCGAGCCCGCCACCCCCGCCAAGCGGACGATTTCCATGCCAAGCTTGAGCACCAGTTCCTTGAGATCTTCTGGACCTTCTCCCTGCAAGAGGGTGATCGCTTCTTTGACTTCGAGCGCGGTGCCGACAGTGTCGCCCAACGGTTGGTTCATATCGGTGACCAAGGCGACGCAGCGACGCTTCATCGAACGACCAACTCGGGTCATCGAACGAGCCAACTGCTTGGCCTGCTCAAGATCCTTAATAAAGGAACCATTACCCCACTTCACGTCGATCACGAGACCTTCAGCCCCCTCGGCGAGTTTTTTTGAAAGCACACTACCGGTAATCAGCGGAAGACTCGGGATCGTGCCGGTCTCCTTGCGGAGCGCGTAGAATTTCGCGTCGGCCGGAGCGAGCTTCTCATCCTGCTTCACGATCGCACCGCCGATGCGGGCGAGCTGCTTCGTGAAGTCGTCGATGGAAAGGCTACCATTGAAACCGGGAATGCTGCCCAGCTTGGTCAACGGACTAATAATGTAATCGTGCTCCGTGCCACACATCATCGGAACGACGACGCCCGCGGCCATCGCCAACGGCACCAGCACGAGCGACGTCTTGTCCCCCACGCCTCCAGTCGAGTATTTGTCGATCTTGGGCTTCGCAATATGAGAGAGATCGATCACTTCACCAGAAAGCATCATCTCCTCCGTCAACGTGGCCGTTTCTTGGGCCGACATATTGGCGAAATAGACCGCCATTAACAGCGCCGCGAGCTGATGGTGGGGCATTTCCCCATCCAGCGTGCTATCAACAATGTAGCGGATTTCTTCTTGCGTAAACTCCTGCCCATCACGCTTCTTCTCAATCAGGGACGTGAACGAGGGCTTGATGAACCGGCGGGCCGGAATAGTGCGTTTGCTTGACATGTGTGTGGGTGTGGAAATTCGCGGAAGACCCGCAGAACGGAAAAGTCTTCTAGCAAACCCACCTGTGACAAAATGTCGAGTCAAAACTACCCAGCCACCAGTGTTTGCTCTTGAATCAGGATACTCTTTCTCTCTTTTTATAAACAAGTTAGGTTATCTATGACCGCCCATCCCGAATGCAGGGTGTGAAATCCACGCTTGCACGCCCCCTCTCCCCATTCGTTGAGTGGCGCGATGCACGTGACGTTTAACCTCCCCGCCGAATTCGAGGCGGCCCTGAAGTCAGCGGCCCTCTCGGCCGGAATGGAAGTCGATGCATTTTCGCCGGAGGTGCGCCCGGCCGATCCCCGCCACGGAGACTTTCAGGCCAACGGAGTGCTCGGCTACGCCAAGGCCCGTCGGCTCGACCCGCAGGCGACCGCCGAGTCGCTTGTCGCCGCGCTGCCCGCAGAACTCCTAGCTATTTGTGAGGCCTCGATCGCCGGACCCGGCTTCATTAATTTCCGGCTCAAACCCGACACGCTCTTGGCGTGGCTGCGCGCGCATGACAACGCCGAGCACTTGAAGGCCGGGGCATCGCAGTTTTATCAAGGACAACGCTACGTGGTGGACTACAGTTCGCCCAACACCGCCAAACAGCTCCACGTCGGCCACATCCGCAGCATGGTGATCGGCGAGGCCATCTGTCGCCTGCTGTCCTTTTGTGGAGCCGACGTCACCCGCGACAATCACATCGGCGATTGGGGCACTCAATTTGGAAAACTCATCTGGGGTTTCAAGAACCTGCGCAACGACGAGGCCCTGTCGCGCGATCCTCTCGAAGAACTTGAACGCCTCTACAAGGCCGCCGACGTCGCCACCAAAGAAGACCCCCAGATCCTCAAGGCAGCCCGCGCCGAACTCGTCAAACTTCAACAAGGCGACTCTGAGAACCTCGCCCTCTGGCAAAAGATCATCGCGATTAGTTCGACGGCGTTTCATTCGATCTACGAGCGGCTCGACATCCATTTCGACCACGAACTCGGCGAGAGTTTCTACAACGACAAGCTGCCCCGCATCTACGAGGAAATGAGCGAGACCGGGCTCGCCACGGAATCCCAAGGCGCGCTCGTGGTCTTCCATCCTGAACACCCGCGGTTCAAGACCCAGCCGTTTATTGTGCGTAAGTCTGACGGCGCCTCCAACTACGCGACCACGGATCTTGCCACGATGCTCTATCGCACGGAGCACTTCCAGACCGATGCCGTGATCATCCTAACCGACACACGCCAAGCCGATCACTTTGAGCAACTCTGGCTCACGACCCAAAAATGGTATGCGGCCAAGCAATACCGTCTCCCCCGCTTCGAGCACGTTTCGTTCGGCTCGATTTTGGGGAGCGACGGCAAGGCAATCAAGACCCGGTCGGGCGATCCGATCCGCCTGCAGGCCTTGCTCGACGAGGCCGTCGAACGCGCGTTCGCGCTGGTGAGCGAGAAGTCCCCCGACTTGCCAGAAGTCGAACGTCGGAAAATCGCCAGCGTCGTGGGCATCGCTGCCGTGCGTTACGCCGACTTGTCGCAGAACCGCAGCAGCGACTACGTCTTCGATTGGGAGAAAATCCTCTCGTTCGAAGGCAACACCGCGCCCTATCTCCTCTACGCCGTCACTCGGGTGCATTCGATTTTCCGCAAACTCGAGCTCGATCCGTCCGACGTCGCCGCGACGGCCGGTGCCTCCGCACCGGAGACTGACGCCGAGTGCGCCCTCGCTCGCAAATTGGTCGGTCTCGCGGCTGTGCTCAACATGACCACGTCGCAGCTTCGCCCGCATTTCCTCTGCACCTACTTGTTTGAATTAGCCGGCGCGTTCAGCACCTTTTACGCCGCCGACAAGGTTCTCGTCGATGACGAGGCCGTCCGCGCGCGGCGGCTCCTCCTCTGCGCACGCACGCTGTTAGTGCTCGAGACCGGCCTTCATCTCCTTGGACTGCGCACGTTGATGCGAATGTAGGCAATCTGCGGCCGCCCATAAATCTCTTGCTGCGCAACCGGGGCCGCCTCACCTTGCCATCGTATGGCCACGCAGGAATTTTACATCCGTAACGAGTCAGACACTGAGGCTCGCGGGCCTTTTAATCTGGAGCAGCTCACG
>Ga0105053_10005365_pt1 | contig 18258 bp, 22 predicted proteins | sample BON01_FD_78093 | JGI IMG/M metagenome (GOLD analysis project Ga0105053, IMG submission 78093) | Freshwater microbial communities from Lake Bonney liftoff mats and glacier meltwater in Antarctica - BON-01 | ecosystem: Environmental > Aquatic > Freshwater > Ice > Glacier meltwater | place: Lake...
ATTCCAGGGGGGGGGCATTCCAGGGGGGGGGGCATTCCAAGAGGGGTATTCCAGTGGGGGTATTCCAAGGAGGGCATTCCAAGGGGGGGGGCATTCCAAAGTTTTGGAGCCTCCGACCCCGGCCAACCCTGCCCCGGGCAAACTGGGAGGCCGATGCGCATCTTCGCCGCCCAGTTGGTCACGCTGCTCGTCGATGCGCTGTGGGTCGGCGGCCTCGCATGTATACTCTTATGGGGACTGCGCCTCGGTCGCGCCCTCCGCGTCTCGGTCACACGCACACAACACACACGCGACAAAAACAAAGACGACACACGCGTCTCGGTGGAGGTTGAGGCGGTGGGCGTCGACATCCCCAAGCATGGCGGCGCCACCTACCGGCCACGTGGCCATGCCCAACTCGTAATGGCTCGGGTGCACGTTCCAAGTCGCACCGAGTCTCCCATGGATGCCCGGTGGGTGCACCGAGCGCCATGAGCGTCATTCACCCGTCCTATCCGGCGGGACGCTCGCGCGCCCGATCCCCGTACGGTAATTATAAACTGTGAATCGGTCAAGTCTGGCCCACCGGGTCCTGCAGGGCCGGGGGACACCACCTGAGCGGCGGCAGTCGCCCCACCTGGCCCATTTTACATTTTGAGGTGGCCGAGTTGTCCGAGGTGTTTTGTGAACGAGGTATGGCCGAGGTGTCCCGGTGTTGTGACCGAGCTGAGGTCGATGTGTCCAAGGTGTGTGTCGTGAGGTGTGGCCGAGGTGTGCATGACCGATGACCGAGGTGTAACCGATGTGTGGCCGCGGCGTGTTGTGACCGAGGTGTCCGAGGTGTGGCCGAGATGTCTGATGTGTGTCGTGACCGAGGCCCCGCCCGTCCCGTGGAATGAGTGCACCTGCAGCGCCGCCGCCCTTGGCGGCCACTTGGAGTTGTTGAAGTGGGCACGCGCTCCGCCTCCGCCATCCTGGGTCGTGTGTCCATTTCGTGGATGGGTTTAACCCGAGCTCAAGGTGTGTTGTGCCCCGAGGTGTGTTGTGCCCGAGGTTTGTGTTGCTCGAGCAGAGCTCAGTTCCACAGGGCGCGGTGCCAAACTGGTGCCAACCTTGACCGAGCTCGGTTCCACGGGTCGCGGTGCCAACCTTGGCCGAGCTCGGGTTCCACAGGGCACAGTGCCAACCGTGGTCGAGCTCGGGTTCCACAGGGCACAGTGCCAACCTTGGTCGAGCTCGGGTTCCACGCGCAACACACCTCAGACACCTCGGTCACACCTCGGTCACAACACAGCTCGGACACCTCGGCCATGGTGCGGTGCCATCCTGGGCCGAGCTCGGGGTGGGCACGAGGTCACGACCGCCGATCTTTTTTTGTAGAGTTGTGGCAGGAACCTCAACAGATGGAGAGCAACCTCACCCACGAGCAGGCGGATGACAACTTCAGTTTTGTGGCGCGGTTTGGGAATGAAATGGCACTATCGCTGGCGGGCGTCAACAAATCTGTCTAGGGCGCCCTGAAAGACAGCCATCCACGCGGGATCGGGTTACACCCGGAGAATGTACGCCTAAGGCTGGGATGGCTTTTTGGCAGGAATACGAAGCGCCTGGGGAAGGAAGAGTTGGAGAGGTAATGGGACCATGGGTTTCACCCGAGCCCTACCAAACCTACGGGAGAGGGCTGGGACGACGTCGACGTGGTGGACCCGGGCGACCTACTCGTCGTCGCATCGGTGGCACGGGCGTGTGCGCTCATCAAAGGGGAGATGCGCGTCGCTGGGGTGGTGGACCAAGGGGCGTTCGGGGGCCCGCTGCCGCCGCCCACCAAGGAGGATGTTACGGAGGGTGAATCGTTCGAGCGCCCCGTGCCACTGTATTGGCTGCTCGAGTTCTGCAGAGGCCCTGTGCGGGGGATCCGGCTGCGCGCCCCCGGCTACGGACTGGGCCTCGGGTTACCCCCGGTGCAGGATGCCCCCACAACGTGGCTGCCCACGGAGGATCTCGAAGCGATGCTCAAATTGGGAGGGCTCGAGTATTTCGGGCTCTGGGGGTACACCCTACAACCCCTGCAGCGGCTGTCGGGCCAGGGCCAGCCTGCAGCGGTGACACTCGACCTTTCCAATGCCAAGCTGTCCCAGTTGGACTTGTACGAATGCACCATGGCCACTGAGCTGGGGCTCGATGGGGGGATGAACCGGTCGGTACAGCTCGGCGTCCGGCTGTTCTGGTGCGATGCACTGACCAGCTTGACGGTGCGAGGGACACGGGTCGTCTCGGTGCGGGCGGTTGGGTGCCGCAGCCTCACCACGCTGGACTGCATCGACACCTCGATGCGCCGTTTTCCGTCAGGTGCCCTGAGCGGGTGCCCTCTGCTCGTTGTGGTGAAGTTGCCCACCACGCTGATCAGAATCAGCAAAGACACATTCAAATGATGCGTGGCATTGGCCAAGGTAATCCTTCCGCTGGAAGTCATCCGCATCGGCGAGGCTGCATTCGAAGGCACCGCGCTCGCGAACATACAGATCCCAGATGGGGTGGCGCACATTGGGGAGTCGGCGTTCGCCCAAACCCAGCTCGTGCATGTGGCGCTGCTGAGGAAGCTCACGAGAATGGGCGCGAGAGCCTTTGAGCGCTGCTCTTCCCTCTTGTCCGTCGACTACGGCGCAACAGAACTGACCTCCATGCCACCTGGGGCATTCAAGGGGTGCTCGTCCTTGGCCAATGTGGTCCTGCCACAGGGGGTCACCAGAATCGGCGGGGATGCATTCTGCATGTGCGACGAGCTCGCGACCACACAGATCCCAAATGGGGTGACACGCATTGGGACGAAGGCGTTCGCCGCTAGCGGTCTTGTGCATGTGGTGCTGCCGACGACGCTCGAGAAGCTGGGCGCGAGCGCATTCGAGAGCACCCCCCTTGTGTCAATCGACCTCGGAAGCACGAGTCTGGGCTCCGTGCCCCAAGGCGCATTCCAGTGGTGTAGAAAATTGGCCAAGGTGACCCTTCCACCCAGGGCCACCCGCATTGGCAAGGCTGCATTCGAGGACTGCGACGCCCTGACCATGGTGACACTCCCTGCCAAGCTTGTTGGGATCGGAGACAGTGCGTTTGAAGGCTGCGTAGCAATGACCCAGATTGAACTGCCAATCTCCCTCAAAACACTGGGCCCGCGAGCCTTTGCCAATTGTGGGCTGAAGCGGGTCGACTTGGGCAAGTGCGCGGGGTTGGTGAACATGGACCCCAAGCCGATCGTGGACGCCTACGGATATGTCCGCGATGGCGGCGTCTTTGACGGGTGCACCCAGTTGTCCGAAGTTGTGCTGCCCGTTGCATGGGGGGCCGTGCACCTCGGCGCACTGGGGCTGCGTGGCTTCGAATTCAGTTCCAGTGGCCCATCTGGCACTGTCTTCACAGCAAAGCCCAAAGGGGGTTAGGGTTAGGGTTAGTTAACCCGAGGTCGCGCTACCCGGCCGGCGCGCGGTTGAGCTCGCTGCGCTCTGGACTCGGTCGCTGTGTGTGTTGAGCTCGCTGCGCACTACATTTGGTCGCTGCATGCACTGGGTTTGCTGCGCTCTGGGCTTTCACGTGCACATCGATGACCAACACCAGCCGGCCAAGTGGGCAGGCATTTTTTTCGAATTGTAGTGGAGTGTGTGAACCCGCGATGCAACTCACCCGCAACCTCCTCAAGTGGGCGGTGACAATGATCGCAGTGTCACTCGGCGCCCTCGTTGTGGCTGCGACCCTCGTGTATCTGTTCATCCACGATGTGCGTCACAAGGGGTATTGTGCCTGAAATGTGTTTGCTACTCGCTACGCCATGGACTTGGTCGCTGCATGCGCTGAGCTCGCTGCGCTCAGGACTCGCTGTGTGGGTTAAGCTTGCTGCGCTCTGGACTTGGTCGCTGTGTGCCCTGAGCTCACTGCGCTCTGGAATCGGTCGCTGGGACTCGGTCGCTGCATGCGCTGAGCTTGCTGCGCTCTGGACTCGGTCGCTGTGTGTGTTGAGCTCGCTGCGCTCTGGACTTGGTCGCTGCATGCGCTGAGCTCGTTGCGCTCTGGGCTTGGTCGCTGCTGAGCTCGCTGCGCTCTGGGCTCTGGGGCTGCGTGTACTGAGCTCACCCGTGTACTCGGTCGCGATTGAGCTCGTTGCGCTCTGGACTCGGTCGCTGTGTGTGCTGAGCTCTGGGCTTGGTCGCTGCATGCACTGGGCTCGATGCGCTCTGGACTTGGTCGGTCACCTCGACCACACATCGGCCACCCCTCGGAAAAAAATTTACGGACAGACCATGACCCGGAAGTCGAGCGGTGCAGAACGCGGGTCGCGCGATGCAGAGCGTGTTGATCGTCAACTTCAAGGACGGCCTGCCTGGGTGCCTGCTCGACCGTGCCTTTTGTCAATTGAGTTCGTTCCGCGCCATCGCGGCCAATGGCACCCTGTTTGCGCATGCCTACGCAACCGACCCCGACCCGGCTCGCGCGCTTGCCCATGCCATGGCTGGCACGGAGCACCTGGTCGAGCCGCCGGGGCCTGCTGACGACCTCGACTTGGACGAGGCGGGCAACCGAGGTCGAGACCTGCTCGCGGGGCTCGGTGCCCAAGGCTACGCGGTCGAGGTGAACGAGCCCGGTGGCGAGGCCGGTGGCGAGGACGACTTGGCCACGCTCGGGGGCCTCGCACGGGTTGCCACCGAGGCGGCGGCGTTGATCCGGGCCTGGGGCGCGCCGAGCGAGGCTGATCGGTCTTGCCCAGCGCTACTCGTCCAGGTGTTCAATGGGCGCGACGCTCAGCGCGTGCGCCACTGCCGATTCGCGGCGCCCGCTCGGTGGCGCAGCGGTCGGTCCGGACCCATTTAACCCATCCCAGTCGGCCGAGCGGGGACACCCGTGCCCCTGACCCCACTCTCCGAGGCTGGCACAGTGCAGGTGCCCCGGGTCGACCCGGCCGGGGCCACCGGGGGGGCGGACCCGCCCCTTGTACCACGCTCGGGGGGCCCCGCAAGCCGACACGCCACCGAACCACCCCCCATGCGGCTCGAGGGCAGTGTGCTGGAGCGCGACATGTGCTACGCGCCACATGCCGACATGGGGCGTTACCTGTCAGCGAGCACACTGGGCGACGACGCTGCAGGCGGCAACGGGCACGGCGCGGACGTGCCCGCTGCGCGCGCCATGGCGGTGCTCGCCGCACGCGCGCTCGGCTCGCGCGCCGCACATCTTGATGAGCCCGCGGACCCCGCGGCGTGGGTCCAGGAGGCACAGTGCGTCCACTCGGCGGCGTGGCGGTCGCTGCGCGCGTGCGACGCGCTGCTGGCACAGCTCCTCCAGGCGCTACGCGACTGCGCCCGGTGCGAGAGCACGCTCGTGGTGGTGACCGCCACCTTTGGCGCGTCGCTGCGTGGGCATGGGCACGGGGCGGACGCTGCGCCCTGGGACGCAAGCATGCGGACGTTTGTCGCCATCTGCCCCGCCGGCGCCGGCGCGCTCCGTGGCCACCGCTGCGACGCCTTCTTGCCACTCGCGTCGCTCACGGAGCTCCTACTCTGGCACAGCAGCCCTGACCAGCTGCGCGACGAGCCATGCGCCCCATCCCCATGGCCCCTCGGGCTTTCCCCAGATGACTCGGCCGCGGCCGCGCTCTAGAACCCCCACTAGGCTCCCTTGCGCCTCTGCCCTGTCGCCGCTGCCGGACGCCCTCGCATTCCCTGGAATGTGCATGCGCGTTGTGGCGCAACTGGGGCCGGCCGTGCGCTTCTCGATGGCGATTTGGTTCCCACTGGACCTGATGGGGGACGCCGCCTTTGGCGTCGGCTACCACAAACTCTCTGGCGTGGCCCGCCGCGACCGGCTCCTCGCCGCGCCCGACCTGCCCCTGCCGCTGACTGGAAGTCTGGCCGGGCTCCACCTCGCCAGGTGCGTTGTGCAGGCGTACGACCTGATCGCAGACCCAGAGGAGGTACACAACCTGGCCGCACACACCAGGTGGATTGAGGGTCGCCCCGCGGGGGAGTGGAAGGGCTACTTCGACTGCGCAGCCGTGGTGCAACTTGGAGCCACCTTTGTGCTGCGGCGCGAGACGGTCGCCGCGCTCGCAGGCCTCGCTGGCACAGCCGCGGGGCTGCCCCTCGGGAGCCAGGGCTACGGGGCCGACGGCGCCGACCCCGGCGACGCAAACCACGTTGTCCCAACGAGTGTCAGCACAAGCCTCCCGGCCGCAGCGGCCACCCTCGCGCTCGCGATAAGTGAGGCAAACGCCACCCCGCTCTTAGCGAATGCCACCGCGCTCTTGGCCCTCGCTCCCCCGGCCACAGCGCCTGGCGCACTGACGCTGTGCCACGTGGAAGGGGCGAATTATACACGCCCTTGGCCGCCCGCGGTGCCCCGGCCACGGCGCGGCGCACCGCCACTCGGGGCCTGGCTCAGCGAGTTGTGGTCGGATGGCATACACGTCGTCCGACCGTCCATGGGAAGCTGGACCTACGCCGGGCGCTCGGTGGTTGCCGAGCAATTCTGTGTCATGGAGGGTGTGCTCGTGGTGCTGCTCACCCTACACGACGGCGGACTTCACCGGGCCACCCCGCTTGAGGCCGCAGCCGCTCCCTCGGCCGCCCCACTGGCCCCCTCGGCACTCTTGGCCCTCACGGCCCCCTCGACCCCCTCGGCCCCCTCGGCCCCCTCGGCCCCCTCGGCCCCCACGACCCCCTCCGCCCCCTCGGCCCCCTCGGCCTACTCGGCCGCCTCCTCCGTGGCGATTGGCACCGCATGCGGGAGGGGTGGCCGCGGGTTCAGGCGGGCGCGTTGACCCCCCCCCCCAATACACGCTGTGATGTGATGCACGCGCGCCAACTCTTGTCCACCCATGGCCCCCAGTGGTGCCACACGGTTCACGCGCGCCAACTCCTCGGATGTCCACCAATCTCCGGGGTCACGCAACTGGGCGTGCAAGGGGGGCGGCGAGTCAACCCGCCCGCGATTGCACGGCGCTCATGAAGCTGAGCTGCCGCTCGGTCGGCATGCCGGAGCTCCACTCCGCGGCCTCCGGCTGAACAACGCTTGAGTCGGTAGAGCTGCCACGCAACCTCGTAAACATGGGGCATTATGGGTGTGTTTGTCAATTTTTTGTGTTTTTTCGTGGCGCCCCACACCTCAGACACCTTGGACTCAGCACACCTCGGACACATGGGTCACCCGGCCGCCGGTCGCCGCCGCGCAGCAGCCTCGCTGCCCCCCCGATTGCTGCGAACGGCGGGTGTGCCCCGAGGGCGGCGCATCGAGTAGAACGGGACCACGGCGACGGGGGTGGGCAGAGTACCACCGTAGAGCGGCCACTCGTATTCCCGCTCGAGCACCCGCGCCGTCCGCCCCGCGATACACAGCATTTCTTGTTTGCAGAGTAGCAGGTGGTCGAACAGCGCACCTGCCGAAGGCGCGGTTGGCCCGCGTGGCATCGGCCGAGGGCGGAGGTTGACCGGCCATGTAATATTCGTGAAGATGGGTATCAACCGACAGAGTGCATCGGCCGACTCGTTCGACTCGGGGTTAATGTACCGGGCCATGATTAGGAGTGTGTCGATGACGTCGAATGGCGAAACGCCACACTCGAACCTTGCGAGGCGGGCGAGCAACTTGGAGAGAGGTGGGCGAGGCTTGCCGAGCTTGCCATTAACAAGGTCATGGATGAACCACAGCCACTCGACCGAGTTGCCGCCCTCCCCCAGCGGGTATGTGTGGTGCCAGTAGCGGTAAGACGCACGGCAGAGCGCACATGGAATGAGGTCGCACATCACCCGGAGTACCACGATCACGTCTGTGCGTTCGAGGTCACGCGCGCACAGCAAGAGGCAATCCCACAATTTGGGGCCCCATGTCGAGGTGTCCATGACGCCCCCGGATCACACGAGCCTGTCCCCATGCGACTGATTTTGTAGCCGACGGGTGAACGGTGTGTGGTCACCGAGGTGTGTTGTGCCCAAGGTGTGGCCGAGGTGCCCGAGGTGTGGCCGAGGTGCCCGAGGTGTGACCGTGGTGCCCGAGGTGTGACCGTGGTGCCCGAGGTGTGTCGTGACCGAGGTGTAGCCGAGGTGTCCGAAGTGTGTCGTGACCAATGTAGCCGAGGTGTCCGAGGCAGAGGTGTGGTCGATGTACCTAATGTGTGTCGTGGCCGAGGGGCCGAGGTGTCTGAGGTGTGTCGTGGCCGAGGTTTGGTCGAGGTGTGGCCAATGTGTCCAAGGTGTGGTGTGGCTGAGGTGTGGCTGATGTGTGGCCGAGGTGTGTCGTGACCGGGGTGTGGCCGAGGTGTCCGAGATGTGTCGCGACCGATGCGTGACCGGGGTGCCCAAGGTGTGTTGTGACCGAGGTGTGGCCGAGGTGTTCGAGGTGTGCCGTGATCGCGGTGTGGCCGATGTGTCCAAGGTGTGGTGTGGCCGATGTGTCCGAGGTGTGTCGTGATGAAGTGTGTTGTGACCGAGGTGTGTCGTGACCGAGGTGTGTCGTGACCGAGGTGTGGGTCCGAGGTGTGCCGTGAACGGGACCGAGGGGTGTCGTGTCCGAGGTGTGTGGTGACCGAGGTGTGTCATGGCCGAGGTGTGTCGTGGCCGATGTGTGGCCGATGTGTCCAAGGTTTGGCCGATGTGTCCGAGGTAGGACCGAGGTGTGGGTTCGAGGTGTGTCGTGACCGAGGTGTGACCGGGGTGTCCCCTTCAGGAGGTGTGTCGTGACCGACGTGTGACCGGGACCGAGGGGTGTCGTGGCCGAGGTGTGGCCGATGTGTCCGAGGTGTGTGGTGCCCGAGGTGTGTTGTGGCCGAGGTGTGTCGTGGCCGAGGTGTGGCCGATGTGTCCGAGGTGTGTCGTGGCCGAGGTGTGGCCGATGTGTCCGAGGCGTGTCGTGACCGAAGTGTGTCGTGACCGAGGTGTGTCATGACCGAGGTGTGAGGCCGAGGTGTGTCGTGACCGAGGTGTGACCGGGGTGTCCGAGATGTGGCATGACCGAGGTGTGGCCGAGGTGTCCGATGTGTGTCTTGACCGAGGTGTGGCCGATGTGTCCGAGGTGTGTCGTGACCAAGGTGTGACTGGGACCGAGGGGTGGCCCAGGTGAGTTGTGACCGAGGTGTGGCTGATGTGTCCGAGGTGTGTCGTGACCGAGGTGTGACTGGGACCGAGGGATGGCCCAGGTGTGTCGTGACCAAGGTGTGCCCGGGACCGAGGGGTGGCCCAGGTGTGTCGTGACCGAGGTGTGACCGGGACCGAGGTGTGTCATGGCCAACGTGTGGCCAATGTGTCTGAGGTGTGTGGCGAGGTGTGTCTGATGCGTCCGAGGTGTGTGGTGACCAAGGTGTGTCGTGGCCGAGGTATGGCCGATGTGTCCGAGGTGTGTGGTGACCGAGGTGTGTCGTGGCCGAGGTATGGCCAATGTGTCAGAGGTGTGTGGTGACCGAGGTGTGTCATGGCCGAGGTGTGGCCGATGTGTCCGATGTGTGTCGTGACCGAGGTGTGTCGTAACCGAGGTGTGGGTCCGATGTGTGTCGTGACCGAGGTGTGACCGGGGTGTCCGAGGTGTGTCATGACTAAGGTGTGACCGGGACCAAGGGGTGTCATGGCTGAGGTGTAGCCGATGTGTCGGAGGTGTGTGGTGACCGAGGTGTGTTGTGGCCGAGGTGTGGCCGATGTATCCGAGGTGTGTTGTGACCGAGGTGTGTCGTGACCGAGGTGTGACCGGGACAATTGGGTGACTCAGGTGTGTCGTGACCGAGGTGTGGCTGATGTGTCCGAGGTGTGTCGTGACCGAGGTGTGACCGGGACCGAGGGGTGGCCCAGGTGTGTCGTAACCGAGGTGTGACCGGGACCAAGGTGTGTCGTGGCCGACGTGTGGCCAATGTGTCCAAGGTGTGTGGCAAGGTGTGGCCAATGTGTTCGAGGTGTGTGGTGACCGAGGTGTGTCGTGGCCGAGGTATGGCCGATGTGTCCGAGGTGTGTGGTGACCGAGGTGTGTCGTGGCCGATGTATGGCCGATGTGTCCGAGGTGTGTGGTGACCAAGATGTGTCGTGGCCGAGGTATGGCCGATGTGTCCGAGGTGTGTGGTGACCGAGGTGTGTCGTGGTCGAGGTGTGTCATGGCCGAGGTGTGGCCAATGTGTCCGAGGTGTGGCCGATGTGTCCGAGGTGTATCGTGACCGAGGTGTGTCGTGACCGAGGTGTGTCGTGACCGAGGTGTGGGTCTGAGGTGTGTCGTGACCAAGGTGTGACCGGGACTAAGAGGTGTCGTGGCCGAGGTGTAGCCGATGTGTCCGAGGTGTGTCGTGACCGAGGTGTGTTGTGTCCGAGGTATGGCCGATGTGTCCGAGGTGTGTTGTGACCAAGGTGTGTTGTGTCCAAGGTATGGCCGATGTGTCCGAGGTGTGTTGTGACCGAGGTGTGTTGTGACTGAGGTGTGGGTCCGAGGTGTCGTGGCCGAGGTGTGGGTCCGAGGTGTGTCGTGGCCGAGGTGTGTCGTGACCGAGGTGTGTCGTGACCGAGGTGTGTCGTGACCGAGGTGTGGGTCCAAGGTGTCGTGGCCGAGGTGTGGGTCCGAGGTGTGTCATGTCCGAAGTGTGGCCGATGTGTCCGAGGTGTGTCGTGACCGAGGTGTGTCGTGACCGAGGTGTGGGTCCGAGGTGTCATGGCGGAGGTGTGGGTCCGAGGTGTGTCGTGGCCAAGGTGTGACCGATGTGTCTGAGGTTTGTGGTGACCGAGGTGTGTCGTGGCCGTGGTGTGTCGTGGCCGAGGTGCGGCCGATGTGTCCGAGGTGTGTCGTGACCGAGGTGTGCCGTGACCGAGGTGGGTCGTGACCGAGGTGTGGGTCCGAGGTGTGTCGTGACCGAGGTGTGACCGGGGTGTCCGAAATGTGTCGTGACCGAGGTGTGGCCGAGGCGTCCGACGTGTGTCGTGACCGTGTGGCCGGGTTGTGTCGTGACCGCTTCAGGAGTTGTGGCCGGGTGTGGTGTGCCCGAGGTGTCAGAGGCCGAGGTGTGACCAATGGGACACTATGGACACTTCGGTCCACACCTCCTGAAGTGGTCGCGACACAGCCTCGGCCACACCTCCCGAAGCGGTTACGACATACCCCCTGAAGAGGACACGTCCTGAAGGGGCCACACCTCGCCACATCGCTCGGGTCGAGGTGCATGTGCACATCGCGGCGACCCTCGCCCAATTTCTCGGGTCGAGGTGCATGTGCACGCGTTGGCGCCCCCACCCAATTTCTCGGGTCGAGGTGCACATGCACGCGGTGGCGCCCCTCCTGAAGGGCCACCTCGCCCCTGAAGGGGGTCGGGGTGGGCGGTCAGATTGAACCCCACCTCACCTGACTAGGGAGGGCCCCTTCAAGGTCGCACGATGCCACGTCGGGCACGCAAGGGAGACTCGTCGACCCCCGCCAATGGACGCGCCGCGAAGCGCAATGCCTGTTGGCAGGTGCTCCCCTTGCCACAGGGATCCTGGATCCCCGCCGGTGGCCCCAAGGGCATCTATTACGCGCCTTCGACGCAGGGAGCCTCGTCGACCCCCACCGGTGGCCACCGTGGCGCCAGCATGGCCCAGGTGCTTGTCATGGGCCTCCTCCTGGCACAGGGCACGTCGCTTGCATCGCCCTCTCTGCCCAAGCCCAATCTGCAAACGCCCCCTCTGCCAGCGTCCACGACGTCGGCGCCGAGGAGCAAAAGGTGCAAGAAGGGTCACCAGAAGGACTGCCCCGTTAAGAACCGCCACAGCAAGGCGGAAGTGGAATGGGCCACAGGTGTGATCCAACTCCTTAACCCCGGCGCTACCGTCACGGTACAAAATGTCATCGATGCCCTGATCAACGGCGACATGTGCAGCCTCTTGGACGCCCGGACCGGCAACGTCGTCTTGGAGTACGATGAGGCTAAATGGCACGGCGACGTCGACCGAGACGTCCGCAAGATGCAGGCCCTAGAGCGGCACGGCCTTGATAGGATTGTGCGGCTGCGGCGCGGCAACTACCCCCACCTTCCGATTGACCCCAACTGCCGCACACCTGTCATCTTGGTCCACACAAACTCCCAGAGCACCATCGTGCAGCTGAGGGCCACCATAGAGGCGATGAATAAGGCCACCGCAGGTGCGATGGAGCTCAAGTTCGACCTCCAGGCGATGAAGGCCGCGGTGCTCACGGGCGGCGAGGCGTACAAGGCGATTGACACGCGCACCACCGCCAAGATCGCTCTCCTCACAACCCGGTACGGCAAAGGTGCCGGGCCCATCTTCAAGGTGGGCGGCATCAAGTCGCGGCTGTTGAATGACGCCTTTGTCGAGAAGCTTGACAGGGTCTATGCCATGTGCGGTAAGAACGCCACACGCATGTGCACGTTCACGTGCAACAGCGTCGCGGCCGCACTCGCGGGCCCGGACGCTGAGCAATTCTTTGAATCAGCGGAGCGACTCCGTGCGATCGGCATCATGGACAAGGACCTCGACACTTTTATGTGCAATGGCGTTGCCTCGCGCCTCGTGGGCCCGGGCGTTGATGCCTTTTTCGTTGCGCTGGGGCGACTTCAGGCTCACCCACTCAGTTGCAAGGTACCGAACATGGTGACGTTGATGGGCGGCGGCGTTGCGGCGGCCATCGTGGGCCCGAACGCCGACGCCTTCTTCGAGTTGCTCCGCTGAGTCAAGACGGCCGTGTGCGGCGGCAGCGTCGAGGATATGTGCACCTTTACCAGCGACAGCGTCGCAAAGGCCATGGCAGCCGACCCCGAGGCCTTTCAAAAATCGCTGGAGCGACTCGAGCGCGAGTTCGCCATCAAGAACCAGCGATTGGTCACCTTCATGTGCGACAGCGCAATGTCGGCCATGATGGACGAGAATGCAGATGTCTTTTGGACCGCGCTGGACAGACTCAACAGGGAGTTCGGCATCATCGACGAGCGCCTCGCAACCTTTATGGTCGACGGTGTGGCGTCGTTCATCATGGAGGATGCGGATTGCTGCTTCAAGATGCTGGGGCGACTCAAGGCGGACTTCGGCGTTGTCAACCTGGTCCAGTTTGTGAACGGCTGTCTCTCGTCCGCCGCAAGGGGCCTGAAGGCCACGTTGTTCTGGGAAGGAATGGAGCGGCTCAAAGGCGTGCTGGGCGAGGGCGGGTTGGCGCGCATCATGTGCGATGTCGTTGCCAAGCGCATTTCGTCGTAAAAGTGGGTGGACGCGGTCATCGGCGTGCTGCACCTGACATCCGAGGCCTGCGTGCGCGCGCTCGTGTACTACTCGCCCGTCGTGAAGCAGGCAGAGGCTGTGCACACGCGCCTGCAACTCCTCGCGCCGTCCGAGCGCAAGCGCTTTGAGGACGAGGTGTGCAAGGGCTGCAAAAGCGTAAAAGGCAAGCGCGTGCGCGAGTGGCTGGGCGGCAACTGACATGGGTAACGCCATCCAGGACCCGGTTGACATGGGTGCCCCCCTTCGCGGAGGCCACCGCAGACTGTGGCGACATCGTGCACATGCGCCAACTCCCAGTGGAACCACCGCTGGGACCGACCAAGGCGCCATGCCATGCACCGTGCGCAAATCCCTCCACTGGGAAGGGGGCTCGGGGAAAGGGGGTGAACCCCCCAGGGGGGGGGGGCGAGGTGTGTCCGATGTGTGGTGTGTCGTGCCCAATTGATGTCATGGCCGAGGCGTGTCACATCCGAGGTGTGCGTCCAATGTGTCCGAGGTGTGCCGTGTCCGAGGTGTCCGATGTGTCCGAGGTATGTGGCCGATGTGTCCGAGGTGTGTGGCCGATGTGTCCGAGGTGTGTGGCCGATGTGTCCGAGGTGCGTGGCCGATGTGTGTCCGAGGTGTGTGGCTGAGGTGTGTGGCCGAGGTGTGCTGAGAGCGAGCGCAGGGAGTCGCGGGCATCACAGCTCGGAGTGGCGCCACATTGTACCCACGTTGCCTCGGTGCGCGTCAGATTGAGGCGGGGTCCTGCTGTCCCAAGCAGTGCCCCGACGACATGGAGCGGCACCGCGAGTTGTGCCTTGTACCGCGCCTGGACGATCTCAAGCCACCGCATTCTTTGGTGCCCCCCGGGGCTGAGCGCGACGCCCTGCTGGCTCGAATGTGTGCCATCTTTGGTGGCCAACCGGGCGCGGCGCAGCGCTTCCCAGGTTCGCAGCCGATAAGCATGCGGCAGCGCGAGACGCACCGCCTCTGCGGCGGGTACCTGGTGGCGCTCAAATCGGACGGGATGCGCTTCATCCTGCTGCTCACGCGGTACATGGGCGAGCCGCGCGCGGTGTTGATCGACCGCCGCCTCGATGTATATGAGGTCGAGGTGTGGGCCAATGAATCGTTTTTCGACGACACGGCCTTCGACGGCGAGCTCGTGTGGGACCAATTTGAGACTCCGGTGCGGCTTTCATACCTTGTGTTCGACACGGTGAGCATGCGCGGCTGCGCCTGCGGGGCGTTGCGCTACTCTGAGCGACTGGGCATGGCGCACTCGGCCGTGCTCCGGACGGTACCGGACGCCTTTGACGGCGACCTGGAGCGGTTCATGATCGACGAAGACAAAATTTTGCCCATGTGCAACCTCCACGGGCTGCGCATGCCGCCCAAGCGGGTGTTGCCCGCACAGCACGTGCTGGCCATCTGAGAGGGGCGGAGCCTGTCGGCGCGCCTGAATGACGGCCTCGTGTTTACGCACGACAGGCCGCTGGGCAAGCGCGCGACCTTGAAATGGAAGCCCGAGAACACGGTCGACCTGCTACTTCGACTGGACGATGGCTGCGTGGAGGCCTTCATCAACCGCGGCGCGGCACGGGTCCGGTTGCTCCACGTACCGTTTGGCGGAGGGCAGCTGCGCGTGTGCATCCAGCGGAACCACATGCTTGAGTGCACCCTGCTCGCGGCGCGGCGCACGGGCGCCGGGCAGTGGGTCGACATTGTGGTCGAGTGTATTTGCACGGTCGACCAGCGGGGTGGGGCTGTGGAGTACTCGCCCGTCAAGCACCGTCCTGACAAGCTGCGCGCCAACTCGCTGCACACCGTCACAGAGACGCTGCACAATGTGGTCGAGTCGATCGACGTGCACGACCTGCACCACATCATCTGCGCGGCGTCAGATTGCAACACCGAGTGGCCACGGGCGGCCGCAGCGCACCCGCCGCCCCCGCCGCCCCCGCCGCCCCCGCCGGCCCCACCGGCCCCACCGGTCCCACCGGCCCCACCAGCCCCGCCGACGGCACCCCGTGTGAATGTCCGCCCCCCCCTCGGATTGGGCGATCTCACCGGCGCGCTTGCCCTCCCCGCAGCAACAACGGCCCCATGACGCGGCGTAAGCGGCGACCGCGCTGTGGCCATTTTTGCGGCCCTGTGGCGACCCCTCCGCCTCCCCGGGTGGCAAGCGCCCCCGTCCCACCGAGCCCGCCACGGGCGCCGCCACGGGCGCCGCCACGGGCGCCGCCACGGGCGCCCTGGGCGCCGCCACGGGCGCCGAAGTCGGTGTCGTGTACCGGATCTCCAAGGCGGCGCTGGGCACGCAACTCGGTGTCCACATACGGGCGCTCACCATGCAACCCAAGGAGCTATACCAAAAGGCGGGTCCCGCGGCGGCGGCGGCCAGCTTCCCCGCCTACACGGAGGACGCCGAGTCGCTCTATGTGCCGCGCTTCTACGGGTTCCGGAACTGGAGCGCCGCCACGGTCGATGCGACTGACGAAGGGGTGCCATGCGCGCTGCAGTTCGTCGGGTCCCTCACCGAGGTGCAGCAGCGCGGCGTGCGCGCCTACGAGGAGCGCCTCGCCGCCGCCGCGAACCCCAAGGGGGGAATCGTGGTGCTCCCTTACGGGTACGGCAAGACGGTGTTCGCCCTCTACCTCGCGGCGCAGTTGGGCCGGCGCACGCTGGTCCTCGTGCACAAGGGTTTCCTGGTGGAGCAGTGGCAGGCGCGCGTGCGCCAGTTCCTCCCGGGCGCCTCGGTGGGTGTGATCCAGAGGGACCGCATGGAGTCGGACGCCGACGTGGTCGTGGGCATGGTGCAGTCCATCGCCAAGCGCGACTACGCGGAGCACGTGCTGTCGGGGTTTGGGCTCATTGTCATCGACGAGGCGCACCACATGGCGGCTCTGGTCTTCAGCCGCGCCATGCGCAAGATTCACGCGCGCTACACACCGGCGCTCTCGGCCACGCCCGAGCGGCGCAATGGGATGGACGACCTGCTGCGCTGGAGCCTGGGCGACATCGTCTTCGGGGTGCAGCGCGACGCCGAGCTCGTGCATGTGCACAGCCTACTGTACGAGTGCCGGCGGCCGGCCGTCTGCCTCGGCCGCGACGGACGCCCCGTGCTCGCACGGATGGTCAACGCGCTCTTGGAGGATCCCGCCTGCAACCGACTCATTGTGCTACACATTGCCGACTTGGCGCGCCAGGGGCGCAAGATCATCGTCATGGGCGACCGCGTCGCACAGCTGCACGTCCTCGATGGGCTGCTGTGCGAGGCGCTCAGCTACACCGGCGACGCCGGTGACGGCGACGACGAGGGCGAGGGTGATGGAGAGGAGGGTGACGACGCGAGGGTCACGCGCGGCTTCTACACGGGCAAGACGCCACCGGCCGAGCGCCAGGCCGCCGAGCACAAGCAAGTCATCTTCACGACCTACGCGATGAGCCGCGAGGCCCTCGACATCCCGGCCCTCGACACCCTCGTGATGGCCACCCCGATGGGCACCGTGGAGCAGGTCGTGGGGCGCATCCTGCGCAAGCACCCCGACAAAAAAAAACCACTGGTGCTCGACGTCGTCGACCCGTACTCCGTCTTTGATTGCGTGCGCTGAAAGCGCCGCAAGTACTATGCCAAACAGGGGTACGAGTGACAGGCCGCCACCCTTGCCAATGGCGCTGCAGGCGCGTCCGCCCCGCCGCCAGGCCAGTAGGTCGCATCAAGCGGCGGGGCGTTCTGGTGTGTTTGTTTATTTTTTCCACGGACACAAGTGTATGTGGCCCGTGGACCAGCCCCCGCGGCCGAGTGATGCGCGCACAATCGAATTGGGGTCCCCGCCCTCGCCATTTTCCATAAATTCCCCGGGGTCACCCCTGCCGTTGGACCTGTCGGCATCGCCGCGCTCGCCGTCGCTGTCGTCGCCGCGCGCCCCCGCTTCGCCCCGCTTGACACAACTCGAGTCGGTGCCCCCGTTGGACCTGGCTTCATCCACGGCGCCAGCGTCGTCTCTCGTGGCACTGCCATGGCCCGGGGAATACATCGGCGAGTATGCACGCTACCTGGGCCTGCGCCTGCCGGACGAGGTTCACCTCCTGTGGATCGCCGAGCGCGCGTTGTGGGAACCCGACTGACCCGATTGGTCCCACCGCGCCGCGTCGGGTTGGCACACCCACCCGTCTGGATCCCGGACGCTCGGTCACCCCATCGACTTGTACTACCGCGAGATGCTGCGGCGCCACCGCAGCGCGTGCGCGCCCTCACCCCGCGTGTGGCCCGTCCCCGCGCGTGCACCACCGCCGCATTGAGACTACCAGCATGTGCTGGCGAAATTTTACGCACAGTTGGGTGCCACATATTGCACAGTGGTGCCACATATTGCACACGTGCCAACTACAGCGCGCCAACTCAGCCGGGGGCCACAGGTGACGCCGCGCCGTACACCTGGCGCGACACATTGCACTCGCTAATGGTGCGGCGTTACAGGCAGTCCACGACCCGTGTGCGCCGCATCTGCAGTGCCAGTTGCGAGTTTGAGCGCTCATCAACAATGTCGTTGGCGCTGTTGGGTGTCAGCAGGTCGGCCAAGGCGGGAGGGTTGCAAAGCAGCATCCGGCAGCAGCAGTACCGGTGGATGTCGAGGGCCTCGAACACGACAAGCGGCGTGCGTCCCTCGGCCAAGAGGCGCGCGTACTCAATCTGCTCCACAAAGGCGTGGCATGTGAAACATCGGACCGGCACCAGCATTGCGCAGGGAGCACGCCGTCGTATCTCCGACCACAGCGGAGCCGCGGCGCATGTGGTTAACCCGTCCCCGAGGTGTGTCGTGACCGAGGTGTGTCGTGACCGAGGTGTGACCGTGGTGTGACCGTGGTGCCCGAGGTGTGTCGTGACCGAGATGTAGCCGATGTGTCCGAAGTGTGTCGGCACCTTGGTCGCGACACATCTCAGACTCCTCGGTCATGACCTCGGATGCCCCCCTTGTAATTCCCCCCCTCCACTCGCCAGCCTCTCTTCCATTCTGCCTTGCCGCCGCCCATATAGTCGGCCTTACCCACCGCTCCGGCAGCCACCCCCCGCCACACACACACG
>Ga0105053_10005366_pt1 | contig 18256 bp, 12 predicted proteins | sample BON01_FD_78093 | JGI IMG/M metagenome (GOLD analysis project Ga0105053, IMG submission 78093) | Freshwater microbial communities from Lake Bonney liftoff mats and glacier meltwater in Antarctica - BON-01 | ecosystem: Environmental > Aquatic > Freshwater > Ice > Glacier meltwater | place: Lake...
ATTAATTGAGGAGCCATTGATATGATTTATGCTAACGAAAAGATGAACGCTGTCTTGAGTTTTGCTGATGCTTCGGCAATAAAAAGGGCGTGTTCATTAGTCGCCCCAAACTGGCCTCTCGATCGATTGATTGCAGTCAATCCACTCTGGGAATGTCGTGATCACACCATTGAGCTGGCATCTTCACGTTTTTCAGCGTTGGTAGGCGCGAAGTCTACTATGTCTGGTGACTTTTTTCTGGCTGCTTATCGTAAGGGAAAGATAAGCGAAGACTCATTAATTAAGGCCGCCAAACTATATAACTCATCGTCTAATGTTCAACAGCTTAAACAAGCACTGTCTGCAAAGGCGCCTGATATATGGCTGAGCATCGCGGAAATCGCAGATTTAAACCGAGATCATCATAAGATGATGTGGCAAGATGAGATTGTTCAGGAGATTAGTCAATTTTGTGGTGACTTTGCCAACCAAAATAACAACTCTTTCAAAGGTCTTTATCTCGCTTGGCTTGAATTTGCTCGACGTGATTATGGTGTTTCGTTGTTGATGGGAGAGAAGAATCTCAGGCAGTCCTTTAAAAGCCTGCCTAACGATTATGAATCTTTGTTTTGTTTAGCAATTAATGAATTGAATCTTGATACAAAACAGCTTGGCGTCTATGCCCATAAATTGCTTCTGAGCATCAACGGTTGGTCTAGCTATTTAGCTTGGCAAGGTTGGCAAGGAATGCTCGGAAAAAACGACAACGATTACCTGATAGAACTGTTGGCAGTCAGACTCGCTTGGGACCTTATTGTTTGGCGAAAGCTAAAAGAAAAAAACCATGAATTCGATTTTAGTCAAGTTGAGAATAAATGGCTTTTTCAGAAGGCTGATACAGATCATCTTTTGCAAAAACATTTCGATCATCTTCATCCTTTTTGGATATGGGCCTACGCTACTGAATTAGAATATCAAACCAAACTGCATCAAAAACTAGAGCAGTCTTCCAACACGGATAAAGTGCCACCGATTTTGCAAGCCGTTTTTTGCATTGATGTTCGTTCCGAACGGCTTAGGAGAGCATTAGAATCACAGAATAACAATATCCAAACAATTGGTTTTGCGGGTTTTTTTGGCTTACCTATCTCTTATCAACCTGCAGGCAGCGATATAAAAAGGCCCCAATTACCGGGACTAATTGCACCAGGGATTATTGTCAGTGAGCACTTCGCTAATAAAGTTAAATTAGACAAAATAGATAATATAAGTCGCTGGAAGACTTGGTCTAACGCGCCATTGTCTGCTTTTACAATGGTTGAATCAATGGGGTGGTTATATGCAGTTAAACTGTTGAAGGACAACTTCTTGGCCAAGAAAAGTGAAAAACTGATTGATGAGTTTAGTCATCAATCTAACTGGCATCTTGAAAGTAATGGTCTGCCATTAAGCCTAGATGAAAAAGTGAAACTTGCAGTGGGCATCCTCAAAGGAATAGGGCTCACAAGTGATTTTGCACCTTTTGTCTTACTATTAGGCCACGGTAGTCAGACACGCAACAATCTTCATGCATCAGGACTCGACTGTGGGGCATGCGGTGGACAAACAGGCGAGGTTAACGCTCGCGTGTTAGCTTTCTTGTTAAATGACAATCATCTCCGGATAAAGCTTTCCGAATTCGGGATTGTCATTCCTGAGCAGACTCGATTTATAGCCGGTTTGCATAATACAACCACAGATGAAATAACCTGCTTCGAGCCATTGAATGATGAGGAGCTTGAAACATATTTAAAGCAGGCATCTATCCAAGTTCGTTGTGAGCGGGCAAAGAATATTGATCCAAAGCTGGCAGATATTGATGATGTGAAACTCAAAAAAGTCCTGATAAAGAAAGCACAAGACTGGTCAGAAATTCGACCAGAATGGGGATTGGTTAATAATGCTGCGTTTATTGTAGCACCGCGAATAAAGACAAAAGCACTTGATCTTGAAGGACGTGTATTTCTACATGATTATAACTGGCAAATAGACGACAACTTCCAATTACTCGAACAAATCATGACTGCACCGATGTTAGTCACTCACTGGATTAACATGCAATACAACTTCTCCGTGACAGATAACCAGTTCTTCGGCAGTGGTAATAAGCTCCTACATAATGCAGTGGGACAACACATCGGTGTCTTTGAGGGCAATGGAGGTGACTTGAGAATTGGACTGCCTTTGCAGTCTGTATATGATGGCGCTGATTGGCGACATGAAGCGCTCAGACTAAGTGTCTACATTGCTGCGCCGAGAGAGGCAATCGAGAATATCCTTGAGACACATAAAACGGTTGGGGAACTGATAAACAATAACTGGCTGTTTATGTTTCGGTGGGACGATGAAAACAACATTGAGCGTTACCTTGATGGTAAATGGAAGTCAGCATGATGAAAGAGCTAAACCATCTAGAGCGGCTTGAAGCTGAGAGCATACATATTATGCGTGAAGTCACAGCCAACTTTGAACGACCTTGCATGTTTTATTCAATAGGTAAAGACTCGACAGTCATGCTTCACTTGGCAAGGAAAGCATTTGCCCCGGGTAAAGTTCCATTCACTCTACTCCACATAGATACAACATGGGAATTTGCCGAAATGGCACTTTTCCGTGACCAATTGGTTACAAAACATGGCTTAGACCTGATAGTTCATATTAATGAGACTGCGCTCAACGAGGGGATTCATCCAATCGAATCAGGCTCCGTTATCTATAACGATCAAATGAAAACAGTGGCTTTGAAACAAGCGGTTGATAAACATCAGTTTACTGCGGCATTAGGAGGCGCTCGTCGTGATGAGGAGCGCTCACGAGCAAAAGAGCGAGTTTTTTCAGTAAGAAGTGAAACACATCGCTGGGATCCTAAATCTCAACGGCCTGAGTTGTGGAATACCTATAATACAAAATTAAAACCAAAAGAGACGGTGCGTGTTTTTCCATTATCAAATTGGACTGAGCTCGATATATGGATGTACATCCTAAAAGGAAAAATTGAGATTGTATCTTTGTATTTTGCAGCGCCAAGGATGTCATGGATTGATGATAGCAGTGACCAGATATTAGGCCTAGATGATGAGCGGATGTTGCCTTATCTGTCAGAAACGGAAAAAGCCAGTATTAAAAAACGCTGGATACGATTTCGGACTCTTGGTTGCTATCCTCAGACAGGCGCTATTAAAAGTAAAGCGCAGAGCGTGGGCGACATTATTATTGAAATGCTAAGTAGTAATTCCAGTGAGCGACAAGGACGCTTACTAGATAAAGACCAAGCTAATTCAATGGAGAGAAAAAAACAGGAGGGCTACTTTTGAAAAGTGCAGTTCTTGTGACAAAACATCGTAAGTCTTTACAACTTGCACCTATTCTACGCGAAGCAGATATTGAGCTTGTTGAGATAGATTTTTTCGATACTGACCAATTAGGGACCTTCTCGGGAGAAATTCAGAGAAAGCTTTCACCTAAAGATTGTGCCTTGGCAAAAGCCAAGAAAGCAGTTGAACTCCTAGGAGTAAATATAGGTATTGGCAGTGAAGGCAGTTTTGGCGGAGGTCCATTCGCTGGACTCATCAACTGGAATGAGGAATTTATATGTCTCTACCAAAAGCAGCCTGAGTTAATTATTTATGCATCCGCACAAGGCCCAACTGCATTGAGAGGTCTTAAAGCTAACTCGCTTGATGAACTAAAACGTCAGTTATTAGAATTCCCTGAGCAACATTGGATAAATAAATATAATGATGAAATTATCAAAGGACTCACTAGTCAAAAGGTGATTGAACTATACCTAGCACCAAACACAGAATGCCCAATTAACCTTGAGCCAGATCTGAGAGCGATGCATTCACCTTTAAGACAGGAAATGATCACAAGAGCGGGTCTAAACTTATTAGAACGATTACGGTCAAAGTGTCCAATTTGTCAAAGAGTCGATTTTTGGTCTGATAGCAAAGAGTTTGGCCCACCATGTCAATTATGCGGTGAACCTACGAGTGAAGCTAAAGCCTCAATATATCATTGTAAATCTTGTGAATACATAGAAAAAAAGGACTTGAAGACAATCGGTGATCCTTATTATTGCCTCCATTGTAATCCATAAAAAGCGAACTTATTTTTATAAAATACTCGCTTACAATGTTATGAATGCGTTATTTCATTACGTTTAATTAAGTTTTGATTATCAATGAGACCATGAACATAAGCTGCCTAGCGATATAGATAGAAACTTGTTAGAGTAAATAGTATTGACTCGAAGACTATTTAGAACTGGAGACAAATCTTGCCAAAGTGTCGATTTGCTTCCTGATATTTAAATGCCGCTACCATTTCATCGAGTAAAAATATTCGGTCTATCACTGGTTTGATTTGATTCGCCTCAATCGCTCTAATCATCTCTTGTTGCTGCGTTCTGCTTCCCACCAAAATGCCTTGAAGTCTAACTTGTTTAACCAATGCTTTTACGATACTCATTTCACAACTCGTACCTGAAAGAATGCCGATCATCGACACTTGGCCACCTATCCTTACTGCATCAAGCGAATTATCCAAGGTATCGGTACCCCCGACATCTATAACATGATCAACGCCACGACCACCACTTAACTGTTTTGCTAATTTGCCCCAGTTAGTTTCAGCTCTATAATTCAAAACATGGTCGGCACCCATTTGTTTCAGCTTTTCTAGTTTTTGATCATTAGAAGACGTTGCAATGACTTTAGCGCCAGCCATCTTTGCAAACTGTAAAGCAAAGATGGAAACACCGCCAGTACCTTGAAGCAACACGATATCACCTGCTTTGACAGGATTAAAACACATTAATGCACGCCAAGCGGTAAGTGCAGCAGTGCTGAGGGTCGATGCTTCAATATGTGACCAACCCACAGGCGCTTTAGTGAATGAATTAGCGTTAGTCGTTACATACTCACGAGCGTAACCATCAACACCATCGCCGGGAACCGTCGAAAAGCCATCAACTAAAGGTTCTCCGTTAATCCATGAAGGGAAAAACGTACTTACCACATGATCACCCAGTTCAAACTCGGTCACATTCTCCCCGACATCAACAACTTCACCTGCTCCATCGGACATTGGGATCCGTTTTACAGAAGGCCCCATCATGCCCTGAACAACAGCATAGTCATGATAATTAAGTGAATTGGCATGAAGCCTAACTGTAATTTCATTGGCACTAGGCGCGGTGACAGTGAACTGCTCAGATTTAACTGTATCAAACCCACCACCAGCTTCTACAAAAATTGCTTTACCTTGAATCATATTTGCTCCTCAATGTCGACGACATTCAACAAAATAGTTGAATATGCAAGACCGTCACGCTATCACAAATAATATTATTCGACCCATCATATATTAGTTTTAAATAATGTATTATTTAGCTATCAAATTGTTAAGATTCTAGCAACCCCAGTCTTATTGAATACCGTTGCTGCTATTTTTTTGAAATCAAACACCTCTGAAGACCAATTTTTCGATTTAGTTACAAAACTCAAAAACTTCTTACTTACAAAAAAGCCGTAATGAACTCAATCACTACGGCTTCAGAATAAAGCTTGAACGATGTTAATGCTTTTTGACTAGTTACCCATGTTCCATACGGCCGACTGCGTTAACCATTTGCCATCTGAATTCTGCTCGACAACAGTCATCAATACGCCACCAAAAGTAATAGCCTCTTTTTTGTCGTTAACGCCATCAGCTTGCCATTTAGCAAGCTGCACAATTTGATCATCGTTACGATAGGCATTAATTGTTTCTATCGAATGATTATGAACACCATTATCAATAAAGCTTTTAAATAAGGTAACAATTTGTTGCTGGCCGACAAGTACCTCACCATTGCCTGGAGATAATGTAGCATCTTCAGTATAAAGTGCGGCTAATGCATTACTGTCGCCACTATTGAATGTAGTGTTCCACGTGGCATTCACTGACGCTAGTATTTTTGTAGCATCGTTTTCATTTGCTATTGCACTACCTACGCTTCCGCCAACAATGCAGCTGCATAAAGTGAGTGTTGATAAAAATTTTCTCATTGTTCTTACTCCTAAAATTAATATGGGTAGCAATGCATTTTTGCTTGCTGCCAACGCTGAGGCAATTTATTAGCCGCCTAACTAATTAGTCAAAACTATTTGAATACGTTACGGTTATTTTGTAATTTTATGAGCATAGACGTTAACACCTCGCCCTCCTCTGTTGATAAAATACTCATTAAGCGATCAACACGCTGATAATATTCAGGCATCACTTCATCAAGCTTCGCTTGTCCTAAAGCGGTAAGTTTGATGTGAAACTTACGTCTATCAGCAACGTCCATCACCCTGATAACTAAACCTTCTTTATCCAATCCATCAATAAGTCCCGTCATCGTGGCTCTTGATACACCTGCTTTTTCTGCAAGAGATGATGGTGTTGATGTTAAATTCTGTTCTCGCATCAACAGAATTAAAACCCACCATCGTCCCTGCAACAAACCATAACGTCCTAAAAAGTTATCCAGAACGTCAGAAAGGTCAGAGCCAACTCGCAATAAAGTCAGAAAAGAAATAACACCATCAATATTAGCTTCAGGATACCTTTCAGCAAATTTGGTGAGAATTTTTGAGTCGGGTAAATCTTTTAATTTCAACATGGACACAGTATAGTTAGCTGGCTAACTATTTGTCAAGGTGCGATCAATTGACAGTTATTCGCATACGATATTATCACCTGTAGTTAGTTTCAAATACTTCAGCTATTACCCTCTAACCAGAGTAATTAGTCGACGTTAAAACAGACTTAAATAATTAAAGACTCAATTACTAGCTGATAAATATTTTATCTATAATCGACACAGTCCCTTTTCAAGTTCAAATTAAAACACTACATATTAGGCATGGTTTGGACGGTATCACACAAAAACACATCATCTCCCACTGTCAAAAATCCAGTATTTAAAATGGCACCATAAGCACCTAGATTTTGCTCTGTCTTTTTAACAATAGTTCGCAAGATTTGAGTATTAGCTTCCAGATTTTGCTGACTTTTAGTCACTGCGCCACATCTCGGTGTTGCGGCATTGCAATAAATCATTGAATCACCGATTATAAGATTATTTCCTAACCATTCCTGTTCAACTAAGCCACTTATATTCGGCAGTGTTTCGATGACAAGATTAGGCCGAAAACGCTCAATAGCCCAGTCAAAATTAGGATTAAGAATTTTCATATGATTAAGCGTTGATGTCGTAATAAAATGAAAAGGTGTAACGAGAAAAAAAGTGCCGGGAACAGAAACAAAGTCTTGTGCCGCTGGTGGAAGATTATCAAGGTCGGGAAGTGGTTCACCATCTTGCCGTTCAAAAGTAGCTTTAAGCTCTTCTAACCACGTGTAATCATCTTGTTTATGTCGTCGATAAAAATCTATTTCTTGAATTGAACGAAGGGTTTCGAGGGTCGAAGGATGCCCTGTGAGTTCAGATAATAATTGATGTATTCCGGGTTCATCACTTCCAATGACTTTGCCATCTGAAAATGTAATATCTACGTGATCGCTTATTGCACATTTATGCTCATCTCGAAATTTAGCGATGCAACTCAGTAACTCTGGCCGAAATTTACAACTTTGAATTTCTTGCCGTAAAATATCTCGCAAAGCCCATATACGATCACCCGCTAATCCCTGTTTACCGATATGACATTGTTGCAGCCTCTCGCCAGCCATCCCTTTTACTGGATAACGCCAAATTTCTGTTATCGTACCTACTTTAATCATGAGGTTATCTACTCAAAATATAAACATAGCTAAGCTTAGCGCTCTGAGTAATTTGAGTATATGCGACAAACTACGTATATCTACCTATCTTTATTTAAGGTGCTATCAATCGTCATTTCTCCCAGTTCATCATTTCTAAACATAGCTAAGTCTTAAATTAACCCATGACAGGATAAAGCACACTACCTTGACCTTCTCAAGAATAGTACATCAATACCTAATTGAAAGTCAGTGACTTACTTATTCGTATTTTTAAACTGGATTTGTGTGAATCAAAAACAGTTAAATTTTTAATCAACTAAACATAAAATAGAAACAGCTGTGTATCTAAGCAAGATGATAGATAATATCTAAAAAAGCCTGAAGTTGAATGTCCCAAAATGCTGATGCGTTTTGTACAAATCTCAGATAAATATTTACGCAACAAAGGAGCATGGGGTAAGCAATGAAATACTTTACGGAAATATTCCATATTTGCCGCGCCATCCGCAGCAATATACTCAATCTAATTTTGGCGATGCTTATCTTTTCGCTATCAACAAACAGCTTCAGCGCCGAACAGGCGGAACCAGTAGCACCTTTGCCATCATCAACAATTGCATTGTCTGAAATCCCATTACGGGCAGCTTCAGAACGCGCGCTACTCGATCAGGCAGCATCAGTACTGGCAGAGTCGACAGCATTTAATCAAAATCAACAGAAACTGTTCACTGAAAATGTGGCAATAACGCAAGCACTGCCTTTGCTCACAACATCACTCGCTGCCGCCTCTTCACGAGATTCCATTTCTGAAATCAGAAGAAAATGGCTCGAATTCGATCGGCAGATGACAAACGTAGAGTCAGCTCTTCATGATCGGACTGAAGTCATAGCTCAACAACTCATTCGTTTGAAGGCTAGCCTTGAGGTATGGAATAGAACAATCACCCAAGCCAAGGCTGATAAAGCACCTGAAGAATTAGTAAAACTTGCAGGCATCACTGCCAATGATATCGGTACTATAAATAGCGCTCTGCAAAAAGTTCAAAATCAAATCCTAGAGCTTCAAGGAAAGATAGGTCGTTTGCACAGAGCTGTGCAAGAAGCATTGGATACTATCAAGGCCGAAGAAGCCGATTTACTAAAAAACTTAGGTCAACGTGAACGACCACCTTTATGGGGTGAAAAGATCACAGGTACAGGGGCTATCCTATATGTTCTTATTACTCAAATAGGTCATGCTCTTAATAACTGGTGGTCCAATATTTATTCTATTGTTAGTAATGAGTCTACAATGCTCGGTTTTCAGCTTTTTCTATTATTCGCTACAGCCGTCATCCTCTATCGAGTACGTAAAGCAGCACGCGCCTTTATTGCTGCTAATCCTTCGATCATGATAGGAAGTTCAGTTTTTGAAAGACCTTTTGCACTCGCCATGCTGTTTGCACTAATGTTGACCCCTTGGATCTATGCGTCCACCTCATCAGTTTTGACCGATGCTGCGGGATTACTACTCATATTCCCTGTTTTATGGATCGTCTTACCCTTATTAAATGCACCTATTCGTCCAGTATTGTATTTCCTTGCCGTTTTTTACGTCATAGATTGGTTACGCGATCTCGTCGAAGCAGATCCATTTATAGCACGTATTATTTTCATTGCTGAGATGCTTGTAGCCATGGGGCTAATAATTTGGTTAGTCCGTGTGAAAGCATTACATGGCAGTAATAGTCGCTGGCAGAAACCTATCCGTCTATGGCTCAATGTTGCACTCATTTTATTAGCAATCTCGGCACTGGCCGCTACTATTGGTTTCGTACGTCTTTCCATCCTTATTGGCCATGGTGTGCTCAATAGCGCTTATCTGGCAGTATTGCTTGCAGCCCTTATTCGTGCTCTAGATAGCAGTATTGCGTTAACGCTTCGTAGTCATTTTGCACAAAGCATTAACCTAATTCGACGACGAACCATCACAATACGTAAAAATATTAAACGCTTATTCAGCTTCATCGCTATATTTATATGGCTTCAGGTAACACTGGACTTATTTGCGTTATGGAATTATGTGGTGATTTTTATCAAAACCATTCTATTTTCCGAACTTAATACTGGCACAATTGCTTTATCACTGGCCGATGTTCTAGCATTTATCCTGACCATTTTTACTGCCATTTTCTTATCACGCTTCATCACCACGGTATTAGATGAAGACGTCTATCAGCGAGTAAGACTGGGACGAGGCATCTCATTTGCTATTTCAGCAGTCATAAGATACGGCATCATTCTTTTAGGTTTTCTTTTAGCCGTTAGTGCACTTGGCATAGGTATGGATCGGATTACTATTCTATTGGGTGCTTTAGGTGTCGGCATTGGTTTTGGTTTACAGACCATCGTCAATAACTTTGTCTCTGGTATGATCCTTATATCTGAGCGGCCAATTCACATCGGAGATTCAGTCGAAGTAGGTGCAGTAAGAGGAATTATTACTCGGATCGGTATTCGTGCAAGTACTATTCGTAGTTTTGATGGCGCTGACATTACCGTACCCAATGGCACACTACTCGCTGACTCTGTAACCAACTGGACAATGTCCGATCGAATTCGGCGTATTGAGTTGCCGGTAGGAGTTGCATATGGGACAGATACCGACAAGGTTATTGAAGCACTGTATAGTGCACTCGAAGAACAGCAAGGTATCCTTAGTGACCCAAGACCGCAAATAATATTTAATGGTTTTGGCGACAGTAGCCTTGATTTTATGCTCCGAGCTTGGGTTGCTGACAATGATGAGTTTATAACCATTCGAAGCGATATTGCCTTAGCCATGAATCGAGCGCTTAGAGCATATGAAATCGAAATCCCATTTCCTCAACGCGATCTGCATTTACGTTCAATATCACCAGATTTGAAATTAAACACCTAAATGCTTAAGAGATAGATTCATCCTGCTAAGGCACTAGCGCAACAACAGGGCTTGATTGCCGGACAATAAAAAAGCCGTAGTGAATGCTATCACTACGACTTTCCTTATTGTATAGTCTGATGCTTCACATCAAATTTTAAACATATTACAAACTGAATACACTTAACACACCACCGAGTGCTGTCCAACTTGATAGAGATTTATAAGCACCTACAGCGCCTAAACCATCAGAATCATTTTCAAGATTATTGGTCATGCCGATACCTGCCCAACCACCGATACCTGAAAGTACAGATATGAACTGTTTACCATTATGTTTATAACTATTTACATTACCCACGATGCCAGAAGGCGTTTTAAAGCGCCACAACTCACGTCCTGTTTCAGCATCAACTGCTTTCAGGTAACCTTCAAGGGTACCGTAAAAAACCACATCTCCTGCAGTAGCTAGTGCACCAGCCCAAACAGAAAAGCGTTCTTTGTCACTCCAAACGATCTTACCTTCACGTGCATCCCAAGCAATAAAGTTACCCATATTGTTTGTTTCAGCAGGATACATATTCACCACGGCGCCAACATAAGGTTGTCCAGCCACATATTCAACCTCAAACGGCTCTAAATCCATACAAATATGGTTAGTAGGCACATAGAATAAACCTGTTTTTGGAGAATACGCTGCTGGCTGTTGATCTTTTACACCGTGTGCAGCGGGACAAATTCCAGGGGTATTATTATCTACACCATTAGCTTCTGGCGAATAAGCCATAACACGATCAGGAAGACCTGTTTTAAGATTAATGCCTGTTGCCCAGTTAACTGATGGATCAAATTTTTCTGCCACCAGCAGTTCACCACTATTACGATCCATCGTGTAACCAAAACCATTACGATCGAAATGGACAGCAGTTTTACGCAGTTTATCTTTAACTTTTTGATCGACTAAGATAAGCTCATTCACACCATCATAGTCCCACTCATCATGGGGTGTCATTTGGTAAACCCATTTTGCAACACCCGTGTCTAAATCACGTGCAAACAAGGACATTGTCCATTTGTTATCGCCAGGGCGTTGTGCTGGATTCCAAGTAGAAGGATTACCTGTACCGTAATAATACAAGTTCAGATCAGGATCATAAGAGTACCAACCCCATGTCGTACCACCACCAATTTTCCACTGTTCGCCACTCCATGAATTCAATGAAGAATCTTTACCTACAGGTTTCAGCATTGAAGTAGTCAACTTAGGATCCATCATCATCTCATCATCAGGACCTGTACTGTAGGCACGGTATAAGACGTTACCATCTAGGTCATAAGCTTGAACATAACCACGTACACCAAATTCACCGCCAGAAATACCGACGATGACTTTATCTTTAAATACATGAGCGACACCGGTGTTGGTTTCACCTTTTGTAGGATCACCACGTTTATCAGACCATATTACTTCACCGTTATTGACATCCAATGCAACCAAAGTCGTATCAGCTTGGTTTAAAAATATTTTCCCGTCCGCATAAGCAAGACCACGGTTAACGACGTCGCAACACATAACGGGTACCGTGTCGTCATAACTTTGTTTAGGTTCATATTTCCATTTGATTGCACCATCATTATTTAAATCTAATGCATAAACAATATTCGGGTATGGAGTGTGAACATACATGATGTCGCCAATGACTAGCGAGTTTCCTTCATGACCACGTAAAACACCAGTAGAAAAAGACCAAGCCATCTTTAAATCTTTGATGTTATCTTTATTAATTTGTGTCAGTTCACTATAGCGGTGATTGGCATAGTTGCCTGCTGACATAACCCACTGTTCCGGGTTTTTCTGCATAGCAATTAGATCGTCAGCCACAGAGTAAAGAGGCAAAACCAGTGACATCATTGCTACAGATAGAGTTATTTTTTTCATTCATTGTTTCCTAATATATTGTTAAACAAAACATAACGAAAAACTACGCCGTCATGCTTTTATAAGATGATCCATAAAAAATTTATTTGTTATGAATCACTTTTCATCAAACATGGCAATCATGTTTAATAGGCCAAAATATGTACGAGAAAAGTATAGCAATGGGAAGTCAAAGCTTTATTGCACCTGCGTCTCTAAATAAAAATAAGTAGCAGGATCCTCAGTCAAGTTCTGAGTTCTAAGTTAAGTGATGGCGATATGTGGTCGATGAAAGACAATGCAAAGTGCCAATAGCACTAATTCAGATGCATCGCTCTCTACAGTTAAGCTGGAATGGCTCGCATATAATCAAGGGTTATTAATGGTTCACATCAAGAAAATTTAGAGCAACTAAGCAGCTGATAGAATATAAGTCCTGCTACCTGAATTTACAAATTCCAATCCTAATTCAATAGCTTCACATGTTCTATCTAAATATAATTGGCATTATCATCTATGATTCGGCTGTAATACCTTGCTATCACTAGTGAGTATAATTGCCAATAATCGCTTAATTTAAAATTGAGCATCACGATTATCAGGCATGTTAAGATCGAACTACTAGTTTTAGATTGATAACAGATGTTGCCATTTTAGATTCAGCAGAGTAAATATGGCTTATTGCACCAAGGACGATAAGCTAACAACGTGATATTAAATGAGGTATATTTTTTGACTGTCGAAGATATCAATAACACCGCGATTGATTCTTATGAATACTCCCACGGACTCAATTTCATTAAGAATAAAAGTCAGGTACTGATCCTTGATGACCAATCAACGGGCAGAGCTATCCTTGAGAAAATAATACTCCAAGTATCTGATAATATTGTTGTTTCAGACTTTGCCGATCCACTTAAAGCGCTAAAATGGCTTGAAACTAACGATGTTGATTTAATCATCACCGATTACAGAATGCCAGAAATGAATGGACTTGAGTTCATTCAGAATGTACGCAAACAAAAACGCTGTAAAAATGTACCTATTATGATGATTACCGTCGTCAGTGAAAAAGAAGTACGTTATGAAGCTTTAGAGGCTGGTGCAACTGCTTTTTTAACCAGACCTATTGATCAAATTGAATGCCGAACAAGTTGCAGAAATTTACTCCAGCTACACCAACAGCATTTGATCATTCAAGATCGTGCCAACTGGCTTGCTCGCCAAGTGGACATCGCCATACAACAAATACTCCAACGAGAACAAGAAACCATCATTCGTCTTGCCAAAGCGGGAGAATATCGCGATGAAGGCACGGGTAATCATGTTCTCCGGATGGCTAAATATTCACGGATAATTGCCGAAGCATTAGGCAGTTTTACAGAAGAAGAATGTAAAGATTTAGAATATGCTGCTCCGATGCATGATATCGGTAAAATTGGTATTCCAGATAGGGTACTGCTCAAACCTGGCAAGTTAGATCCAGAGGAATGGGACATAATGAAACGGCACAGTACCATCGGCCACTCGATATTATCAAATAGCAAATCCAAATACATGCAAATTGGTGCCATTATTGCGCTGAATCATCATGAGCGTTTTGATGGCAAAGGCTATCCTAATGGTCTTAAAGCGACAGAGATCCCACTTATTGCAAGGATTGTAGCCGTCGCCGATGTTTTTGATGCCTTAGTTACGACACGTCCATACAAGCCTGCATGGTCAACTGAAGAAGCCTTAGACTATATTAAACAACAATCTGGTTCACATATGGATCCACAGTGTGTAGAAGCCTTTTTTTCCCGAATTGACGATATCAAACAAATTCAATCCGAGTATTCTGATGAACCTGAACAATAACGAGCTTAGATATTGATATTTTCGTTGCAAAAAAAAGGATTTTTAGCATGGTGGCATAAATTACAGCAGCGCCTTGCTCTCACTCGTGATTCTGAACCAGAACAAGCCATCAAGATCAGGCTAACCATTGCCCTATTATTGGTCATTTACTTCTGTTTTCCTTGGCAAAAAAATAGCACATTCGCTGAGACTATTACCTCCAGTGCCAGCCTGATAACACTCAGTTTCTTTTCGGGTACTCTGCTGATTGTTACCGCCATTATCCTTAATCCCGTAAAATCGCCCATCCGTCGCGTTGCAGGCATTTTTCTTGATTTGACGTCACTGTCTGTTTTAATGTTTTTTGCCGGTGAAGAAAGTGTTTTCATGTATGCACTTTATCTATGGACTATTTTGGGGAATGGATTTAGGTTCGGTATTAATTATCTCTACACCTCACTTTTAGTGGCGCTAGTTGGCTTTGGCATTGTCATCTTCTGGGGAGAATATTGGCAGGATGTTCATCACCAACCCTTTGGACTAAGTTTAATTATATTGATGTTGCTCGTGCCCCTCTATGCCGCATTCCTTATCAATAAATTGCATGCTGCCATCGCCACAGCAAAATTTGCCAATGAGGCCAAAAGTCGATTTTTAGCTAATATGTCACATGAATTAAGAACGCCATTAAACGGCGTTATTGGCATAGCAGATTTAATTCGCGAAACTGACCTAAATCACCAACAACGCGAGTTTGTGAATATTATGCATAATTCAGCAAATACCTTGCTGGGTTTGATTGAAAATGTACTTGATATATCAAAAATTGAAGCTGGTAAAATTATTATAGCTAATGATGATTTTGATTTACATCAGCTGATTAATATTATGATGCAGATGCAAACCCCAATGGGGAAAGCTAAAAGTATTCTCGTAACCAGTCACATTGATGCGCATACCCCTTTTTCACTGAAAGGAGATCCGCAACATCTACGCCAAGTACTAATCAACCTAATGGGTAATGCCATCAAGTTCACTAACGAGGGCTCAGTTAAACTATTCATTAGACCTGCCGATAACAATCCTGACATACCCAGAATACGCTTTGAAATTCAAGATACCGGCATCGGTATCCCCGAGTCAGCACTTGCGACTCTATTTGATGACTTTACACAAGTTCAATCTGGTAATAGTCGTTCTATGAGTGGCACAGGATTGGGCACGACAATATCAAAAGAACTCATTGAATTAATGGGAGGGGAAATCGGAGTAGAATCACAATCAGGTATAGGTAGTACCTTCTGGTTTGAATTACCGTTTAAATTAATTCCAAATGAGCATTTAACCTTGTCTGATAAACACATATTAATATTGACCAATGAAGAAACAACATCGGCTATAACACCTTCACTCGATTCGTGGAGCGTTACCTATGATCACGTTTCATCGTCAGCACGTGCATTATCACTATTAATGCAAGCCGTTGCAGATGATAACGAATATAAAATCATGCTGGTCGATCAGTCATGTATATTTGATATAGACCCTGTGCAATATGCTCAAATGATTAAGGCGGAACCTAGCCTCAGTCATCTATCATTAGTATTGATCAATTCCGCGGGTTTATCGGTATACAACTCACGAATTCGAGAATATTACATCTCAAGTATTCACGATCTTAAAGAAACTCGCTTATTATTCAATGCTATCCATGCTGCTCAAAGTGTCAATATAGATGATGATAAAGTGGTCACCTTAGCCGAATATTTTGCCAAACAAAATAATGCCAAAGCACTTAAAATTCTAATTGCAGATGATAACCGTGTTAATCAACAAGTGCTAGAAGGTATATTGAATCATGCGGGGCATCATACGATTATCGCTGATTCGGGAGAAAAAGCGCTAGATATTCTAGCAGAAAATATCGACAATATTGATATGCTCATTTTAGATATGAATATGCCTGAATTATCAGGGTTTGAAGTAATGCAGGCCCTGCAATATATGGATACTGCAAATACAATTCCAATCATTATACTGACTGCAGATGCAACACCAGAAGCCAAAGAAAAATCACTTAGTGCGGGCGCTAGTGCATTTTTAACCAAGCCAATCAATGCAAGAGCATTACTAGACGAAATTGCAAAATTAACACAGATTAGTAGTAATGGTTCTAAATCAACATCCAACACAAATAACCAAGAAAATACTAGCGAAACTTCATTGTTATTTGATGAAAATGTCATTAGTGAACTAGCCTTATTAGGCGGTGATAATTTTATTCAACAGCTTATCAATGGCTTCAAAAAAGATGGTAAAAAACACCTTTCACTTCTCAAACAAACAGCTGAAGATGACTTTTTAGGTTATCGTGAAAGCTTGCATGCATTAAAAGGTTCTGCCACAGAGCTCGGGGCATCAAAGCTAGTATCGTTATGCATTAAAGCAGAGGAAATTAAGCCTTATGAAATGAATAGTCCACATATTTCAACGCTATACACTGAAATCGAAACAACATTTTCCAACACAATATTAGCGTTAGAAGCAACGATGATAAATGATAGTCAACAACGTTCAAAATAACCGAAAAGCAAGGCTGGTTTAACTCAATGACTTGGTATTTTGTCTTGTTACCAATCGTGTCATCATCCTTAAATCCTTATCATTCAGTTTAAGTGCAGCGTCTACCCACACATTCGTTATATCCAGCAGCTCCTGATAGCTAATCGTATTGCTGATATCTTTCACTTTCTGCATTGCTCTATAGCTATTTGCTGACCTGTTGATTGTTTTAATGTGTTTATACAGCGCTAATTCGGCTTCTCCTTTTTCTGCCAAAATATCCACTACACCCATCTCGAATAATTCTTCGGCAAGGTATAATTTTCCTGAAAAAATCATTTTTTCTGCCATGGCGGTGCCCACTTTGCGAGACAATAAAGAAAAGGCACCCATACCAGGAAATAGATTGAATAACACTTCCGGCAAGCCCATTTTTACACCACGTTCAGCAATCAAAATATTACTCGATAATGCCGCTTCAAAACCGCCACCTAACGCATCGCCCTTAACTATAGACACGGTTACTGCCTCAACATTTAAGTGCGTCATATTAGCGTAAAGTACATCAATACAAGCTATGGCATAATTAAGTAATGCATCGCGATCACCTAGTACAATTTTGGCGGCAAATAAATCTAAATCACCGCCTAAATTAAAGGTGTTCTGTACATTTGATCCAAGGACAATAAAATCATATTTGTCATTATTGCTTGCTTTCATGTCAGCTTTGACATCATCAAAGTATGAAGATATTTCATTCAATAATGTAGGTGTAAAACAAGGTCTCGGTGCGGCGTCCATAAGGAACCAACCAATTTTATATTTAGCATCATAATGTGTTTTCAGTTGTGCATAAGGTTCCACATCATTGTAGTATTCCCTACGTTGAGCAACAGTGTTCATAAAAATCTCCTTCTAGCATTCTAATAATTGTGGTTATCAAAGTCAGAACATAGAACTGACTTCTTTTTGACAGCAGATATAACTTACAATATGAGCTAGCATGAACCATGCCCACTTACTAAAAAAAACAAAAAATAGGTTGATATCAATCTCTTAACTTATTATTCACCTATTTATTCCATGGCATTAAAATGGGTAGTCATCTGGTATTTTTAATAAGTTCACTTGGCATAGATATTCTAAGATAACCTGAGATCTGGTTAAGAAACGATCATCATGCTAAATACTTCGCTACTCATTCTTAGCGAAGGTTTATTTTCTTTAAGTGAGTAAGCGATAAGCCCAGCAATGATGTTCAGCATAAA
>Ga0105053_10005376_pt1 | contig 18235 bp, 15 predicted proteins | sample BON01_FD_78093 | JGI IMG/M metagenome (GOLD analysis project Ga0105053, IMG submission 78093) | Freshwater microbial communities from Lake Bonney liftoff mats and glacier meltwater in Antarctica - BON-01 | ecosystem: Environmental > Aquatic > Freshwater > Ice > Glacier meltwater | place: Lake...
AAACTCTCCGTTGTAAAAACTTTGAATTTTATGTTGTGCTCTGTTTACGTTTCTAACTTTACGCTGTCTTTCCTTTTTTTCTCAATCTTTCAAAGAACTTATTCTGTAATTTTTTGGTTAATCCCTAAGTGACACTTTTTGAATGTTAACTATTATTGTTAGACATCTTGTAAATGTTTATATTATAGTTAGACATTTTTTAAATGCTTTTATTATAGTTAGACATTGCATGCAATGTCTCTACAGGGTATTTTCAAAACCTCAAATCTTTTTTTGACCGCCTCTCGTTAGTTGCGGGGTGCAAAGGTAAACATCTTTTTTATTCTGACAAGCTTTTTTTAATAAAAATTTAAAAGCTTTTTTTTTACCTCCTGATTTCAATTTCTTTTCGCTCGTTAGCGCCGTCAAAGGTACGCACTCTTTTGTAATTAACAAGCACTTTTCAAGATTTAATTGTTGAAAAGTGTCGACTTTTGCGTAACTCGCTGATTAACTGTGGTGAAATAATGAAAATAATTTTAAAGTTTTTTAACCTAAAGGTAATACTAACGTAATACTATGCTGAAATCACTAATTTAGAAATACACTCTTTTGTTTTAAGTAACAACTGTAATTGTTCAGATTCATCAGTACTCATACCGTAACGAGCTGATTCAACAGCTTCAAAGATTGATTTTACATCATTTATCAGTGATTCATCAATCTTTTTAATTTCAAGATTGGCAATGATCTCTAACTTACTTAAAAAGGATGAATCACTTTGATTCAACAAAAAACTACAACCATAAAGAATTGAATTTTGAATTGAAATGTAAAATTCATCAACTCGCCCTAAGGATAATGTGTTTTCAGCAATTTTCAATTGCTTAATAGCTTCTTCTTTATAATGAGTATGATTCGCTTTATTTGGTGGATTAATAAAACTTAAAGTGTTTTTTGATTTCTTTTTATATAGATAGTACACTAAGAAAAAAGTAGTAACCATAAAAAGTAGAATGAATATAAGAAGGTAACTGGAGATAGTAATTGAATTGGGTACATTTTGTTTTGACAGACTTCTAACTAATACTTTCTCACTTACAGGTAATACATTCACATTATCAACACTATTATTAATTGCTGCAAACTTAGTATTCCGTTCCACATTAATTTTGATCTCTACATCCTTAATTGTTACATACTGCTCTTTATTGACATCAAAATAAGAAATGGAGACCGCTGGAATACTATTTCCCCCATCTTTCATTAATTGAATGTTATACATATAAGTAATATCTCCTTCAGAACCTCTTTCTCCAAAAGTAAAATCTTCTTTAACAATAACATCACCGTATTGACTCATCCCTTCAGGCAGATGTAGCTTAGGCTTAGAAACAGAATGAATATTACCAAGTCCTGACAACTTAACAGTCAACTCTACAACACCCCCCTGTATAAACTTTGACTCTTTAATAGATTGTGTAATTGTAAAACGTCCAACCCCACCGTTAAAATCTTTTGGTGAATCTGAAGGCAAAGATTCAACAAAAACAGATGCTCCAGTTGAAGCGAACGAATACCCTTCAAAACCTCTAAGTAAATTAAGCTTGTAGGGTTTTACAATTATTTTACCTTTATCAATAGGGAACACTAACTGTTTGTCTAAATCAAAGCAGTAAAGAATCATCCCTCTAAGATTTTTCTCTTCTATATTAACGGTTTGAGAATTTTTAATAGGATGCTTTTCTAAAACTCCTTCTATTTCGTATGATTGATACTCTCCAATATCAGTCGGACTAAAACGAGAATAAACTTTGGCCGTTAGGATTAATGGCTCACCTTCGTAAATTTTAGATTTTGATTTCTCTATTACCCCAAAAGCAGGATTACTTAATTGTTTGTTAGAAAAAGCTAAATTCTGCCCTGATGAACTCTGTTGCTTGGGAGCTTCTTTTTCAATTTTAATCGTTACTGAATTTGATTTAAAAACCTTTCTTCCCTTTTTAATATAGGCAGGACCAAGAGTAACCGTTCCTTCGTGTGTAAAATAGCCATTTTGAGAATGAATCATATAAGTAACCCATTCGCCAGAAGTATTATCATTTTCAGTAATTGAAGAAACGCTTCCGCCACCAGTGTAGGTGGAAGGTAGATCGATTTCTAAATTTCCTGAAATATTAGATTTCACAGTAATAGTGATTTCTTCACCTACTTGAGCAACTTTAGGTTCAACAATTAATTGAATCATCGGTTTTTGCGTGAAACAAATACCTATAAAACAACTCAAAATACTACTATATAACCACTTCCACATATCTACCAATCTTTTCCTGTCACACCTTCTCCTTCACCATTTTTCTTGGATGAAGATTTACGTTTCGCCTCACCGTCTTTCTTATCTAAATTATCAAGCATCCGATCAGCAGATTTTGTTGACAATGAAGATTTGTTTTTTTCATCCTCCTTTTTTTCAGAGTTTTCATCCTTATTCTTAGATGGATTATTTTTATTCTCTTCCTTTTTATCCTTATTATCCTCGTTTTTATCCTTTTGCTTCTTTTTTCTAATCGCCTCAGACAGATTATAGCGTGTTTGCTCGTCATTTGGATTATTCCTCAAAGATTTCTTATACGATTCAATAGCTCCTTCATAATTCAGTTGTTTCATTTGAGAATTACCAACATTGTGAAAGGAGGTTGATTTCTTACTTTTTTCTTTCTTCTTTAAAGTACTTGAGCTGTACATTTTTTCAGAAACTGAAAATTGTTTTAATTTATAAGCAGTCTGTGCAATCTCATCTGATAGATCAATTGTTTTTGGAGCTTTTTTTTGTGAACTGTTATAATAACTCAGAGCTTTTGCATATTCTTTAGCTTTATAAGCAGCTCTTGCGACACCCAAAGAATCTCTCCATTCTTGAGAGAAACTTGAAAATGAAAACCCTATCATTAGCAAACCGAATAACAGTTCACCTTTCCTTCTTTTTAAAAAAGTTTGTGAAAATTTACGAGAAATAGTATTTAAACATAAATAGAATGCCCAAAATAAAATTGAAATCAAAAGAGGTATTTGATATTTCGTCTCTTTCACCTCGAATTCAACTCCATCAACAACCGTACGTTTCATTCGTTTAATCTCATAAATTAAAGAAGTTAAATCAGGAAATGGATTTGAACTAACAACTGCATATCCATTTGCTTTCGTTGCTAAATCTTTCAACATAGAACTATTTACTTTAGATATAATTTGCTCGCCTGTATTCGTAGTTTTATAACCTAATTCTGGACGTTTTGGATTATTAGGAATCAACCCTCCTTGAAGTGTTCCAATCCCTAAAACACATAATTGAATTTTCTTCTCAACTAACTCATTTATAAAATCAATTGGGTTTTCCTCGTGATTCTCGCCATCAGTTACAATAATAATTCCTTTAGTCGTCTTCATTTCAGAAAACATAGTCATTGAAGTTTTTAACGCTTGGGCAATATTTGTACCTTGATTAGAAAGCATATTTGTTTGAATTTCTTCAATAAACATCTTTGCTGTGCCATAATCATTCGTAAGCGGTAACTGAACATAAGAACTTCCCGCAAAGATAGATACTCCTAATCTTTCACCGTGCAAATTATTAATCAACTGTATCAATGCACGTTTCGCAATATCTAACCTCGATAAATCCTTATCTATATCCTTCGTATTCATAGAGTTAGAAATATCTAAAGCAACAATCAACTCCATACTTTCGACAGTACCTAACGATTTTTGATTTCCATAAATAGGTTGAGCCATTGCGATAATTAAAAATACAATTGCATTTCTAAAGAAAAAATAACTCAAGAATGTAGAAAAAGAAGATACAGGAGATAAAAAATACTTTTGTAAAGAAGGAACAGCTGTATTTGAAATTTGGTTGTTCTTTTTTAAATAGGAATAAAAAACAACTCCAATCGGAATCAAAATAAGATTTAACCACAAAATATTCGTGTACTTAAATGCTAATTTATCTCCACTAAACCCATCGTTTAAAAAACCAAAAAAATATAGAATCGTAAATAAAAGCGACCAGAAAATAAATTCCCACACTATTACACCAACAAATAACAGTTTTAAATTATATGTAAATTTTGATTTAGTCATTGTTTCTAAATAAAATCATTTTAACGGACCAAGAGAAGACAGCTAACAAAACAGCCCAATTCAAAAAAGCCGTAGGATTAGATGGCGGTTCTGATTTCACTTCTCTATCCAACATTTTTCTTTTTTCTAATTTATCTATCTGTTTGTAAATTTCTTTTAACCCATTTTTATCTGTCGCCCTAAAATATTTCCCGCCTGTTTTCGACGCAATATTCCGTAATACTACCTCATCGATTTCAACAGGAACATTTTCAAAACGAACACCAAAAGGAGTAATTACGGGAGATAAAGCTTCTCCGTTTGTACCAACACCGATTGTATAGACTGTGATATTTTTAGTCTTTGCTAATTCTGCTGCAATATCGGGAGAAATTTCTCCAGCATTATTACTACCATCTGTCAAAAGGATTATAACTTTGGAAGGCAAGGAATCGTTTCTTAAACGAGCAACTGCAGTACCTAAACCTGTTCCAATTGCTGTGCCACCTTCAATATTTTCACCTGAAATTTTATCAATTTGATCTTTCACAATTTCATAATCAAGAGTAGCAGGACAAGCAGTAAAAGCTTCACCTGCATAAACCACTAATCCAATTCTATCTCCCCTCCTGCTATCAACAAATTCTTTAGCTACTGCTTTTGAAGCTTCCAAACGATCAGGTTCAAAATCTCGAGCATACATCGACAATGAAACATCCATTGCTAAAACAATATCAATCCCATTTTTATAGGTCTCATTAATATTTTCATCCGATGTCCAATCTAAAGGTTTAGATAAAGCGAAAATCAATAGTATTAAAACGAATGAATTAACTCCAATGATTGCCTTTCGGAGTGTCGCAACCCAATCAGTTTTCAATTCAATTTGTTCTTGACTACTTCTGGAAAACTTTAAATCCCCTGTTCTTTTTAGTTCATTTTTCCATTGAATAAGTATGAAAACAGGCACAAGCAATAGCAACCATAACCAATGAGGTGAAAGAAAATCGTATTCCCAGAAAAATATATTCCAATTATTAAACATTTTCTTTAATTTCAGGAGTAGTTTGTACAATTAGATCTTTTGATAAAATCGAAATTCGAATCACCGTTAATTCTTCCGGTTCTGATTTTGCAAATTTCACCATATCTGCTTGTTCTAAGACCTCGCCTATTGTTTGAATAAAACGTAAATCTATACCTTTTTTAGTCAATAAAAGCTTTGTTTCATAAGATGTTTTTTCTAATAAATTTAACTCATAACGAGTTGACAAATAACCTCTTATTATAAACGATAATTCTACATAATGTTCCTTAAATAAATCACTTTTCCAAAGTTGTTTCTCATCTAATTGATTGATAAGTAAAAGTGTTTTATCTTTTAAGCTTAGTTCTTTGACTGTTTCTTGTTGAACACGAGAGAAATCTTTCTTTTTAGCTTTCCACCATAAATAAAACATCAAGGCAATAAGAAGCAATAACAAAGGATAAAACCACCGTCCGTAATTCGAATTAAATTCTTTAAAAGACTCTTTAAACGAAAACTTTTTATCAGGTAGTTTGGTAAATGATTCTTTAATATCATAAATATCTTGACCTTCGTTCGCTTTCACTAAATCCACTTCTATAGAGACAGGAGGGAAATAAAGCACCTTTCCATTCAATCTAAATTGCATTTTTGGAATTTGGAAATAACCAGAATCCCAAGCTGTTAAGCGATACGTTCCAAACCATTCTATTTTACCTTGCTTTATAATTGAGGTATCTTGAAATTTTTCAGTTACTTCAAACTCACACTTTTTATTTTTGGTCAATTCTTTATTTTTAGAAAGAATTTTTCCAGGTATTAATAATTTAAACGGTGTAAAATATATACTGTCACTTTTCTTCAACGTAACGTGATACGTTAAAGTAATGTTTTGACCGATCAACATTCGTTTTCTATCCACAATCGTCTGTGCATCTTGAGCATTTGCAAAAGATGTGATAAATAATAAAAATAGAATAAATTGATATAATCTCATCTTCCTCTTTGTTGAAACAATTTCATTAATGGTTGGATATAATTATCAGTTGTTGAAATTGAAGCGAAATCGATTCCTGATTTTTTAAAGTCTGAAAACAAATTAGCTTCTAAATTAATAAAGTCATTTTTATACTTTTCTCTGACCTCTGAAGAGTTTGAGTTAATCCACGTTTTTAATCCTGATTCTGCATTAAATAATTGAATCAATCCCATTTTAGGTAATTCGTATTCAGCTTTATCGACTAATCGAATCGCAACAACATCGTGTTTCTTTTTACTAACTTTCAATCCTTCAATAAAATCATTTGTATCAATAAAATCACTGATTACGAATGAAATACTTCTTTTCTTTTGAGTATTTCTAAAAAACTTCAAGGCTTCATTGATATCCGTTCCTTTGCCAACCACCTCAATATCAATTAATTCCCTAAGTATCATTAAGGCATGTTTTCTACCTTTTTTCGGAGCAATGTATTTCTCAACTTGATCAGTAACAAAAATTGCTCCTACTTTATCATTGTTATTTATGGCTGAAAAAGCTAATACAGCAGCAATTTCGAGCATTAATTCCTTCTTAGACTTTACAGTTGTACCAAATTCCTCAGAAGCGGAAACGTCAATAATCAACATAACAGACAACTCTCGTTCTTCTTCAAAAATTTTCACGAAAGGACTATTAAATCTTGCAGTTACATTCCAATCGATTGTTCTGACTTCATCTCCTAATTGATAATCACGTACTTCACTAAATACCATACCCCTCCCTTTGAATGCCGAATGGTATTCTCCAGAAAAAACTTGTTTTGTCAAGCCTTTTGTCTTGATTTCAAGTTTCTTAATTTTCTTTAAGAGTTCTATTGTATTCATTCTTTAAATAAAAGAGTCGCGATAAATCGCTTCTATAGAGTTAAGGTACTTCTACTTTATTTATAATCTTTGCAACAATATCAGCTGCTGTAGTGTTTTCTGCTTCCGCCTCGTAAGACAAACCTATTCTATGCCTCATTACATCAATTGCTACTGCACGAACATCTTCAGGAATTACAAACGCTCTATTTTGAAGAAAAGCATGTGCTTTAGACGCAATTGCTAAATTGATACTTGCTCTTGGTGAACAACCGAAATCTATTAAAGATTCCAAATGAGACAATCCATATTTCGCGGGAGCTCTTGTAGCAAAAACAATATCTACTATGTATTGTTCGATTTTTTCATCTAAATACACCTCTCTTACCAATTCTCTCGATCGAATAATATCTTGAGAAGAAAGTATTTTTTTCACTTTAGACAAACCTTCCGAACGGATATTTGAACGGATAATTAATTTCTCCTCTTCTTTTGTAGGATAATCCAACACTACTTTAAGCATAAAACGATCTACTTGAGCTTCTGGAAGTGGATACGTTCCTTCTTGTTCAATAGGATTCATTGTGGCAAGCACCAAAAAAGGAGAAGGCAAATAATACGTCTCGTCGCCAATCGTTATTTGACGTTCTTGCATAGCTTCTAATAAAGCACTTTGAACTTTTGCTGGTGCTCTATTAATTTCATCAGCTAAAACAAAATTTGAAAAAACAGGACCTTTACGCACTGAAAAAGATTCCGTCTTTTGACTATAAATCAAAGTACCTGTAACATCCGCAGGTAATAAATCAGGTGTAAATTGAATTCTACTGTAATCTACCGATAAAGTTTCAGCCAATGTTTTAATTGCTAATGTTTTTGCTAATCCAGGCACACCTTCTAATAAAACGTGACCATCAGCCAATAATGCAATCAATAATCGGTCAATCATATATTGTTGACCAACAATTACATTAGAAATTTCTTGTTTCAACTGAGAAAATAAATAATTCTGGTTTTTAATTTTATCGCTCAAGAATCGTAGAGCTTCAGCTGGATTGAGAGTGCTATTAATTGTGTCTGTCATAACGTGTGTCAAATTAGTATACAAAGTTGTTAAAGTTTCGGGGGAAGAGCTTGTTTTTGCTGTTAAATAATGTTAACATTGTTCTCTAAAAAGATTAAAAATTGTTAAATGGAACCACGAAATTGCCAAGAATGCAACCAAGTTTTAAAAGGGCGAAAAGATCAAAAATTTTGCTCGGATTATTGTAGAAATACTTTTAATAATCGTTTAAATGAAGATGCTACAAATTATATCAGGAGAGTAAATAACATTCTTAGAAAGAATAGACGAATACTCTCTACAATAAATCCCAACGGTAAAATCACCGTTGATGGAATTCGTCTTGCTGAAGAAGGGTTTAATTTCCACTATTTCACCAATGTTTATAAGACTCAAAAGGGGGCAATCTATCAATTTTGTTATGATCAAGGGTATATAAAAATGGAGAATGATCAATATATGTTGGTTCAAAAGCAAGAATACGTAAAATAAAACCAAAATCAACTACTTTATAATCAAGATTTTAATAAACATTTTAAGCAGATCCTATTTTGTATTCAATTAAAAATCATTGACCTCAATTCATTCCGTTTTTCTTGTAATTCCAACATTGCTTTTTTATTGTTCATCATCATGAAAATATATTTCCATTTGTATGAAATGTGCTGAAGGTATTTATTGAATGAATACGCGTAAAACCCACTCAAAGGCATTGAGATTAAATAGATTAATTTCAATAAATAACTGAATTCAAAATAGTTTGTACCAATAAAATAGAACAACACGTAAAAAACAGGATATAAAATCAAACCTAAAAGCACAGATATAGGCGCAACATATTCAAGATCCTTCGTGATTTTAGGAACAAAATATTCTGTTAATTTAAATTGAATTAAATTATGCCAAACACCAAAAACAAAAAGCGGCAAGCCAATTATTAAAAAACTAATTGAAAAAAGAATCTGACGAAAAAACATCCTCGATCTAAAACGACGGTCTAAAAAATCGGCTCTTATATCTAATTTTCGTAACCGCCACTGAATATTTTGCACCAAAACTTGAATTTTAATCAACTGATAAGGTTCCGTCAATTGAATTTCTTGCACTCTATTTCTAATTTCTTTTAGAAATGCAACATCTCCTTCAACTCCTTTACCTTCATTTTTCCTGTATTTAGAAAATAATAAGCCCGCTAAGTCATCGACTAATATCTCTTGTTTTTTGGAAGAAGAATTCACTAAAACTTTTTCAAGATTCACGCGAAACAATTCTGTCAACCTTTTAGCTGTCTTGCCATGATCTTGTGTATAACTTTCTAAATAGTCAAGTATGGGAATCTGCTCACCGACATTAATTAAAACAGAACTTCTAAATTTCTCAGCTTTCAAATAATTCAAACCTAAAGGTAAAACGCTTAATTGAAGCATCCCATTGTTTCTTTTTTCTACTTCTAAGGCAATCCTGGCAGTTCCTGGTTTTAATTCCCGTAGTTGTCTCTCCAAAAAACTTGTACCTTCAGGAAAAACAACTAATGTTTTCCCTTCTTCTAAAACGCGATAGCATGCTTCAAAAGAATCTTGATTAGAAACCCCTTTAGTGGCACCTTCTCCTTTTCTATTAATAGGAATCATGTTTAAATTGCGGAGCAGCCAAAGTTTGAATTTAGAATTAAACAACGTACCTTTTGCCATGTAATAGATGGGCTGTTTAGAAGCGTAGCCAATCATCATCGCATCCATCAAAGTATTAGGATGATTGGAAATAATTATTAGAGCCCCTCTATTCACTAAAGAATCACGGTTCAACACCTTTACTTCTTTATAATAAAAGCGAATTCCAATCCCTACAATAAACTTTAAAAACCTGTACAGCATCTCTTTATAACCTTCAAGTTGAGTCAATCAAAAATAAGTATTATAAATCAGCAATTTCAATTCTTATTTCTTAAATTTGAATTCAGCTTTAAAGTATGTATAATTTTCCAATTTCTTATTTAAATAGTAACAACGGTAGTGGGATAATAGCCTTTGGTGAAGGGAATTGTATTCTCCCAGCTCCTACTACTCCATTCTCAGATTTAGATGGTTTCATCAAAAAAAATACAGGCAACTATATATTTGGATTACTAAGCTACGATCTTAAAAATGAATTTGAAAAACTTTCTTCGAATAACTCAGATGAAAGTGAATTTCCTGCTTTTTATTTTTGGGTTCCAAAATATGTAGTTGAATTAAAAAATGAAAGTTTCACCTTCTTACAAGGGAAACAGGATGCTGAAAGTAGTGAATTTTTAAATTACCTTTTAGAAGAAGAAACAGATCAAAATTTTCACTCATACAATTTTAATTTTCAACCAAGAATTGACAAAAATACGTACATTAATAACGTTGAAAAATTAAAAAAACACATCCAACTCGGAAATATTTACGAAGTAAACTTTTGTCAAGAATATTACGCTAAAAATGTTGAAATTAAATATCCATTCGATGCTTATTTCAAATTAAATAAAATCACTAAAGCTCCTTTTTCTGCGTATATGCAGTTGGGGAATTATTCTGTGTTTTGTGGAAGCCCCGAAAGATTCTTAAAAAGAACTGATAATCAACTAATTACAGAACCGATTAAAGGCACGTCTAAACGAGGAGTAACTGAAAAAGAAGATTTAGAATTAAAAGATATACTTCAAAATGATCCGAAAGAAATAGCCGAAAATGTGATGATTGTTGATTTAGTAAGAAACGACCTCTCCAAAATTGCTTTAACTAACAGCGTAAAGGTAGATGAACTTTGTAAAATTTACAGCTTTGAAACAGTACATCAAATGATTTCGAGAGTTTCTTGTGAAGTAGCTCCTACCACTTCTTTTAGTGAAATCATTAAAGCTACTTTTCCAATGGGTTCAATGACGGGTGTGCCTAAAATTAAAGCGATGAGATTAATCGAAGAACACGAATCGTTCAAAAGAGGACTGTACTCTGGATCAGTTGGTTACATTAAACCAAACGGAGATTTCGACTTTAACGTTGTCATTCGATCGCTGCTTTACAATAAGGAAAAAAAGTATTTATCTTGTTCTGTAGGAGGAGCAATCACGCACCTTTCTGATCCAGAAAAAGAATACGAAGAATGTTTGACGAAAGTGAAACGGATTTTAGATGGAATGAATGAATAACCTACTTCAACAAATTCAACAAAAATGGAAGCATTTATCTTATAAAACTATTTTCATCGCATGTAGCGGAGGAGTTGATTCAATGACTTTACTACACATTCTTCAAGAGATCCGTTTTAATGTTGAAGTGCTACATGTAAACTATCAATTAAGGGGAGACGATTCTGAAAAAGACCAAGAATTAGTCAGAAGTACATGCGAGCGCTTATCTGTTCCGTTTCACTTAAAACGTATTAATCTACAGACTGTTTTAGATGAAAAAGGCGGAAATTTACAAGAAGTAGCTCGAATTGTACGCTTTGCCTTTTTTGAAGAAAAAAGAGGTATCTCAACAAATAATCTAATTGCTTTAGGTCAGCACAAAAACGATCAAATTGAAACTTTTTTCATGCACATTGCTCGCAAGTCAGGTGTTATGGGAATGTCTTGTATGGCGCAAGAACACAATCAATTTATCCGACCTTTACTTGATTTTTCAAAAGAAGAAATAATCGATTTTGCAGTTAAAAATGGAGTTCAATGGAGAGAAGATTATTCCAACAAAACGAATAAATATACACGCAACATTCTAAGGAATATTATTTTACCTGAACTTAAAGTGCAAATCCCTTCGTTAGAGGAAAGCGTACTTTTATTGATTGAAAAATTTCAACAAACTCAACTTCATTTAGAACAAAGTACAACCGATTTGTTCTCTTCCATCCTTCAAACCAAAACACTTTTTTTTACAGACTTTGACACGCTTTCTATGGAAGAAAAAGTGGAGCTGTTTCGTCAATTTAACCAAAAAGCAAACTTCGTTATTGAATTAAATAAATTAAAAAACTCTCAGAAAGGAAAACAAATTTTAGTTGATAAGAACGCGTATAACATAACAGGAATAAGTAGAGAAACCACTTATTTCAAGTTAACGCAACTAACTGAAAATGAGGTAATTAACTCTAAAATAAGTGTTAAAGAAGTAGATCAACTTCCAAATACGTTCTCTAAACATACACTGTTCATTGATCCTTCTAAGTTAAAAGGAGAATTACAGCTTAGAAAATGGGAAGATGGAGACCGAATGAGTCCAATAGGGATGACCGGAAGTAAATTACTATCTGATATTATCAAGGATGAAAAAGTGCCTACTCACTTAAAAAAAGACATCTATGTGTTAACTGATTCACATGATATCATTTGGTGTGTAGATATTCGAGTGAGCCGTAAATTCATGGCAAACCCACAAACATCTAAAATTTGGGAGATTGAGATACTACCAATTAGTACGCCCTACCTGAAAGGATGACATCTGATAACATAGGGCATCGCCCTATGAAATTTATATCTACTTCTCTAAAATCTCTAAAATCGGCACTCCGGTTGTTGCATTTGGATTTTGCAAATACAATAAATGAGTTAAAGTAGCTGTGATATCTATGCTGTTTATCCTCCTGAAAATTTCTTTCTTTTTGATTCCTTTTCCATACCAAATCAATGGAACGTGCGTATCATAATTAAATGCTGAACCGTGACTCGTTCCTTTTCTTGACTTTTCAGAATCTTTTGATTTCGTTAGATATCCAGGTTCTAATATGAAAATAACATCTCCACTTTGTTTTGGATCATACCCCAAACGAACCATATCTTTCCATCCATTATCGCTTGCTGCATTCATTAATTCTTTTGAAGTAAAAACACTTTTCACTCCCTCCCACTCCATTATTTTTCGAGAGACAAAAAACTCGACTTCATTTTTATTCAATTTTAAAAATTCAATTGTCTCATTATCAAGGTAAATATTATTATTCGAATGATCTAAAATTAAATCAGCTCCAAATTCAGCTTTTACCTCGTTGTTTAAATTCAATAGGTTCTTTTCTAAAAAAACATATCCGCCAGGCAATTTAGCATCAATTAAATATTGAGGCACTGGCACTACAGCGTGGTCTGACGTTAAAAAAAGTATAAACTGATCTTTTCCTACACGTTTTTCTAATTCACGAATCAATCTCGCTATTTCTAAATCCAATCGTAAGTAAACATCTTCAATTTCGATTGAGTAAGGTCCAAAAGAATGTCCAACAATATCTGGTGTTGAATAACTAATACACAAGAAATCAGACTGTTCGTCTTGACCCAACAGCTCATTATAGATTGATTCGATTGCAAAATCAGTTAAATACGTATTTGAAAAAGGAGTTGATGTAAACAAATCGTAATTTGGAATTCCTTTTGTCATCTCTTTTAAATCATAAGGAAAGGTTGGAGTTGTTTTCCCTTTAAATAGGTGCTCGTAAGGAGTATTGTCTGGACCACTTTCAGTGTATTGTTCGATCGGCAACAAAGTTGACCAAGTTTGATTGCACGCATTTAATGGATACTTCTTATCGTTGAAAGTAGTTACCCAGTAAGGTAATTCCTTTTTAAAAAAAGAACTTGTAACAAATTTACCGATTGAATAATCAAACCAATAAGAGCCGTTCGATAAATGTCCTCCTGGTAAAATTGCCCCTCTATCTTTGATCGACATTGAAATAACTTTGGCTTTAGGATACGTCAATCGAAGTTGATCAGTTATCGTATTTGCTTTTAAATAATAAGGAGAACATTTTCCTTCTTCTGAATCTGTCCCAACTCCAAAAACGGTAGAATCATCGACACAATTTACATCTTTCCCTGTGTTTCGATCAAACCATTCATTCCCAATAATTCCATGATTATTAGGTGTCGTTCCTGTATAGATTGACGCATGACCAGGTCCGGTATATGTTGGCACATAATTAAACTGAGTATTTCGACAATGTGTTCCTTTGTTCATTAATTTCTTAAACCCATTGGCTGAAAATTTTGATTCGTAGCGGTATAAATATTCATAGCACATCTGATCAATTACAATTCCAACTACTAATTTTGGAGATGTTGATTTTTGTGAAAAACTCGTCGAACAAAAGAAAAAGATAAAAAGAAAACTACCTTTTACTTGTAAAGAACGACATAAAGACCAAAAGGAATGTATTAATTTTTTCATAGTTAGAAATTTGAATGGTAAAGATAGGATTTACTTACAGATGATTGTATATGATATGATATGATTATACAATTGTCTAACATTTGATTTGTGTGATTAAAATGACTTGAAGCGACCACTTTATATACTATTGAAAATCAGAACAATAAAACAAATAATGGTTCGGGAAATTGACTTTTAGGCATTAGCATTTCTTCAATTTCTTCAATCTCTCAACTTCATTTTCTAACAAGCTAATATATTTATCTTTGTATTCATCTGGATAATGACGCTGTTGTTCCCTAACTTCCACTCCATTTACTACTTGGTTATTTGACACATTCAAAATCTGGGAAGTATCAAAGTTTAAGATTTGAGAAACACTAACTTCTAAAACCTCTGCAACTTTATACAATTTCGTTAACGTGATATCAACATCACCTCTTTCTAATTTGCTGTAACCTGAAAGACTCATTCCCAACCTATCAGCCATTTGTTCTCGTGTGACATTTTTAAGTACACGAAATCTTTTAATACTTCCCACCGCTTCATTCATACCTTAAAAGTAGCTAAATAGTTTTAAACAGGCTAAAAAAGTCTGATTTATAAGATGAATTTAGACTCTTTTAAAGTAAATTTACGGAAAAACAATTTAATAGAAACTTAAATTAATCATGAGAGGAAAAGAAAACAAAAATGAAAAATTAATTAAAGCAACCAATACAAGCGAAATCTAAAAACAAACCAATTATGAAAAAAATTACACTTTTATTATTTATTATAACGTCTTCTGTGTCTTTTGCGCAAGGGACAAAATTAGAATGGGCAAAAAGTATGGGGGGTACTTCAGGTACTTCAGGTGAATCAGCAAAATCAATTGCAATTGATGCTTCAGGAAATGTATATACCACTGGAGGTTTCCATGGAACGGTTGATTTTGATCCTGGAGCAGGTGTTTCAAATTTAATTTCTGCAGGAAATACTGATATTTTTATCTCCAAATTGGATGCAAATGGAAATTTTGTTTGGGCGAAAAGAATGGGGGGTACTTCATATGATATAGCATACTCAATTGCAATTGATGCTTCAGGAAATGTATATACCACTGGACATTTCTATGGCACGGCTGATTTTGATCCTGGAACAGGTGTTTCAAATTTAACTTCTGCAGGATTTGAAGATATTTTTATCTCCAAATTAGATGCAAATGGAAATTTTGTTTGGGCGAAAAGAATGGGGGGTACTTCAGTTGATGAAGCAAACTCAATTGCTATTGATGCTTCAGGAAATGTATATACCACTGGATTTTTCAACGGAACGGCTGATTTTGATCCTGGAGCAGGTGTTTCAAATTTAATTTCTGCAGGAAATACTGATATTTTTATCTCCAAATTAGATGCAAATGGAAATTTTGTTTGGGCGAAAAGAATGGGGGGAACTGAATATGATGGAACAACCTCAATTGCTATTGATGCTTCAGGAAATGTATATACCACTGGTCGTTTTTGGGGAACGGCTGATTTTGATCCTGGAGCAGGTGTTTCAAATTTAGCTTCTGCAGGAAATACTGATATTTTTATCTCCAAATTGGATGCAAATGGAAATTTTGTTTGGGCGAAAAGAATGGGGGGTACTTCAAATGATATAGCAAACTCAATTACTATTGATGCTTCAGGAAATGTATATACCACTGGAATTTTCCGAGAAACGGCTGATTTTGATCCTGGTGCAGGTGTTTCAAATTTAACTTCTGCAGGACATGAAGATATTTTTATCTCCAAATTGGATGCAAATGGAAATTTTGTTTGGGCGAAAAGTATGGGGGATACTTTTTTTGATGATGAAAGCTCAATTGCAATTGACGCTTCAGGAAATGTATATACCACTGGATCTTTTTGGGGGACAGTTGATTTTGATCCTGGAGCAGGTATTTCAAATTTAATTTCTGCAGGGGAATCTGATATTTTTATCTCCAAATTGGATGCAAATGGAAATTTTGTTTGGGCGAAAAGAATGGGAGGTACTTCATCTGATATAGCATCATCCTCAATTGCAATTGATGCTGCAGGAAATGTATATACCACTGGATATTTCTCAGGAACGGTTGATTTTGATCCTGGAGCAGGTGTTTCAAATTTAATTTCTGCAGGGGAATCTGATATTTTCATCTCCAAATTATCTCAATACGATTTATCTTTATCAATTATCTCTACTAATGAACCCATCTCAATTTACCCTAATCCAACAGAAGGTAATCTGACGATTGATTTCAAAAACAAACCATTTTCAAAAATTGAAATCTATTCATTAACCGGACAAAAAGTAAAAGAAGTAACTGAATATGAATCTATTAAAAATGGAAAAATAAATTTAAATATCGCTAATTTAGAGCCAAGTATCTATTTAGTTAAAATCGGAGAAACTAATTTTAAGATTACCAAACAATAAAAACGAAAGATCCTGTCTGAACTATGATTTCATCCATAGTTCAGACAATTCTTAATCAATGCGTAACAACCAATTTAACCGGCTTTCCAACATATTCATTATAAATTAGTTGAATAAAATAAACAACTGAAAGAAAGGAGTCTAATTCAATTAAATGATTTGATGAATTTTGAATGTTTTGAGAATATACCACCTTACCCATCTGATCTACTATTTCAATCTCTCCCGTTGAAACTGGATTTGAAAAATAAATTTTCAACCAATAAATAGGTCGGTTTTCAGAAGTTAAGAATCCGTTATAATTTTTACACGTGAATGATTTTGAGCATGTAAACATGCACCGAAAAGTAGTGAATAAACAACCACCCAAAATTTGGGTTAATAGACATTTATGGTGCTTAAAACTTCTGAAAGTCCCTGTGTGATTAACTTAGCGGAAACGAAAGGTTATGAATAAAAAAAATGCTTTTACTGCAATTGCAAAATAGTTTCAAAAAATGGGTTTCATAATGGGATTCAACGCTATAAATGCGCCTCATGTGGTCGTCGATTTACAGGAGGCTTTAGAGTAAATAACGAAATAATTTGGCAAGAATACACAAAAGGCAAACAAACTTATTTGCAACTTGCTTTAAAATATAACTGCTCTACAAAGACAATTCAACGAAAAATAGATTTAGTTAAAATAGAACATGAAACTATATTTCCAAGCATTGTAAATGTATTAATGGACACCACATATTTTGGAAGAAAATTTGGGGTGATGGTTTTTAAAGACAGCATCACTGGGCAGATATTGTTTAAGCAATATGTTAAGCAAGAAACAAATCAATTATACATGTTTGGCATTGAAGAAATTGCTCGAAGAGGTATCAAAATACAATCGATTATTTGTGACGGGCGAAGAGGGTTGTTTCAAATGTTTGGAAATATACCGATGCAATACTGTAATTTTCATCAAGTCAAAACAATTCGTACCTATCTTACTAAAAAACCAAAGATGCAGGCCAGTATTGAGTTGTGGGAACATACTTTATTGTTAAAACAAACTGACAGAGAAAGTTTTGCAGGGGGATTGCAGGCTTGGAATGACAGATGGAGAGACTTTTTAAATGAACGAAAAATAGATGCAAAAAGCAAAAACAGATACGTTCACACAAAACTTAGAAGTGCTGCTAGAAGCTTAAAAACAAACCTGCCTTGGTTGTTTACTTGGTATGATAATATGGGTTTACAAATACCAAATACAACTAATGCTATTGACGGACATTTTGCAGATTTAAAAAATAAATTACGTTGTCATAATGGTTTATCAATTGAACGAAAAAAGAAATTTATAGATGAGTTTTTTAAGGCATGAAGCCATTAAATAAAATGGTTGTCAATATTAAAAGACAACCATTCTACGCTTTATTTGAACGGCATCAAGCGATCCCTAGTCGGTTGCTCTCCAGCAGAGCCTATTCCGTTTTACTTGATGTCGTAAAGATAATTTAGCAGTTAAATGGTTTTACAATTTACTAAAAATAAACAGCACCATAAATGTCCACTTGAACTAAACGTCTAAAAAATAACACCACAAATGTCCATTACGCC
>Ga0105053_10005377_pt1 | contig 18233 bp, 19 predicted proteins | sample BON01_FD_78093 | JGI IMG/M metagenome (GOLD analysis project Ga0105053, IMG submission 78093) | Freshwater microbial communities from Lake Bonney liftoff mats and glacier meltwater in Antarctica - BON-01 | ecosystem: Environmental > Aquatic > Freshwater > Ice > Glacier meltwater | place: Lake...
CGCGAACCCATGGTCTGGGTCACCTCGGCCAACCACCTGGTGCACGAACGCACACCCGTGCCCATCGCCACGACCGACCCGCAGTGCCAGATGCGGCGCAACGGGCTGACCGCCCTCGACGCCAGTGGCCGCGATTACCGCGTCGCCTACATCAGCCCCAGCTTCCTGGGCCTGCAGTCCTTCGTCCATGCCGGGCTGGCGGTCGCCGCGATCCCGGAAAGTTCGGTCGCGCCGCGCATGCGGGTGCTGGGCGAGGCGGAGGGTTTCCCGCCCATCCATCCCGTCGATGTCGGCCTCAAACGCGGCCGTGGCCCGCGTTCGGCGGCGGCCGAAATCCTTGCCGACGCCCTGGTGGAAAACCTGAAATCGGCAGCCGTGCTCGACGCCTGATCCAAGCAGCCATGGGAACGTCACATGCTGCTGGCACGTTGGCCCTCCACACGCCCGTGGTGGATGCCTTGCGCCCAAACCTTCGCATACGTCTGATCCGGCAGGTTGCCGGCTGCACCCTGATCGTTTCGGGGGCGCTGATCACACCGACGCCCCTGCCGCTGGGCGCCCTGATGGTTCTGGCGGGGCTGTGCCTGATCGCGCGCGATAGCCGCCGGCTGCGCGGCGCCATCCGTCACCTGCGCGGACGTTTCCCCGGCCTTTCGCTGCGTGCGCATGGGCAGAGGCACCGGTTGCCCACCCTGCTCCGCCGTGTCGTGGAAACCACCGACCCCCGCCGTCGTCCGCGTTTTCGCGCCCGGGATGCAGCCTCGCGCGATTGATCTGTCAGACAGCTTGTCGGGCCTGTGCCTGTCGGTCCATCCTGCGGCCTCAACATGCGAGGGATGATGAAGAAGCAGCATTGCTGGCCGCAGGGCCACTGGAACTGGCCGATCAATGTCAGCCACAAACACGGCGTGCGCTGTGGCGAGATGATCTGGATCGGTGGTCAGGTCGATCTCACGCCCGAAGGCGTGGTCTGCAACAAGGGCGACCTGGCGACCCAGACGAAAAACGTCGTCGCCAACATCGACAAGGTGCTGGCCGGGCTTGATTGCGACCTTCAGGACCTCGTCACCCTGCTGTGTTTCTACGTCAACGACGGCAGCGTCGATGAAGCCGGGTTCCTCGCCATGGTCGGCAGCCACCTGCCCGAAGGCTGCCGCCCCACGGTCAATGCCGTTCCGGTGCCCTGGCTCGCCTACGACGGCATGCTGGTGGAGATCGAGGCTTACGCCATGCGTCGCGAAAACGGCGAGCGTCTGCCGCGCACCCATGCCCCCGACAACATCGGCCATCCCCTGCCCAAACCCTTCGTTCAGGGCCTGCGCGCCGGCAAGATGATCTTCGTCTCGGCCCAGTATCCGCTCGATGCTGCAGGAAAGACCCTGCACAAGGGCGATATCGCGGCGCAGTCGCGTCAGGTCATGGAGCAGGCCGGCAAGGTGCTGGCCTCCTTCGGCGCGGTCTTTGACGACACGGTCAAGGTCAACCGCTGGTACGCCGGCAATGTCGGTATCGACGACTTCGAACCCGCCGCGCTGGCCTGCGCCGCGCATTTCAACGAGCCGGGACCGGCCGCCACTGGCATTCCTGTCCCGCGCCATGCCAACGACGAAGTGCTGATCAAGATCTCGGTCGTGGCCATGCTCGGCGAGGACGGCCAACACCTGCCGCGCAGGCACGTCTGGCCGGATTCGCTGTGGGACTGGCACGTCCACCTGCCCTACAAACACGGCCTGAAATGCGAGGAGATGATCTTCCTTGGCGGCCAGGTTTCGCTCAACAAGAAGGGCGAGGCGGTCCATCCCGACGATCTCACCGCCCAGACCCATCAGGCCATGGTTCACATCGGCACGATCCTGAAGGAACTGGGCGCCGACTACGAGGACGTCTGCAAGGTCACGACCGTCTACAAGGGCGATTGCGGCCCGGAAGCGCTCAACGCCAACCTGCCGACACGAGCGTCCTATTTCGCCGATCCCGGTCCGGCAACCACGGGCATTCCGCTGCCCACGCTCTCCTATCCTTCGATGATCGTCGAGATCGACGTCTTCGCCATGAAGGAAAAGGACTGAACGGCCAGGCCGCGGGGATGACGGACATGGCCGACGACGCCGTGCTCGAAACCCCGCGGCTGCTGATCCGGCGGTTCCGCCGGGACGATCTCGCCGCCTTCGCCGCGATCATGGGCGATCCGGTCACCCTGCGCCTGTGGCCCAGGCTGTTTGCGCGCGAGGACGTCGCGGCCTGGATCGAACGCGCCATGGCCGAAAGCGAACGGCCGGGTTACGGCCGGCGTGTCGTGATCCTGAAGGAAGACGGCGCCCTGATCGGCGATGCCGGAGTCCTGCGCGTCGAACTGATGGGCAGGCAGCGCAACGACCTGGGTTATATCCTCGATCATCGCGTCAATGGCCGTGGCCTGGCGACCGAGGCCGCTGCAGCCCTGCGCGATCATGCCTTTGCTTGCGGCCTGGAAGACGTCTGGGCCAACATGGCGACCGATCACACCGCCTCGCGCCGGGTCGCACAAAAGCTCGGCATGACGCTGGTTGCGACCTGGCGCAACGCACGCAACCGCAACATGGAAACCTGCCTGTTCGGCCAGCGCGCCGACGGCGCCCGTCCGCTGTCCTAACCTTCCAGGAACACCGGCGCAGCCGGCAGGTCGCCCGCCAGGATGCGTGGCAGAAAGGCCGGCAGCCCCGTTGGCACGATGGGAAACTCAGAGGCGGCCATGTCGCCATACGCCCACCACCGGATTTCCCGCAGCACATCGAGTTCGTTCTGGAACTGGCCGCTGGTGTCGATCGGGGGTCTCAAGCCGGGCAGTCGGGCGACGAAGAAATGCTCCTCGCACAACATTTTCTCGCGGCCATAGACGCGCAGCGCGATGCGGCGCAGGGCGATCGCGTGCGAAAACGTGAGGCCGGTGATGCCGCATTCCTCGGCCAGTTCGCGCTGGGCGGTCTGCGCCAAGGTCTCGCCGGCCTCCTGACCACCGCCGGGCGAGAGCCAGTACTCGCTCATCTGCGAACTGTCGAAGGCATCGTCGCGATAGCGGAACAGCAGCAGGTGGTCGGCCGCGTCGAACAGCAGAACGCGCGCGGCGGGACGGACAGGAAGACCGTCATCGCCGTTCATGCCTTTACCGCCTCGGTCGGCTGCTCGGCGTCCTCGGCGATCTCCATCAGGACGAAGTTCAGCTCGGCGCCGTAGATGAAGATGATCGCGGTGAAGAAGAAAAACATCAGCGCCCCGATGATGCCGCCCAGGCTGCCGTAGGTCACCGTGTAGTTGGTGACGTTGGAGAGATACATCGAATAGACCGTGGCAACGAAAAGCCAGCTTGCCGCGGCGAAGATGGCGCCGGGCAGGGCGTTGATCCAGCGTTGCTTGACGTTGGGCAGCAGGCGGTAGAGGCACCAGATCACGACCAGCAGGCTGAGGCTGCCGATGCCGTAACGCACGATGTTGAAGGTGCCCTCCATCTCGAAGATGACGGGGGCGATGGCCATGGCGGCGTCCCAGGCCAGAGGCCCGACGACAATCAGCAGGATCACGACAAAGACGCCGCCGGCGCCGCCGAAGACAAACCCCAGACCCTGCAGCCGGCGCAGCCAGAAGGCGCGTGGTTCGGCCACGCCATAGGCCCGGTCGAGTGCCGTGCGCAGGGCCTCCACGCCCGACGAGGCGACCCAGAGCGTCCCGATCATGGAAAAGGTCAGAATACCCGAAGCCGGCGGGTTCAAGACGATGTCGGAAACCACGGGATAGAGCGCCCGGCCGACCTCGACCGGCAGGTAATCGAAGGCAAAGACCATGAATTCCTGCACTGCCGCGCTCTGGCCGATGAAGCCCGAAAGGGCGACCAGGAACAGGATGAAGGGAAACAGCGCAAGCAGGACCGAAAAGGCGATGTAGCCGGCCAGCTCCAGACCCTCGTGGTCGAGAAAGCGCAGGGTGGCCCGCCAGAACGGGCGCACCAGGATGCGCCACAACCGTGTGTTGCGGCGTTTCGTTTCAGTCTTGGCCGATTCCGTCCCATTCATGGATTCATCGTCCACGAGGGACGCAGCGGGGGCAAGCGGTGTGGTGGTTTCGGCAGCATGTTTTGGCAACGCCTGTCGTGCCGATCCGCTTCAGGGTGGGACAGGCGTCCCGCAATGGCGGGATTCGTGCGCCGCCATGACGGCGGCTGCGTCCACGGCCTCACGGAATTTGGACATTTGTCCAAAAAAGAAAGACCGGGGGCCGAAGCCCCCGGTCCCCTGTACCGCCGATCGGCTTGACTTGGGATCAGGTGGTTGACGGGAAGGAAGGGTCCTAGAACCCCTCCGTCGCTGCGCAGCTCAGCGTCCCGCCAAGATCGACGGTGCAGACCAAAATCTCTCCCGTGCCGACATTCTGCCGGATCACGCCCTCTTGCGAGGTCCCTAGCACTTGATAGGTCTCCATTGCAGCGTCAGCCGTCACAGACGTACCTGCGAGCAGAATGCCCGAGAAACTTGCCGCAACGGTTGCCGCAACCAGAACGGAGCCACAGACCAATACTTTCTTTTTCATCGCAGTACCGATCTGAGACATTCTGGCTCCCCTTAAACCGGGATGGCGCTCGACCCCCGGCCCGAGCTTTCGCTCGCAATCAGCTACGCAAGTGCCATGCCAGTTTTACACGCGAAGGGAGTCCTGCTTGCCGCAGCGCCATGGGTGCCCTAAACAACGCGCCGTTCAGGAACGGGTCGCAGGCAGATGATGAAACAGGTCAACAAGGTGGTACTCGCCTATTCGGGCGGGCTCGACACGTCGGTCATCCTGCGCTGGCTGCAGGACACCTATGGCTGCGAGGTGGTGACCTTCACCGCCGACCTCGGCCAGGGCGAGGAAGTGGAACCCGCCCGCCGCAAGGCCGAGATGATGGGCGTGAAGGAAATCTTCGTGGAGGACCTGCGCGAGGAGTTCGTGCGCGACTACGTCTTCCCGATGTTCCGCGCCAACGCCGTCTATGAGGGCGTCTATCTGCTCGGCACCTCGATCGCCCGGCCGCTGATCGCCAAGCGCCAGATCGAGATCGCCGCGCTGACCGGGGCTGATGCGGTCGCGCATGGTTGCACGGGCAAAGGCAACGACCAGGTCCGTTTCGAACTGGGTTACTACGGCCTGAACCCCGACATCCGGGTTATTGCCCCCTGGCGCGAGTGGGACCTCACGTCGCGCACCAAACTCATCGAGTACGCCGAAACCCACCAGATTCCGATCCCGCGCGACAAACGCGGCGAGGCGCCGTTCTCGACCGACGCCAACCTTCTGCACATCTCGGCCGAGGGCAAGGTGCTGGAGGATCCCTGGGACGAGGCCCCCGAATACGTCTATTCCCGCACCGTCGATCCCGTCGAGGCGCCCGATACCCCGACCGAGGTCACCATCGATTTCGTCAAGGGCGATGCCGTGGCCGTGGACGGAGTGGAGCTTTCACCCGCTTTGCTGCTGACCCGGCTCAACGAACTGGGCGGGGCCAACGGCGTGGGCCGTCTCGATCTGGTCGAGAACCGCTTTGTCGGCATGAAAAGCCGCGGCATCTACGAAACGCCGGGCGGCACCGTGCTCTATCACGCCCACCGGGCGATGGAATCGATCACTCTCGACCGTGGCGCGGCGCATCTGAAGGATGAGCTGATGCCGCGTTACGCCGAGCTGATCTACAACGGCTTCTGGTTCTCGCCCGAACGCAAGATGCTCCAGGCCGCCATCGACAACAGCCAGGAGTTCGTCTCCGGCACGGTGCGCCTGAAACTCTACAAGGGCAGCGTCGTCATCAACGGCCGCAAGTCCGACCAGTCGCTCTACAGCCAGGCCCACGTCACCTTCGAGGAGGACGCGGTCTATGACCAGCGCGACGCCGAGGGATTCATCCGGCTCAACGCCCTGCGCCTGCGGCTGGGTGGCCGCCGCGACCGCGGCTAACCGCCATGCGTGAAGCCAGCCCCATGGACATCCTGGTCTACGGACCGCTGAGGAGTGGCACCACGCTGCTGGCCGACCTGCTGACGGTCAGGGGCCGGAGCCTGGTCGTCAGCGAACCCGACCTGCATGTCGCCTGGCACCAGCGCACGGTCGAACGGCTCGACCGGCTGTACCGCGACGTCGGTTTCACAGTCGGCCCGACGCCGCCCGTGCAGCAGGGCAAGAAGACCTATCTGGAGTGGTTCAACGACGAAATCCTGCCTCAGCTCGAGCGGCTCGAGCTGTGGGGCATGAAGATGGTCGATTTCCACGAGTGGCAGAAGCTGATCGACCGTCATCCGCCGCGCCGCATGGTGCTGGTGACGCGCGACCTGCGCGACACGGCCATCTCCGCGCTCGACCTGATCGGGCGGTCCTGGGTCGCCTTCCCGGGCGGGCGCCAGTTGCGCGACGAGGCCTGGGTGATGACACGCCTGGCCCATGACACCCACGAGATGGCGCGCCTGGCCCGGCTGCCCCATCTGCACCTGCGCTACGAGGATTTCACGACCGATCCCGCACAGCAGGAGCGGCTGCGGACCTATGCCGGGCTGGCGGCGCTGGGCGAGGATCGTTTCAATCTGGACGGCGAAAACGAGCGCCGGGTCGGCTGGGAAAAAGCCAAACACCGGGGCGCCATCAGCGCGGCCTCGGTCGGCCGTTTCGCGCGCGAGCCCGAAGGTCCGGTCAGGGCCATGACCGAAAGAGTCTGGCGCGCCCTGCCGGCCTTCTCCAGCCGTTTCGGCCACGAGGTTCCCGGCGACCCGCTCGCCGATCATCCCTTTGCCCGCACCGGCGCAGACGGCGCCAATCCGATCCGGCGTGACCCCGACATCGAAGTCTGGGACGCCACGGGACCGGACCGGCTGGAGCCGGCTTTTGCCCGCCGCGCCGCGCGCATCCAGATCGCCAAGGTGCTGGCACGCCCCTGCCGCGTGCTTGACCTGTTCTGCGGTGCGCCCGCCTTGCGTTTTCTGCTGAAGGAAGGCTCGGCCTATCGCGGCGCCGATGTTGCCTCCCGTTTCGAGGGCTGCGAGATCATCGACCTCGAAAAAATGGTCCTGCCGCCCCGGCGCGACAGCGAATTGGTGACGATTGCCGGTGCGCTGGAATACCTCGACGACCTGCAGGGTTTCCTCACCGCGCTGTCGGCTGAAGGCGCAACGGTGCTGGCGACCTACCACGCCAGCGACGACACGCGCGGCACGGATCGGACGGCGCTGGGCTGGAAGAATCACCTTTCGCGCCACGATCTGGTCGAGGCCTTCCAGTCGGCCGGCTATCGCGCCGAGGTCAACTGGGCCTTCGATGGCCGGCAAAGCCTGATCAAGGCCTCGCCCACCGGCTGAGGCCGGGGTTCAGGTCTCCTCGTCGTCCTTGCCGGTGACGCCCAGCCAGCGCGCCATCGGCGCGATCGTCCAGCCCTGCAGCACCAGCGAGGCGATGACGACGACAAAGACGATGTCGAAGAACTCCGCCGTCACCGGGCCGGGGCTGATCACCGGAATGATCGCCAGGAAGATCGGCACCGCACCGCGCAGGCCGACCCAGCCGATATAGGCCTGCTGGCGCAGCGGCACCTTGAGCGGCGTCAGGCAGAACAGGGTGGCCAGCGGTCGGGCGATGAAGATCAGCACGGCAGCGATGATCAGCGCCGGCCCGGCGCTGGAGCCCAGGTCGTGGGGCGTGACCAGCAGGCCCAGCATGAGGAACATGACGATCTGGGCGAGCCAGGAAATGCCGTCCATGAACTGGGCCGCGCGTGCCGCCGCCTGGGGCGCACGGGCGCTGACGACGATGCCGAACAGGTAGATCGCCAGAAAGCCGCTGCCCTCGACCATGCGCGTGGCGGCAAAGACGGCGAAGGCGGCGGCCAGCATCAGAGGGGCATAAAGCCCAGCCGGCAGGACGATGCGACGGGCGAGTGCGCCGGCGATCAGGCCGCCGGCCAGGCCGCCCACCGCGCCCAGCCCAAGCTGCTGGGCAAGGATCACCAGCAGGTCGGGCAGGGTCGCCCAGGAAAGCGGCATGCCGGCATCGACCAGGCCGACAAAGGCCACGGTGAGGAAGATCGCCATGGGATCGTTGAGGCCCGATTCGACCAGGATCGTTTCGCGCATGCGGCCCTTGAGCACGACCCCGCTCTGGCGCAGCAGCAGGAAGGTGGCCGCCGCGTCGGTCGAAGCCACGACCGAACCCAGCAGCAGCGCCTCGACGATCGACAGCCCGAGCAACAGGTGGGTGAGGATGCCGACGCCCGCGGCGGTCAGAATGACACCGACAGTGGCCATGGCGATGGCCGGCGCCGCCGCGCTGCGCAGATCGCGCAGCGGGGTATCGAGCCCGCCGGCCAGCAGGATCAGCGCCAGCGCCACGGTGCCGATCTCGTAGGCCAGTTCGAAATCTTCGAAATGCAGGCCGCCCGGACCGTCCTCGCCCGCCAGCATGCCCACGGCCAGGAAAAGGAGCAGCAGGGGGGCGCCGATGCGCGCCGAGACCGGCGTCAGCAGGATGCTGCCGAAGACGACCAGGGCGGCGACGAGCAGAAATAGATCCATGGTTTGCCCCCGAATGGCGCCATCCTAGAGCGGATCACCATCACTCGGAACCAATTCATGGTTTCGTGTGATCGTGTGAATCCGCTCTACATCAATGAGATAGAGCAAATTCACACCTTCAGGCGGAATCGCGAAGCGATTCCGCCTGAAGGTGATTTGCTCTAGCGGTTTCGGAGCGCCATGAACCTGCTTTGATGACCCGAACGCCGAAAAATCGCTCCGCTCAGGCTTCCGGTTCGGCCACGCCGTGCTGGCGGCAGGCCGCGGTCACGGTGTTGACCAGAAGGCAGGCGATGGTCATGGGACCCACGCCCCCGGGCACCGGCGTGATGGCGCCGGCGACCTTGACCGCCTCATCGAAGCAGACATCGCCCACCAGTTTGTTCTTGCCGTCGCGCTCGATGCGGTTGATGCCGACGTCGATGACGGTGGCGCCGGGTTTGATCCAGTCGCCGCGCACCATCTCGGGCCGGCCCACGGCCGCGATTACGATATCGGCCTGGCGCACGACGCCGGGCAGGTCCCTGGTGCGCGAATGGGCGATGGTGACGGTGCAGTTGTCGGCCAGCAGAAGCTGGGCCATGGGTTTGCCGACGATGTTGGAGCGCCCGACGATGACGGCGTTGGCGCCCTCCATCTTCTTTCCCAAGTGCTCGCGCAGCATCATCTGGCAGCCCAGCGGCGTGCAGGGAACCATGGCATCCTGGCCGGTCGAGAGCCGTCCGGTGTTGATGACGTGGAAGCCGTCAACGTCCTTGGCCGGGTCGATGGCGTTGATGATGGCGTTTTCGTCGACCTGTTTGGGCAGGGGCAGCTGGACCAGGATACCGTTGACGCGCGGATCAGCGTTGAGTTCCTCGACCTTGGCCAGCACCTGCGCATGGCTGGCGGTATCGGGCATGCGGAACTCGAAGCTTTCCATGCCGGCTTCCACGGTCGATTTGCCCTTGGAGCGGACATAGACCTGGCTGGCCGGATCCTCGCCGACCAGCACCACCGCCAGCCCCGGCGTGATGCCGTGCTGGGCCTTGAGTTTGGCGACCTTGGCCGCCACGCCCTCGCGTACCTTCGCCGCGAATGCCTTGCCGTCGATCAGTGTTGCGGTCATGTCCCCGTCCCGAGCCAATGTTGAATCGTCTGGGCCACCTGTGGCCCGCCGTCGATTTCCAGAACCTTTCGCCTGTCCTTGGCCCCCGTGACCACCTGCAGGCAGGAGGGCGGGATATGCCAGGTCTTGGCGAGAAGCTTGATCAGCGCCCGGTTGGCCTTGCCCCCTTCGGGAGGCTCGGTGACCCGGACTCTTAGGAAGGCCTTGCCCGCGGCGTCAAGCTCGACGCCGCCGGTCTCGTTGCGCCCGGCGCCCGGCTGCAGGCGCACCGCAAGCCGCAGCCGCCCGCCCGACACATCAAGCGGTGACGTCACATGGTGCCCGTGGCGATCGGGATGAGCACATCCTCGATCAGCAGGACGCGCAGGAAGTGGAGCGCCACGAGCGCGATGATGGGCGAGATGTCGATGCCGCCCAGATTGGGCATGATGCGCCGGATGGGGCCGAGTACGGGTTCGGTCAGGCGCCACAGCACCATGCCGATCTGGCGCACGATGGGCTGGCGCGTGTCGACGATCTTGAACGAGACGAGCCAGCTCATGATCACCTGGGCGATCAGGATCCAGATGTAGAGCTGGATGACGGTGTTGACGAGCCAGATCAGGGCTTGCATGGGGCGTGGCACTCCGGACGTGGGTTCGGATCGATGGACGGCGGCGACAGTCTAGCCGCTCGATCCCTGCAGGTCAGCCTGTGGCGGTACTTAGAGTGGATCACGATAGGTCCAGAACGAATGGGCCTTGTCCGACGCGATGATCAGCACGGTCATGCCGACCGGATTGAGCAGGTAGGGGACGGCCAGCGGATAGACCGCGAGCTGGTGATGGTCGATCACCCGCTCGCTGCCTTCCTCGGCCTCGACCGGGGGGTGCTCGGGACGCAGAGTCATCTTGAGCGCCAACAGCATCAGCACGATGCCGCCGCCGATGCTGACCGCGCCGCCGGTGATGTGCAGCAGCTTCATCAGGAAGGCGCCGGCAAAGAACAGGATGAGCGCGGTGACGATGGCGACCGTCACCATGCGGGTGTCGATCTCACGCGTCTTGTGGGCATCCATGCCCTTGGTCTTCTCAAGAAAGGGCACCAGGGCGATCTTGGGCCCGATGCCGATCAGCAGAAGCAGGCCGGTGACCAGTTCCGTATCGATCCTGTCGAAGTTCACGGCTTGCTTCCCTCGAGCCCCCTAGAAAAGGGCGACAGACTGGCAGAGGGCCGTGCACCCTGTCCATCGCAGCGGCTGCCGGATGGTACACGGTCCATGGGGCGGCTTCGGCTTGCTTGACAGCCAACCCCGGCCCACTTACATCGTCGCCTCTCTCCGGCACCCGTGGGGCTGTAGCTCAGTTGGGAGAGCGTCGCGTTCGCAATGCGAAGGTCAGGGGTTCGAATCCCCTCAGCTCCACCACTCCCTCTCGCGATCTACGCTGGTGCGTGGAGGATCCCGCAAAACCCGCGGTTTTCCGCGGCTGTGGCGGTAACTTTGGGTGCAAGCGTTGGACCGGAGACCGTGTCACCGGCCAGGAGACGCCCTCAACCGCCCAGCGTCTCCGCGGAGCAGGTTTTGTGTCCAACGCTTCGACAGAATTGTTGCAGCGGGTCTTAGGCGAACCCGAGCATCCGGCGCTGCGCGGCCCAGGATGCGGGCAGGTCCGGTCCACGCCTTAGCGCGGTCACGGTGAGCTCGACAGGCTGCTGGCCGGCGATGATCGCTTCGACAATGTCGGGAGCAAGGAACGCAAGTGGCAGGACACGGCTCACGTCGCCCTGATCCGCTCCATGACGGCGGGCGAGATCGCGGACCGATTCCGCTCGGTTGTCCCGCAACTCCGCGAACCACCTGTGACCCTGTGTGATCAGGGCGATGAGTTTGGCGTCGGGTGCCAAGGTCTTCTCCCTGCCGGGAATGACGATTCTGGTTTCCACCCCGCGTCGCCGGAAGGTGACGGCGTGTTCGATCACCACGGTGGTATACGGTGGTGAGCATTTCGCTGGCTGCTCGCACGAACTGGCGTCAATCCCAAGCCTCGCGAGAAGGCGACAGGCACGAACAGTGATCTGGATACGATCTTCTGCCACCGCGATGCGCTCAACGAGATCGACAAGCAACTCGCGTTGATCGGCGGGCCCTGCCTTGTGGAACACCCTTCCCAGGTCTGCGGCGCGGACGAGCGCCCACTCCAGATCTGCCGCCGGACGTGCCACCAAGATCACCTTGTCCATCAGCCACTGCGTGTCTCTGAGGAGGTCGGCCATCAGGTCGATCACCGTCGTCTCGATCGTCGGTCCTGGCAGGCGCCATCCGGTGTGCCCCACCTCAGAGGGCGACGTGTAGTATCGGTAGCGTCGTCCCTGCTTGGTGGCATGAGACGGGGTCAGCCGGACACCATCGGTGTCGTAGAGGAGACCCGCCAGCAGGCTCGTTTGGGTCCCGTTGCAGTGGTGTCGGCGGGTGACCGCGTTTCGAGCAAGTTGTTCCTGGACCGTGTCCCAGGTCGTGCGATCAATGATCGCCGGGTGCTCTCCGGGATAGCGCTCACCCTTGTGGGTGATCTCTCCGACGTAAACCGGGTTTGAGAGCAGTTTATAGAGATGGCCGCGCTGGAACGGCTCGCCCCCTTGGCGGTCGTTGTACTTGCGAGTCCGTGGCTTGGTGCGCAGACCCAGATGCTGTGCCTCCTCGCTGACCCGCTGCACGCTGCCATGGTGGAGGTAGAGGTCGAACAGCCGGCGCACGACGACGGCCTCGGTCTCATTGATCACCAGCTTGCGTTCCTTGGCGTCGTACCCGAGCGGTACGTTACCGCCCATCCACATGCCCTTCTTCTTGGAGGCGGCGATCTTGTCGCGGATCCGCTCTGCGGTGACCTCGCGCTCGAACTGGGCAAAGGACAGGAGCACATTCAATGTCAGCCGGCCCATCGAGGACGTGGTGTTGAACTGCTGGGTCACCGAGACGAACGAGACGCCACCGGCATCGAAGATATCGACGATGCGCGCGCAGTCGGAGAGCGAGCGGGTGAGCCTGTCCACCTTGTAGACCACCACCACGTCGATCCTGCCTTCACTGATGTCAGCCAGTAGTCGCCGCAGGGCAGGACGCTCCATCGTGCCCCCGGAGACGCCACCGTCATCGTACCGGGCCTTCTCCATCGACCAGCCCTCGTGTTTCTGGCTCGTGATGTAGGCGGCGCAGGCCTCGCGCTGGGCGTCGAGCGAGTTGAAGTCCTGTTCGAGCCCCTCCTCTGAAGACTTGCGGGTGTAGATGGCGCAGCGCAGGCGGGAGCGGCTCATGGCGTCCCAGCCCTGTTGAGGCCGAAGAAACGAGGTCCGGACCAGCGGGCCCCGGTGATTTCTCGGGCGATGGCCGACAGCGAGGCGAGGCGGCACCCGTTCCAGATGTAGCCGCCCTCGACCACATCGACCACGTGGGTCGTGCCGTTCCACTCGCGCACGAGCCTGGTTCCGGTACCGAGCGCAGGCGGCACGGCCGGCCTGGATCCAATTCGTATCCCCTCAGTTCCGACGGGTGCTTCCAGGCGACGGCGTGTGACGGCCTTGAGGCCACCATAGCTCTTGGTCTGAATGGCATAGGCGATGGCACCGATCATGAGGCGGATGCTGATGCCTTTGGGTGGCTCGCTTCTGAAGAGCGTCTGCCAGCGCGCGATGAGATCGGAACGGGAGAGGCTGCCGAGATCGGCAATCTGCGTCTCGCCATCATCTGCCGGGTGCCCTGATGCCCGGCCCGCGCCCGTGGTGGGTGCGGACCGGGATAGTTCCGTGTTGATCATGCCTTGCCGCCTTGGACGCGGTAGCGGCGCTCGCTGCCGTTCGGCTTTTCCGAGGTGAGGGTGAGGCCCATGCGGGTCTTCACAGTGCCTGAGAGGAAGCCGCGCACGCTGTGGGGCTGCCAGCCGGTGGCTTCCATCAACTGGGGCAGTGTGGTGCCGCTCTTGCGACGCAGCAGGGTGAGCACCGCGCTGGCCTTGGTCTTCTGTGCCGCTGACTTCCCCTTTTGGGCTTTGGGTCTGCGTGCCATCGGCTTCTCGGCCGCGTTGGATTTTTGGGCATCCTTGCCCCGACGCTTCGGGCAGGTGGGATGGGTCTCTTTCTTGGCTGATGCCGGAGGGTCGCCCGCCATCTCGCTGAGGCCGATTGCGTCGAAGCCAGCTGCGGCGATGACGAGACCGAGCGGCTGGTCGCCTTCCCCGATGCGCCATGTCGGTGCATCGAGCGGGACCTTTGCCTCCTCCACGAGACGCCGCCTGAGGAGACCCTGTAGCGCCTTCTTGGTCTCGGGGTCATCAAGCGGGACGCTCTGGGGCGGAGGCAGGACCATGCGATCCTCGCGCCCCGCCGCGGTGCAGAGCAAGACAAGCTGGATGTCGTTGAGCCTGATAGTGCGTGCTATTTTTAGCCTCCGGTGCATGGCGCCGGCCGATGCCGACGCTACTACCACTGGAAGCCCGGTAGCTCAGTCCGGGCGGTCCCTCATCGCCCCTGCAGTGGCGATGCGGGCGACACCATGCATGCTTCATTTGGAGGGGAAGGCGAGCGATTTCTGACGGATTGGGCTGTGGAAGGGCCTCCCACGATGGCTCCACCGTGACTACGTTCGGCAGGTCGTATGTTGGTTACGGGGGCAGGTCTTGACTGGCCCAGACTCGCGGCTGTGAATGGCCTAATACCGAAGCCTGACCCGCCCCGGGTTTGCCGGAGGCCGTTTGGTTTGAGTTACGCGGCCAGCTTCTGCTCGGCGAGCATGGCGTAGTAGCGATCCCCGGCTTCGGCCGGCGGAATGTTGCCGATGGGCTCCAACAGCCGGCGATTGTTGAACCAGTCGACCCAGTTCAGCGTGGCGAACTCGACGGCCTCGAAGGAGCGCCACTTGGAGGCGCGGGACCGAGGACACTCGCGTGGAGCCGTCCTTCGGATCGTGCGAGGGATCGAAGCCGAATGGCCGAAACCGCAATAGCGGGCTCGGTTTACGAGAGGCCGGCCCGGCGCCAGCCGGATGCGCCACTCAAAACCGGATGGAACGACTGGTCGCACACACTTATCTTGACCACGAGAGGGATTTTTTCTAGCATTGTCTCGGCCTTAAGCACAGGCCGGTGTGCCCATTCGCGCGAAGCCATGCAGTGCTTTTCCAGTCTCCTTCATGACCACTCCCTTTGGGCGGACTTGATTGGCAGTGGGCACCTAGTCAGGTCCGTGATCGAAGGAATGGACCATGACGAACTACAACGACTTGAATTCTCTAAAAACCATCGCCAAGCGGCTTGCTCGCCGGCAACGCATCGCCCACCACGACGCTCTCGATGTGATCGCTCACGCGTTTGAATTTCCGCACTGGAGAGCGCTGACCGTTGCAAGGGAAACCGGCTGGAGGCCAGACCCTGCGAAGGTGGACACTCTCGCTATTGAGTCAAATGCACGGAACACCAACACGCGCTCACGCCTCACTATTGGGCTGGGTTTCGCGACCCAAAAACACGGCAGTATTGACGGTCACGACTACACAATAGAGATCGATTTCGAGGTTCTTATGGGCGGCCAAGGTTGGGCCATTTGCGTGGAACAGGCACCTTCCGAAAAGCCGTTGATCGAGATATACGACGATTCGAGGCACAATCCTGTCCTGGACCCAGCATTCGTTTCGAAAGCCTTGACGATCGCCTACGAGGCTGCGGAGATGCTACGGGCTCGCATTGCAGCCGATTGGCCGCGCCGGTCAACAAAACCGGATAAGGAAGGGCGCGCACTTCATCCGTTATTCCGGGAGCGTGGGCTTTCGAGAGAGTGGCACTGTCTGCACTGTGATGCTGTCTCCACAGGGTCGCAGATGGCCGCTAACATGTGGCACTGCCCAAAATGCAGCGCGACGCCGATCGACATTCTCGCGGAGCCATTCTGGAAGGCTGCCTGATATCGTCATGTGCGAGCTCGATAGGTTCAGACCGTTCCCCGTCGGGTGGAGAACCTGACGCGCCGAACCAATTTGCGCAGACGCTTCAAGGGCATCCGAAAGCGAAGCTGTATGAAAATTCTTAAGCAGCCAGGTCGATGAGTCTCACACTATTCGAGCCTTGCGAGAGCGCGACGTAGAGGTCCCTGTAGTTTCCCCAGCTCTGCTGCCAGTTGGGATTGCGGAGGATCACAACATGATCGAATTCCAATCCTTTAACGAGCAAGGTACTGCCGATGCAGCGAAAGGCGCTGCTGCGGCTGTGGTATTTCCTCCTGGAGATTTCCTCAACATACAAGGATGTTAGGTCACTGCCTGAACTGATGTGTTCTTCGAGAATACATCTGAGTGCGCTGACGGATTCCCTGAGCTTGCACGAAACAGTGTTTAAGCTCGCGACATAGTCAAGCAGGTCGGCCAGAAGGGTCGGTGTCGTTCCCTGCCTGTGGGCATCGAACAGGGCGCGCCTGTCAGCGCGCCGCGGCCGCCCGCCCTCACCTTTGACGACGTTGGCAATGAAGGTCTTTGTATCCGAGGTCAGACCGCCGTGAGCGTCCGAAAGAAATTTCAATTCCGCATCGGCTTTTTGCCGCGGCGTACCGTCTACGAGAGTAAGGACAAGATCCCGAAGTGCGGTCAGGTCATTGGCCTCAGCGGGAGACCTTCGTGCCGCTGTCGCATCCGCCTGGCCACGCGCAGGTGGATTTCGGCGAGGCGATCGCAGTGCTCGGCGGGGTTCGCCAGAAGATCCACTTTTTCTGCATGGACGTCGCCCAGTCGGACGCGCCGTTTGTGAAGGCCTATCCGCGCGAGACGACGGAGGCGTTTCTCGATGGGCACGTGTCGTCTTTCGACTTCTTCGGCGGCGTGCCGTTGTCGATCCTCTACGACAACACCACGATTGCGGTGGCGAAGATCTGTGGCGATGGTCGGCGTGAGCGGACCCGGGCCTTCACCGAACTCCAGAGCCATTACCTGTTCAGGGATCGTTTTGGGCGACCAGCCAAGGGAAACGACAAGGGCAAGGTTGAGGGGCTGGTGAAGTTTGCCCGATCGAACTTCATGACGCCGATCCCGCATGCGGCGAGCTTCGACGATCTGAACGCCATGCTGGCCGAGCGATGCCGCAGTCGGCAGAACGAGCGGGCCGCACGCCATAGCGAGACGATCGGCGAGCGGCTCGTCGCCGATCTGGCGGCCTTCCAGCGGCTTCCGGCAACACCGCTCGAACCGTGCGAGAAGCGGATAGGGCGGGTCTCCTCGACCTCGCTGGTCCGATATCGGTGCAACGACTACTCGGTGCCGACGAGCTTTGGCTTCCGAGAGGTCCTGGTGAAGGGGTTCGTCGACGAGGTGGTGATCCTTTGCGCCGGCGAGGAGATCGCCCGTCATCGGCGCGACTACGGCACCGGCACCTTCGTCTTCGATCCCCTCCATTACCTGATGCTGATCGAGACGAAGCCGAACGCCCTCGACCAAGCTGCCCCACTGCAGGGCTGGAATCTGCCGGAAGCCTTCCAGCACCTTCGCCATCTCCTGGAGGCGCGCATGGGCAATCGCGGCAAGCGCGAGTTCATTCAGGTTCTGCGCCTGATGGAGACTTGTCCGCTGGCGACCGTCACCGAGGCGGTGACGGAGGCGACCCGGCTGGGCGCCATCGGGTTCGATGCCATCAAGCTGATCGCTCTTGCCCGGATCGAGCGCCGCCCGCTCCGGCTTGACCTGTCAGCCTATCCGCATCTGCCGAAGATGGACGTCAAGACGACGGCGGCCGCCGACTACGCCATCCTCATTCCCGGGCACCCGGCATGATCGACAAGTCGACGCCCGACACCATGCCGAGAGGAACGACGGGCGGAACCCCGCAGCTCCTTCTCGCCCACCACCTCAAGCAGTTGAAGCTGCCGACAGTGCTCCGAGAATACGACAAGGTCGCCCGCGAGTGTGCCCGCGACGGCGTCGACCATCCCCGTTATCTGCTGCGCCTCATTGAGTTGGAACTGATCGACCGGGAACGGCGCATGGTAGAGCGCCGGATCAGGGCGGCACGGTTCCCCGCAGTCAAAAGCTTCGACACCTTCGACTTCACCGCCATTCCGACCCTCAACAAGATGCTGGTGCTGGAGCTTGCCCGCTGCGAGCGGTTGACCGGGGCGCTGCTCGATCGCCTGACGCATCACGTCCACATCCTGACGATGAATGGCGACAGCTACCGGCTCATGCAGTCGTCGGGCCGGCTCCGTCCCTCTGCGTCCGACAAAAAGACGGAGCAAAACCAGGCCACCGACGACGCCGTCGAGCGGGAAACCGGCGAGACCTCCGCTACCTGAGCCTCAAACCAGACCGCCAACACACGAAGGGGCCCGATCGGGCCCCTTCGTGCATCGCGCCAGCCAGCGCCGTGGCCTGCTTTTACTCCGCCCCACTGGCCTGGAATTGCTCCGTCGTTGACAAAAGCGCCTGCAGCACCAACACCTTGAAGATCAGCACTTCGTCCCGCGGCTTGCGCCCGGCGGCACTCTTGCGCTGGGCATCCGCCGTCCGCAAACCGCCCGCCACCAGCCCCGCCTTCAACTGGGGCCGGAACAGCTCAAACGGCACC
>Ga0105053_10005378_pt1 | contig 18231 bp, 19 predicted proteins | sample BON01_FD_78093 | JGI IMG/M metagenome (GOLD analysis project Ga0105053, IMG submission 78093) | Freshwater microbial communities from Lake Bonney liftoff mats and glacier meltwater in Antarctica - BON-01 | ecosystem: Environmental > Aquatic > Freshwater > Ice > Glacier meltwater | place: Lake...
CCTAGAGGTGCCGCTCGAGCAGACCCTCGTCGTAGGGATAGCGGCTCATGCCGGCAAGGCCGGTATCGGTGACCAGGAACTGGTCCTCGAGTTTGACGCCGTCGGCAGCGCCCGGTTCGCCGACATAACTTTCCACGCATACGACCATGCCCGGCTCGAGCACGCCCTCACCGGTATAGCGGTCGAGATCGCAGCCATGCGCCACGATCGGCTTTTCGCCGTGCATGCCCACGCCATGAATGATCGAAGGATAACGCAGGTCGTGGAAACGCTCGGGGATCGGCCACGCCTTGTCGGCGATCTCGCGGAAGGTCATGCCGGGTTTGAGGATGTCGGCGTTGTGGTGAATCTGTTCCCAGGCCATCCGGTAGAGCGACTTCTGATAGCCGGTCGGCCGGCCCTTGCCGCAGAAGAAGGTGCGCGACATGTCGGCGTAGTAGCCATTGACGCCGATCGTGTCGCTGTCGAGCGCGACCAGATCGCCCGGCCGCACGCTGCGGTCGCAGGCCTCGTTGAACCAGGGATTGGTGCGCGGGCCGGAACTCAGCAGCCGGGTTTCGACGAACTCGCCGCCGCGCGCCAGCACACCGTGAACCATCTTGGCGAACAGTTCGTTCTCGGTGATGCCTGGACGGATGGCGTCCTCGACATCGGCCACGGCAGCTTCGGTCGCGGCCATCGAGAGCGCCAGGCACTGGGTCTCGTCGGCCGTCTTGAGTCGTCGTGTGTCGAGCAGGTTGTGCAGGCAGTCGACGACCTCCAGCCCCTCGGCTTCGAGCGCCAGGGCAATGTTGTGGAAGCAGCGATCGAGACCGATCTTGCCGCCTTCGCCCGTCACCTGCCGGACCAGCTCCGCAATCTCCTCGGCAAACGGCTTGACCGTGAGATGGTCGCGGCCGTTGACCGCCGCGAAGACGGTCTTGGAGGGCCGCGCCTCGTCGATGGTCTCGAGCCAGGTCGAGATATGGGCGCTGCCGGGGTATTCGAAGAGGATCACCTTGCCCTGCGCCGGCACGAAGATGTAACGCGTCGAATTGCGCAGGAAGTAGCCGAACATGTTGCGCGATCCCGTCGCGTAACGCTGGTTGTAGGGATCGAACAGCAGCACGGCCGCCATGCCTTCCTCGCGCATCATGGCGCGCACCCGCGCCAGACGTTCGCCGCGCAGACGTTTGGGATCCAGGGTCTGCTCGATGCAGTCCGAAGCGTCGTATCCCGCCTCGACGGAAACCTCGATCGGCGCCTCCGCGGGGGCATGGGCCTGGTTGGCATAGGCGGCAGCGTGTCCACCTGCGTTCATGGAATTCTCCTGTTCATAAGGTTCAGTTGTCGCGGCCAAACAGCAGGCGGCTCTTGTCGCGAGCGCCCTTCAGGCCGGGTTTGTCGGCGTAGGCAAAGATCGCCATCAGGCGTTCGCGCTCGCCCTCGACCGGAGAGACGCGGTGCAGCGAATAACGGCCGTGGAAGAGCTGAAGGTCGCCGGGCTTCAGGCTGAGGCGCGTCACCGTGTCGCGCTCTCCGTCAAGCACGCGGGTTACCGCGTCGTAGCGCTCGTCGTCGGGCCGGCGCAGCCAGGGGCTGTATTCGAAGGCGCCTCCGGCCTGCGGCGCCTGGGTCATCAGGCTGACCGCGAAGTCGTTGGAATCGAAATGCCAGGCATGGCTCGCGCCGGGTTCCAGAACATTGACCACCAGCGCGGCATAGGGGTCGTCGAACTCGTGGATCGTGTCGACGCCCAGGCATTGGGCCAGGAACCGTTTGACCCTGGGGTCGTGGTAGATGCGGCGCAGCAGCGCATCCTCGGGAATGACGTCGGCGGGAACGAAGGCGTTCTGGCGCGCCAGGGGCCGCCCCAAGGGGTGTTCGGTCGACACGGTGCTATCGGGCGCATGGCCGTAGCAGGTCATGCTCGACCGGGTCCGATGGGCCGCGGGCGCCAGATCGCGCGCCTCCGCGGCAAGTGCTTCCAGATGGGCGGGATCGACGAAACCCTCGATCACGGCGCAACCGTCCCGGCGCAGCTTGGCGCGGACATCGCTGCAGACGTTGCGCTCGAGCGCTTCGGGTTCATCGAGCGGATAACGCGAGAGATCGACGAGTTCGCCAAGCGGGACGTAGGCCTCCCGGGCCTCGGTCTTCTGCGGCGTGTTCTGGTAGTGCATGACGGTCCTTCTTCCTGTCGCCGTGATGCACATCAGGTGACCATGCAGGCCTGCGGAACAAACCAATCCTTTGCCGGTTGCAATCAATCTGATTAATATCAGGTATGAATGATCTACCGATTCAGTTCCCCTTGCTCTCCCTGCGGGCCTTCCTCGCAGTGGCGCGAAACGGTAGCTTCAGTGCCGCCGGGGACGCCCTGGGTGTAACCCAGGGAGCGATCAGCCATCACGTCAAGAAGCTGGAGCAGTGGCTGGGCCATCAATTGTGCTATCGGCAGCCCCGGGGCATGACGCTCAGCCCCATGGGCGAGCGGCTGCAGCGCGTTGCGGACGGCGCCTTCGGTGCCATCGCCGAGGAAATCCACCAGATGCGGGGCAACGGCAGCGACGCGCCGGTGCGCGTGCAAACCTATTCGACCTTTGCCACGCTCTGGCTGGTGCCCCGCCTCGATCACCTCAACGAGCGCCATCCCGGGCTCAAGGTGCTGCTCATGACCGACCAGCACGAGGCCGATTTCGCGCGCGACGACATCGATTGCGCCATCTGCCTTGCCGTACCCGAAACCATCAGACGACCGCATGTCACACTGTTCGGTTCGCAAATATTTCCGGTCTGTGCGCCGTCCCTTCTCGAGAAGGGCATGGCGCTGGGCGAACTGCTTGCCCATCACCCCCGGATCGAGGTTTTTTCCGCACCGGACGACTGGCCCGACTGGATGGCCGCAGCCGACCTGAAGCAGCGCCGGCGCAGCCCTGCGTTGCAGGTCGACAGCTACCTGCTGGCGATGGAAGCCGCGATCGCCGGCCAGGGCGTGGCCATGGCGCGCACCCCGTTTGTCACCCGGCACCTCGAACGCGGCCTGCTGGCACCCGCCAGCACGGTCACGGCCGAGCTTGATGCCAAATGGTGCCTTGTCGGGCGCGATGACGCCTGGGGCCGCTCGGCAGTGCGCCTGTTCGCCGAGTGGCTGACCAGCGAGGCCAACGCGCAGACGTGAACAAGGGAGATCAGGAGGCCAGGCGGGTCGCCTCTGTCCAGCCCCTGGGCGTTGCGACGTCCTCGCCAACGATTGCGTCCCGTGGCCGTCGGGCCACCACCAGGAATGCGGGCAAGGGCTGGCCCGCCTCAAGCCTGCAGGTCGTCTCCACCACGGCTTCCATGGCCAGACCGGCCTTCTCGACCATCCGGCGCAGATAGGGCTGGCTGTGGGCGTAGCGATGGCCGGCCGTGAGGCGGAAACCTTCACCCTCGACCGCCTCGACGGAGAAGGCGAAACGGCCGCCGGGCACCAGGGCGCGGGAAACCGCAACCATGACCGCCTCGAGATCGCCCATGTAGACCAGGACGTCGGCGGCCACGACGAGGTCATAGTGCCGCGTCTTCAACCCGGCAAAGGAGACGGCCTCGCCGACCTCCAACACATCGTAGATGCTCTTGCGCCGGGCGATGGCCACCATGCCCGCGGACAGGTCGACCCCTTCCAGCCACGAGCTGCAGGCGCGGAAGCGTTCCCCCGCCAGCCCCGTGCCGCAGCCCAGGTCGAGCACGCGGGCATGGAGCGTGCCGGCGCCGCCCAGTCGCGCAACCAGGTCGTGCAAGGCGCCGGGCACGCGATAGCCCAGCCGTTCGACCAGCGCGGTCTCGAAGCGATCGGCGTAATCGTCGAACACCCCGGCGACATAGGCTTCCGGAAGTTCCGGCGTGGCGGCAAGGACACCCAGCAGGGCCAGGCGGACCACGGCGCCGACGCGGTCGGAAGGGTCGAGCGCCATACAGCGCGCATAGGCCGCCACGGCCTCTTCGCGCCGCTCCTGTGCTTCCAGCCAGCCGGCGAGGAGGAACAGGCCGTCGATCCACTCGGGCGCCAGTTCCATGGCCTGTTCCAGCAATTCGACTGCAGCCGCAGCATCGCCGCGCTCGTGAAGAGCGCGCGCCATTTCCAACCGGCGGTCGGCGAGCAGATTGCCCGATGTCATGGTGCAAGGTTCCGGGCCGGTGAAACGGCCAGCCCGACCGACCGGTCGAGGCGACCGGCAGCGCACAGATAGGCCCGGCGCGGACGCGCCACAAGAGGCATCCAGTGTGTCCCGATCAGCGGAAGGGGGTTTGCAGGTCCGCGTTTTCCACGAAACTGCGGTCGGTGAGACTCTCCAGAAAGGCGATGAGGTCGGCGGTCTTTTCGCGCGAAATGGCAAAGCCGGCAACAAGCGGCGAGCCCAGGGGTGACGGCGTGCCGTGCTGGGCGGCCCGGCCTCCGGCGGCGTAGTGCGCCACGACCGCTTCCAGCGTCAGGATCGTGCCGTCGTGCATGTAGGGTGCGGTCAACGCGACGTTGCGCAGCGACGGGGTGCGGAAGCGGCCCATGTCGGCGGGCAGCCCGGTATGTTCGATCAGGCCCTGATTGCCCTGCGGCAGGGCACCCTGCCCGTCCTCGTCGTAGAGGCCGGTGTTGTGAAAGGCCATGTCGGTGAGGTTGCCGCCGCTGTGGCAGGCGCCACAATGCAGTCTGTCACCGAAGAACAGAGCGGCACCACGCAACGCCGCTGGCGAAAGCGCGTCGTCCTCGCCCTGCCGGTAGCGGTCGTAGGGTGCATCCGCCGAGATCAGTGTCCTCTCGAAGGCGGCGATCGCACGTGCCGCATTGGTCAGGTCGATCCGACCGTCATCCTCGGGAAAGGCCGCCGCGAACATGGCCGGATAGATCGGGTCGTGGTGCAGGTAGGACAGCACCCGGTCTTCCGAGCCGGCCACCGCCATCTCCACGGGATGTTCACCCAGCAGCGGGACCAGCGCCTGATCCTCCAGACGGGTCAGGTTCGGGTCGGCCCAGGTCAGGGTCGTGAAATAGCCGACGTTGGCCAGGGCCATGCTGTTGCGGGGATGGAACTGTCCGGTGATGCCGATCGCCGTGCGCCGGTGGTCGGAAAAGGCCAGAAGGGGATCGTGGCAGGTCGCACAGGCCATGTAGCCCGGACCGGAAAGATTGAGTTCGTAGAACAGGCGCCGGCCCAGTTCGACTTTCTCGAGGGACATCGGGTTGTCTTCGGGAACCGGGGGCGGTTCCAGCCAGGACGGCAGGTTCCAGACCCACTCCTCCCCGTTTGCCGGCACGGCCAGAGTGAACACGAGCAGGAACGGCACCAGGCGCCGCCACACGACATGTCGTCGGCCCGGCACCGTCTAGGCCCCTTGCGCGACCGCGGGGACAAAACCCGTCAGGTCCTCGGCGGCGACATCAATGGTGCGGCCGGTTTCGGCCGAACGGTAGAGCGCCATCAGGGCGGCGACCACGGCGACGCCGTCGGCAAAGGTCTCCATGGGCGTCTGGCCCTTGCGGAAGGCCTCGACCATGTGGCGGTTTTCCTCGCTGTAGCCGTAGATGCCGGCCTCGTCCTCCAGCACCGGCATCAGGCCCTGTTCGGCATTCTGTTTCTCGACCAGATCCTCGCCCGACGAACCGGTGACCTCACGGGAGAAAAAGACCTTCAGGCCCGTGGCCAGGGAATCAAAAGACATGGCGTATTCCGGCCCCAGCAGCTCCAGGCTGATGCGCAGGCCGGGGCCGACATAGGCCCAGGAAGTCGTCACCTCGACCACCGCCTCATGCCCGTCGGGGTCCTCATAGACCAGGATGCCACGGGCGAAGTCCTCGACCGGGCGGCGCGCGAAATCGACCGTACCACCGGTCATCGTCTTGAGTTTTTCGACATAGGCCGCCCTGCCCCATTTCAGCGTGGCCACACTCGCATTGGCGCTCTTGAGCCGCAGGCTGTCTCGCGCCTCGCCCGGCGCGGTCAGCAGGAAACGCGCGACCTCGATCGAATGGCACATCATGTCGAGCAACACGCCGCCGCCCTGGCGTTCGCCCTGCCAGAACCACGGCTCGTGCGGGCCGGAATGTTCCTCGGTGGCGCGCGCCAGATAGGGCCGCCCGGTCAAAGGCACGGCGCGCCGCCAGACGATTTCCTTGCCCCGTGACGTCGCCGTCGAAAAGAGCTGGTTCTCCAGATAGCCGTGACGAAGTCCGGCGTCCTCCACCAGGCGCAGCATTTCCTGCGCTTCGGGCAAGGTGCGGCCCAGCGGCTTTTCACAGGCCACGCCGGCCAGCCATGCGCCCTCCTGCGTCACCAGGCGATGGATCTCGCGCATGGCTTCCAGGCGCGTGTCATTGGGTGAGAGAATCCAGATCGCGTCGATCTCGCCGCTGTTGACCATGTCGGCAATGGAGCCATAGGCGCGGCAGGGGCCCAGACCCAGCGTGTCGGCCAGTTCCGCAGTGGCTTCCGGGCGCTCCGTGCTGGTCGAGAAAACACCCGCGACGCGGCAGTTCCGCACCGCGGTCATGGCCTGGAGATGGAAGCGGGCAATGAAGCCGCTGCCGATGAATCCGATCCTCAGGGTATCGAGGGGTGCCTTGGCCATGTCACGTCGTCTGCCGCTGGTGGAGCGGCCATCCTAGGCCAGCCTGACGGCTGCGTCAGCGCTGCCCGGGCTCCCGTTTCGGGGTGGGAGCCCGGGCGCGCGCGGATCGTCAGGCCGCGCGGACCTGCCCGACATTCTCGTAAATGACAGACTCGAAGCCGAGATAGCCGCCGAAGGAAGCGGCGTCGCCGAACGGGAAGATCTGTGTTGCCCAGAAGCCGCCCACGCCGTTCTGCCGGTCGATCCAGTAGAACAGGTTGGCAAGTCCCGCCCATCCGATGGCGCCGGCGGGCCGGCCGGTCGGGGCCTCTTCCTCATTGGTCATGAAGGTGTAGGACCAGCCCTTGTCGAGACCGGGGAAGAACTCGGCATCGTTGGAAAGGGCGGGAATGACACCGGGCAGCATGCCGACCTTCTGAGGCGGCTGAAGGCCGTTGCGGACGGCCATGGCGACCGTTTCGGGCTTCAGCACCCTGCCGTTGGGGCCGGCACCGTCGTTGAGCCACATGCGGATGAACTTCATGTACTCGCCAACCGATGCATAGAGCCCGTGACCGGCACAATCGACCTCAGGATTGTCGGGCAGGGCAAACTCCATGGGCGTGAGCGAGCCGTCGCCTCCGCGGGCGTGGATGGTGGCGGTGCGCGCCTTCATGTCGTCGCTGCGGGAGAACGCCATGTCGTCGATGCCGAGCGGAGCGAAGACGCGTTCCTGCAGCACCTCCCCCAGGCGCTTGCCGCGAATGCCCTCGACGACCTGGCCCGCCCAGTCGACGTTGGTGCCGTACTCCCACTTCGTGCCGGGATCGAAGAGCAGCGGGGTCTTGAGTGCCGCTTTCGTGCTGGTCACGACCGAGGGCTGGCCATGGTCAGTGGCGAGCCTGAGATAGTTCTCGTTGAAGAAATCGTAGCCGAAGCCCGCGGTGTGCAGCATGAGCTGGCGCGTGGTGATCTCGGACTTCGGCGCCCGCAGGCGCGGATTGCCGTCGTCGTCGAAACCCTCGAGCACCTGGATCTCGCCGATCTCCGGTGCATAGGTACGGGCCGGAGCGTCGAGATCGAGAAGTCCCTCCTCGACGCATTGCATCACGGCTGTGCCGCCGACCGCCTTGCTGGTCGAGAAGATGGCAAAGATCGTGTCGGCGGTCATGGCCGCGCCGGTGGCCAGATCCCGCACGCCCCGGGCGCCCTCATAGAGGTTGCCGTCGGCATCGGTGACCATGGCGACCACACCGGGTACGCGCGTCGCCGTCTCCCCGGTGGTGACGTCATCAAGCACGCGGTCGAGGTTCGTTCTCAGGGTATCGGTGTTCATGTGTTCCTCCCTCGGATTGTGGATGCGCAGGGCGGCACCTGCCGGCGCCGCCCCAGGCGATCAGCGCAGTACAAAGCCTTCATAACCGGCGTCTGCGACATCGGCGCACTTCTGGCGATAGGTGCCGACGCCGCCGCAGTATGACAGGACGCGTCGCGGCTTGCCCGGCACGTTGGTGCCCAGATACCAGGAGTCGGTCTTGGAGATCAGGGTGGCCCCGGCAGTTTCGTCGTGATGGCGCACCCAGGCTTCCTCGCCCTCGGCCGTCGGTTCGATGACCGCCTTGTCGTTGGCCCGGATGTAGGCGATGCAGTCGCTGATCCATTCGGTCTGCTGCTGCAGGCAGGTGGTCATGTTGCAGAGCGCCGCCGAGGGTGCCAGCGGTACGGCCGTGGTGAACATGTTGGGATAACCGTGGATCTGCAGCCCCATCATGGTGCGGATGTCCCTGCCCCATTCCTGCGTCAGCGAGCGGTCGTCGCGGCCCCGGATGTCGATCCGGGTGAGTGCGCCCGTGCCGGCGTCGAAGCCGGTGGCAAGGATGATGACGTCGAAGGCGTGGGAGGTGCCGTCGGCAAGCTCGATGCCGTCCGGGGTGACGCACGCGATCGGATTGTCGCGCACGCTGATCGCCTCGACGTTGGGCCGCAGGTAGGTCTCCAGATAACCCATTTCCAGCGGCACGCGATGGGTGCCGAAACCGTAATCGCTGGGAATCAGCAGATCACACAGACGCTTGTCCTTGAGCCGGATGCGCATCTTCTCGCGCACGAACTCGGAGATTTCCTCGTTGATCTCCTCGACGAAAAACATCTCGGCGAAGGAGGCAAGCCAGAGCTTGAGCGAACCGTCGGCGTGAATCTCCTCCAGGCGGGCGCGGCGCTGCTCCGGGCTGAGCTCGGCCCAGCTCGGGCCGAAGTCGTACTCGAAGCCGGTAAAGGTGGCGGGCAGCGTCTCCCTGAGTTCCTCGAAGCGGGCCTTGTAGGCCGCGCCGCCGTCGTCGAAGGACGGACTTTTCATGGGCAGCACGTATTGCGGCGTGCGCACGAAGACGGTCAGGTGATCGACCTTGTCGGCGATCGTCTGGATGACCTGGATGCCGGTGGCACCGACACCGACAACACCAACCCGCTTGCCCGCGAGATCGACATGCTCCTGCGGCCAGCGCGAGGTATGGAAAATCGGACCCTTGAAGGTCTCCTGACCGGGAAAGACCTTCTCCAGCGGCGCCGAGAGCATGCCGCAGCAGGTCACCAGGAACTGCGTGTCGATGACCTCGCCGCCATCGGTCTCAACCGTCCAGCGGCCGGTGTCCTCGTTCCAGCGTGCTGCAGTGATGGTGGTGTCGAACTGGATGTCCTTCCTGAGATCGAGCACATCGGCGACATAGTTCATCCAGCGTTCGATCTCCGGCTGGCCCGGAAAACGCTGGGACCAGGTCCAGTTCTTGTAGAGCTCTTCGCTGAACAGGTACTGGTAGATGTAGGATTCGGAATCGAACTTGGCACCGGGATAGCGGTTCCAGAACCAGGTGCCGCCCACCCCGGATGCATTGTCGTAGGCGCGCACCTTCAGCCCCTGCGCACGGAGCTGATGGAGTTGGTAGAGACCCGCCACGCCCGCCCCGATCACAAGCGCATCGAGCATGGTCGCCTTGGAATTGTTCTTGTCGGTCATGTGATTACCTCCCTCGGTACAACGTCGCCCGGCAGCCCCGCCGGGCAGAGGACGAAAGGCTAGGAGGGCAGGAACCCCGCGGTATTGGACGATCCCGGCGACGCCATGCATCCCCGGAGCGAACCCTTGGATGATTGCAACAATCTCTTGTGCAATCCGGGCGGCCGGGTTGCCGGGCCCACCAGCACGTTGATGGGGTTGCGCTGGACCGCTAGTATTCCCGTCTAAGTCGGTCGCCTGTCCCGAACGGGACAAGCGGCGCCGTGGGCACGGCGCACGACATGCGGAGAGGAGCGCGAGCAATGGAGCTTATTGCGCCCGAGAATCTGCCGGTCTATGTGCCGGGAACGGTCCTGGCCGACAGCGGCGGTCTGGGTTGGGATGGCTTTTCCCTGCGCACCTATGCCTATCGCGGCCAGGACGTGGAGATCCCGCCCATGCGGGACTACATGCTGGTCTCCTACCAGCAGGGCATCACACCGATGCAGCGCACCTTCGGCGGCAAGTGGACCCAGACCACCTGCGGCCCGGGCGCGGTCTCGCTGCTGACCCGCTCCCAGACATCCCACTGGTTCTGGACCGCCGATGTCGAGGTCACCCACATCTATCTCACCGAACGTTTTGTCTTCGACGTCGTCTCGGAAGTCTCGGGACGGTCCGCAGCCTCGGTCGATCTGGCCGACGTGCTGCGCACGGAGGACAAGGTGATGACCGCAGCGATCAACATGATCGCAACCGAGGCATCGGAGGGCGGCATGGGCAGCGAGCTCTATGTCGAGGCGGTGGCGCGCCAGCTCGTCATCCACCTGCTGCGCAAGTATGCCGACATCGGCTTCCGCTCGTTGGCTCAGCGTGGCCAGTTGAGCGAAGCGCAGAAGCGCAAGGTGATGGACTACATCGAGGCACGCCTGCACGAACCGCTGAACCTGCGCGACATCGCCGCACAGATCAACATGGCCGCCTGCACCTTTTCGCGCTACTTCCGCCGCACGACCGGTACGACGCCCTATGCCTATGTTCTGGACCGCCGCCTGGACCGGGCCAGCAACCTGCTGCGCGACGGCCAGATCCCGACCAAGCAGATCGCCGGGCAATGCGGCTTCTGCGACCAGGCGCACCTGACACGCCAGTTCTCCCGCCGCTACCAGACGACACCGACGGCGTATCGGACATCATTCCTGCGGCCGTGAGGTCGCGTTTCGTCACGGCCCTGACTCCCGATTCAGTGGCACTTGCCGTCAACGCTGGCCCTGCCGCAATGTCACGGTATGCTGAACACCGCGGACCACGTCACCATCGCGCTGCGGGGGCTGGTCGCTCGTGCTCATCGACAAGGACCGGAGAACGCGTTGACCATGGTTGCCTTGCACCGGCTGCGCCTTCTGGTCCTTCTGGGGGGCCTGCTCTTGCTCGCCGGATGCGCCAGCGAGGCGGAGCGACAGGCCGCCGAGCAGGCGCAACTGGCGGCCGACCAGCAGGAATGCGCCAACCTGGGTTTCGAACCCGGCACGGAGGCCTTCGGCGACTGCCTGCTCAAGCTGCGGGAACTGCGCGCCATGGAAGATTCAGGCCTGGGTGTGTCCCTGGGCGTCGGGTTCGGGTTCTAGCCATGGGTACAACGATGCAGCGATGGATTGCCTCCGCCCTGTTCTGCCTGCTGCTTTCGGCCTGCGTCACGGCCGAAGAGATCGCTGCCGCCGACAACCGGGAATGTATCGAACTGGGGTTCGAGCCCGGCACGGAGGGCTATGGCAACTGCCGGCTCAAGCTGCGCGAAATTCGCGCGCTCGAGCATCAGGCGCTGGCCGTGCAGAACGCCTACGGCAGCAACACCTGGCTGGGCCGTCCCTACTGGTGGTAGGCCGCACAGCCGCTTCGCCTTGCAATGAACAATCTCGAGCCCCTACCCTGTACCCACGGACTGGGATACGGCCAAGCTCCGCGTCGAGCACATCACCATCCCCGGCCGGTGATACGGGGGAAGTTCACGATGTCGAATCCGTCGAGCCAGCAAGGCGAACAGGCGCCCGCCCCTGTCGACCTGCTGCGCCAGTTGGTCAAGCTGGCCTCCAACCAGTTGCAGGTCACCCGCAACCTGCAGGCCGCGTTTTATGATCTGCGCAATGCCACCATCCGCGAGCAGACCCGGGACATTCAGCAACACCATCCCAACCCGCTGTGCCGCTTCGGCAGGAAGTTCTTCTCGCAGACCGATGAGGATGGCCTGACGCTGGAAATCCTGCGTCGCCTCGACCTGCTGACTTCCGGCGTCTATGCCGAATTCGGTCCCGGCGACGGCACCGAGAACAACACGCTCATTCTCGCCGCCCTGGGCTGGAGCGGCTTCTGGGTCGGCAACGAGGATCTGCGCTTCGATCTCAGCGGGATTGCGCCCACGACGCTGACCTATCTCAAGGATCAGGTCACGCTGGCGAACCTGAACGAGCTCTTCGCGCAGGGCAAACGCAGCATCCAGAGCGAACACCTTGATGTCGTCTCGTTCGATTTCGACGGCAACGACATCTACTTCCTCGAGGAACTTCTGAAGCAGGGCGTGAAACCGGCTCTCTACATCGTGGAGTACAACGGGAAGTTCCCCCCACCCGTGCGGTTTCAGGTCAGCTACGACCCGTCATTCGACTGGAACAACGACGACTACATGGGTGCGGCGCTGTGCAGCATGAACGACCTGTTCGAGCGCTTCGACTACAAGCTGATCTGCTGCAATGCGCATTCGGGAAACAACGCATTTTTCGTCAGGAAGCAGGACATCGCCCTGTTTCCCGAGGTTCCAGAGCGCATCGACGACATCTTCTGCGAGCCGCGTTATCACCTCTACACCGACTACGCCCATCCGGTTTCCCCCAGGACCTTGCGCAAGCTGTTCGAACGACCGGCACCGGCCTCCTGCCCCTGATCCCGCCGCTCTTGGTGCAACCCGTTCCGTAGACCGGTGCGCCAGACTCAGAGAGCGCGCACGGCGTCGGGTTCGTTGCTGCCCTCGTCGACACACCACAGATCGATGTCCTCTCGCCCGCCGATCATCGCCAGGCCGTGGGCAATCGAGACCAGTTCGTCTCCGGTCTCGATCCGGTCCGGACCGAAACGCGCCTCGAACTGTTGGCGCACGGCCGGCACGAAGGAGGAGCCCCCGGTGAGAAAGACCCGATCGATGTCGCCCGCGTCCAGCCCGGCGCGCGCCAGTGCCAGGTCGACCGCGGCAGCGATCCGGGCCAGGTCGTCGGCGATCCAGGCCTCGAACTGCTTGCGTTCGATCATCGTGCGTAGCTCGGTCGCGCCCATGTCGAAACAGAACTCGGTGCGGTCCTCGCGCGACAGCCGCTCCTTTGCCTGGGACACCGCGCGGTAGAGGCGATAACCCAGGTCGTCCTCGATCAGGCTGATGAAGGCGCCGATCTGCTCGGGCTCCTCGCTGAGCCGTTCCAGCTCCTTGAGTTCCCGCAGCGCGCGGGAGGTCTTCATGATCGACAGCTCGTTCCAGCGCGCCAGCGAGGTATAGAACCGCCGCGGCATCGGCAGCGACTTGCCCCAGTCGCGATAGTGGCTGTGTTTGCCAAGGCGCGGCGCCACGACATGATCGATGATCCGGTAGTCGAAGGAATCCCCGGCGACATCGACACCTGACGAGGCCAGCGCATGGGGATGCACCATGCCGCCGCGCATCTCGAACCGCATGATTGAGAAGTCGCTGGTGCCGCCACCGAAATCGGCGACCAGAACCGTGGCGTCGTGTTTGAGCCTGCGGGCAAAGTAGAAGGCTGCACCGACCGGCTCGTAGACGAAGCGGATGTCGGGACCACCAAACGGCGCCATCGCCGCCCGATACCGCGCCAGTGCCAGCGCGGGGTCTGGATTGCTGCCGGCGAACTGAACCGGCCGCCCCAGCACGAAACGCTGCGGCAGACTGGCGAGCTGTTCGCCGGCCTGGTCGCGCAGGAGGGCGAGGAAGCTCTCCAGAAGCTGCTCGAAGCTGTAGCTGCGGCCGTAAACCCGCGTGTTCTGGAATAGATGGCTGGCGGCAAACGACTTCAGGGACTGCAGGAAACGGCAGTCGCCCGCGTTCTCGATGAAATGTTCGATCGCGCGCGGCCCGGCCAGCGCCGCAATGGCCGGACGCCCCGCAGTCTGCTCCTCCCAGAAGCACAACACCGAACGGAAGGCCGAGACGATCTGGTCGCCGTCACGAAACTGGATGGGCTGGGGCACACCATCCCTGCCCGGCAGCGCCACGACCGAATTGGTCGTGCCGAAATCAAATCCCATACAGGACAACATGGCGCGCTCCTCTTCTGCCCGGTATGGCCATCAGCCCCGGTGGAAACGCGCGATGATGCCGCAGCCGCGAAGCCGACACTCTCGAAGCGCAAGTTTGGGGTCGGTTGACCTACCCTCCGGGGTATCGGCTGGCAACCGTGCAGAGACCTAAAAGACAGAACGTCCGGTCAAGGTCGTCAGATGCTCCAGCGCTGCGCCGCCAACCATCGAATTTCCGTAGCTGTCGAGTTCGGGCGACCAGACGGCAACGGCATAGTCACCGGGCATGACGGCGACGATACCGCCGCCGACGCCGCTCTTGGCGGGCAGGCCCACGCGATAGGCGAATTCGCCGACAGCGTCATAAAGGCCGCAGGTCAGCATCACCGCGTTGAGCCGCTTGACCTGTCCGGGCGTCAGGATCGCCTCGCCCAGCAGCGGCGAGACACCCGCGTTGGCGAGGTGGAGGGTGGCGTTGACCAGTTCGCTGCAGCTCATCGAAAGCGCGCAGGCGTGGCAATAGAGATCGAGAACGGCGTCGACGTCGTTCTCCAGATTGCCATGGCCCTTCAGGAAGTTGCCCAGCGCCAGGTTGATGAACCCGGTATCGAGTTCGGACCTGGCGACACCGGCATCGAACGCAAGGTCATGGGCGCCAGAGAGCACGCGCATGTAGTCCAGAAAGGTCTGCTTGGCGTTCCTGGACTGGCTCAACATCACGTCGCATACGACCAGCGCGCCGGCATTGATGAACGGGTTCCTGGGAATGCCGTTCTCGTACTCCAGCTGGACGAGAGAGTTGAACGCATTGCCGGACGGCTCGCGGCCGACGCGGCGCCAGAGGTTGTCGCCGACCAGCCCAAGGGCGAACCCGAGTGTGAAGAGTTTGGAGATGCTCTGGATCGAGAAGCGCTCGCCGGCATCACCGATGCTGAACCGGGCACCGTCGATCTGGGAAAGCGACATGCCGAACTTCTGAGCCGGGACCATGGCCAGCGCGGGAATGTAGTCCGCGACTTTGCCCTTGCCGAAAAACGGGCCGACATGGTCGGAAATCTCGAGCAGGATCTCTTGGTAATCCACGACACCCCGCCCCCCGCAGCCATTCGCGAACTCGTACTATCGACGACGTCAGATTGCCTTGATCGCCGGCCAGACCAGTTGTTGGCGACGCAGGCCGGACCGTGAGCGCACCGACTGCCGCCAATGCGGGGCAGATCACGACACGCCGGAAACAATTGCTGCACGTGCGGCAATTGTTTCGACCGTCTGGTTCAGGGAAATGGCGGAGGGGAAGGGACTTTCCGCGCCAGTGTCAAAAAATCGCAGAACACAGCGATTCCGGGCGTTTCAGAAAGCCATCGTGTGTGGTAATCAGGTGTGGTTCAACCTCATCGGTCCGCATGGCCTCCCACCTGCAAAAACGTCGCCAGCGCTGGTACGCCGTTTTGGAAATCCCCAAGCCGCTGCGCCCTCACCTGAGGCGCGCGCGGTTCGTACAGTCCCTTGGCACCGATAGCCTGGCCGTCGCGCAACGTCGCGTTGGCCCCGTGGTCGCGGCCTGGCGTTCGGAGATCGCGCGAGCACGTCAGGAACCCGACGATGATGCAGCGTTCTTCCGGCGCTCCCTGGCCAATGCCAAGACGGGCGACGAACGTGCGGTGATCCTCAACCAGATCGACATGGCCGCGTGGCAGATCGGCGCAACCAACGTCGACCAGATCGGCCAGCCCGCGAGCAGCGATCCCGAAGCCGTCGCCTTCTACATGCGTGCGACCGGCCAGCTTGTCGGCTTCGATGCCCACCTGGACGAATGGCTGGCCTCCTCGGGAGCCACGGCGAAGACGAAGGACATGCAGCGCGCCGACGTGAAGCGCTTCGCGGCCCGCTTCCCCATGGTCCAAGACGTGACGAAGCGCGAGGCGCAGCGCTGGGCCACGGAACTGATCCAGCAGGACGGCCTGGCCGCCAAGACGGTGCAGCGCATCCTCTCCGCCCTCCGGGGCTACTGGCGCTACCTCCAGAACATCGCGGTGGCCCCCGAGGACGCCTATCCCTTCGACAAGCTGGAACTCGCCAGCCGTCGCGCCGGCGGGCCACGCGGCACCTTCCAGCCCTTTGCGCCGGCTGAGGTGCTGGCGCTTCTGGATGCGGCCACAACCAGCGGCGATGATGACCTTGCCGACCTGATCCGGCTCGGCATGTGGACGGGATGCAGGATCGAGGAACTATGCGCCTTGTCGATCGCACAGGTGAGCGCCGATCACTTCTCGGTCATGGACGCCAAGACCGCCGCAGGCTGGCGCGATGTACCGATCCATCGGGAGCTCGCACCGACCATGGCGCGGCTAATCGGCAACCGTGGCGACGGCCATGTGCTGGCCGCCTTGAAGCCCAACAAGTACGGCGACCGCAGCAACGCCATCGGCAAGCGCTTCGGACGGCTCAAGGCCGGGCTTGGCCATGGCCCCACGCATGTGTTCCACTCGATCCGAAAGACGGTGGTGACGATCCTGGAGAATGCGGGCGTCACCGAGAACGTCGTGGCCGACATCGTGGGCCACGAGAAACCGAGGATCACCTACGGGCTCTATTCAGGCGGGGCATCGCTTGAGGTCAAGCGTAGGGCATTGGCGCGTCTCAACTATCAATAGAATTCTGTCTGTTCAGGGACAAACTCACGGCCCTGCACATATCCAAAACCCGTCGAAGGCACGCCCGATCCCAAGCACGTCTCGACCTCCTACGTCGAGCGCCAGAACCTCACGATGCGGATGCACATGCGCCGCTTTACCCGCCTGACCAACGCCTTCTCGAAGAAGGTCGAAATCCACGCTCACGCAGTGGCGCTGCATTTCATGTTTTACAACTTTGCGAAGATTCACAAGACTCTGCGGGTTTCTCCTGCGATGGTCGCTGGAGTGACTGGCCGACTGTGGGAGCTAGAGGATTTGGCGCGGTTAGCTGATTGAACGTAGGGGGGCGCGAGGGTGTTCATATGCACAGTCGGCAGTGGGGATGTTCATGTTGATTATATTAAGCGTGAATTTGGCTATGCAGTTCTCGTTCCGATAGGATACAGCGAAGACGGGCAATACAACTATTTTGTGCAGACTGCATTTTCTGAATTACCCGGTGGAGAATTAGAATATTATTTTAATGTAATTGAAGTGGATGGCGTAAATAATAACGAATATTTTTACACAAGTGGATGGGATACAAGAATATTGATTCAAGGAGATGATCGACTAAAGGTTTTAAGCGCGATTTGCGCCGCAACTCGCCATCTAATCATGGCGGTCAAACCGCAACAGTGCATGAGATGCACCAACGATGCGCACCAACCTGACAAAGCTCTTGAAAAGCACTACCTGATTAGCAAAATCTTTGAGGAGGCTGGGTACGAAGTTGTGACCGCTGATCCCTTCCATGGAAGACGAATTTGGTGGATGATCCGCGGAACCACCGAGTCGGCAGATTCGTTATGTAGCGAAGCCGACCCCGCCACGGAGGCGACAGATGTTGAGCAGAGACAAGCAGATTGAGTTGATGGAAAAGGCCGAGACTCGCCTTGCGTCCTATGCTGAGCAGTGGAAGCGCGATCCGCAGTTCCATGCTGCCCTCCATCGCAATGACGCTGATGGCGACGACAAGGAAGGCGATTCCCAAGTCGCCGCTTTCGGATAGCGCCAAGCAGTTTTCCTCCAGATCCAAAGCCCCGCGAAAGCGGGGCTTTGTGATTCTAGGTGCGCAGCCGCCGCCTTCGGCTCAATCATCTTCATCAAACTGAGACACTACCCGATGCCTCTCCCAACCGGCTAGTCGCATGTTTTCTGCAAAATGCGCTGCGACCATGCAGGCAGTACAAAGCGAAATCGCATCCCCCCGAAACGGAATCCGAAAAACCCCCCTTCCGGTCCGATCATGTCCGCGAGGCCATGGGCGCGCACCTGGGCCACTCGAAGTAGTCACGTCTTGGAACATCACCGTCGTTTCATGCAGTTCACTCCGGGGCGCTTTCTCTGCCAGACGAGAACGCGGTCGGGCGCCCTGGGGAACTCACCCTGCCTCACGTTGGAAGCCGCGGATCACCCACGCGACAATGAGTCCCAAGGTGAGGAGCACCAGCGGGGGAAAAATCGCATACAAAATGACCCCCCAAAATGCACTTAGGGGAAGCGCCAATGCCCACGCCACGAACCAGAGAACAATCCACCCGGCGCTGATCGCGCCCCACGCCCGCCAAAGGCCGCGCTTCCAGTTCATGGCTCCCCCTAAGCTTTGCAAAACCCCGCGATCGGCAGGACGCCATGCCGCTCGTCCTCCAACCCGGCGTACCGCCCGCCGCTGTATCTCGCACAATCTCTTGCCATGGCCCG
>Ga0105053_10005381_pt1 | contig 18225 bp, 13 predicted proteins | sample BON01_FD_78093 | JGI IMG/M metagenome (GOLD analysis project Ga0105053, IMG submission 78093) | Freshwater microbial communities from Lake Bonney liftoff mats and glacier meltwater in Antarctica - BON-01 | ecosystem: Environmental > Aquatic > Freshwater > Ice > Glacier meltwater | place: Lake...
AAAACATCAAACCTTGGGTACAACACCGAGCTTGATGTATGATAATTTAAGCAGTCAATTGGCGGCTTAATTGAAGGAAAATAACGCCTAAGGGTGCTGTCCGAAAATCGGGGTACATTTCTATTACCTGTTTTGTATTAATTTTTATCTTCCAAAATACAGCTGTTATTGAGCTAAAATTTTTACTCTGGTCTCTGACAATGTCGCGTTCGCTATTAATATTGATATTTGCCGGTATAGGGATAATTGTAGGTTGGTTATTAAAAGGGCAGGTTTCCTTTAATGTGAAAAACCCAAAAGAATAGTGGCATATTTTAATAACTGACGTGACAATCCTCCCTTCGCTGAGCACTAGGATCAAGTCTTTGATTTATGACTTTTGATAACTCCGCTCATCGTTGAGTTTTATAAATTCAGATAGCACCCTATCTATGTCTTTTAGCGTGTATCCACCGCTCACATATGCCTTAACAATAAAAGCGTTTCTTTCTGCGCTGTTTTCCGTGTACTCATCAAGCGACTTAACCAGCGGCCGCAATTGATAAGATGAAACCTCACTCAATTTCCTATCGTTATCCATTCGTGATTGTGCTGTTTCAACAAACACCTCACTACCGATCAATACTTGGTTACGTAATGATGCCCAGATAGATGGAAATCCCTCACCTTGTGTAATAAATTCTCTATAGCGCTCGATCGCTATCTTCTTACGTCGACCCAACCCTGCAAGCAACCACTCTATGTTCAAGAATGGCGGAACTTCAATTATCCCTGCCACTAATACTCACCACGTCATTTTATGTATCCTTAGATAAAGGCCTAATGCTGACGATATTAACATTAGGCCCTATTTATTAATTACTTACATTGTAAAGCTAAATTAATTTAGAGAATGGCATCCAGTTTCTTTTGCGTCTCTTCTGCAGTTGGGCGTAATTGTGAAAGCCCTTTACGTAAGCGATATTGTCCCATCCAAAACACAATCGGCGCAGCAATAAATATTGATGAGCTGGTGCCAATCACGATGCCAAATAACATCGGTAACGCAAAGCTAACTACTGCACTACCTCCGGCTACAGCCATTGGAATCAGTGCCAGAAATGTCGTGACCGAGGTAAATACTGTTCTGGTTAACGTTGATGTAATACTTTCATTTAGTAATTCTAACATCGGTTTATCAGGTGTTAGTCGCAGATTTTCACGAACTCGATCAAACACTACCACTTTGTCATTCACTGAATAACCTATTAACGCCAATAGTGCTGCTACTGCAGTTAAGTTGAATTCCACGCCTGTCAGCACAAAAAAACCAATGGTTTTGGTCAAATCCAAAGCGATAGTTAATGTGGCGGCTAAAGCAAAGTGATATTCAAACCGTACCCATAAATATCCCAGCATCCCAAATCCAGCAAAAATAATTGCTAAGATAGTCGCATCACGAAAATCACCACTGACTTTTGGGCCAACCATTTCAACACGTGGAAAGTGGGCATTGGGTGATAATTCTTGGACAGCCGTTTTGATATTTGCAATAGATTTACCACTGGCAACTTGCTCAGCATTTTCCATTGGCAGGCGAATAAGATAATAGTCATCGTCACCAAATTCTTGAATGGATACTTGTTCAAACCCTTTATTTTTCATCGTTTGACGAAGCTGTTCTACATCCGTGTTAGGAGCTTGAACCTCCATTACACTGCCACCACTAAAGTCGATGCCGTATTTCAAACCCGGTTGAAAAAATAAACCAATCGAGGCTAGTGACAAAATAGCAGAAGCAGTGATACCGATAAAACGACCGCGCATAAAATCAATTTTGCTATTACTGATCCGATCTAAGGCTTTAATGCCTGAGATATTTAATGAAGCTTGTTTAGGCATCTGCTTTATACGCCATTCCATCAACAGTCTTGTGAATGAAATGGAGGTAAACATTGAGGTTATCAAACCAATCGCCATGGCCACGGCAAAACCACGCACTGGGCCGCTACCAAACATAAACAATAAACTTATGGCGATTAATGAGGTGATATTCGAGTCCAGAATGGTACTGTAAGCTCTGTTAAATCCAGCATCAAGTGCAGCAAAAGCACGTTTACCGCATCGAGTTTCTTCACGAATACGTTCATTGATCAAAATGTTGGCATCGACAGCCATCCCAATACTCAGAATTATCCCGGCAATACCTGGTAGCGTTAGCGTCGCACCTAACAGACTTAACACGCCAAAAATCAAACCAATATTGATACTCAAACTTAAGCTGGCAATTAATCCCCAGCTGCCATAAATCGCCAGCATAAAGATCAATACCAAGATTGCGCCAATCACCCCAGTAGTGATGCCCATTGAAATAGAATCACTGCCTAAATCAGGGCCAACGGTGCGTTCTTCAATTACATTCAACGGTGCAGGTAACGCACCTGCACGTAGCAATAAGGCCAGTTTGTTGGCTTCAGCGACGGTAAATGAACCGCTAATTTCACCACGGCCACCGTTTATTTCACTGTGAATGACGGGCGCTGTAATAACTTTGTCATCTAATACAATCGCTAATTGGCGATTAATATTATTTTTAGTCATTTCACCAAATAGTCTGGCCCCTTCTTTATCCAGTACAAAACTTACTGCGGGTTGACCACTATTATGATTAAATATCAGATTAGCATCCTCTATATGTTCACCTTCGAGCGCCACGCGTTCTTCTAATGAATAGTTTTCATCTTTATGAACACCCTGAGTGCGGATAACGTCTGAGGATTCGGCGTTTGCTGCCCAATGAAAGGTCATTTTAGCTGTGGTACCAAGTAGAGAGCGGATGTAGCCGGGGTCGTCAACACCAGGTAACTGCACCAGAATGCCATCATCACCTTGTTTAGTAACGGTTGGGTCAACTAAACCGCTTTCATTAAGGCGCTGCCGTACTATCTCTAAACTACGTTCAACCGCATCTTTAGTCAGTTTTGCACTATGTGCTTTAGTCGGGCTGATGGTCAGTATCTTAGCTCCATCTTCTAATGAAAATAACTCCAATCTACCTTTTGAACTCTTAATAAAGGCTCGGGTAATTTTTTTGATATCGGCTAAACGATTGGGATCTTTTGGCGTGATAACAAGGTTATTCTTCGTCACAGAAATTGGTTCAATAAAAATTCGTGCCTCATGTAAGGCATCGGTAATCTGTTCTGCTAATTGCTGATGATTGTTTAGTTTTAAGTCATCAGTATCCACTTGCATCAGCAGGTGAGAACCACCACTCAAGTCGAGACCTAAAGCAAAGGTGTTGTCAATAAACCAGTTAGGTAGATGCTGGGTTGCCGAAGTGGGTAATACATTAGGCAGTGCACTTAACAGCCCAAAAGTAATAATCAAGCTGAATAACACAGCTCGTGAAAAGAATGAACGCATAAATAATCCTCGAAGATAACTTCGTTGTTAAACAAATAAAGGTTTAATAAGTGGGGATTATTGGCGTGGAGGCGCGCGGGTAAGTGGTGAGTGATATTTGATGTCAGCAATGATGGACAACGTCAAATAATGCAGAACTGCAGTATGTAATAATGCTGCGATAGCAAGATCTAAAACCGTAGAATAAACTAGCCAATGCTGTTCTGAATTGCCATCACTACTGTTTGGGGCAGCCAGATTTTTGATATTCAACAAAGAACGGAAGTGATCGCGATGATTCGCTAAGGTAACCTGGTTCAACTCAGCGACAAAACCTGAGTTGCCTGAAATGGTCGTTTGGCGGAAATCAGCCCAGGCAATTAAGGCTAGACTATTCAGCAATAACAGTAATACACATTGCTGCCAGAAAGAGGCAGGGCGGTGATCAAGCTGTTGTGTTGGATAATGTTTCATGGACTAATTCGCAATAAAGTTCACAAATTGTGAGCCTTGCCAATAAAACAGTCAATGTAAATAACTGACACATCACATTACTTTGAAGAAAATTATCTTATGGAATTATTAATGGAAAGTCACTTGGTCGATCACTTATTGACAACTTGCTCACGCGCACATTTTTCAGCGTGCCTTTGCTCTAAAATTTCATAGCTCGTTTCAAAGCTAAATAATAGGTATGCCGGCTTCGGCTTGTTTAAGAATGGTCATAATTGAGCTATCGATGTTACGGAACTTTTTCATGCAGAATCTCCTTCAAACTATTATGCGAAAATTCTATTGTTCACTACAATTATTGAGCCAGGAGATTACTGTGTGGGCTAAAAAAGTGATACTTTTTTCTATGCGAGTAGAGGTAAGTCTTAGTCAAGTTTTTCATTAAGTTCTATGAGGTTTCTTACCGTTATCGTAGGTTCTATATCCCATGGATCAAAAATAGCCTGTTGAGAACGTTGAATCCAAACAGCACGCATGCCGGCTGAAATTGCCCCAATAACATCAAATGGATTACTTGAAACTAACCAAGAGTCACTACCAGATGCGTTAGCTTCTCTTAAAAAGTGAGAATACACAGCAGGATTGGGTTTGAATGACTTAAGATCATCAGTGCTAATGACATTTAAGAAGAATTCTCGTATACCAGCAGTTACAAGCAATGTTTCGACAGCGTCAGCACTACCATTTGAGAAGGCATATAGGCGATAGCCCGCCTCCTTTAGTTGAGTTAAACCTTGTTTCACATCGTCGAATGCAGGAAGTGTACGATAACTGTCTAATAATGCGATTCTTTGTTCTTTTGTGAAATCTTCTCTGTAATATGTGCATGTATAGTCAAGGGCATTACTGGTGCAAACAGAAAATTTCTGGTAATTTTGCATAAGCCCGCGACGAAACGAATATTCCAACTGTTTTTCTCGCCACGTTTGCGAAAAATCCTCCGCTTTAGTGCCGATTAATTCGTGTAATTTTGAAACAATACCATGGGTATCTATTAACGTCCCATACACATCAAAAGCAAGTGTTGCTGACATGGAATTCTCCTTGATTGATTTTTTAATTAACTTTGCTATTTATAAGCAGTAATTTAAAGTGAATCTAGTTGGCACTGACTCATCATAATAGCTTTAGCGCTACGGTTCACGTTCCAGCATGTTTAGTAAGCCTATTAATCTTCTGCTACATCAATGAACTCATCGTTCAAATCAATACAAGTAACATAACAAGCTGTTTCGTGAGGTAGACGTCGGATGAAACCACTTAATGTTAGGTAACCCATTATAATTACTGAGACTTTTAGACAGTGGCAGGGTTAACTTACTGTTAATATTTATTAAAACCCCACGTAACTTAGATAATAAAGATAAAACAGAAAAAGTGTACCTTTATCTCTCCCACTATCGTATTGTGTGAGTGCCATGAATCGACATTAATTAACGACTATTATCACCATGGTGTTTAAATTTAATGCTGGTGATCATGTGGTGGTGTTGGTGCTATTTCAACATTATGTGAATGTTCATCTATCCCTGTATCGGAATTCATTTCCATGTTTTTATCAAGGTGTTGATGAGGCTCTGATTGGTCAGCTGATTCATCATGCTGGTGGGCTGAACTTTGATTATGGTCATGAGGTGAATTGTGATCATGGTGATGCCCGCCTGCTCCAACTTCTACATCAGGTAATGACATAACGCCTAAGCCATGGCGGTAAACGGCTTCTCCCCCTAAAAATCCTGTAATCATTAACATTGCACCAGCAACAGCAGTAACGGACAAAAACAGATAGCGGGGTGTTTTATTGTTTTTAACGATGCTGGCCGCGGCGAAGCCAAGTATCAAAAATAGGCTGGCAGTGGCTAATGCCCAGTTACGGTGTAAGGTCATAGCGGCATGAGACGCTTCATCATGGGCAACGGTATTGTAAGCGTACCAACCAGCAAATACGGTAAAAATCGTCATTAGACAGCCTGACCATAAACTCCAGTTGGCCATGTGTTGCCACTGTTGTTTCCATTGATGATTTTTAGTTAATAATGCTGATGCAAAATAAAATATCACAGCCATGCCTAAAAGGCCGATGGTGAAATGAACAAAGATAGGATGCCAATTTGGCAAAATGGTGATCATAGCGATGATTCCTGATGATTAAAAAATTCTTTAATTTGTAAGACAAATCCGTAGATGACAGGTAGTACTAATAGACTTAAAATTGTTGCCGTTATCATACCACCAACCATGGGCGCGGCAATGCGTTGCATGACTTCGGAACCTGTTCCACTACTCCACATAATAGGTAATAGACCAGCGATGATGGCGGTTGCTGTCATCACAATCGGCCGCACACGTTCAGATGTGCCACGATGTACTGCGGTCATTATTTCGTGATGAGTAAGTGATGTTTCTTCTACTTTTGTACTGTTTTGTTGTGCTTTTTCGTGGCGAGACAGTGCCATTGTTTGGTCAATGAAGGTTAAGACCAAAACACCAATTTCAGCTGTCACACCTGCCAATGCGATAAAACCAACCATCACTGCCACCGATAAGTTAAAACCGAGTAGGTAAACTAACCAAACACCACCTACCAAAGCAAAAGGAATCGTTAACATTACAACCAAGGGCGCACTGAGATTTCGGAAATTAAAATAGAGTAATAAAAAGATGAGCATTAAGGTGAGGGGTACTACGATAGCGAGCCGTTTGGCAGCGCGTTCCATATATTCAAATTGTCCAGACCATGACAGGGTATAACCAGTAGGAACCTTTACCTCTCGTTCAATCTGTTGTTTGGCTTTTGCCACGTAACCACCAATATCATCAGTTTTGATGTCGATATAAACCCAAGCATTGGGTCTGGCAGCTTCAGTTTTGATAACAGGCGCGCCGCGACGAAATTGCATATCAGCTACTTGAGCCAGCGGAATTTGAGCACCTGTCGGCGTAGAGATTAGGATGCGTTTTAAATCATCCACGTTGTCACGCAATTCACGTGGATAGCGTAAATTAACCGGATAACGCTCTAATCCTTCAACAGTTTGCGTGACATTGACACCGCCAATGGCTGTTTGAATCACTTCTTGTACGTCAGCAATATGTAATCCATAACGGGCCAATTCATCACGGTTAATATCAAAATCAAGATAATAACCACCGGCGGCTTTATCACCAAAAGCAGATAAAGTTTCAGGCATTCGTTTGATGCTTTGTTCTACATCATTAGCTATTTTCTCAAGTACGGTGAGACTAGGGCCGCTAATTTTAATGCCAATCGGTGTTTTTATACCGGTTGATAACATGTCGATGCGTGTTTTTATCGGCATTGTCCATGCATTAGCTAGACCAGGAAAATTAATCGCTGCATCCATGTCCTGCATTAATTGCTTGGTGGTTTTAGTTGGATCTGGCCACTCAGATTTATCTTTGAGTTTAATGGTGGTTTCAAACATAGAAAGTGGAGCGGGATCCGTTGCCGTATCGGCACGACCAGCTTTACCAAAAACATGCTCGACCTCGGGAAAGGTTTTCAGTATTTTATCTGTCTGTTGCAATAGTTCACGTGCTTTACTGATTGAGATACCTGGATAGGTGGTCGGCATATATAAGATGTCACCTTCATCTAGTGGTGGCATAAATTCACTGCCTAATTTCCCTGCGGGCCCCAGTGTAGTTATCAACACAATAACTGTAAAAATCAGGGTAAGCCAGCGCCAGCGAATAGCTAGACGTAAGCTGGGCGCATGAATAAAATGTAATACGCGATTGAGCGGGTTTTTGGCCTCCGGTGTGATTTTTCCACGAATAAAATAGCCCATTAACACCGGCACTAAAGTAATGGCTAAAATCGCCGCTGCTGCCATGGAATAGGTTTTAGTAAAGGCGAGTGGGGCAAATAAACGTCCTTCTTGGGCTTGCAAGGTAAATACTGGCAAAAATGATACGGTAATAATCAGCAATGAGAAAAATAAGGCTGGGCCCACTTCTTTTGACGCCGTACTCACCGCTTGCCAACGTTCAGATGTTGTTAATTCTGCCAACTTAATCTTGGTGGCTCGTTCCAAATGTTTATGGCAATTTTCTATCATGACAATGGCGCCATCCACCATCGCACCAATGGCGATGGCAATACCACCTAGTGACATAATGTTGGCATTAATGCCTTGCCAATGCATAACGATAAAGGCCATTAAAACACCAATAGGTAAGGTGATAATAGCGACCAAGGCCGAACGGATATGAAATAAAAACAAGATACAAATGAGTGCTACAACCAATGATTCTTCAATGAGTTTATATTTTAGATTATCGACAGCGCGGTTAATTAGCTTACTACGATCATAAACCGTTACAATCTCTACCCCAGCAGGCAAACCTTTTTCAAGCTCTGCTAATTTAAGTTGAACATTCTCAATCGTTTTCAATGCATTTTCGCCAAAACGCATAATGACAACACCACCAACCACTTCGCCTTCACCATTTAAATCTGCTACGCCGCGACGTAATTCTGGCCCCAGGTGAATATTAGCGATATCCGTCAGACGAATCGGTGTGCCATTATCACTGACACTGATCGCAATAGATTTTAAATCATCAATTGAATGTATATAACCACGACCGCGTACCATGTACTCGGTTTCGGCCATTTCAATTATCTTGCCGCCGACATCAAGGTTGGAACGTTGAATGGCCGTTTTAACTTTTGACAAAGAAATATTGTAATTAAGTAAGGCATTGGGATTCACTTCAATCTGATATTGCTTGACAAAACCACCGATAGAAGCAACTTCTGACACACCATCAACCGTTTGCAAGGGATAACGTAAATACCAATCTTGTAAGGATCGTAATTGGGCTAAGTCATGCTGACCGGTTTTATCGATTAAGGCATATTCGAATATCCAACCGACACCCGTAGCATCAGGCCCTATACTCGGCGTGACATCATCAGGTAGGCGGCCACTGACATAATTTAAGTATTCCAGAACACGCGAACGTGCCCAATACATATCAGTATCATCTTCAAAAATAATGTAAACAAACGATAAGCCAAAAAAAGAATAACCACGAACAGTTTTTGACTTGGGCACCGATAGCATGGCTGTGGTCAGTGGATAGGTGACTTGATCTTCAACGACTTGCGGTGCTTGTCCTGGATATTTCGTCAAGACAATAACCTGCACATCCGATAGATCAGGAATGGCATCAAGAGGCGTATTTTTTAAAGCCCAGATCCCTATAGCGATAAGCAAAGCCGCGATTAATAAAACCTGAAACTTATCGCGTAATGAGGCGGCAATTATTTGCTTAATCATCCTTACGTACATCCATTGTGGAGTTATTTTTGGTGGGGGCTACTCGCATATTGTTTTGGTCTTCAGGCATGCCGATAGAAAACGTAGCATCTGTCCTTTTCTCGGGTGCCAGATTTGTTTTGGTTTTATCCATTTTTAATGCTTCTATCATTTTGGCAGTAGATTCGCGAAGTTTTGATTCAGAATCAATTAAGAACTGGCTGGATGTGACTACTTCATCACCCACATTAACGCCTTCGATAATTTGAGTTAAGCCTTCAGCCGTTAAGCCGACTTTTACTGTTCGTGGTTCAAACTTACCTTGTCCACGCACAACAAATACTTGATCTCGTTCACCAGAACGCACAATCGCCTCTGAAGGTATCGTTATGGCATTAGCTTGACGTTGGGTATTGATGGTGACATTGGCAAACATGTCGGGTTTGAGTAATAAATCTTCATTATCAAACACCAGTCTGACTTTAATAGTACGGGTTTTAGCTTCGGCATAAGGGTAAATATAAGACAACGTGCCCTTAAAGATTTTTCCTGGGATACCGGTTAAAGTCATTTCAACGGTATCATCGACATTAACCCACGGTAGATCAGATTCGAAGACATCTGCAAAGACCCAAACTTTAGTTAAATCAGCCAGCATATACAACTCAGTTGCAGGGCTAACATACTGACCTTCTCGGGCGCCAATATTGATGACGACGCCGTTAAACGGAGAGTGGATATGGATATTTTTCTTAATAATGCCAGTTTGCTCTAAATCATGAATCTGGTGTTCGGGTACATCAAGAAACTCCAAACGCTCACGTGCTGCTTTAGCCATTTGTTTGGCACCAAAACTAATATCTTCAAATGGGCTGTTTTCTAATTTTTTTAAGCTTTTTAGTGCCAACAAATATTCTTGTGCACTGGTGACAAGCTGAGGGGAATAAATACTTAATAACATCGTGCCTGTTTTGACCGTGGTACCTGTTTTATCGATAAATAGTTTTTCGATCCAGCCCTCTGTTTTGGGGTGAAGGCGGGTAATGTGTTCTTCATCATAAGCAACACGACCCACGGCGCGTATCTCGTGTGATAGTGCTGTGGCAGCGGCTATGGCAGTTCTAACGCCCATGTTTTGCACCGTAACGGGGTCGATCTTGACTGTTCCGGTGGATGTCATATCCATTGCCGTATTATTTTCTGCATAAACAGGAATGTAATCCATATTCATATTATCTTTAGATGGGATCGGCGAAGTAATGTCAGGATTCATCGGATTACGATAAAACAACGGCTTTTGTTGTTCCGCCGTTTGTTCGGCGACTGTGGTCGCATCTTGAGACATAGGTTGAATTTGTTGATTAACAAACCAATAGGCGGTTAAACCTCCTATGGTGATTCCACTTATTAATGTTAAAAAGACTAAGGTTGGTTTATTCATAAATATTCTCCTCACCGACGGTGGCTACTAATTTGGCTAAGGCTGATTTAGCGTCGCTGATCGCTTTCCATTCGTTTGTTTGATAGTTATACAATGTGATTTGAGCTCTAATTAAATTGAGAAAGTCGACTTTATTAACTTGATAACCCGCTAACATGGATGCCACTGTTTGATGTGCTTGCGGGATGATGCCGGTTTTGAATAGCAAAACTTGCTCCTTAGCTTGCTCGTACTCTGCAATGGTTGAGGTAATATCAGCTTGAATGCTGAGCCATTTATCTTGCAAAGCAAACTGCTGTTGTTTGACTTCACTATGGCGTTGGGAAATTGCCATTTTTTGTTTATGTTCTGCAAATATTGGTAGGTTAATGCCCACTTTAAAGGATAGTAAGTCAGCTCGATTAGAACCGTTGGGATTGTTGCCATCACGGAAACCATAAGCTGCACCTAGATTAAAGTCAGGTAATAAATCTCGCTCAGCTAATTTTTGCCTGTCCGTTGCTACATCAATCAATAAGTGTTGTTGAGTGAGTGCAGGGCGATACTGTTCTGCCAAATCAAATATTGATTCAGTTGAGATAAGTTGTGGTAATACGATATCAATTTCGGCTAAAACAGGTAATCGGATAGATTGATTGCTAGGTTGATTAAGTAAGGCATTGAGTTGTGCTGAGCTCTGTTTACGAGAGCTTGTCAGTTGAATCGTATAGTCAATAAGCTTGGATAACTCTAATTGGGCTAGTAATACGTCTTGTTGTAAACCTTGGCCAACCTTGTATTTAGTCTGAGCGATTTCAATAAATTGTCGCAGTAATGTCTTATTAATCTCGATAACGTCAAGTGAGCGGTCGAGCAAAAATAACTGCCACCAGATTGTTTTAACATCTTGATTTAACTTAAGACGCATCTCATCGACGGTCGAGTCAGCGACATTAGCCATGCGGCGAGCAGCGCTTTCTTTTAAGGCCAATTTACCCGGATAAGGGATCTGTTGGCTAATAGCAAACTGCATTTGGGTCATCGGTTCTTGACTAATATTAAAGCTATCAGTCGGTAGACTGAGTGCATTAAAACTGATCATTGGATCAGGCAAACTCGCCACTTGTGAGGGAATAGCTGCCATGGCTTCTGCACGAGCTTGTATCTCAGCTAGACCAATATTTTCTAGTTGAACACGCGATAAGGCGGCATTCAGTGTTAATGGGTCGTTATGTTCAGTTGGGCTATATTCAGACATTGGCTGATTTAAGCCATCTAAGCCATTTAAACCGTCAGCTCGACTGAGTTGAATTGAACACACTAATAAAATTAGCAATAAGCACTTGCTAGAAGTAGTAAATCTTAATTTCCACATGACTAAACACCTAGTTGGGCGTTATCAACGACGACATCAAACTGATGGCGCACTATGTACGACTATTAAAGGTGACAAGGAGTGAATGAACACAACTGTCACGGCTAATGAACGCACGATTAGTAATGGTGAGATCTTAACGTGAGCTGTATTTATAACGGTGAGTACCGTGATAAAAAAATGGCTCGATAAAGATCTTTAGATGGAAATAGGAGGGCGAAGCAGGAGGGTAGGCTGTTGAAATTGCGTATCAATACGCAAGATTTCATCGCTATTTTTTAAATTGCGATTGATACTCAGTAATGAATTGTGTGTTGTGATGGCCAAGCTGACAGAACAGGCACTATGTGCACAATGAGGAGCATACTGGTTTGAACAATGATTACAGGTTTTACTGGCTTGATGATGACAACCCGTCGCAGCCGTATTCATCATCGTAGTCATGTCCATTGCCATAACAGATTGAGCTGGCACTGGAATCGAAACATTAGGCATCGCATTCGCTACATTGATTACCGTCATCGGCAGATAAGTCATGAGAGTGAGTAAAACAAAAAGCAGTCTTTTAGTGATGCGATACATGTGTTTTGAATTTAATTCCGTTTTATAGCGAATAGAGTAATTGGTTTAAATATCTCAACATATAGGAGACTTTTCGAGTGAGTATAGTTCTTTAATATGCTTATGTACAAATTATCTTAAAACCATTTTTTCCAACGAAAGAGAATTACTTGGGCGATAACAATCGTAATTAACATTGCCATGAATATCCAGAATGCATGGGTATTGCCTGCGCCAGGAATGCCGCCAATATTAATACCGAGTAAACCCGTTAGAAAACCTAATGGTAGAAATATTGTAGTCACAACCGATAACACGTACATCCGGGCATTTAATTGTTCTGATAAGCGACTATTGAGCTCTTCTTGGGTTACCGCTGCGCGATCCCGTGCCGCATCAAGGTTTTCAATATGACGAAGCAGAGCATCATTTATTTCACGAATTTGAATAATATGGTCGGCATTAAGCCACGATATTTTTTCGATTAAAAGTCGTGAAAATGCGTCGCGTTCAGGGGCTAAATAACGACGAATAGTGATAGTTTTACGGCGCAAATTAGCAAGATCATAACGAACACCTTCAGTGGCTCCACTTAATACGGCATCTTCATAATCAGCGGTCCGTTCTTCAAAGTCATTAATAGTATCGGACATACCATGGACGATATGACTGATCATGGAGACCAAAAAATCACCCGTATTTTTAGGGCCGCGTCCCGCTACTAGGTCTGTTGCAATGATACTGGCGGCACCTATTTTACGTCGGCGAGAAGTCACAATACGATGCGGATCTACCCACATTCTAAGGGCGACCATATCGTCTGGCTCGGCGCCTGGGTTATGATTAATGCCGCGAAGCGCAATCAGCATGCCATCGTTAATCATCGTAGCGCGAGGACGTGTTTCATCTTCAAGTAATGCTTGGGCGATGACTTGATCTAGCCCAGAGTATTCCATTAACCACTCTTCGGCCTCGGGATGCGTGTAATCAAAATGCAACCAGAGCAGACCTTGTTCTTTGGTCCAACTATGAATGTCCGTAATCTCTATTTGAGATGCTGAACCCAAACCATCAAGCAAAAAAGCGTGTATTAAACCATATTCATTAACCATTAAGTCTCGCCTTTAATTTCGTGTGAATTTAATTATACCCATGCTAGGTTGAAATTTGCACTTCAACGCGGCATGGCATATCAGTCAATAAAAAATTATAAGGGAGGCTAGTTATTCCATCACATTAAACGACGCTGATTAGACTTACATTCTATTCGTCGTCATCGTCATCTGAAGTGTCATCGTCATCAGTAGGTAATAAATCAAGTGATGACTCAGTTTTACGAGTAGAAGTCGTTGAAGATGTTTTAGTATGCGCGCGGATGAATTGCTTGCGCGCAGCTTCCCACGCTTTAGTATGTTTTGCTTTTACTTGTTGTTTATCTTCTTCCGATAATTCAACCAATTTAGGCGTGACAATAGCTTCATCGTATTCAACAACGGCATCACGATCTGTGTTGTAGAGATACATTCTACCTTTGTTTGCGGGCGGTAACTGTTCATCACGGATGACAATTATATTGCCTCTACTTGATTGTATTTGACCATACCAAGTGCCTAAGTCTTCTGTGTTTTTCATAGAAATAAATCCTCATAAAATCTATTGCTTTTGCGACCTTATGTCGTCTGATTTAGCAATTGTGGCGAATAGTGCATTTGTTGATCAATTTTATCAATAGTTTTTTTTGTTTATAGATTAAACGAGCATCAATAGGGCAAGTTCTCGTATGATGTCAGTTTATCTAAATCGAAGGATTGAAGTCGATAATGCTTAAGATTGTTTATAGTAATAATATAGTGCAACTTGCCGAACACCTTGCGCAATTGCAACAATCTTCTCCTCTGCCGCCATTACAAGTTGAGACGGTTATCGTGCAGAGTAATGAGCTCACGCGTTGGCTCTCATTATTTTTAGCTCAACGTCATGGTATTGTTAGTCATTTGGATTTCCCATATCCTTCGGCTTATCTCTGGGCCTTGTTTCGTCGGCTGTTGCCGAGTGTGCCCAAACAATCACCCTTTTCGACAGATGCCATGGCATGGCGTATTTATGAATTATTACCCGTATGTCGTCAGCTGGATAATTTTGCCATTATTAATGCCTACTTAGGCGAGCATGATGATCCCTTAAAACGTTATGCATTGTCGCATCGCATTGCCGATACATTTGACCAATATCTTATGTATCGCCCAGATTGGATCCAAGGGTGGGAACAAGGTGAAACACCCCATTGGCAGGCTGCGTTATGGCAACAATTAACCGCGACGGCGACTGCAGATGATAGTGTGGCAATGCACCGTGCTAACTTGCTCAACCAACTCAATGATTATTTAAAGACAACAGAAACACGACCAAAAGGTTTGCCTGAACGTTTGGCAATCTTTGGTATTTCCGCCATGCCGCCAGTATATTTGACCTTATTTGAATTGATGGCACGTCACTGCGACATCACCTTATATTTCTTGTCGCCAAGTGAAGGATATTGGGGCGATTTGGTGGATAAAAAAACGCAGGCAAAACGTGTGGCACAGCTTGATTTGTTTGATGAATTAGTTGATGAAGGCGATGAGGACGATGATGAATACTTCAATACAGGTCACCCTTTATTGGCGAGTTTAGGTAAACAAGGTCAAGAATTTTTTGAGCAATTACAAAGCTGCGAACATGAATCGTTTGATGCCTTTATTGAGCCTGAACGCAGTCATGTTTTAGGCATGTTACAACATGATATTTTCGCATTAAATAATCCTGATTTTGAAGACGAAAAAACACCGATTGCCAATGATGACAAGTCCATCATGGTTCATGCTTGCCATAGTACGATGCGTGAAATCGAAGTACTGCACGATCAGTTATTAGCTTTGTTTGAACATGATCCTGATTTATCATCGACCGATATCGTTGTCATGACGCCGGATATTGAAGTGTACGCGCCGTGGATTGATGCCGTATTTGCTAATACACCGAATAGCCAACGCATTCCCTATGGCATTGCAGATTGTGGCGTACGTTACCAAAGCCCGATTTTAAATGCTTTTGTCAGTTTACTAAGTTTGCCACAGTCACGATTTGATGTTGAAACCGTGCTGACCTTGTTGGAATGTAAAGCTATTCAACAGCGTTTTTCGTTGGATGATGAACAATTAACGTTGATTCGAGAATGGTTATCGGAAACTCATACACGTTGGGCATTATCAGCCGAACATAAAGCCGACTTTGATTTACCTGAAACCAAAAATAATACGTGGCGAGCGGGTTTAGATCGCTTGTTATTAGCGTATGCGATGCCAATGACTGAGACGGGAAAACCAATACGACTATTTGAACGACAACTCGCCTTTGATGGCATAACGGGCGATCGCGCGGCAACATTGGCACAACTATGTGCCTTTATGGATAGCCTCGATTATTTACGTCAGCAATTAACCCAAGATCGCACCGCCGAAAATTGGCAACAACAGCTCAATAGTGTTTTAGAAAACGTGTTTTTACCGAGCTATGAAACCAATGAAGAAGCTGAATTAAACCTTATTCGCCAAACCTTAGCTAAATTGGTAGAAAGTACCCAACTCGCCGAATTTGAACAAACCATGTCATTAGCCTTAGTCAAAGATTGGATTAATGGACATTTAGATACCAGCCAAACTACCAGTCGATTTATGGGTCATGGCGTGACATTTTGTGGCATGGTACCGATGCGCAGTATTCCTTTCAAAGTCGTGTGTTTAATTGGCATGAATGACGATAGTTATCCGCGCCGTCAACCCACTCAAGGCTTTGATTTGTTATCGCATGATTTCCGAGCGGGCGATCGTTCTCGTCGCGATGATGATCGTTATCTATTTTTAGAAGCGCTCATGTCATGCCAATCGCATCTTTATCTGAGTTATGTCGGTCGCAGTATTCGTGATAATGCGACCATTCCACCGTCAGTTTTAATCAGTGATTTACGTGATGTATTGAATCAAACGTATACCGATGAACACGGCGAAGAACTGTGGCCACAATTATTAACCCAGCATCCATTACAAGCATTTAGTCAGCGTTATTTTGATGGTGACAATGCGCAATTATTTAGTTTTGCACAAGCGCAATGTCCGACGAATGAAATACCTGAAAATAAAACATGGTTTGAACAGGCGTTGCCAGAAGCAGACGATAGCTGGCGGCAGATAAGTTTGAATCAACTGATCAGCTTTTTCAGGCATCCAGCGCGTTATTTATTACGCGAACGATTGGGCATGCGTTTAGAAATGACCGACGATCAACTCGATATTCGTGAACCGTTTGAACTCGATGGCTTGCAAGCATGGTCTTTACGCCAACAATTATTAAACGCTAAATTAAACCCTAATATTGAGACTAATATGTTGGATCTAGTGCAAGCAAGTGGCTTATTGCCACAAGGCATAATGGGCGAACAGATCTTTGAAAGCCAAGTTGAAAAAGTCGACATATTTGCTGAAAAACTATTACCGCAATATCCAACTCATTTATTAACGCCAATACCGTTTGAATTAAAGTTCAATGACGTGGTATTAAGCGGTCAATTGGGCGAATCATCACAACTGCATGACGGTGGCTTATTTCAGTATCGAATGGCAAAAACCAAAGGTCACGATCTGCTTGCAATGTGGATCACGCATTGTGTTCTAAATGCCGTTAAGCCATCAAATGTCGGCAGACAAAGTATCTTGATTACCGAAGATAATGATTATCAATTTAGCCCTGTAGAAGATGCACACGCAATATTGCAGCAATTAATCGAACTTTACTGGCAAGGTATCCATCAACCATTATCGTTTTTCAGCAACACCAGTTATGCCTTTGCAAAAACAACCTTGAACAACACCAAAGCCTCACCGGAAAATGCCGCGTTAAGCGCATGGCTGGGCGGTCAATATTCCTCAGCCGAAGCGGATGATGTTTATTATCAACAGATCTACTCAGAAGCGCCGTTGAATGCAGCATTTATAACATTAGCCTTAGCGATTTATGAACCCATCCAAGCTCATTTAATGGGTGGTGAATTATGATGTCTTTTGATGCCAAAACAGTTGCTTTATCTGGCAATAACCTAATCGAAGCCAGTGCCGGAACAGGCAAAACGTATACCTTAGCCGAATTGTATTTACGTTTGGTGTTAGAACAAAACCTAACAGTCGATAAGATCTTGGTAGTGACGTATACCCGTGCAGCAACCGAAGAATTACGTGATCGTTTACGCCAAAAGCTGGTGGATGCACGTGATGGTTTATTGGACACACTATTAGAGAATAAGCGTGATTTTCATAAACTCAATTTAGCGATTCAAAGCTTTGATCAAGCGGCTATTTTTACGATTCATGGTTTTTGTCAGCGCGTGTTGACAGACTTTGCTTTTGAAAGCGGTTTACGGTTTGATGTTGATCTTATTGGTGATGAGTTGGAGATTTTACAATCCGCGACTGATGACTTTTGGCGACGAAAAATTAATCAAACTGATCCTGCGTTGAGTGCGTATTTATTAGCTAAAAAACAAACACCGGAAACATTATTACAATCAATTCGTAATTTGATCGGTAAGCCGTATTTGAATTACATTGCTTTGCCCGAGATTGATATTCAACGTTGTCAACAAGCGGTGAATG
>Ga0105053_10005383_pt1 | contig 18216 bp, 13 predicted proteins | sample BON01_FD_78093 | JGI IMG/M metagenome (GOLD analysis project Ga0105053, IMG submission 78093) | Freshwater microbial communities from Lake Bonney liftoff mats and glacier meltwater in Antarctica - BON-01 | ecosystem: Environmental > Aquatic > Freshwater > Ice > Glacier meltwater | place: Lake...
CGCCCCGGGGGTGGGCACGGGACCGCCGGGGGCGGGGGGGCGGCCCAGGCGGGGCCGGGGGGCCCCCCGGTTCTGGGGGGCCGGGGGCAGGGGCACCGGGGGCCCGGTGGAGGGGGGGGGGGGGGGGGGGGGGGGGGAGGGGGGGGGGGGGGGGGGGGGGGGGGGGGGGGGGGGGGGGGGGGGGGGGGGCTGGCGGGGGGTGCAGCGTGGCTTAGTAGCAAGCTCTTGTCAGTGTTTCTCTCGTGGCTCGTGAAGCCCGGTTGCGTTTTGTTGGGGGCGCGGGAGAGCGAGCGAGGAGCGAGCGAGGGCGAGCAAGCGAGGGCGAGCAAGCGAGGGCGGCGGCGACGGCGGCGTTTTCTCGCACAGATTGCCGCTTGCGCCGGACCTTGCATCGGTCATAGCATCCGCATCAACACACGCCCTCTGACATACACATACCCGTCATCGGACCCGCTTGCCATACGTCGCAATCAACCAGCGCGAACGAGGAGACACCACCGACTAGAAGCGACTCCCTCATCGCCCCTCTCCTCTTCCCCAACCCTCGTCCTCTGTCGATCCGCCCGCGCCTCAATCGCGCAAGGCGCCCCCTATCCCACCGCGCGGCCATGCAATCGGCATCGGTCATGCGGGCCACCGCCGCCCCCGGGGGAGCCTCCTTTGGGTGAGTGTGTCCCCCTCTCCTCTTCACGCACCAATCACGCGGCGTTGCGACCCGCTCGGATCCGCCGTGCACGACATGCGCGGAACAGTGCCACTGCAGTTGCTGAATCGGGCCCGCGCCGCTCCATTGCGGCCCTAGGGCACGGCGAAAGCGTCAACGAGCGGAGGGCAACAGGTTTTTTTTTGTGGTGGTCGGCGCGCGCTTGGGCTCGCTCTCCCGGACGCGCGTCGATACCAGCCTATGCGCCTGACGGTGGGGTGTGCCTCCAGCCGCCCAATCACCCCGCGCCGAGGCCTCAGTGGGGCGCCGCGCAAAAACAGCATGCAAGCCGACACCGCGCATGCGCCGTCCCGCCGTCGTCTTTCCCGCCGCCGCCGCGAGCACGAAGTCGAGCTCACGCGCCCCCCCCCCAAAACAAAAACAACACATCCACCAACCAACAGCACCCGCCGCCCCCTGTCGATCGTCGCGTCGGCAGGCGCCGCCTCTCCGGCAGCATCAGCAGCCAGCACCAGCGGCAGCAAGCAGCAAGCAGCGGCGGCCCCCGCCGCGGCCGCCGCCAGCGCCGCGCCCCGCCGGCGACCCCTGGCCGCCGCCCGGCCCGGCGGCGCGCACGGCGGCGCGCGCCCCCGCGGCGCCGCCCTGCGCGCCCGCGCCGGCGCCGACTACTACGACGCCCTGGGCGTCCCCCGCGACGCCGACAAGAAGGCCATCAAGAGCGCCTACCGCCAGAAGGCGCGCAAGTTCCATCCCGATGTCAACAAGGAGGCCGGCGCGGAGGAATCCTTCAAGCGGATCGGCGAGGCGTACGAGGTGCTGTCGGACGACAACAAGCGCGCCGTGTACGACCGGTACGGCGAGGCCGGCCTCAAGGGCGGGATGGGCGGGATGGGCGGGTTCGGCGGCCAGGCGGGCGGCGGGCAGGGCGACTTTTCCAACCCGTTCGACCTCTTCGAGTCGTTTTTTGGCGGCGGCATGGGCGGCGGCGGCGGCGGCGGCGGCGGCTTTGGCGGCATGGGCGGCGGCGCGCGCGCCCGCGGCCCCGTGCAGGGCGAGGACGAGCGGTACGAGCTGCAGGTCGACTTTTTGGAGGCCGTCTTCGGCGCCAAGAAGGAGATCGACCTCGACCGGCTGGTCGGCTGCGGCACGTGCGCGGGCTCGGGCGTCAAGTCGGGCACGCAGCCGACGACCTGCGCCCAGTGCGGCGGGCAGGGGCAGCTCATCCAGGCCGTGCGCACCCCCCTGGGGGCCTTTCAGCAGGTGACCACCTGCCCCCGCTGCGAGGGCCGCGGGCAGGTGTTCCAGCCGTGCGAAAAGTGCGGCGGCGACGGGCGCGTGCGCCAGAGCAAGCGCATCGCGCTGACCGTACCGGCGGGCGTCGACACCGAGTCGCGCCTGCGCGTGCGGGGCGAGGGCAGCGCGGGCCGGCGCGCGGGCCCGCCCGGCGACCTGTACGTGTACATCCGGGTGCGCGACCACCCGGAGCTGCAGCGCGACGGGCTGGACATCCACTCCGACGTCGAGGTGACGTACGCCGACGCCATCCTGGGCGCGCAGGTCAAAGTTACGACGGTGGACGGCCCCGTCGAGCTCAAAATCCCGCCCGGCACGCAGCCGGGCACCACCCTGCTGATGGCCAAGCGCGGGGTGCCGCGCGTGGGCCAGGCGGGCGTGCGCGGCAACCACCAGGTGCACGTGCGCGTGACGATCCCCAAGGCGCTGTCGGCGGAGGAGCGCGAGGCGGTCGAGCGGCTGCGCGGGCTGCAGCGGGGCGGCGCGGGCTCGGCGGCGGCGGCGGCGGCGGGGGCGGGCGGGGCGAAAAAGGGGGTGGGGCCGTTCAGGTTTTAGGGGGGAGAAACGGGGTGGTGGGGGCGAGGCGCCCGCGCTCGGGACTGCTGTGTTTTTGGCTCGTTCGTCCCTGCGTTGGGTTTTGGCGCGCGGCGCGCCGGCGCGCTGGCGGCGCAAACGAAAGGAAGGGGCGCGCTCGACGACGGCCGCTCGCTTGCCCGCTCCTCGCCCTCCCTCTAAAAACAATATCATATTTTTCATCCTTACACATCTTTTCGTTCCCTCCTCATCGCTCTCAAACGCCCAGCCTGGGCGCCTCGCGCCAGACCACCCCGGTCACCACGGCCGCCGCCCCCGCCGCCGCCAGAAACGTGCCCCACGAGACGAGGGCCAGGTGCTCGGCGCTGCCCGCGGGCACGGGCCACGACAGCGCGCCGCCGGCGGGAGGGAGGCGGCGCGGCGGCCGCCACACGCGCGCGTGGTCGCCCCCTTGCTGCGGCCCCTCGCAGCGCAGCGCCAGGAGCGGCGGGGGGACGTCGACCAGGGCGTGGCCGTTGGACAGCGCGGCGAGGGCGGCGGACAGGGTAAAGGCGCCGCCGATGCCGCCGTCGCCACCGTGGCCGCCGCCGCCCGTTCCGCCGCCCACGCCCACGTCGCCGCGGCCGCCCGTCCGGCCGCCGCCGCCCGCCCGGCCGCCGACATTCGCCGCAGGGTACCTGGCGTGCAGCGGCACGCGCAGGCGCAGCGAGGGGGCGCGGGTCAGGCGCTTCTGCACGACGAGGGCCGTGGGCAGGCACGCAGGCGCGGGGAGCTCGAGGTCGAGCGGGCCGAGCAGGCGAAAGGCGTCGGGCGCGTCGTCGGCGTCGGCGCCGCCGCCGTCGCCGTCGTCGCTCTCGTCGCTTCCTTCGCCGTCTTTGCCGCCGCCGCCGCCGCCGCCCGTCGGCCGCCGCCGCCGCCTCCTCGCCCGGCTGCGGCGCGCCTGGGCCGCCCGCACGGCGCCCTCGAGCTGGTAGGGGTCGGCGAACAGGCCGGGAGGGAGGGGCTGCACGACGGTCAGCGTGCAGGCGGAGGAGGCCGGGGGCGTCTTGTCAAATCCGGCCATGCGCCAGAACAGGCGGCCGAGCTTTGGCGGCGAGGGCGTTGCCGTTGCCGCTGCTGCTTCCGCCGCCGACAAAGCGCCGCCGCCGCCGCCGGCCTTCTCGTTGCCGCCGCCTCTTGTCGCCAAGCCCCCGCGCACCGCCAGCGTGTAGGTCAGGTCGCGGTGGAAGCCGCCGCCCGTCAGCGTGCGGTTGAGCACCGCCACGTCGGCGGCGGGCCCCCACTCGGGCGCGGACGCCCACGCGAACGAAGGCGGGAGGCCGAGAAAGCGTGCGGCGGCGCCGGCGAGCGCGCCGTCGTCGTCGGCGCCGCCGCCGAGCAGAGACGCGCCGTCGGCCGCCGCGCCGCCTCCGCGAAGGTGCGGCGCCGGGCGCGAGGCGCTGGCCAGGGCGGGCGAGAGGAGCAGGAGGAGAACGGAGAGAGCACGATCCACCATGCTTGCGGCAACTGTTCAGGTTGGGGCGGCGCGGGCGCGTGGGCGCGCGGCCCCGCGCGCGGGGAACCAACCCTGTTTTTTCAAATCGTGGATTGCGGCGTAGTCTTCAATGGAGGCTGCGGTGTGTGTGCGGACAGGACAAGGGAAGGACGAAGCAGTGGTGGCGATTGTGGGTTGCGGTTCTGTAAGGGAGTGTCTCGATGAGAAAGGATACGCGCCTACGTCTTTCGGCATGATCGACGCTCAATCGGCCGCCTCGTCGCCTTCAACGCCACCGCAAACGACGATCGATCGATCGTTTGCTCTCCGCCGGGGGGGCGGCGCGCTATGGGCGAGGACGACTATAGACGAGCAAGCCGAAGACACAGACTCTAGAGCACTACAAAGAGGGCTAACAAAAACAAGGCACGCAAAAAAAGGGCGAGTCGAGGTCTCTCACCACTACCGGGAAACAAAGAGCGCTGCAAAAGCAAAGCAAAAAGACACGCGCGCAAAAACACGCCCTCCCGCCCCGCGCGCGCGCCCTGCGTCTCTCTTCCTTCTCCTCACGCCGTCACGGCCACGGGACGCTTGCTGGTCTTGATGCCCTGGATCGCCGCCGCGTAGTCCTTGGCCCCGAACACGGCGCTGCCCGCCACAAGCGCGTTGGCGCCCGCCTCGATCACCTTGTAGGCGTTTGCGGGCGTCACGCCGCCGTCCACCTCGATCCACGGGTCGAGGCCGCGCTCGAGGCACATGGCTTTCAGCGCGCGGATCTTGGCGACCTGCGACTCGATGAACTTCTGGCCGCCGAAGCCCGGGTTGACCGACATGATGAGCACGAGGTCGCACACGTCCAGTACCTCCTCGATGGCCGAGAGGCTGGTGCCCGGGTTCAGCACGACGCCGCTCTTGCAGCCGAGGTCCTTGATCATGTTGAGCGTGCGGTGCAGGTGGATGGTGGCGGCGGTCTCGGCGTGCACGCTGATGATGTCGGCGCCGGCCTTGGCAAAGTCGGCGACGCGCTGCTCCGGCTCGACGATCATCAGGTGCACGTCGATGACCTTGTCCGTCACGGGGCGCAGCGCGTCGACCACAAGCGGGCCGATGGTGATGTTTGGCACAAAGCGGCCGTCCATGACGTCGACGTGCACCCAGTCGCAGCCGGCCTTGTCGATGGCGCGGATCTGTTGTTGGGTTTTGTTGGTTTGATGGTTGTGGTTGTGGGTTGGCGAGTTCAGTGGTGGGTTGTTTGCGGGAGAGAGAGGGAGCGAGGGGCGCGCGACGGGGACTCGAGCAAGCGGCGGCGGCCTCCTTGCCCCAAGAACAACCCTGCGCCGCGGCAAAGGGGCGGCAGCACGCTGTCGATCACACGCCGGGATCTCCTGTCGGCAATGCAGCGCACGGGCTCGGCGCGCCGCCGCCCTGGCAGGAGGGAGGCTTTGGGTTTGGCGGGCGAAAGCAGAGAGAAAGGGCAGGGCGATTGTTGTTCTCTCCAACTCTCTCACCTGGTCGCCGAGCATGGAAAAGTTGGCCGACAGGATGGAGGGCGACACGATGATATCATTCTTCGAGCACTTGTCGACGCGCGACGAGGCCGCGACCTTGACGGTGCGGCGCGACACGCCGCGCGCCAACCCCGAGGACTTCATTTTCAATGCCATCTTCGGGTTCTTGGTGTTGTTGAACGAGGACCTCTCGCGGAATGGCTGAGCAATGGGCAGGTTTGACAAAGGTGTCGTATCGATCGGCAGGGAAGTTCCGGAGGTCTCTCGGCTTTAGAGAGAGAGGGGGCGGGAGGGAGCGAGGGAGGCACAAATCCAGTCGCCGTTTCCAGCAGCAAATTGAGAGCGTCGAGGGGGCCCTTGAATGCGGCCGACCGCGCGTACACGACACTTTACACCAACCGCTTCCATTTCAAAGCACCAACACGTAGCCAGGGACGGCGCAACCTCACAACGCAGCTGAAATCGAGGTGGAGGCACAAACAGTTCTGCTTGCCGCTCTTTGTATCCGCGCCTTGCTCTTCTGCCCATCATCGCCGCAAGCCGCCCAATTCGGCGTTGAACAAGCAGCCGTCATGGCGCACGTGCTCGGCCCCGCGTCGGGCGCGCTCGCCGCGGGCGCGCGCCTGCTGAGGTGAGCGCGACACTCTTTGAGGCTGCGGGAAGGTTCCGCGGGTCCCGCTAGCCCACCACACGCCGCTCGATGCACGATGGGACAACGCAAGCCCGCCACCCCGTCGCTGACGAAACAACCATCGAAACAACCATCAAAACAACCATCAGGCGCCCGCCGTCGGCGCTCCTCGCCCCCGCGGCGCCGTTGCCGACGACCCACTGCCGCCCTCCCCGCAGCGCCGTCCTCGCGCGCGCCAAGCCCAAGCGCCCCAAGAAGGGCGGCGGCAAGAAGGGCGACGACGACGACGAGGACGACGCCGCCGAGTTCCGCCAAAAGCCCGCGGCCGCCGCCGCGAGCAACGGCAAGGGGGGCAGCGGCGCCGCCGCGGCCGCCGCGCGCAGCGGCAGCCGCGCCGGCGGCGGCGGCGGCTCCTCTGGCGCCGACGACGGCGACGAGACCCCCGTTATGGCCTCGGGCATGTCAGTGACGGACGAGGCCGCGAGCGCGGCGGCGACCGTGGCCGCGGCGACGGCGGGGGACTCGCGGGGCGGCTCCGTGGGCATCTCCTCGGGCATCCGGCTGGAGAACGTGAGTCTCGCTTTTTGTTCGTCTCGTTCTTGCGGGGGGCACGGCGGCCGCCGCCGACGGCGGCGACGACAACGATATGCCCTCGCCTCGCGCCTCTTCCTTTCTTGGTCCTCTCGCGGCGCGGGCTAAACACCCCTCTCTCACCCACCGCCCGAATCTACCACCACCACGCCCAACAAAAAACAAACAAACAACAACAGATCTCCAAGACGTTCAAGAACCAGCAGGTGCTGCGCGACGTCTCCTGGGAGGTGAAAAAGGGCGAGCGCGCGGGCCTGGTCGGCGTCAACGGCGCGGGCAAGACCACCCAGCTGCAGATCGTGATGGGCCGCCTGCAGGCCGACGGCGGCGAGGTCGTGCGCGCGCGCAAGAACATGCGCATCGCCTACCTCGCGCAGGAGTTTGACGTCGACCCGCGCCGCACCGTGCGCGAGGAGTTCCTCTCCGTATTTGAGTCGCAGCTGCGCGTCGAGCGCGAGCGCGCGCGGCTGTCGGCCGAGCTCGAGACGGCCGGCGAGGACATGCGCCGCATGCAGACCCTGCTCGACGCGCTGGACAAGCTCAACGCGACCTCGGCCGACCTCGAGCTCGGCGTGCTGGACAAGCGCCTCGAGCAGATGATGCCCGAGCTCGGGTTCACGCGGTCGGACGAGGACCGGCTCGTCGCCTCGTTCAGCGGCGGGTGGCAGATGCGCATGTGCCTGGGCAAGATGCTGCTGCAGGACCCCGACCTCCTGCTGCTGGACGAGCCGACCAACCACCTCGACCTCGACGCGATCGAGTGGCTCGAGGGCTACCTGAGGCGGCAGGAGATCCCGATGGTCGTGGTCTCACACGACCGCGAGTTCCTCGACCAGCTCTGCACCAAGATCGTCGAGACGGAGCGCGGCGTGGCGTCCACTTTCCCCGGAAATTACACGGCGTACGTGCGGCAGAAGGCCGAGCGCGACGCCCTGCAGTGGCAGGCGTTCGAGAAGCAGCAGAAGGAGCTCGACCGGCAGCAGGACCTGGTGCGGCGGCTCAGCGGCGGCGCGCAGAGCGGCCGCGCCGCCGCGGCGGAGAAGGCCATCGACCGCATCAAGGCCGAGGGGCTCATCGAGAAGCCGTTTGTTCCCAAGCGCCGCGCCTTCACCTTCCCGCCCGTCGAGCGCATGGGCCAGGTGGCCGTGCAGGTGGACGACCTCACGCACGGCTACGCCGGCCGGCCGCTCTTCAAGGGCGCCAACGTGACGATCGAAAAGGGCGAGCGCGTCGCCATCATCGGCCCCAACGGCGCGGGCAAGTCGACCCTCCTGCGCCTGATCATGGGCCGCGAGGCGCCCTCGGGCGGCGGCCGGTGCAGCCTGGGCGAGCACCACATCGTGCCAAACTACTTCGAGCAGAACCAGGCCGAGGCGCTCGACGGAAGGCTCACGGTGCTCGAGACGCTGCAGCGCGCGGCGCCCGACGCGCAGACCAACGAGCTCAAGCAGCTGCTGGGCCGGATGCTCTTCTCCGGCACGGCCGCGGAGAAGAAGGCCGGGGTGCTCAGCGGCGGGGAGAAGGCGCGCTTGGCGCTGGCCAAGTTCATGTGCACGCAGGGGAACCTTCTAATTTTAGACGAGCCGACCAACCACCTCGACATCCCCTCGAAGGAGATGCTCGAGGAGGCCGTCCGCCTGTTCGAGGGCTCGGTGATCGCCGTGTCGCACGACCGCTACTTCCTGCGGCGCGTGGCCACGCGCGTGCTCGTGGTCGAGGGCGGCGCGATCGCGGACGCGGGCGGCGACTACGAGTACCTGCTGGAGAAGAACGCGGACGAGGCGGCGCGCATGGGCGCCAAGGAGGCCAAGGCGCGGGCGGTGGAGCAGTCGACGACCGTGGCCAAGAGCAACATGAGCAAGGCGCAGCGCGCGGCGATCAAGAAGGACAAGGCCAAGGTCTGAAGGGCGCGGGCGGCGTAGGGGCGCGGGATTTACAGCGAGGGGGGCGTGACTTGATTCTCCTCCCAAAGGGGTCGCGGGGTCTGTAGAAAAAAAAAACACGTCCGAAAATACACCGGCAGCGCGCGCGGAGGCGCGTATTCCAACAACAATAAGATCTAGGGTGGCGGCGACGCGAGCGACGGCGCGGGCGCGGGCGCGGGCGCGGGCGCGGGCGCGGGCGGGTCGTTGACCCCGCCTGCGCCGCCGCCGCCCCCCTCGCCCCCCTTGTCGGCGCCGCCCCCGTCTGCGCCCGCGCGCCACGCAATGTCCAGAGAGGGCCTGCGCTCGCGCGCCGCGTCCACGGCCGCCTCGAACGCGTCCTCCGACGCGCCCGGGTTGGCGCCGAGCTCGATGCAGCGCAGCGCCTTGGCGCTGCCGCCGCCGCCGCCGCCGCCGCCGCCGCCGCCGCCGCCGCCGCCGCCGCCGCCGCACACGCTCTCAAGCAAGGCCCCGAGCGCTGGCGCGCCCAGGCCGCACCCGGAGAGCCCCACGTGCTCGAGCGACGCGAACGACGACGGCGACGCCAGGGCCCCGCACAGCGCCTCGACCGCCGCGTCGCCCGCCCCGTCGCCCCCCGCCAGCCCGCCGCAGCTGAACAGCGACAGGCGCCGAAGGCCGGGGACGGCCGCCAGCGCGCGCACGGCCGCCGCGTCGAGGTCTGCGCCGCCCACATCGAGCTCGTCCACGACGGGCGCCCGCGCCAGGGCCGCGGCCAGGGCCGCGACGGCGGCGGCGGTCATGGCGCGGTTGTGGCCGAGGCGCAGGGCGAGCCGGCGGGGCTTGGGGGCGGCGGGCGCACCGGCGGCGTCGGCGTCGGCGGCGGAAGACCAACGGACGAGCGCCGCCGCCAGCGCCTCGCACCCCGCCGCGCCCACGCCGGCGCCCGTCAGGTCGAGCACCGAGAGGGCGGCGTCGTCCGCGTCGTCGTCCCCCAGCAGCCGCGCCATGAAGCCGTCCGACGCCGCCATGGCCGCCACCCCTTCGTCCCCGAGCGCCGTCGCGCGCGCGTCGAGCCGGCGCAGGCGCGGCGCGGAAGCGAGCAGCGCGGCAAGCGCGGCGCCGCCCTCGGCGCCGCCCAGCCCGGCGTTCTCCGCCAGCGACAGCTCGGCGAGCGTGGCGCAAAAGGGGGCCGACGCCAGGGCCGCGACGCCCGCGTGCGTGAGGCCGCAGCGGTGCAGCGAAAGGCGGCGCAAAGGGGCGGACGAGGCCGGGGACGGGGCCGTGGTTGTTGTCGCCGCCGCCGTCGTCGTCGTCGTCGTCGTCGCCGGCGTCGTCGGCGCCGGCGCCGCGGCGAGCGCGCGCGCGCCTGCGTCCCCCAGCCCCTCGTTGCCGCCCAGGTCGAGCTCCTCCAGGCCCCTGTGCCAGCGCAGCAGCTCGGCCACGGCCGCGGCCCCGACCTCCCCGAGGCCCCTTCCCTCGAGGTCCAAGCGCCGCAGCGAGGCGTTCATTGTTGCCCCTGCTTTTCCTGCTGCTGCTGCCGCTGCTGCCGCCGCCGGCGGCGTCTCTCCGCCGCCGCCGCCGCCCCCGTCGTCGCCGTCCGCGCGCCCGAGCAGCCCCCGGACCACCGCGGCGGCCCCCTCGTCCCCGAGCGCGCCCGTGCCCAGGCTCAGCGACCGCACCCCGCACCCGGGCCGCGCCAGCGCCCGCGCGATCCGCCCGAACGACGCGGCCGGCAGCGCGTGCTGCGCCGCGCTGAGCTCCATGAGCGCCGAATTCGCAGAGAGCGCGGCGGCCAGCGCCGAGGCGTCGGCGGCGTCGAGCCGCCGGAAGCGCAGGATCGTGAGCGACGTGAACGCCGGGTCGTCGGCGGCGAGGCGGCGCGCGAACTCCTCGACGGTCGAGGGCGGGCCCTTGCCCCACGCCATGATTGGTTCGGTAAGCTTTGCTGGTCGTGTGCGCGAGGGAGAGCTGGCGGGTGGGAGTGTTTTTTTGCGAGCACGCCAGATGGGAGGAAAGAATGAGCACGGAGGGCGCGCGTCCGCCGCGAATGTGGACCTCGGGTCGGCTGTGCAAGCTGGATCTCGCTCAAGTTCTCGCGAGCCTGGATTGAAAGAGGGGAGGGACGCTTTTGTTTCGCGGGCGGCGACGGCGTTGGGCGCCCCGAGCGAGCGAGCGGCGAGCGGCCGCGCGAAACGCGCGCTCGCTGACCGGCGCCGACGACGACGCCCCAATACCCGGCGACGGGCCTTGCCCTTATTGCTCGTACGGCCCCGCAGCCGACGTGCGCCCCGTACACACCACAACAACACACAACAACGCCGACAGGACCCCTCGTGTCCTTGCCCTCCCCGAACGCCCCCCAACCGCGCGCGCGCCACAGCAACAGGAAAGCGAGAGGGTCGCAGGAGAAGGGCCTCGCTGCTCCCCCCCCACTCCGGCCAGGAAAACTGTGGCCGCTGGGTTCGACTGTGGCCCCGACTTCTCGGGTGGCCGCAGCTGCGACGAGGAAGTCGATGGAACAGCTGCGCACTGTGCCGCCCCCGCATAAAACGGAGGTGCGCGGGCGCGCCCGAGGGCGCAAAAAAAGAGCCCCCTCTTCTTTTTTCGTTTCCAGTTTCTCCCTCTCTCGCGCGCCCTTTTTGCTCACCTTTCTCGCCCCACCCACGCCCCCTTTTCCCCCGACGCCCGCGACGCGTGCCACAGGTCGCCACCTTCAAGCGCACCGGTACGTTGCAGAGCGCTTGTGGGTCTTGCCCCGGGGGGCGCGTGCAACGAAAACAGACGCGATATCCCTCTGCAAAACTCACCCCCTCCCCTTCTCCACTCAAACGTCACAGGCGACGCGATCACGGCGGCGGTCAACCCCGGAGAGCGCGCGGAGGAGGTGAGGCCCGCAACGGCGCGCGCGGCGGCCGCGCAGGGGCGCGTTGAGTGTGTGGGAGCTGGCGCACACAAAATGCCCGCAGAGGAGACGAGCAGGAGGCGCGCCCGCGTGGCGCGCCGCCGCCGCCGACGAACGCGCCGAGACGCTGCCGCCGCTCGCGCGCGCTTGTTCCTACGAGAGAGACGCGCGCGCCCACGAGATCTGTGGCCCGCTGTGGCGCGCCGCCGCCGAGACGTCGCGACGCTCAAGTCACGCCCGATCGTCGCCCACGCCTAAAAACACTAAAAAAAACACCAACCAAGCAACAGAGCATCATGCGGCGCGAGGAAAACGACGCCGCCGCCGCCGCGCCCGCGCCCGCGCCCCCGCCGGCGGCGCCCGCGGCCGCCGCCGCCGCGCCCGCGCCGTCGACCGGCCTCACGGAGGCCATGGGGGCGATGGGGGCGGGCATCACGGGGGCCGTGTCCGTGACCCAGCAGGTGGCGTCCCCGCCGCCGCAGAGCAACGCGCAGCAGGTTCGTTTCTCCCCTCCCAACACAGAGCAATAAAGAAGAGCAGGGGCGAAATCGGGACTGCCGGTCTCGCCGACGCCCCCTCGAACGCCCCCACACTCGCAAGCGCTCTCTCTCTCTCTCTCCTCGCGCTCCACAGAACAAAAACTCACGCCCCGCCCCCCCCTCCCTCCCCATCGCACAATGAACACACAAAACCCACCACCCATACCTCGCCACCGTCACAACCCACCACCACAACCCACCACAAACAAACGACCCACCAAACAAAACGACAAGCAGCAGATGTTCGAGGGCCGCATGGAGGGCGTCGACACGACCGGCACGCGCGGCGTGGCCGGCGCGGCGGGCAACGGCGCCGTCATCACGGCCAGCAGCGGCGCCGGCGCGGCGCGGCGCGCCTACAGCTACGCGACCGAGCGCGTGGTGGGCAACGGGTCGTTCGGGGTGGTGCTGCAGGCGACGTGCCTGGAGACGGCGGAGACGGTGGCGATCAAAAAGGTGCTGCAGGACAAGCGGTTCAAGGTGCGTTTCTTGCTTCGTCGTCGTCGTCCTCGTCGTCCTCGTCGTCCTCGTCGTCCTCGTCGTCGTTGTCGTCGTCGTCGTTGTCTCGAGAGCGGCGCGAGCGTGTTTTGGGGCGGCGCTCTGCTCTGCTGCTCTCCCACCATCCTCGCTTGATGTCCTCATCGTCTCTCGCTCTCCCTACACCTGACGCCCCTCGACCAAAACACCGAAACGAACACGACGCCGCACGCCCCCCCGCCCCCCAAAACAAAAAAAAAACACCAACAAAACAGAACCGCGAGCTCCAGATCATGAAGATGGTCGAGCACCCCAACGTCGTCGCCCTCAAGCACTGCTTCTACAGCGCCACGGACAAGGACGAGACCTACCTTCACCTGGTGCTCGAGTACGTGCCCGACACGGTCTACCGCATCGGCAAGAGCTACGCGAAAAACGCGCAGCGCACGCCCTTGCTGTTCGTCAAGCTGTACACGTACCAGATGCTCCGGGCCCTGGCGCACATCCACTCGCTGGGGGTGTGCCACCGCGACATCAAGCCGCAGAACCTGCTGGTCAACACCGAGACGCACGCGCTCAAGCTGTGCGACTTCGGCAGCGCCAAGGTGCTGGTGCGCGGGGAGCCCAACATCAGCTACATCTGCTCGCGCTACTACCGCGCGCCCGAGCTCATCTTCGGCGCGACCGACTACACCGCGGCCATCGACGTGTGGTCCGTGGGCTGCGTCCTGGCGGAGCTGATGCTCGGCGCGCCCCTGTTTCCCGGAGAGAGCGGCGTCGACCAGCTCGTGGAAATCATCAAAGTCTTGGGGACGCCGACGCGCGACGAGATCCGCGCCATGAACCCCAACTACACCGAGTTCAAGTTCCCGCAGATCAAGGCGCACCCGTGGGCCAAGGTCTTCAGCCGGCGCATGCCGCCGGAGGCGGTCGACCTGGTCGGGCGGCTGCTCCGGTACTCGCCCGCGTCGCGCGACGGGCCGTGGGAGGCCATGGCGCACGCGTTTTTTGACGAGCTGCGCGACCCGGCGGCGCGGCTGCCCAACGGCAAGGCGCTGCCGCCCTTGGGCAACTGGCAGCCGGGGGAGCTGGACGGGGTGCCGGCCGAGGTGGTGCGGCGGCTCGAGATGCGCGCGCCGGGCGCGGCGGCGGCGGCGGCAGCGGGCGCGTCGGCGGCGGCGGCCGGGGCGGCGGGCGGCGGCGGCGCGGCGGGCGGCAGCGGCGGCGCGGCGGCGTGATTCTTTCCTTCAAATGTGTGTTTTTTGATGCGACGACCTGCCCCTCATTTTTGGCCCCCCCTTGCTTCGCGTCCCCCCACCCACCCTCGCCTCCCCGCCCTCCACCCCCCCTGCCCCCTGTCTCGTGCCCCCCCTCCCCCCCGCCCCAACAAACAGACAGCGTCAGATCCGACCGCGCGCGCGCACAGACACACACACAACAGCGCGCGCGTGCCGCTACCCCTCCCTCCGCAAATGAAGCAACCACCCCCTTCTGTAGACGCCTCTTTTCCCTTCTCAGCCCGCCCCTCATTTCCTTCGCGCCGTCTCGCGCGCGCGGCGGCGGCGGCGGCGGCGCGCCCCCGCCTCCCGCTCCCCCCGCCCCCTGCTCTCCTTCTCGCAAACGCCCCGTTCCTCTTTCTTTCGTCGCCGGCCCGGCTAAAAACAACCGCGTGGATACAACGGCGCACACCAGCGCTGGCTCTTGAAGCGATCCTTGCGCGCGCGCGCGCGCGCGCCGCGGCGAAACCAATCGCCGCAGAGAGGACGGAAGGAAGAGGGGAGGGGGCGGGGAGAGCGGCCCGCGCCGGGGAAACGACGCAACCGCAAGGGATATGCGCCAAAGGGCCTGTCTCAGGTTGGCAGCAGCGACAAGCGCATAGGAACGCAAGCACACAGACACAGACACACGAGGATGCCACGTCCTCCTTCTTTTTTGGCGCACACACTCAGTTGTACGCGCCGAGACTCGCGTGTCTTTTTCGCAGCGGCCCAGAGAGAAAAAGGATGCCCCCCCCGCCCCCCTCGGCCGATCAATCGCGGTCTGTCGGCGCCGCCGCTCCCCTCCCACTCATGCGCCCCTCTTTCTTGCTCCCCCCCGCCTTCACGCTCATGCCTCTTCCCACGCGTACATGAATCCACGACCACCACGAGGGCAGAACCCCTCGACCTGTAAGACGCCTGCCGCTCGCTCGCTCCTCGCGCCAGTGTCGCCTGGGAGCCGCCGCCGCCAGCTGCCCGCTGGCCGAACTCAAAGCAGCGCGAGCGCAGCAGCCGAGGCGAATAACTAAGAGCTCGACCTCCGCGCGACCTTTCGATCCCACACAAACGCCGCACACGCTCGTCCCTCTCCCCCTTTCCCTCAGGGCGTTTCTCTCTTCATTCTGTTTCGTTGAGGAGGGAGACAAGAGGGAGCAAAAAGAAAGAGCAGGTCAACATGGGTTGCGGCCCCTGCTGCCGCAAGAAGGACGCGCCGGCCAAGGTGCCGGTGCTGGTCGAGACGCCGTACACGCCCGACAATGAGTGCCCGTGGGACGCCAAGCCGTCGGTCATCTTCCCGATGAACACGGTGCGTTTTCGTCTTGTGACTCCTCCCGGCGCCTTGAGACCCCCCCCCCCTTTGGGAACGCGCCGCCGCATGCCCCTCCCGAAATGAGGGGATCTCGCTGGACCGAGTGCCCCCTCTGTTCGTCGTCGACTCGACCCGTCTTCCCCGATCGCGATTGACGCACGAACCGCTCTGCACGCGTCCCGCCGCAGGCAAGCGATGCGGCGGGCGGCGCGGGCAGGCGGCGCGAGGCGGCGGCGCGCGCCGCCTCCGCCATCGCCGCCGCGCGCCCGCCGGTTCGGCTGGGGTGTGTTGTGGGGATGTCTGGACTGTCCGGCCCAACCCCCTCCCCGCCGCGGCGGTCCATCCAGCCGTCGACCCACAGGGCGCCGAAAAAGCCCCCCACGCGCGCGCGCGCCGCCATCTCGCTCCCTTTTTTCCGTCGCGTCGCGTTTTTCTCGCCGCTCACCGCCCCTTCCCCCCGCTTTGCGAAAAAACCAAAACCAAAGAACCCACAAACCCACAACAACCCACAACAACGCGTCGCAGGTCAAGGACATGGACGCCCTCCGCGCCTTCGGCGGCGTCCCGGGCCTCGCCCGCGCCCTGGGCTCCGACCTCGTCGCGGGCCTCGCGCACGAGCCGCGCGACGCCGTCGACGAGCACCTGCGCGTCTACGGGAGCAACACGTTCCGCGAGCGGCCGACGAAAAACTTTTTCGTCCTCTGCTGGGAGAACCTCCAGGACCCCATCATCCTGCTGCTGTGCGCGGCGGCCCTGGTGTCCACGGTGCTGGGCGCGGCGATCCCGCAGCAGCGGGCCGAGGGCGAGTGGGTCGAGGGCATCGCGATCTGGGTGGCGGTGCTGCTCGTCATCGGCGTCGGTGAGAGAGAAAGGAGGAGAAGAGAGGAGGGAAAAGGCGCTTTTGTTTCTCGGCGCCGGCCTTTTTTGTTTCTCGGCGCCGGCCTTTTTTGTTTTTGGAGACAGAGGAAGCGCGCGCAGCGAGGGGCAGAGGAGCAGGGCAGCAAGGGGGCCGCCGCTTCTGTTCTCGCGACGCCCGGTTTGGACTCGTCCTGGCGGCTGCGCTGCCCGCCCTGTGGCCCCCTCTCTCGAACAAAACCACAAAACAAACACGCTCAAAACACAACAACCCGAAAAACGCAAAAAAAACACGCAAAAACGCAAATCCCCCCCAAAAAAACAACCAAACAATGAACCAAACACGCAGGCGCCGGCAACGACTACCAGAAGGACCTCCAGTTCCGCAAGCTCAACGCGCAGAAGGACGTCATCGAGATCAAGGTGATCCGCGGGGGCGACATGCGCCTGGTCAAAAACACAGAGGTGTCGGTCGGCGACCTCCTGCTGCTGGACACGGGCGACAAGCTGATCGCGGACGGCGTGCTGGTCGAGACGCACGGCCTCGTGGTGGACGAGGCGTCGCTGACGGGCGAGAGCGAACCCATCAAAAAATCGATCGAGGAGGACCCCTGGTGCCGCAGCGGCACGCAGGTGAGCGAGGGCAGCGGACGGATGCTGGTGGTGGCGGTCGGCGAGCGCAGCGAGTGGGGCAAGACCATGGCCCTGGTCGGCGCCGCCGGCAGCGAGGACACCCCTTTGCAGGAGAAGCTGGCCGACCTGGCCGCCGCCATCGGCAAGGTGGGCCTGGCCGTCGCCATCGCCTGCTTCTCGGCGCTCCTGATCAAGTGGTGCGTGGAGAACCGCGGCTTCCCCCTGGACCAGATCAACAACAACGGCCCCGTGCAGTTTTTCCTCTACGCCGTCACGGTCGTGGTCGTGGCCGTGCCCGAGGGCCTCCCCCTGGCCGTGACCATCGCCCTGGCCTTCTCCATGAAGAAGATGATGCGCGACAACAACTTTGTCCGCGTGCTGGCCGCGTGCGAGACCATGGGCGGCGCCACGGCCATCTGCTCGGACAAGACCGGCACGCTCACTGAAAACAGGATGACGGTGACGGAGGGGTGGTTCGCGGGGAAAAAGTACGACCACGCGCCCGCCCCCTCGGAGCTGCCGGCGGGCGGCGAGTACGCGCGCGAGCTCGCGGCCAACTGCGCCCTCAACAGCAAGGCCTTCCTGATCGAGCACGCGCCCGACCTGCCGCTCGAGTTTGTCGGCAACCGCACCGAGTGCGCTCTGCTGGCGCTGGCGCTCCGCAAGTGGGGCGTCGACTACAAGGCGCTGCGCAACGCCGCAGAGGAGCGCGGGGACATCGCGCACCTGTACGGCTTTTCGAGCGCGAAGAAGATGGCGTCGGTCCTGGTGCGGCGGCGCGACGCGGCCACGGGCGAGCCCACGGGCGCCTTGCGGCTGTACAACAAGGGCGCCGCCGAGTGGGTTCTCCGCCGGTGCAACCGCGCGATCGCGCCCGACGGCTCGGTCGTGCCGCTCTCGGAGGGCGAGCGCGAGGCCCTGATCGCCGACGTGGTCGTGGGCATGGCCTCGCGCGGCCTCCGCTGCATCGCCCTGACCTACACCGACTACCCCGAGCACGACGGCGCGCGCGCGGCCGACTTTTTCGAGGACGCCGACCGCGTCGACCGCGACCTCGTCGCCGTCGCCATCGTGGGCATTAAGGATCCGGTCCGCGCCGAGGTGCCGGCCGCCGTCAAGACGTGCCAAGAAGCGGGCATCTTTGTTCGCATGGTGACGGGCGACAACATCCACACCGCCCGCCACATCGCCCGGGAGTGCGGCATCCTGACCGACTCGGTCCCCGGCGGGGGCGCGGGCCTGGCGCTCGAGGGTCCTGCGTTTCGCGCCATGTCGGATGAGGAGCTCGTTCCCTTGCTGCCGCGCCTGCAGGTGCTGGCGCGCTCGTCGCCCGAGGACAAGCTGGTGCTCGTGCGCGCGCTCAAGACCCACTACGGCGAGGTGGTGGCGGTGACGGGCGACGGGACCAACGACGCGCCCGCGCTCAAGGAGTCGGACGTGGGCTTGGCCATGGGCATCGCCGGGACGGAGGTGGCCAAGGAGGTGAGTTTCGAGAGGACGAGGGGGCGGGGGGGCTGCGTTTTGTTTTTTTGTGTTGTCGTTTTTTTTTTTTTTTTTTTCGCGTTTTGTCTTTTTCCCGCCCTTCTTTTTTTTTTTCCTCCTTCCCCTCCCCCCCCCCCCCCCCCCCCCCCCCCCCCCCCACCACCCCCCCCCCCCCCCCCCCC
>Ga0105053_10005390_pt1 | contig 18203 bp, 17 predicted proteins | sample BON01_FD_78093 | JGI IMG/M metagenome (GOLD analysis project Ga0105053, IMG submission 78093) | Freshwater microbial communities from Lake Bonney liftoff mats and glacier meltwater in Antarctica - BON-01 | ecosystem: Environmental > Aquatic > Freshwater > Ice > Glacier meltwater | place: Lake...
AAGAATTCTACGCACTGTATCTCCTTTGTTGGATGTGTCGAACCTGATTACTTGCTGAACCTAAAGGCTGAAAGTGACCTGATTTCATCACTGACTTTTCCAACGGCCAACATTTAGGTGAACAGTTCATGTACATAAACGGCATTGGCTCCAACTGTTAACCAAAACGCCCATTCACGTAATCCAATGTTCTTTGATCTCGCGGGTTACCAAATATTTCCGTGGTCAATCCCTGCTCAACAACGTAGCCAGGCTGATTTTCTTCGGCCAAAAAGAATGCCGTGTAGTCCGAGACTCGAACAGCCTGCTGCATATTATGAGTAACAATGATGATCGTGATGTCTTTGGACAGTTCACGAATCGTCTCTTCAATTTTCAGAGTCGAGGCTGGGTCAAGCGCGGAGCAGGGTTCATCCATGAGAAGGACGTGTGGGTTGACCGCAAGGGCGCGCGCGATCACCAATCTCTGCTGTTGACCACCGGAAAGATCCCCCGCCGGAGCGTTAAGTCGATCCTTGACTTCCTTCCACAGGCCCGCTGAGGTCAAGGTTTCTTCAACCAAGGCGTCATGGTCAGGACGCTTCATGCCGGAAAGCTTGAGCCCGGAGAGAACATTTCCCCTGATCGTCATGGAAGGGAACGGATTTGGCTTCTGGAAAACCATGCCAATCGAAAGTCGAATTTGAACCGGATCAACATCTTGACGGTAAATGTCTTCGCCTTCATAGAGAACCTCACCAGCAAGGGCGGCGCCCGGGATGAGTTCATGTAACCGATTCAGGGTCCGAATGAACGTCGACTTACCGCACCCCGACGGACCAATAAGAGCGGTGACGGTCTTTTTTGGGAAATCAATATTCACGTTTTCCAAGATTTTACGTTTACCAAACCAAACGCTCACCCCTTTGGCCGCCATCTCAATTGGCGCGGAGTCACCGCGCGTTTTGATGACTCCCATGTCGACGTCCTCCACCGTAATTACCGTCTCTTTCATCTGCGTTCCTCTCAACATCTTTTAATACCCTTTCGGCTTGCGGGCCGAAAGGAATCGGGTAATGGTGAACAGAATTCCGACGATGATCATCAGTGCAAGTGCGGCGCCCCACGCTCGAGTGACCGCGTCCGGGAAAGGCTGGGCGACATTGTCGAAAATGAAAGTCGGCAGTGCCGAAATTGGGTCAATAAACGGATTCATAATCGTTTGGTCACTTTTGAGAGCCGTCAGCAGAAGGGGCGCGGTTTCCCCAACCACTCGAGCGACTCCGAGCAGGACCGCGGTAATGATCCCGGTACGGGCTGCTGGGATCACAACGTTGAGGACAACGCGAGCACGCGTCGAGCCTAAAGCTAACGCACCGGTTCGTAAGTCCTCCGGGACCAGCCTCAATACCTCTTCTGCAGTCCGGGCAACCGTCGGCAGCATCAAAATTGCGTAAGCGATCGCCCCGGCCATTGCACTCGTGTTGAGAACACCCGTGAGGATGAAGACGGTGAGGACAAAGAGGCCGGCAACCACCGAGGGCACTCCGCTCATTGCCTGAATAAAGAAGCGGACATAAGGAACGGCTCGTCCGCGTACTTCAGTGACGTAGACCGCCGTTGCGATACCGAATGGCACGGAAATAATCGTTGCAATTCCAACAATGAGGAATGTCCCGAGGATCGCGTGACCAATTCCACCGTATTCCAAAGGCGTACTCGGGCTGATGTAAATGCCGTTTTGAAAAATAAATGAAGGTCGAAATGCAGCAATTCCTCGGACCAGGATCGTGAGAAGCATTGATCCCAGAATCACAGCGCTGAGCGTTGTCGCTCCTAAGGCAAAAACAATGATCGATGAGTCGGCTACGCCATGTTTACCTTTTGCTGAGTAACCTGCCACACCTGCACCGATGAGTTGCAGCGGCAAATAAAAGACGATGAGAAGCACCGCGGCTGGGAGTTCCGTTGCCATAAACAATCCACCCAGAATTGCAAGTGGAACAACTGACCCCAGAAATGCTGCCCACCAAAATGATGCTGGTCGACTGCTCCATGGCCGTCGTGGCGCAAGATCTTCCACACGAATCGGCGGTGACTCGGCCAAGAGCGTTGTCATGACGTTAACCGATCTGTGCGAGCGACGATCAGATTAGCAATCGCGTTTACCACGAGGGTCATCAAGAAAAGAAAGAAGCCTGATGCAAGTAAGACGTCTACTTCAAACTCACTGTTCGTTTCACCAAATTTAGACACGATGAGCGTCGCGACCGAACCACCGCCGGACTCAATAATTTGGTAGAAGTTTATGTCGAAGACGAGTTTCAAAACGAAGAAGACGGCAACGGTCTCCCCAAGGGCCCGACCCAATCCCAACATGATTCCGCCAACAATTCCACCACGGCCAAAAGGCAATGCCACGTATCGCAGCATCGTGAACATGGAGCAACCCAAAGACTCAGCCGCGTTGATCAACTCGGGAGGGGTTCGCTTCAAAACCTCTGCCGTTATCGAGGTAACAATGGGCACCATCATGATCGCTAAAACGACTCCGCCAAGAAATGGTGTTCCCGTGAAGTTACCCGACTCGTTGCCAAACAGGGGAATCCAGCCTAAGTACTGATTGAGGAGTGACTGCCACTCTTGGGCGGGTGGCACCAGAACGTAAAAGGCCCACAAGCCAATGATCACCGAGGGGATTGCCGCCATCAGGTCCACCAGGTTGGTCAGGATCTTTGACACTCGAGGTGGCGCCATGAAAACCATAAAAACTGCAAGAAATAAACTGACGGGAACCGAGATAACCAAGGCGATCACTGCCAGCAGTAATGAGCCGTACAGCATTCCGGCGATTCCGAATTCCGGCGGTACTCCCAGCGGATCCCACATTGTTTCGGTGAGGAAACTCAGCCCCTGCTGCTGAACTACCGGGACTGCCTTAGCGCCTAGAAATATAGTGATCCCAGCCAGGATCAGCAGGGAGGTGAAGGCCGCTGCCGTGATGGACCGGTTAAAAATTCGATCGCCACGATTGGCTTTCTTGGTTTTGCCCAGGTCACGCATCGGGGCTTCTAAACTCACAAGTGCGAACTTTCCACCTGAAAGTAGCCAAGTAGACGAATATAAGTGAACCTTAGAAAATCATTAGGTGAACGTAGAGTGAACTAATGATCGGATCCGGCAATTTGCTCGAGGGCATGAATCACAATGTCGCGAAGGACTGCCGCAGCATCTCGCGCACCGCCGGGTGATCCCGGTGCGTTTACCACGAGTGAGTTGCCCAGTTGTCCAGCAATTCCCCGGGATAGCGCTGCCGTTGCTACCCCCTGTGCGCGGCCATACGCTCGAATGGCCTCAGCGATTCCTGGAACTTCACGGTCAATCACCGACCGGGTGAACTCCGGGGTCAGATCCGTCGGCGAAATGCCGGTGCCACCGGTCGTGACAATCAGGGCGTGCCCTTGGCTGGCTGCTGCGCTGATCTGGATCGCCACTTCAGGTCCATCAGGAATAATCACCGTTGGTGAACACAATATTCCCAGTTCGGTAAACGCCGCCACCAAGATTTCACCGGACGTATCAGCACGAAGACCTTGGGAACCACGCGTTGACACGGTTATTACCTGCGCCGTGAAATCACTCATGCTCACTGCGAATCCAGTGGCCCGAACGTCCACCTTTTTTCTCCAACAACTCAACGAATTCGATCCGGGCCATTCGATCCAGGCTTTTGACCATGTCAATGAGCGCCAGTGCGCCAACGGATGCGGCCGTGAGCGCTTCCATCTCGACACCGGTTCGGTCTGCAGTTTTCACCGTCACGGTGATCTGGGCACCTGTCGCGTCGAGTACCACGTTGACGTCAACTCCGTGAATTGCCAGCGGGTGACATAAGGGAATCAGGTCACTCGTCTTTTTACTAGCGGAGATCGCGGCAATGCGGGCCACGGCGAGCGCATCGCCTTTGGGTATATCTCCGGCATTTAGCCGCTCAATTACTTCGGCGGTGAGTGATACCCGGGAGTGGGCGGTAGCCGATCTTTCGGTAACACTCTTGGCGGTTACATCGACCATGCGGGCATCACCGTGGTCATTGAGGTGCGGGAATATGCTCACGATAATTCGCCTCTCACGTCAATCACTTGGACTTGGTCTCCATTGGCAATACTGTCAACACCAACCGGAATCACAATGAGTGCGTCCGCTTGGGCTAACCCGCCCAGAACATGTGATCCCTGTCCGGTCCCCACCGGTTCAACCTGTCCACCTTCAACAAATCGGGCCCGAGCAAACTGAACTTTATTCATGGGTGAACGCAATTCACCCTTCAGCGTCGCGGCCAGTTGTGGGCGCTGTAACTGGGTTAATCCTCGCATCTTGCGAATTGCCGGACGAATGAATGTCTCAAATGAAATATACGCGCTCACCGGATTGCCCGGAAGGGTGATGATCGGGATCGCTGGCTCGCCAACACTGCCAACACTGCCAAATCCTTGTGGCATGCCGGGCTGCATTGCCACTTTGTGGAACTGGGCTGTTCCCAATTTCAGAAACGCAGATTTCACCGGATCGTAGGCGCCCATGCTCACCCCACCGGTGGTAACAATCAGATCAGCCCGATGCACCTGGTCCTCCAGAATCTCGATCAAGGTGTCTTCGTCATCTTGTGCGGGTGGAAGCCGATAGGCAACTGCTCCGCTTTCATTCGCAGTCGCCGTGATGAGAAAACTATTTGAGTCGGAAATCAGACCAAATTGAAGTTCGGTTCCTGGTTCAACGAGTTCACTGCCCGTTGCAAGAACAGCCACGCGTGGTCTAGGAATCACCAAAATAACGCCGTAACCAACCGCTGCAATCAGGGCAATTTGACGAGGTCCAATGAACGTGCCCTTGGTAAGCACGAGGTCACCGGCCTTCACATCTTCACCTTCGAGCCGAATACAACTCCCACAATCAATCGCCGCCCGAATCTGGACGGTCTCGCTACCACCGTCAGTGCTTTCAACAGGAATCACACTGTCCGCACCCGCCGGCATTGGCGCCCCGGTCATGATTCGAATTGCCTGCCCGCTCTGCAAGGTTTCTAGCGACTTAAACCCGGCCGGAATGTCGTCAATCACCGGAAGGGTCACTGGCGTGCTTTCACTCGCACCAACCAGATCATTGGCAATTACCGCATACCCATCCATTGACGAGTTATCAAATGAGGGAAGTGGCCAACGGGCATAAATATCTTGGGCGAGCACACAGCCATTCACATCTGCGATTGGTAATTCCATTGGCGGGAGTTCATGAACACTATCCAGAACGAGGTCTAGGTACTGCGAGACGCTCAGCATGCGCCAACTCTACGCGTTCAAGGATCTGCCATCACGGCAATCTCACCGGTAAATTTGCGACTTGGTAGTGCGCGTGGCTTGCCACCCCGAACTCAAAGTTGCACTTGCTTGCAAGGCCGGCCACATCTATACCATGGGTTCCCTTCGAACCCATCAGGATCGTGTCGCCCGCCTGCGTGAAGCAGGAGTGCCCCCGGAGGAGACTGCAGTTGAGTATGTGTGCTGTGATTATCAAGCACCGTTGGGGTGGGTCAGGTAAGCCGCTGACTTACACCCACGGTCCTATCCACCAAGGAGCCCCGCGTTGAGCATCACCGTGAACCTCTATGCAGCCGCAAGGCATGCCGCACAACGCAATTCACTCACCGTTGAATCGGGCACCCTCGCCCAAATCAAAGCCGAATTGATTCAGCAAGTACCTGCTTTAGCCTCTGTCATTCCACAATGTTCTTTTATTGTCGATGGTCATTCATTGGGAAGATCCGGCGACTGCGATGTTCATCCGGGGCAACACATTGATGTCTTGCCGCCATTTTCTGGCGGATGATAAGGCAGTTTCTCAATGACCATCGGCTGTCAGTCACAGTCGATCACATGCGGATCAAAACGGACGTCTCGCTCTCGCAATAATTCCCACCGTTGCTGGTCCACCGTTGACGTAAAACCCTTCGGCTGGCGCAGATCCCCGACTAGGTGCCGGGATAAATTCGCATTCACCCTCAAGTCCACTGATGCCCTTAAGAAAACCGCATCAACTTTTAGCGGGGTAAGGCCGGCTGCTTGGGCTGACTCAATCCCGGCAATCACGTAGTGGAACGGCGAATTGTTTGGTTTCACTCACGCGCAATTCACCCATTCATCAGTGCCATCAGCAAAAAATTGGTGTTTCCACACTGGGAGTTTTTCTTTTATCAGATCCACTAAAGCACTCGCAGCCGCAAAAGCCTCACCCCGGTGTGAACTTGCCACGGCAACAACGAGTGCAGCCTCACCGAGCGGGATTTCACCGATCCGGTGAACCGCTGCAATTGCTGTGACGTTGGATTCGGCCGCAAAGTCATTGACCACCGTTTCTAATACTTCCTGCGCAGAAGGGTGTCCTTCATATGTCAAGGAAATCACAACTCGTCCATGGTCGTGGTTGCGGACATCACCGCTGAATAAAACGAGCGCTCCGGTCGTTGCATCACTCACCAAGGCTTTGACGGCTTGAGCATCTATCGTTGACTCGGTCACTGCGGCAAGGTGAACACTGGCTGGCATAGTTCCCACATTATGGTGGAGCATGGCCGATTCGTCACCCCCTCCCTCACTCGTAGTTGAATCCCGCGGACTCGCCGGCTTGGTCCTAGCTGCCGGAAGTGGCCAAAGATTTGGTGAATCGCATTGGATTCAATGTCGAAGCCCTCACCTAATTCATCCACTAGGAAGGTCGTCACTCATCAACGAGTTGACCGGGGATACGGGGGCCAAGAACTACCTCACGAAAAATAATGCGATTCAGATTGAACTTGGAAAATTGGCAACAAAAACCGATTTAGACTACCAACCGACTTAACGCATCAGAGTGTTTTTTTTGCCTTTCGCACCCATAAACACGGTGAGCAGTTGAACCGATTCCTCGCCTTTATTTGTCCCGTTGTAATTGGTCTTCATCGCCTGCATCGTTGAACTGCCGGCGGGAAACTCTTTCGTGACACCCGCTTCGTATTCAACGGTGTAGGTACCGCTGAGAACATAAACAAATACCGGAACCGGGTGCAGTTGCCAGCCAGTTTCCTGCCCAGGTTCAAGGGTGGTGATCATGCTGGAGACTTGAGCGGCGCCCTTTTTGGGATACACCAACTTCTGATCCAGAACCGTGATTTGCTGGTCGATCATGAGTTGCTGGGTTCCGGTGACTTCGACGGTGGTCGGCACACCAGATGAGGTGGCCGCGGTCTCACCTCCTCCACCGCAAGCGGTCACTAGAGTTCCTACCAGTGCTAACGCAATGAGTCCCCGTGCGGTCGGTCCATATTTTGATAACAACACGGTAACAACCTAACCCACCTTGGGAGTTCACGAGCGAAAAATGCCATTTTTACCAGGATTTCTCACCCCATCACGCAGTGTCCCGGTCACCCGCTGGCGCTCTGATTCGCGGTGGAGTTCCCGGCCAAGCACCCTAGCCATCCTGATCAGCGGGTTGTGGATTTTCGGCACGGGTGAAGCGCTGCTGGTCATCGCGGATCTTGGTGTTGGTCCTTGGACTGTTTTTGCCCAAGGCCTCCAGGTCAGAACCGGACTCAATATTGGTGTGACAACTTTCATTATTAGCGTTTTCGTGCTCCTGCTGTGGATTCCACTGAGGGAACGTCCCGGTCTTGGCACCATTGCCAACGCGATCGTGATTGCCACCTCACTGCAAGTAATGAGCACGATCCTGCCGCACCCAACAAACACGTTCGTGCAATTTCTCGTTGTCATTGCCGGGATTGCCTGTGTTGGAATTGGTAGTGGGCTCTACCTCACCACCAACCTTGGGCCCGGTCCGCGCGACGGCATGATGACCGGAATTCACGATCGAACCGGCTGGCCCGTTGCCCGGGTGCGCTTAGGGATTGAGGTCGGCGCCCTCACCATTGGTTGGTTCCTTGGTGGAGTAGTGGGGATTGGGACTGTTCTCTTCGCCGTGCTCGTAGGTCCATTTGTTGCCTATGGCCTAAAGGCCGTTGGCGTGCTCGCCGGCGCCAAAACAATGATCGAAACCGATGAAGAACCAGAACTGGATGCTTAGAACGAGAAAGGCGCCCTGAGCGATTAACCCACGGCGCCTTTCACGTTGACATCTGAACTTAGTTACACCAACTCAAAGCGGTCCAGCATCATGACTTTGTTCCACGCGGAAATAAAGTCGCAGACAAACTTGCCCTGTGCATCACTGCCCGCATAAACCTCAGCGATTGAGCGCAGTTGCGAGTTTGAACCAAAGACCAAGTCCACTCGACTCGCCATCCACGACAGTTCGCCACTTGCGCGGTTGGTGCCTTCGAACAGGTCAGCATCGTCTGTGTTCTCGGTATCTGCGGAGACGGGCTTCCATTTCGTTGCCATCCCGGTCGTGTTAATAAAGAAGTCGTTGGTTAACGACCCCACTCGTTCGGTAAGCACACCTACCTGTGAACCGTCAAAGTTCGCATTCATGGAACGCATACCGGCAACCAGCACCGACATTTCCGGGGCGCTAAGGGTGAGCAGATTCGCTTTGTCGACGAGCAACTTCTCAGCCGGGCGGTCCAAACCTTTGCCTAGGTAATTACGGAATCCGTCAGCGAACGGCTCCAGGAACGCGAACGACTCAATGTCGGTCAGCTCTTGGGTGGCGTCGGTGCGACCCGGGGTGAAGGGAACGGTGACCGACTCGCCCGCATTGCTGGCCGCTTTTTCAACACCGGCGCAACCGGCGAGAACAATTAAGTCAGCCATGGAGACCGTCTTGGAACCCGCATTGAATTCCGCAGCGATTCCCTCAAGTACTCCCAGCACCTTGGCGAGTTGGGCCGGGTTGTTGACCGCCCAATCCCGCTGAGGCTCCAGACGAATCCGGGCCCCGTTTGCGCCACCGCGTTTGTCGGTGCCGCGGAAAGTCGATGCTGAAGCCCATGCGGTTGCGACCAGTTCGGAAACACTTAATCCGCTGGCCAACACCGTCGCCTTGAGCGTTGCAATGTCTGCTTCGTCAATCAGTGCGCCTTCGACAGCGGGAACGGGATCCTGCCAAATGAAGATTTCAGTCGGAACTTCAGATCCAACGTAGCGTGAGATTGGGCCCATATCCCGGTGGGTAAGTTTTAACCACGCTTTGGCAAACGCGTCGGCGAACTCGGCCGGGTTCTCGTGGAAGTGTCGGGAGATTCCTTCGTAGATGGGATCAACCCGGAGTGCAATATCGGCCGTTGTCATCATGGGTGCATGACGCTTGTCAGGGTTGTGAGCGTCGGGCACAGCATCGGCTGCCGCACCGTCTGTGGGCATCCACTGTTGCGCACCGGCGGGGCTGCGGGTGAGTTCCCACTCGTGCCCGAAGAGGGTGTCAAAGTAGCTGTTGTCCCAGGTCGTCGGAGTTGGCGTCCAAGCACCTTCAATTCCGCTAGAAATGGTGTACTCACCATTCCCGGTGCCAAAGGTGCTCTTCCAGCCGAGGCCCATGTTTTGTAGTGGGGCACCTTCAGGTTCCACCCCAACGTACATATTGGGATCACCTGCGCCGTGTGACTTGCCGAAGGTGTGACCACCAGCGACGAGCGCCACCGTTTCGTAGTCGTTCATCGCCATGCGGGCAAAGGTTTCCCGGATATCGCGTGCGGATCCCATGGCGTCGGGAACCCCATTGGGGCCTTCCGGGTTGACGTAGATCAATCCCATTTGCACAGCAGCGAGCGGATTTTCCAGCTCCCGGTCACCGGTGTATCGGTTGTCAGCGAGCCAATCGTGCTCGGTCCCCCAGTAGGTTTCATCGGGCTGATACACATCGACGCGACCGCCACCAAACCCGGCAGTGGCAAGGCCCATGGATTCTAGGGCGACATTTCCGGTGAGAATGAAAAGATCCGCCCAAGACAGACTCTTTCCATATTTCTGTTTCACCGGCCACATGAGGGAGCGCGCTTTGTCCAGGTTGACGTTGTCGGGCCAGCTATTCAGTGGAGCGAACCGCTGCATTCCATTGCCGCCGCCACCGCGACCATCGGAGGTGCGGTAGGTGCCGGCGCTGTGCCATGCCATCCGAATAAAGAACGGGCCGTAATGGCCGTAATCCGCTGGCCACCAATCCTGGGAATCGGTCATGAGTTTAGTCAGGTCGGCTTTTACTTCAGCGAGATCAAGGGTGGCGAACGCTTTCGCGTAGTCAAAGTCTTCACCCATCGGGTTACCCGACGGTGGGTTTTGATCAAGGACTCGTAAATTCAGTTGATTGGGCCACCAGTCGTCATTCTGGGTTCCGCCAACGCCTGCTCCGTGGATGACTGGACATTGTGCTTCAGTACTCATAGAAACCATTCCTTCTGCGTTTGGGTTGGTCAATTGTGACCCACAATCTTTCATAAGTCCAATGAATAATCTTTTGTTTAGTATAAACTGGAGTTATGGACCTCGACCGCCGTCATTGGCACCCGACCTACCCGCAACTTCGAGCTTTCGTCGCTGTCGCCCAGGAACGTAGCTTTGGCTCGGCCGCGGACCTGCTCGGAATCAGCCAACCAGCGGTCAGCGTTCAAATTCGGGACCTGGAATCCGCGGTTGGTTTTCCGCTTTTTCAACGCGGTTCACGTGGGGCCGAACTCACCTCGGTTGGCGGTTCACTGATCCCATTCGCCCGTCGCGCCCTTGACGCCCTATCAGATTTCACCATCGCCGCGGCCCCACACGGCGTTGACTCGGTGCTTCGCTTGGGCGCCATTCCCACCCTCGCCCCGTATTTGCTACCAAAAATCGTTGCCGGGCTCGGCAGCACGATCTCCCTGCGGCTCTCCGAGCAGCGCACCGACGTCCTAATTAATGCACTGCGCGATCACTCAATTGATCTGGCACTGCTTGCACTCCCGATCATCCATTCTGACATTGAAACCTTGGAACTTTTCACCGATACATTCCACCTCGCCGTTCCCGCTAACCACCCGTGGGCTGGGGCAACCGGAATTGACCTCGGTGACATAACTGAGTTTCCCGTCCTTTTAATTGAAGATGGTCACTGCCTGCGCGGCCAAGCCGAAGAGATCTGCGCCAACGCAAAAATTTCGAATACCTTTGACGTTGGCGCAGCCGGCCTTGCCACGGTGTGTCAAATGGTGGCCGCCGGTAATGGGGTCACCCTTCTCCCCGAGTGCGCCGTGGAACTTGAAGCCCGAATCGGCACTGGCATTGCCGTCGCCAAGCTCGCACACCCGCAACCATTTCGCACGATTGGTTTGGCATGGAGTAAAAATGCGGTCCAGAAGGAGAAGCTGATTGAACTCTCTGCGAGTATTGCGCAACTATTACCTCCTGTTTCGCCAGGTGTACATCGAGTGAGGAGTTCACGTGGACCCAAAGGATGAAAATTCTCAGTCTGACCCGGCAAGAAGAATGGACCCAACTTCCCGAGAATTGCGCAAACTCCGTTTTTCGGCGACCTTGCAAATTTTTTCCGCGATTTTATTTATCGGCGCCGCACTTGTTGTTGGGTCAGCCCAAGGCTTTGGCATTATTTCTGCGGTCTTTATCGCACTCTCGATCGCCAATATCGTCTTCTTTCTCTTCATTAAAAGAGCTATGCGAGCACTCACGAAGAATTAAAGGCAAGCAATACCGCTGCGCTCAAAGCAAGGAGCACTCCAACACTTTGAACTCGATTCATCCGCTCCTTGATCACCACGCGGGCAAGGACAACCGTTGCCGCCGGGTAAAGCGAACCAAGGACCGCGACAATGGACAAAAGTCCACGCTGGCTGGCCATCTGAAAGAGACCATTTGCGGTCGAGTCAAGGATGCCGGTGATGATGGCGAGCTTCCACGGGAAAGTCGTTTTATCAAATGATCGAACAACGACCAGGACGAAACTGATCATGATGACTGTAGACACCCAGCGGCCCATGGTTGCCACCCACACGCCAGAGTCAACAGGTGCCAAGCCAATGATGGTTAAGTAAGTACCGATTGCGAATCCCGACGCGATCGCCAGTCCGATTGCGGTGAGTGGTGTTCGTCCGTGATGGTGGGCCGACTCGCGACTCACGAGCACAACGGCGAATACAGCAAGCCCCATGCCAGCGAAGGCAAACACTGACGGCTGTTCGCCGCGAAGAAGTCCAACGAAGACGGGAACAGCGCCGCTCATGACCGCTGTTATGGGTGAAACAACTCCCATTTGGCCGCGGACCAATGCGGCATACAGCAAAGTGATAGCGATCGTGCCGACTACACCCGCAAGAATCGAGATACCAATGAGGTCGGTGCTTAATTTTCCCGGTATGACGAAGATCGCTAGGAAGGTAATAATGAGGGCGCCCGCGGGATAGGAAACTGCTAAGACTTGGGTAGTTCCTGCGCGCCTAGCGGCTAGTCCACCAAGAAAGTCGGCCACACCCCAGGACAGGCTTGAAGTGAGTGCGAGAAGCGCAGCCACACGCACCTACCTTTCGCGAATCAGTAGTGACGACCGAAAGAGGTTAGTTCAGCCTCCCGCTCTGCTCGGATTGCCTCACTCCTCGCGCTCGTCTTCTTATTTTTTTCGATTGACCAGTCTTGTTAATCCATGCGCCACCGGTAATGAGACAGAATTTACGAGATGACGACATTCTGGTGACCCATCATTGGTTAATCGTGTCGCTATGAATCAGGGATCATCATTTCTTAACGTGGATGGGTGCGGCGGTGTCTCCCGATTCCATGTCTTTTCTGGAGACTCGAACCAAACTCACCCAGATAATTCCACCGATCGCCAGAATTCCCGCACCCCACATGAATGCATCGACATAGCCTTCGACTTGGGCATTCGCGTCAAATGGATCCACGTTGTTGGCAATGACGTAAGCGGCCGTCGCACTCGTAGCGATCGTATTGAGAAAGGCGATACCAATTGATCCGCCAATTTGCTGGCTCGTGTTCAACACGGCGGAGGCAACACCCGCATCATGATTACCAACGGCAAACAATGCCGTCGCCGAGAGTGGCACAAAGATCAGACCCATTCCAAGACTGATAATGATCAGCGCCGGCAAGATGTTCGGCCAATAGGAACTTGCCGCACCTAATTGGGTCAGCAACAGCATTCCTGTAGTAGCCAAGATGAATCCACCGAAGGTTACATAGCGCGGGCCAAATCGCGGAAGCAACTGACTAGCAATGCCCGCACTAATAATCACACCGGCTGAGAACGGCAGGAACAGCAAACCAGCTTTCAGTGGGGTGTAGCCCAAAACGATTTGGAAGAAGTAGGTCAGAAACAGGAACATGGAGAAAAGCCCGATGCCGACAAAGAAGCTGGCCAGATAGGCGCCACCGCGATTCCGGTTTTTAATGATGGCTAACGGCAGCAATGGATGACTTGACCGGTTTTCAATAATGAAGAACAGCACCAATAAGACGATGGCGGCACCAATAAAGGACAGGGTGCTCGTTCCAGCCCAGCCGTCAGACTCGGCCTTGGTGATTCCGAATACCAAAGAAATCAGACCCAGTGTCGCCGTGATTGCGCCAGGGATGTCGTACTTTGTGTCACCCGTTGATCGACTTTCTTTCACATACGCCACACCTAGGAAAACTGCGACGAGTGCGATTGGGACGTTAACCAGCAGAGTCCAGTGCCATGACGCATATTCGGTGAGGATTCCACCGAGCACCAGCCCAATGGCAGCGCCGGCACCAGACAGAGCACCGTAAACGCCGAAAGCCTTTGCGCGTTCTTTCGAATCAGTGAAGGTCACCGAGATCAAACTCAGTGCTGCCGGGGCTAAGAGCGCCGCAAAGACACCCTGCAATCCACGCGCGGCAAAGAGCATTTCGGCGTTGACCGAAAGACCACCAAGGGCAGAGGCTGCGGCGAAACCAATCAGGCCAACGATGAACATGCGCTTACGACCCTGAAAATCTGCGATACGTCCGCCTAGGAGCAGAAGCCCACCAAATGCCAAGGTGTACGCCGTGACTACCCATTGACGGTTCGCATCGCTAATCCCCAGGTCCGCCTGCATGCTGGGCAAGGCAATGTTGACTATCGAGGCGTCGAGAACAACCATCAACTGGGCGATTGCGATAACAACCAAGGCGCGCCAACGGTTGGGGTCCGGTGCGACGCGTTCGGAATTGTCGGACTGCGAAGGCGCAGCAGTGCTCACGCGGTTCTCCTTGAAAGAGTCGAGGCGAAGGTTACACCCGAAGAGTGGACGTAAAGCATACTAAATGATTGAGCCCTCAACTATCTTGGGGCTTGCCACGCCGGTCCCTCCCCTGGATTACGGAACGAGGCCGTCGAAACAATTAACCAATGGCGCAGTTAACAACAATCTCGGATTCAACCTCGAAGGACACCCGTCACCTGATCGTCGTGGGTCCGCGCTTTAATGCGCAATGTCCTTGAACACATCACCCTAGATGATGTCGCACGAGGGCAACTACCCCCAGAGATTGTTGCCTTGCTCAAGGACCCTGGCGCCTGGCACCGACGCGAGTCGTAAAAAAACAAACCGACTAGCTCGTTTCCGGCCACGTATCCGCAACGCGATAACCCAAAGGCCACGGATCACCCGGGTCAACATAGAACTGACTAGTTCCATAGATAAATCCTTGACCGCTGATCGTAGGAACGATCGCAGAAATGTCTCCAACAAAGGTTTCGGAAATGATTCGACCGGTAAATTCCGAACCAATAATGCTGCGACCAATAAATGAATCGCCAACAGACATCACTCTCCGCGAATGCATTACCGCCATCAATGCGCTGACGCCCGTTCCCGTTGGCGAGCGATCGAGTTTTCCCGGGTTGATCACACACACATTCGTTGACGTTAACTCACCCGTTGACGTGCGCCCAAGTTCACCCGTGAGGTAGGCGAATGAGTGGTGCTTCCACTCTGGCAGGAGCGGGTGGGTAAATTCCAGCTGCTCGTTGGCAGCGCTACGCAATAGCATGCCGAATCGCGCCAAATCCGCTGCTTCGCTGGGAACCAACTCGAATCCCAGGGTGCTTGCTTGGGTCATCACAAAACTATCGCCGCCAAAGGCCGTAGTCACTTCAATTTTTCCGTAGCCCGCCACTTCAATAAACGCTTGGTCGTGCATCAGGAAACTCGGTAAATTCTCCAGAGTGACCGAGGTGACCTTTCCCCCAGCGCATTGTGCGTTTACCTTCACTAGGCCACCGGGTGCTTCAAGGACCAATGAGGTCACCGGCTCTTTCATTGGGATGATTCCGGTTTCCAGCAAAACGGTTGCAACACAGATGGTGTTCGAACCCGACATGGGTGGTGTATCCGCGGGTTCCATGATGATAAAACCCATGTCGGCCGATGGATTTTTTGGTGGTACCAGCAGGTTGTAGTGACGAAAGACCCCACCACGTGGTTCATTCAAAAGGAACTTACGCAGTGAGTCATCCGTTGCAATAAATCGTGACTGCTCCCACAGGGTTTCACCCGGCGGTGGGGCAATGCCACCCACAACAACGTCACCTACTTCACCTTCAGCATGAACATGTACTACGTGAACGACCCGAGAGGTAGTCACCATTATTTTTTAAACTTCCATGGGCCAACAGCCCAAATGGAAATAAATTTCGTTCCACGCGGCAAGATGACTTTCTTTTTTACACTCCCACTCGAATCCACGATAGGAAATCCACTCATACCTTTTGCAGAAATGGGAAACACAATAACCTCGCCACTCCCCTGGTACGAAAATGTTCGCAAAGAGTCACTCTTCGTCATCTTCGCGAGTTGGATCACCTTCGGGGTCGTACCCGAAGTGACTTTCGGAGCACTCGCAAGGGGCACGACTTCCAACGACCATTGGTCCGGTGCGTTGATTTTCGCACCAATGAGTGCAGACGAATGCTTCTCGGCGAACACACTTCCAGTCAGTGGTGCATTACTTTTTAACCACGGCGATGGTCTTTTGTCCTTGGCGAAAACTGGCGTCACAACTACCGAGCCCGATCCAGCAAAGGCAAACTCAATAATCACAGATTTTTTGATAGAGCCCACATCAGCCACTGCGTTACCCGAACCCTCAACTAGCGGAGCGGCGGAGATAGCGGGTGCGAGGATAAAAGTGCTGTTGAACGCTAACAAGAACACGGCCAAGGCCGCTGCAGAAATTCGTCGGGTGCGCATATTTTCAATCAAGTAGTGGGTTCAACCCGGCGTCAATGATCTCTTGTAACTTCACTTCGTTTACATCAAAGCCCGCATATTTCGTTGCGTTCGAGAGAACTTTCGCTCGGCATTTGTCGACGTCTTGGGCTGGCTTCGCATTCGCGGCGGCCCAGTCCCGATACAATTCCCACGCCAGTTCACGCTGACGCAAGGCCTTATTGACTCGGACCATTTGGGCATCGGTTGCTTCCAATCGCCACGTTTCCCGGATCGCTTTAGGCAGTACCGCCCGATAGTCATGGCCGCCTTCGGCAAAGGTGCCAGGAGTTGGGACAAGTGCGTTGATCATGTCCAAAAATGTCATCAGATACGTCGTAATCGGCACCCATTGGGTGCCTTTGGGTGCCCCGATTTGACGGAGATGTGCTGGACCCATCCAATCAGGCTTGCGCCACATCACCTGCGTTCCAAACTTTGGAATTGGATCATCGCCGTTTTGAAGCAACAAGAACTTGATGCGGTCGCGTTCTTCGGGAGCTAACTCAATCCAGTCGCTCAAAGTTCGAGGCAAATAGATACCCGCGTCGTTCACACTTGGCGCTTGCGAAAGCGAGCTTGTCCCCCACAATTCATTCCGCCATTTCGTAGCGGCCGGGGTACCGATCCACAACGCCGCATCAAGCTCGGTGCCGAGAAGACCCAAAGACCCGAGGTGTCGAAACATTTCTTCGCTCACTTGTGAACCCAAACTTTCACCGAAGAGAAAAAACTTAGGTCGTTTTCCTTCCGGTATCGCGAGAAGCCGCTCAATAACCCCTTGGAGGACCATGCGTGTTTGCGCCGTTCCTCCATCAACTCGAGCGAGGGACAGGGCCGACGGCAGTACCGAGTACTGAATCGCAGCCGATGCGCAATCTCCGTGCGTCAAATATTCAAAGGTTTCATTTGCGACATAGTTCACGTAACCCGAACCTGTCGGTGAGAAGATCGCAAACGCCTTTCGCTCCAATGCTTTGGTTCGATCAATCTCGCCAAGGAGCATCTGCGCGCGCTCCTCGCCGGTCGCCGCAATCTCGACCGAGGAATAAACTCGGATTGGTTGTTTTGCATTCTCAATTTGCATCACACTATTAATGGTTTGCGGAGGTAACGCCATGCTCAACCAGCGGGCACCTTCACGCGTCTGCTTATTCCACGGCCAACCCGAAGCTGCTGAACCGGTGACCTCAGGAGTCTCTGGAGCATGAACTAAACTCGGGTCAATTCCGCCACCGCCTTTACCCAAAAACCGGTCGGCTTGACCGATTGCAAGCCACCCAAATGTTGTAAAAATGGCGAGGCTTGTTGTTCGTCCAATTAATCGATGGTCTTGCGGTTGGCCACCCAGTACATAGGTTGCACCCTTCGCGAGCGTGTTTGTCAGAGCCGACTCAACGTAGGAGAGTCCAAGAGTGATCGCGGCGACTCCCGTCCCAATCACTGCAGCTTTAGCCGGCGTGACTTCGCGGACTTGATCCTCAAAGAAATACTTGCCCTTGAACTCGGTACTCACCGCTGTTTGCGGGTAGGTTGCCGATCCAGGCAGTGCCTTCCACGGCTGCGTTGATGCCCACGAAGCAGCACCCGCCGCGATGGCTACCGCCACGTGCCGCAGCCCGGGACCACCGCGCTGATCACGAGAAGCGGTCGTCGCCAGAACGCTAGCCCCCGCCATCGCGGCCAGAGTTTGGGCAGCGAGCCGTCCGAATGCGCGCCCGGATGGTTCATGCTCTCGCCAACGAAGTGCATAAACACCACTGGCCCCCAGAGCGCCGGCTGCCCCGGCAACGATGAGGCGACTCGCCGCCCCGGGCTCATCCGTGCGCCCCAGACGCGAAGCGATCGAGGTCAATAATGCGTCTCCGGCGCTGTAGGACTGGTAAGCAATAGCCGATGAAGTACCGGTAATAATCGCCTGATCGGTTGACCCACGAGTCAACAGGTTGGGTTGAAATGAGCGTCCAATTGCGACGGCTGCTCCAATGATTCCTGCGCTGGCGGACCTGTCCATAAC
>Ga0105053_10005393_pt1 | contig 18192 bp, 11 predicted proteins | sample BON01_FD_78093 | JGI IMG/M metagenome (GOLD analysis project Ga0105053, IMG submission 78093) | Freshwater microbial communities from Lake Bonney liftoff mats and glacier meltwater in Antarctica - BON-01 | ecosystem: Environmental > Aquatic > Freshwater > Ice > Glacier meltwater | place: Lake...
AAAAAAAATCTATTTTTGTTGTTAAAAAAAAAAAAAGATAAAGATGAACTTGCAGAGCGCCTTCGCAATCCTAATCCTATGCGGAACTGCGTTGATCCTTTTGTCGTCATTCTTTTGGTTAGGGTCGAATGATCAGGTGGAGTATTGGAAGCGCAAGGCTTTGCTGAGAGAGAAACAATTAGGTGAATTTCTTGAGGCCACATCCAGAGGTGTCTCCGGTGAAGTGGGTTCTTCTTCTTCTGGTGGTTTGACCTCAAGGTACTCAGAAAGTAAAGATGAATTTGGTCAAGTTAATGTGAGCAAATTTCATGATTTGGTGACTGAGAATGAAGATGCATTCTTACGTCAACTGATATATAGACGCAACACCAGATACTGGTTGGAATCGCCTTCCTCCTCAAAAGAAGCTGTTCCATTGTATTCAAAGTTCGTTACCTTTACACCATGGCATGGTGGTTTTAACAATATTCGAATGAGTCTTGAAATGGCAGCCGCCTTTGCAATTGCTAGTAACCGAACATTGGTGATGCCCCCCGAACAGAATATGTATCTGCGCGGCAAAAGTTCTTTGTCGAGCTATTTTGATTTAAAAGATATGAAAGCAGGGTTGTCAGTCATAAGCTATGACGAGTTCTTTGATCTGGTGGATTTCGGTAAATATCAAAAAGAACGCCCGAAAAACAATGAGGTTCATTCCAACGCTGAGAGATACTATACCGGACTCGAAACGATGCCAGGTGTGTACCACACTAAGAAAATATGGAGCAAAGATAAAATAGGAGGAAATGTGGTGTATTGCTTTCCTGATTGTCCGTCTGGTAAATCATCATTACGACTTTCGGAACACCAGAAATTTGAAAAGGAATGGTTTTTGAAATTTTCCAGACATGCCACTCCTTATGACGGAACTTCGCCTGAAATCTCCAACTCGAAAATAGTTCATTTTCAAGCCAACTTATTGGGACACTTTTATACGTTTGTTTATTTTCGTGATCTGCGTCAAGGGTCACACATTAAGAAAGTGATTCGAGACCATATTCATTTTGTCCCAGCCATCTTCGAACGAGCTGAAAGAATTATTAGCAAGCTTGGTGATTTTCAGTTCAGCTGTTTGCATATTCGAAGAAACGATTTTCAATTTAAAGAAACGTGGACAACTGCCGAAGACATTATGAAAAATACCAAGGCGTTATTCGACCCAAATGAAATGATATATGTGGCAACTGATGAAATTGATGAAGATAAAGTTCATTTTGACGCTGGGATTGTTGCCAAAGGCAAGCACCACAATCGTCCTGCACATAATTGGTTTGCTCCATTCAAAAACCACTTCGGAAGTTCCAATGTTAAATTCCTAAGTGACTTTTATGACGAATTGCTCGTTGACGACACTCCCGATATACTGCTTGGGTGTATTGAGAGTGTCATATGCTCACGGGCAAGGATTTTCGTAGGCACTGCAAAATCGACCTTCTCAGGGTATATTCACAGGTTAAGAGGATACATGAGCGACGTGGGTCAGAAGGTGATATTAGATGCTCAGAGTATGTATCCTTTCGATTACATGGACTATTTCAAGGGTCCTGCATGGGCGCACTTGGGCCATGCTTACCAAGCTAGTCATCCATACTGGGGTCGCGAGTACAAGGACGCTTGGGAAAATGTATACAATCCTTTAGGTTAAATATCGTTACAACAACTTTTGTTATTTCTTTTAGTAGCACTCAATATTCAAATTTCAAATGCATCTTTTATTAAAAAACTTGGGAGATGTTGGTCACAATACTCAAACCATGTGTTTGAATTTGACAGTAGACACTGAGCTGTTGATACTGAGACCGTCAACAGATATGTTGACGTTGAGATTGCTTTTGGTCGTAGCAGTCACCGTATATTTCATGGAGCTCATTATTTTCTCTTCCTTGTTTTGTTCTGAAATTGCGTCTCTTTCAACTAATAATTCAAAACGGACTTCAACTGGAGACAAAGTTATTCTGCTAACAGATGTTCATGTTCTGGGAGAACGAAGACGAAACCGCCTCGATATATGGTGGACAGACAGACAACTTCAACAAAGCATTACAGGCATTAACCGAATGTTTCAAGTCAGACAAGTAATCGCACTTGGTGATCATATTGATGAAGGCCTCCCTAGAGATATTCATCATTTCGAAGGGTACTCGCTTAGGTTCAACAGATTTCTGAGAGGTGGTAAGATGCCGCCAATCTTGGGGGTGCCTGGCAATCATGACATTTCTGGGGGTCGAACGATGGATAAGGTCGGACTTCAAATGTTCGAGAATCACTTCGGACCGATCAATGTTGTTCATGTGGATGAGGCCCTTCATGTCCAGTACATTAGTGTCAATACCATGTTGATGGATGCATGTCTTCTCGGCTTAGCTCGCACTAATTGCGCGGAGTTGACTGAGTTCTTAGATCGACTTCCGTCGATTCTGAACAAAACATATCTCGTCGTGCTGCTGTCTCATGTCCCTTTGTACCGTGAAAACGACTTGGACTGTGGGGAAATTCGAGCAAAGGAAAGCTCTCATGTAAGTTAATTTTTAAATGTTTTGAATATTTATGAATTCAAAATACAGGTGACATATCTTGCCCCTCATGAAGCACTAACACCAGGGTTGGAAGTGCTGCAACCAGAAACAAGTCGAAAGTTGCTTCAACTTATTCATCCTGATTTGATATTTTCCGGCCACACACACACGCTGTGCGTAAAGAGACACCTATATGAAAATCGTAGTTCAATCGAAGTAACAGTTCCCACATTCAGTTGGAGGATGCGTCCAGACCCTTCCTTTGCGACGCTAGGAATCGATAAAACGGGCAAGGTTCAAATCAAAGTAAGTTCCCCGTTCAAAAATACAATTCAAATTATTGTTAACGGTTAAACACAGGTATGTGCTTTGCCCCATGAACATCTTACAATTGCCTTGTACATTCTTTCCGTTATTGTGGCTGTTTTAACTTCTTCCTATTCGAAATTCAAAATTTTGAAAAGCAAAGTAGGTTAGTGTCCGTCATTCAAACTTGCATTGTCACTGAATCTAGGTTCTTGCATTTCGATTCGTTTGCAATTGGACTACGATCTATTATTAGGGTCTACTACATCGACGTACGTGTGTGATGAATAGATTTGATGATGGATAAATTCGGAAGTTTGGTATCTGATGCCGTGATGAATGTTATTCGAGATGAGCTCGCCGCCAATCGTCACTTGGTTGATTCACTGACCTCGACAGACCGGCCATCATTCTTGTTTGGATGTGTACCACCTCTGGATTCCACCCTCAGTGACGAGGCCATGGACATCGCGTCGAAGTTCTCCGAGCGAGGAAGGGTGCTCGCTGTGGATGGCTACATTGTGTATGATGTCCAAGATGAATCTATCCGGACCTCTGATAAAAGGCCTTTTCCTTATCGAAAACTAGCCGACCCCTTGGAATTCGCCAAGTTCCTGCGGGAGACATCGCATAAGGGTTGCGTCGTTTACAAAGCTGTTACCTGCATGGAAAGCGCTCTTGCATTTGACAAGTGGCTTGATGAATGCTCTGACAAGTACCATCACGCAGCCATCAATATCGTCGGAGCACCATCTACGAATGCCTCGTTCAATGGACCTAGCACGAAAGAGGCCAGTGCTATGGCTCTCAAGCGCAAGAGCATTCGTTTTGGGGCGGTTTGCATAGCCGAGCGTCATGCTGTGAAGCACAACGAGCATTTGATCCTGTTTCGGAAGCAGCAATGGGGAGCAAAGTGGTTTATCACTCAAGGCATTTACGATCCTGATCCAACGATACAGCTCATCAACGACTATGGTGCCATTTGCAAAGAAAATGGTGTCAAGCCTAGAAAGATCATACTCACCTTCACTCCGTGCGGTAGGAAAAAGACGATGGAGTTTATCAAGTGGTTAGGAATGCAAGTGCCACCAGAGGCGGAGAGAATGATGTTTGATGAGCAACTTGATGTTGCTGAAAAGAAAAGAAAAACTCCTGTTGAACTTTCTTGTATACTGATGTGCGAAAATCTCAAGCTCATACTTCAAGGCACTCATGGCGTTCCTCTTGGAATCAATGTAGAGTCCGTTAGCGGGTTCAAGAACGAAATCGATGCGACTCATGACTTGTTTCGATCATTGCAGGCTATATTGCTGGACTCGATGGACAGTCCTTGGGTTATCAGATGGTCTTGTGTTCCAAATTCAATTGAAAAGTATAATTCAAAGCTAGTCTGTCGGTCTGCGCAAGTAACCATGTTGTCTTCATTCATACTGGTTGGTTTCATGATTCTGAAACATACCAAGAATTAAATTAACATATTCAAAACGTGTATTTGAATTATATTCAACGTAAACATATTATAAAGTAGTGTAAAAAGTGGATGGAAGGCATCGATTGTGAATGTCAAAGACGATGATGCAACCAAAAAATACAAGTCACTCTGGTTTATTATTAAGAAATTAGCATTTGATGGCTTTTATCCACTACTAGTGCTTTAAAATCGATTTTTGTTGTGTTAAAATGTTTCGTTTTTTTTTTGAATTTCAGAATCGTTTTGCGATGCTTCCGAATGGTAGAGTGCAGCGTGCAGTGCATCAAAGCAGATCTCTGCGAGTACTAAACACGAAGTCCGAGCCTGTATTGAAACTGGAGGTGATGTCGAGGAGATCCATCAATGGTCTGTCCTATCTTTTATTCTTCACGATCTTGTGGAATATTGTCGCCGTCATTGAACTGCCGTTGGTGTTCAGCCCGTCAAGCTCTATTTGGACCATCAACTATTCGAATGACACATTGCCCATTAACCCCAACTCCACAAAAGATCCTCATCTCACCGACGGGACTGTCATACGCGCATTCATCATCATTAATGGAGTCACCTACACGTTAGCCACTTGCATCTTGTTTTTTTTGCTGCTGGCATATCCTCAGCGTATCATCGTGAGGGCGTGCGGCTGCTCGAGTCACTGCCAGAACAAAAAGCCACTAACGCAACAGGTGGTTTTAATTCTTCTTATTCTTCTCATGGGTTTTTCTCCATCGTTTACTGTGTATCTGGGTGCTGCTAATTATTGGAGCACCTACTCTTCGTTTGTTGATTTCTTTAACCAGTTGAGCAGCTATCTTGCTGTTTCGGAACCTTCTGGATATTGGGATAATCGACTCGAATCTTTCGTTTTTTCGGTATTTCTGTTTAGTTCTCAGGACACTGGGTCCTTTTTCAACTTTGGGTTTGCCACAATTACACTCATCTTTTTTTGGTTGACACTTTTGAATACTTACAAATTGAATACGAAATTGCTGCTTCCCAAAATAAAGGTTGTTAACAATACAGCCAGCGCATCCGAAGTGAATGAGCAAGAAGTTGATTATTCATACTCTTGCTCTCAACGTCTAAAAGATATTTGGCGCATCCTGAAAACATTTGCGAAGACGTGTTTCCATTGCGTGTTTGGTAAGTAATATCATGGTTCTTCAGAAGTGTATTTTAAAAATGTGCTCTTAATAGACATTGGGTTGTGTTGCTGCTCGTGCTATTATATATGCTGTTGTTTCCTTTGTTGTAAAAGAGATGATTGTGCATCACAAACTACTATCATTGGAATCATTAGAAGAGGCTTCGCTTGGAAATACTTCAATATGTTGTTGTTATATGGTATTTATACAGCAGTGGCTGGTTCGATCCTTGAATACAGTCCGAGTATCATTCCGTTTGTATCTATAATCACTTTATTGCGGGTATGTTTCAAATCCGATGTCGACGGCGTCTCGTATTGTGATCAAACGAAATACAATATCGGTTTTCAGCGTGCGATGGTTATCATTGGTGGGAGCGTGATGGAGTGCTTCTTAGCATGGTAAGTGAATCACAACGGATTCATATTAATTGATCGACATCTGTAGGTTCTTCTGGCGCGCTAAAAGACAGGCAAAGAACACTTTAAATAAGATATCCTACACCCAGAACCGTTCTAACTATTTGGGATATATATATACACAAGGAACTGCGTACTTCCTTGCTGTATCCACTCTTTTTTATTCAATATTATTGGTGAGTATCCCTCCGGTGCAATTCTGGTATGTTTTTCTTCAAGTGAATTTCGATTCGGGATTTTTGGATGGGCCTTCGTCAGATGACAATGAAACGATTTCAGATTTTCTCAACAATATTACCACGTATGGAATTAATCCTTTGTGGCAGGTAGGTGTAACTAGCATGAACCCTGGATTTGCATTTCTGTTTCTGACAGTAGCTGTATGGATGTTCCTTGTCACTTATGGACATCTACCTTCAGATTCTGTTGGATTTTTTGGCTGGTGGGCATCTGCAAAGGATGTGAATTTATTAGGTTTGACTCAGAATACTCAAGAGAACTTTGAACAGCCACATTATGTTCAATCGGAGGATCTAGTATTCATCAACCACTCGGTTTTAGATTCATCGTATGCGTCTTCAATTGAAATGACAGCTTTTACTGATGGTGCATCGTCTGCGGAGATCGTGCCAGAGAGTGATGTCATTCGCCATGAAATAATGGCACAAATGGCCTCCAATGTGTTGGTCCTTGAAACAGAATTGCTCATGCTCAATTTCGCCCAATTATCTTACAAGATTGACGATCCTGCACTGTTGGCAAATAACACCCCCAAGAGCTCGCTAATACAAGACCCCAAGTATAAGCTTGTTGAACATGTCATACACGAAGAGTCGGACACGAATGTCGTCATCGCATACAGTGAGGACAGAGTTATTCTAGCCTTTCGAGGCACCGTGAGTAAACTGAACATGAAAACTGACCTCGATTTAGGCTTAGAGATCCTTGATCTACACAGACCTGATCCGGAAACACTGCATCGAATTTCTAAAGACCAGAACTTATTTGAAAAGAATTTAGAGCCAAAATACCATACAGGTTTTCTCAAGGCCTATGCATCAGTAAAGAGCCGAATCCATGAATTAATAGACCATCTGGTTTTAAATAGTGGACATCAGATACGAGCTGTTTTCATTACAGGTCATAGTCTGGGTGGGGGGCTTGCCAACATATGTGCCTATGACATAGCCGTCATGATATTGAACATCACGAAAAAGAAACCTTTTGTCCAATGCACGACGTTCGGATGTCCGCGAGTTTGTTCTCTGGGGTTCAAGTTCCTCTTTGAATCACTGGTATGTGCTAGCAGAAGAGTGGTGCTGAAAGGAGACCCTATAACCAAGACGCCTCCAAAATGGGCCTTATGCAGTTCTGGCGATGCGTACTTCCATGTGGGACTCGAATTACTGCTGGATTTACAGGGAAATATGATGATCGGACCGAGCCTCATAGAAAAATCTTTATTTCACGGCTTCTCCTCGCTGGAAACTGCCATGCACTATTTGAGCAGGTACACACTGGGGTTACTTTTACTTAGCGTGAGAGTTCATGGGTACCAATACGACCCTCCAGTTTGGCCCTTGGTTATCAACCTCATGCTTAAATTCAGCGGGAAACATCTTAAGCGATGCGACAAAGATTTACTGCAATTGGCATTCAGAGTCTTTTTGAAGGAAGGAGTCGTGTATGGAAAATATCGCTCTGTAGGAGCTCAAACTGAATTTGAAATTCGAATAGTGGATAAAGTTGAAACCGACCCTTTGCTTATGGAATTGAGTGATCAAGAATCTGAGGCAACCATATCGTCTCAAGACACCATGAAGCATGTTTTCGAACTAGCATTGAACGGAAATATTATTGACCAAGACCAATATGCAAAATTAATTCAGCTTTGCCAGAATTAAAACTGGTGTGAAAACGTATTGAAAGCATTCATCAACCAGTTTAATTAATTATTAAAAACAAACATACAATAAAAACAAGGCGATTTCTGGTATCACTCAACAAGGAAGCGATTTTTCGCTGGTGATCTTTCATCACTTGCATCAGATGTGGTTCTTCGAAGTCTTCTTTTTACCAATGCGAAAGGGAACTGTGTGAAACGTATTGAAAGCATTCATCACTCATCAACCAGTTTAATTAATTATTAAAAACAAATATACAATAAAAACAAGGCGATTTCTGGTATCACTCAACAAGGAAGCGATTTTTCGCCGGTGATCTTTCATCACTTGCATCAGATTTGGTTCTTCGAAGTCTTCTTTTTACCAATGCGAAAGGTGTATCATTCAACTTTTCCATCTTACTGAGCAACTCCAATTTTTGGGCCTTGGGAACGTCGCATTGGGCACTCGGCAAATTTTCATATCCATTCTGATGGGCAAATGAACGCATTTCAAAATAAACTTTTGTATATTCAGATGCAGGAACTCCAACATTATATTGAAGAATCCACAAGAACTTCAATTCCCATCGATTTATCTGCTCAATGGTATATGGCATGAAGATGCTGAAATCGTCATTCACCATACTCAGATCATCCCAAACTTTAGATGCAAGTAACAGACAAGTCATCAGTACAGGTTTCCAGTTATAAGCGTTGAACTGCAATGGAGAACCACATGACTTAATCAATCTTCTGATGTAGACGAGACAAATGATATGACATTCCTCAGAACATTTGGCAGTAAAGAACATCTTCGCAAGATAGTCTCGTATCATGGTTTGAGAAGGAGTCACAGCCGGAGGTGGTGGCAATGTTTCGACCTCGTTCCTTCTGGTTTTCTTTTTGATGTCAGTCATGACAAAAGTATTTTCTTGCGGTGCGATGTTGGCTTCGAAAACGTTTTCTTTGTTCGAACCTTTTCTCCCTAAACTTCGATTGGGGTATATCGATTCCATGTCTTGGCGTTTTTCCTCCTCAGAATCAGATGAATCACTATCGAAGAGAGAAACTTGCACCAGGTAACAAGGTTCATCAAAATCTCGTAGGCCGCCAGTTTGTTCTGACTTCATTGCCGCGGAGGATGCTAACAATGAATGCACACATGCAGCGATTGCGTTTATGATCGCAAAGTGATTGGGTTTCGCCATTGTGTTTTCGATCTTCACGCTCGAAGTCGAGTTGTATCTCACTAATGTCCGTTTGGCAGGACTACTTTGGATGGGCCCTTCATCTAATTCTTCAATACCGTTGAGGGGTTCGTGACGGAGCACTGGCATATCTTCGTCTTCGCTGCTGGTGTCTGATAGGAAGTAGTCATCAGCCCCATCATCCATAATCTGAATGCCTCTATTCACTGTTTGAAATGCACCTCAAACATAGATAGTTGCGAGCAAATGTGAGGTGGACTAACTAGACCGTTAAATACACCGCTAATTATTGACATACCACACCGATGCCACCGTTAATAGCTACTGAATTGCATTTGCACGCCTTTTAGGGGAAAATTCAAATTGTGTTCCGTAAGGTTTAGAATAGAAAATGGTTAGGACAGTGTGTTGGCAGTTACTCAAAAAAAATGGAGGAACTTACGAGGTAGGTCGTTTCATTTTTAAGAACTGAAGCTATGATAAGTGTCAAGAACATGGTTCAAAAGAATGCCACTCCCATTTTAACACCCCACTCACTTTATAACTGACCCTGGAGGAATTAATCCCATTCAAAATACAAATCGATAGTAAACAAGAATTTAGAAGGAATGAATATTTTTACAATTTCAATTAAATGCACTTGTAATCGATACGATTGAAATAGAAGGATTTACTGAAAAATTATACAAAGTGGAGCAAACGCTTGGGAGTGGGTTTATCATTAACCTTCACCAGTTTTTGATATAACTCATTCCTATTATAATAGCTCTGCACGCTTCTGCTGTTCCCAATTATTCTTGTCATAAAGTCACGGGCCAAGTTTTTCAGTTTTTCATTCCCATGATGTCGATCAGCAGCTTTTAATATTCGGGATTCGGCATCATTTTGAGAAATTTTGGAACAGTTGATTTCATTTTTGGCCAAAATTTGAAACGTACGACAGGCTTTTTCTTGTAACCCAGCATCCTCTTCATGGGTTTCCATCGCATTCAAAATCTGAATATCAGCTCCATTTTCCACCATTAACAACGAATTCTCATCGCTGCTTTGAGAAAACGCTGATATGGCATCAAGTGCAAGATGAAGCAGTGCAGTATTCTTTGAATGCTTCTCCATGGCAGCAAATATTCGAAAGTGAGCGCCTTCTGCAATCAAAAGTGCCGTATGTCTGACTGCCATATTTGCAAGCACGATGCAGCAATGCTCTTGCAGATCTCCGTTCCCAATATACGTGTCCATACGCCGAATGACAAATTTCAAAACACCTTTTTCCTTCATTTCATCTGAGTACTCTTTGCTCAATATGCCAAGGGCATGTGCCGCCAGTTCTTGTACGTGCTCATTAGAGGAAAACTTGGAGAACGATTTCAAGATGCGTTTGAGGATTTTCTTTTTTATAAGCACTTGGGCATGTTTGTGCAATAAGTTGCATATCGCTTCGAGTGACGATATATGTAAATCTGCAATATCTACAAAGAGACGCATCGATTTGATAATTCTGTCATCTACTGATTGTGCCATAAGAGCGTTGGAATGATTCACAGATAAACTTGAGAAAATACTACACCCGTATTTTTGAATCTCTGCATCCGTGTGATTTTCGTCCATTGTTTTCAAAACCATATCGATCATTGTTGGTTCGATTGATGTCGCAGGATACTCTGATAGCATAGCAAGCGTCCGAAGAGTAATCAAGTAACTTTGAAGCAATTCGATTGATTTTTGTTTTCTTCCCATACACCTTCGTACAACATTTTGAATCTCCAAGATCAGCTCTTTGCTACAAGTATGTATCGAGAAACATTCTACAAGTTTAGCAGCGTCCATTTGAAGTGATAAGTTGTCTGGGAATTCCTCCATTGTGGCTAAAACGACGTCCAGCAATTCATCTTGAAGACCATCCGGTGCCATCCTTACCAACACAGAGAAACCAGCTACATGCAAGTCCTCATGTTCCTTATGGCGCTTCAAGGCCAGAATGATCCTTTTCACAGCCTGTTTGTTACTCAATTCAACCCTTATTTTCGGGTCACCCTTTGCTAAGCAAGCTAGAACCTCACAGGCATGGGTCAACAAACCAGTGTCTTCGGCGTGATGTGCCATTGCAGCAACAACAATTCCAGCCACATTTTTTCCGGCCAAAATCTCATTTGTTTTCTTGCTGTCGAACGACAACCAAAGCCCTAGAGCAGCACATCCATTCTCTTGCACTCTTACATTTCCCACGAAGGAATTCATTGCCTTTAGAATCAAATCTTCAGCATGAAATACCGTGACCAACCATTCACTGTTTGAAATACTGCCTCCTAGATTGCCAATCGCACCACAAGCTTGGGCTTGTACATCCTCATCTTGGAGTTGCATGGCTCGTTTAATTTTGTCTTGAAATCCCTTTCGCTTCATCATTGTGAGAATAGCTTCGTCTCCACTTTCGCACAGGTTCGATAATGCCGCACATGCCTGGTATTGTACTTGTGGGTTGGTCTGATGATTGTCCATCGCAGATAGAATCTTATCTTCCAAATGATGCCGCACTATCTTAGATGAATCGTAAAGTATTATTTCCAGCAAAGCACCACAGCAGTTCTCTTGTAACACTGGATGCATTGGATGGGCCGCCATAGCTTGAGAAATAGCAACATGAGCGCGAAGTTTGTCCGCTAGAACTTGGATTTTTCCATTGCCATTATCCATCCCTAAGCTCCACAACGCAGAGCTTCCTTGGACCTGCACCTCAATGGATCTGTGCTGGTACATCTGTGTCACAACTTCTTCAGCAACTCCCATTTCCATCAGCTTCCTCTGGTTTTCAGGAACGTATGCAGCCAATTCCGAAATCGTTTGAATCGCCCTTGATTGCAGTTCCGCAATACCACTATGCCGTTTCATCACATCTAAAATGATTTTACCGGCACCCAAAATCATCAACTCAATTTTGTTATTTACCGAGGTCTCTGCAAGTACGGCAATTATAGTGCAACAAATCATCACAATGTCTACACCAGAAGCACTCATAGCGTCAAGCGCGAGAGATGGAATTCCCTGTTCCATCAAAATGTTTATACAATCAGATTTCGAAACAAATTCCTTAAACACACCAAAGATTGTATGCTGCATTTCTGGGGATTCTGGAAAGCGATGATGTATCATTTTCACCGATGGGAGGATGTCATGACAAAATTCTGCTAGATTATTTTCTTGTTTCGAAACCAACTCAGTCATATAAAGCAGGATCTTTCTGAGAATCTTTGACGATGATTGATTTTGAATTGCAGTGTCCAGAAATTCGTGAATGGTCGTCATATCAGTCTCCTCCAGAAGTTTTAGTGTCTCATAGCTACAAACGGTTTTTAAACAAAGTGGACAACAAACCTGATGATTGTTCTCTTCCAGAAGTTCAAAAATGCAATCTTCACAATAAAGAGAGTGACCGCACTTCTTGAATTCTGTAGCAATTTCCGCCTCGTGACATTTCATGCATCGATCTTCAATCAATTCTTGAAGTATATATTTTGAAGAAATTCGATCTGCGGGAATTGATACAACTACTCGTGAGAATATTGATATCATTTGTTTTCCTGCATCGGGGTTCAACTCTTTTATTGTGGAAATATTTGAACCTGCAGTCATCAGTCGCTCCTGAAACCACTGGACTAAGTACCTGGTACCAGTGATTGGAGTGTACCAGCAAGATTTCTTATTACAGAGTAATTCTGCTAGCACCACTCCAAACGCAAATATATCGGCCTTTTCACTGAATGGTAAAGGACAGACTAAACCATCGCCATTAAAAAACTCCGGAGCCAAGTAACTGATCATACCAACACTAAACGATTCATATGGCTTGTAATCAAAGCACTTCATTAAACCAATATCTTTCCACACAATAGAATCGCCGTTCATCATGATGTTGACTGACGAGCACGACATGTGCACGATGCCATTCATGTGAAGGGAATGTAAACCCTCTGCTGCATGAATAGCAACACGACGTCTTTCTTTCCAGGTAAGAGAAGGGAGTGCCTCCGATAAATTTTGGTTATAAAGCGGGGTGATTACCATATCTCCTAATTTTGAATCCATGAACCCGATGATTCGCTCCAATCGATGATGCTGTTGTACATATTTGACCTCTTCAAGGTATTTGCCTGTTCCTTTCGGAAGCACCTTGATCAACACCGGATCTAACGAGTAAGTGCCTCGCAGAATCTTATATCCGAATGTTCCGGTGCCTATTTCATCTTTCACAACCAGTAAACCTTCATTTAACATTTTTCAATAATGAATGTGTAAAAAGAAAGGACGCGCAGTCACAAAATTATTGCACATAACAGCTTCTTTAATGGTATCCTTCTAGGAGATTGAAGCATAGTGCTCATCGCACTCATCCGAGATTCATTCAAACGCTCGTATTACTCCATCGAATTGAAGATACTTGTGGATGATTCTGTGAGGCGGTCATGCCGTTGCTTGGGTAGGACCGAATACCGAAACATTGCGTGCTGATATACAATGCCAGTTTTGCTCTGCTATTACAAACGAAGATCTGCTTCAAAATAGGCAAGTAAGCGACCTAGCTACAGAATTTTGGATGGAGGTCTTGTAGAGGACCATCCCCAATTATTAAATAATTTTGAAAACTGGGATTATTAAAGTTCGTTTTGCTTGGCAGAATCTTCAGTTGGCACTTTCGTCAGCTTCATCATTTTTCAACCAATTCAAAGACATCTGACCCATTCTCTGTGGCTTTCTTCAGCAGCAGGTATTAGTCCATTTCTTGTCGCTGGTTGGGGTTCTTGGGCTTTGAAATCAAAGTTTCGGATGCAAGTGGCAAGCAAGCGTGAGAGAATACGACTCTTAACCGATCCCTTTAAGAGCAACTGACGTCCCAGTGAATGAAAACCATCGCCTCATCGACTTCTTTAAATTCGGCGAGAACGCTCTAAAAAATAGTTTCTGCATGTATCGTGGATTTTCTATCAAGAAATGTGACTTTTAAATTCGTGCTGGACCTTAAGGACTGTGCTTGATATTTTCTCACCGCTGATTGCAATACGATTTTGATTATTCACACCGAGTACTCCACTCGAAATGGGAAAAGTCTGTTGTACCGGCACTTTCTTTCTTTTGATAATTCTACAAAGTTTAAAAAATGCAAGATTTATTTGCTAAGCGCTTTAAATTTCTCTAACTGAACAGTGATTGACTGAATCTTTAGCTCAGTTTCCGTGATAGCTTCTTTGCAACTTGTCACAGCCTTCTCATTCGCCGAATTTAAAAACTTCTCGTCTTGAACACGATTCTCCAGAGTAGATAAACCGGATTCAAGTTTAGACAATTCTATCCCTAGCTTCTCAATCTCCTTCTCGGTATCCACCAAACCTCCGAGGTTTAACCCAACCGACACACAAGGATGAGGGACCCCCACAGCACATCCTTCAGGAAGTTCTGCCAGTATTGTCACAGATTTTGCCTTTCCTAAAACTCTCAAGTCGTCATTGCCGTTTTCTAGAAGTGACAGAATAGCGTCATCATCATTCACACTGATGAAGAAGTCGAGTTTCTGATTCGCTACACCGTAGTCCATAGCGACCGCGCGTAGACCCGCAGCCACAGTGTTAACCAATGAATAATCAGCTTCCACGTTTTGGTTTTTAAGAGAAACCAATGCAAGCGACTCCTCCTGCAACCCAGGAATACTAAGATGACGGACTGCGATACGGGAACCTGGATAATGAGCCATGGCGATCGACTCTGAAGCTTCCCTTCCAGGCAATCGTTGCCACAGTTCTTCAGTGACGAATGGCATTATAGGGTGCATGAGTCTGAGGGCGATATCAAGGCAATACCATAACGTGTTTTGCGCTGCTGCTTTAGTGAGCAAAACCTTCTCCGTAGGGTTCTTCTTCTCGTCCCCAGCCCACATCACCGGTTTAACGGCTTCCACGTACACATCACATAAAGAGTCTAAGTAGAACGAATGCAAGGCACCAGTAACAGCGGAGAAATCAAATTCCTCAAACCCTTTGTTGCAAGCTTCCACTGCAACTGCCAGTCTGTTCAGGATCCATTTGTCACGGAGTGTTACGTGTTCATTAGAAGCGATGTTCACCAGAAAGTTCTTGTCGATCTGAAAGGTATCTCCGATATTCATCAGCATGAACTTTGTCACTTGCCACAATTTATTACAGAAACGTCTGAAAGCAGCAACGCGATTGATGTCTAAATTGATGTCTCGGCCTTGACTCGTGTAGGATAGTAAACCAAAACGTAAACTATCGGCTCCACATTCCGGGATGCCTTCTGGATAATCTAGTTGCATACCTTCTTTAGCTTTCACAATCTCCTTTTCAGGCAAATTACCTGCATACAGAGTTTTGTATAACTCTTCTAAAGATATACCCTCGATCACATGAATCGGATCCACCACATTTCCAAGAGATTTGCTCATCTTTCTGCCCCACTTGTCCCTCACCAGCGCATGCAATAGCACAGTGTCAAAGGGAAGCTTTCCAGTGAGCTCAAGAGACATCATTACCATTCTTGCAACCCAGAAAAACAAAATGTCGTGGCCGGTTTCAAGTAAAGTACCCGGGAAAAACGCCTCCAACTTGTCTTCTTGACCTTCTTTCGCCCAGCCAAACGGACTAAATGGAAACAAACCTGAAGAAAACCACGTATCAAGAACATCCGGATCCTGTTCCATTTCAAATTCACTCGCATCAATACCAAGTGCCTTTGAAGCCTTCTCTTTTGCTTCTTGCTCTGATCTTCCAACAAACCATTGTCCGTCTCCATCTACTACCCTGTATGCTGGAATACGATGTCCCCACCATAATTGCCTCGAAATACACCAATCTTGAATGTTACCTAGCCATCTTTCCCATGTCTTGTTGTGGAACGCAGGAGTGATCTTGAGCTCACCTGATGCCGCACTGTCAAGAGCCTTTTGTGCCATATCGTCACACTTCATCCACCATTGAGGAACCAAACGAGGCTCAATTACATCTCCTGATCGTGAACAAATTGGAATTACCATAGAGTGAGATTGCTTGTCTCTGAACAATCCCAATGTCTTCAGGTCTTCTTCAATCTGATATCGAGCATCAAAACGCATCATGTTTTCGTAAGGAGCTCCACACACTCCATTAATAGATCCATTGTCATTCAAAATACTGATCTCCTCTAGATTATGTGCGCGACCACATTTGAAATCATTTGGGTCATGCGCCGGCGTGATCTTCACGGCACCAGTTCCAAAAGACATATCCACCAATACTTCATCACAGACAATCGGGATGGTACACTTTCGAAATGGATGCACCACCCTCTTGCCGTGAAGATGAGTATATCTGGGGTCGTGAGGGTTCACTGCCACTGCGGAATCTCCTAGCATGGTTTCTAATCGTGTTGTTGCAACTACGATTTCGTCCTCAGTTGCATTCCCATCATCATCGGCAATTTTGTATGCGAACGAAGTTAAAGTTCCAAATTCATACTTTTTGTCTGGATTGTGGTTTCGGACATGCTTGAGAGCGCACCCATTGATTTCTTCATGGTCAACCTCGATGTCTGATAAGGCTGTATTCATCGCGTGACTCCAATTAACCAATCGGGTACTGCGATACACCAGACCAGATTCATAAAGTCGGACGAATGCTTCCGTTACACATGGACTCAGTTCATCATCCATAGTGAACACAGTCGTAGAGTGATCAATAGTGGCGCCGAGGCGACGCATTTGGTAAAAAATATTCGTCCCGCTTTCATTCTTCCAATCCCAAATCTTCTCGACAAATGCATCGCGACCGTAGTCATGTTTAGTTTTCCCTTCGTCCTTCAAACATTTCTTTTCCACAACTGCTTGTGTGGCAATTCCTGCATGGTCCACGCCTCCGAGCCATAGCACGTGTTTACCAGTCATTCTGTGGTACCTGCACAGCGCATCCTCGATAGATATCATCAGTGCGTGTCCAATGTGCATCTTTCCAGTCACGTTAGGGGGCGGAATGATCATGATGAACTTATCTTCCTTCGATGCTGCCTTCGATGCAGCAACATCGGCCTTGTAGTGACCTTGTGCTTCCCACCAGTGATCCCATGCGCTCTCCACAGACTGCGGATTGTATGCAGCGTCCATGGGAGTGCTCATATTCTTCTTTTCCCCCATTGGCGTGACATTCACAAACACCGCACTGTCAACAGGTCCTTTCTTCTTTTTCTTCTTGGTAGAGTCATCATCGTCTTTCTTCATACTACTCCATTTTGCTTGACGAGCTTCTTTCTCGGCTTTTTGCTGTGCCGCTCTCTCTTGAGAAAGAGCCTTTTTAACAGCTCGCTTGCGATCCTGATCACTCATCAAATCAAGCGGCAACTGTTCCTTCAAATCGCCTAACTTCTTTACCTCCGCAGCAACCACATCCTTAGCAGCTCCACCATCCTTTAGCACCTTGATGTGGCCTGCCAATTGGGCTATCTCTTCTAACAGCGGCGCATGCTCCCGTTTCAATGCTTCGATATCCATCCACTAATCTCAATCTGAAAAGAATTCGTCCATAAAAAACATTCTTGAAAGGTAGCTGCTTCAAACATTCAAGATAGAATTTTAAAGATAGAATTAAATGATCAAGAATGCAGCAATTGACAATAATACGGAGGCGTACATTGGGGATGTATCAGAAGTGGGAGCAATCGTTGGAGCAACACCACTCGTTGGAGCATCTGTTACAACATCATCAGTATCAATAGGACTCGTTGGAGCACTTGCTGACGGCGGACTTGCTGATGGAGCAGTTGTTGGTGGAGCAATTTTACCACTAGCACCTGTTGGAGCATCAGTTTCAACAGCACCACTTCCATTGCTGCTGCAAACTTGACAGTTCAACTCAGCGATACCTGGAGTGGTACAAATGGTAGAAAGGTAGCTGGCCTTGTAACTAGGATCAGCGCATCCAGCATTTTTGATGCAGGTGATCGTGCTATTCACCGCGTATGCTAAGGCACCACAAGCATCAGTAGGGGCTTTGGTCATGTCAACAGGGCGCGAACACTCAAGTTTCCAACAGTTCCATGTTATTTTATTAAATTGAAGGACTCAAACCACGAGCATCTCATTTGTTATTGGCTACCATATGGTACGATGCTACAGCCACGCGGATGCTCCTCTGATTCATACTATGCATATTGGTCCAGCGGCACATAGA
>Ga0105053_10005401_pt1 | contig 18171 bp, 9 predicted proteins | sample BON01_FD_78093 | JGI IMG/M metagenome (GOLD analysis project Ga0105053, IMG submission 78093) | Freshwater microbial communities from Lake Bonney liftoff mats and glacier meltwater in Antarctica - BON-01 | ecosystem: Environmental > Aquatic > Freshwater > Ice > Glacier meltwater | place: Lake...
CTGAGTTGTTGCGGCGGCGTATGCACCGAAATCGAGCCCGAGCGTGTAGTTGGAGCCAATGACCGTGGTTGCCGTTTGAGAGAGTACTGCGTTAGGTGTACTGCCGCCACTATTGAATGCGACAGCATTCGCACCCTCGGTAACACCCGAGTGCGAATAGATGGAAAAGTTTCCTGACGTTGTCCAACCCGTCGCGTTGCTGTTAAAACCACCGTTGGTGATTAAATTGTTCCCCTCACCGTAAAGAACATCGTTCCCTTCACCGCCGACCAGATAGTCGTTGCCTGAACCACCGACGAGAATATCCGCCCCGCGACCGCCGTTGATAAAGTCCGAGCCGAGGCCGCCATCAATACTGTCGGCACCATCGCCGCCCGAGAAGATATCATTGCCGGTCCCACTACGCGTTATCGTGTCGTTTCCTAGGCCTCCCGCATAACTGCGATTCTCATTGGCGGTAAAGCTCGCCGAATCGTTGCCGGTGGTTCCTTCGCTGTAGGAAACGGTAGCACCAGAAAGATTTTCGCGTAAAACTAGGTTGTCAACTCCCCACGCTTCGTTGTTCCAGCTCTCATCGAGGCCGGAGCCGAATCCGAGTTTGAGCGTCGTTGCCGTGGTGTTAACAGTGATGACAAATGTATTAGTGACGTCATCCGAGCCTCCAAAACCGTAGTTAGTCCCGGAAGCTTGATCGGGCGTAGAAATGCTGTAATCTTGCGTACCATTTCCGGAGAACGTGTTGTTCGAAGTCAAAACGTCATTCACCCAAACTCGAAACTGCTCGGTGTCCCAAGTATTGATTCGATTGAATGTGAATCCAATCGTCACCGATGTCTGATCTCCCGAAAGAGCGAACGTTTTGTAAACGTCTTGAACGTTTTGAATGCCAAGCGTATTCGCGTTTGTGTTCGGACTGTTAAAGGTAGTCGCCGATGTCAAGAACCCGCCAAAATCTGCACTGCTCGATACGATGACTCCACCAACCCAGCCCGTGAGACTACCGTTTTCAAACGTCTCGACAATCGGTGCTGCGATCGATAACGTGGTGAGCACTTCGGTGCTCGCAATATCGCCGTCGCTGAATCGGAACGTCTCCACGTCGGTAACTGTATCGGTTCCTTCGTTGTTGCTGGCTCGATTATCGACAACCGTGTAGATACCACCCGCAAACGAAATCGTGTAGTCCGATCGATTGCCCGAGTAGATGACAACGTCGGTTCCTGACCCACCTAGAATCGTGTCGTTGCCGCCCAGTCCACGCAGTTCATCGTTGCCCGCTCCGCCGTCGATGCGGTTGGCGTTACTATCGCCGGTAAGCGTATCCGCGTTGGCCGAGCCCATAATATTCTCGAAGCCAAAGAACACATCGCTTGCCGCATCACCACCTGAAGCAATGCTGGTCGACAAGTTCACGGTGACTGCCGATGTCGAACTGACATACGAGAGCGTGTCGACGCCCGCGCCGCCGAACATGGCATCCGCTCCAACGCCACCGATGACAACGTCGTTCCCCGCACCTGCGTAGATCACATCGTCTCCCGAGCCACCGATGAGCATGTCGACACCGCTGTCGTCTCGGAAGAGTCGAACGTTGTCAATGTTTCCATCGACACCGGTCGAGGTGCTGGAAGTGTCGTTGAAAGAGACCGTGGTAAAAGCACCCAAGGCTGTGAACGAAAGCTCGTAGTCGTCAAGGATGTTTGGATTACTGCCCAGATCGGTAAAGGTCTGGTCCAGGACCGTGAAACCACCGGAGACGACCAGCACGCGAATCGACTGATTTGTGGCAGCGCCAAAGGCACCATAATTAAAACCGAGCGAGTAAGTACCGCCGGCGACGGTGGTAACGGCTTGACTGATCACCCCATCGTTCGCCCCTTGACCGCTACCAAACGCTGCGGAGTTTGTTCCAAGCACAGAACCTTGTCCGGAGGTCGCGGCGACGGTTCCAGACGTCGTCCAGCCTGTCGTCCCGGATTCGAAGCTCCCGTTGGTAATCAGATTCGCTTCACCGCCCCAGATTGTGTCGGCTCCTTCGCCGCCGTCGATGGTATCGCTGCCCAGTCCGCCCGAAAGCATATCCGCGCCCCAACCGCCAGTAATAAAGTCGGCGTTGTCGCCGCCAGAAATCGTGTCCGTACCAGCACCGCCAGACACATAATCTCGGCCCGCGAGGCCAGAGTAAGTATCGTTGCCTACCCCGCCTGCGTACGAGTCCGCTAAAGAGCCACCTGTGGTCGAATCATTGCCAGTGGTTCCTTCGGCATAGGTCCCCGTCGTACCGCTGGCTTGCTCGCGAATGACTATGTTATCGACGCCCCAAGCTTCGTCGTTCCAGCCTTGGTTAATGCCAGATCCGAAGCCAAGCTTGAACGAGGTGGCGGTCGTATTGACGGTCAGCAGGTAGGTGTATGTGACTTCGTCCCAATTTCCGAAGCCGACATTCGTCCCGGAGGCCATGTCAGGAGTGCTGTCGCCATAGTTTGGGGTAGAACCTTGGTTGAACGTGTTGCTCGAAACAAGTACGTCATTCGCCCAAACCCGAAACTGCTCACCGTCCCAGCTATCGATTCGATTGAATGTGAAGCCGATCGTGACCGAGGTTTGATTGCCAGAAAGAGCGAATGTTTTGAAAACATCTTGAACTCCGTTCGTTGCCGATTGGTACGTGCCAGGAGAGTTTACCGCTGCCGCAGAGGTCAGAAATGGTCCGAAGTCGCTATTGCTTGTGACAATTGCACCGCCAGTCCAACCAGTGAGTGAGCCGTTCTCGAATGTTTCGATGATCGTGGTGTTGAGAGCAACCATCGCCGAAGTCAAGTCGCCGTCGGCAAAGCGGAAGTTCTCAACGTTGGTGACCGTGTCCGTCCCATCTGGTGAGAGCGATCGCAAGTCGGTGATCGTATAAGTCCCGGCTGCTAAAGTCACCGAGTAATCCGACCGATTGCCTGAATAGATCACAAGGTCAGTACCCGCTAAGCCATCGATCGTATCGGCCGTCGAAGTACCAAGCAGAATGTCATCCCCAGCCGTCCCCGTGATCACGTCCAATCGATATTCCCAGGAATCGAGCATCGCATCGAAGTGAGTCCAACTGGTTGCAATACTCCCGACTTGGAACTCCAAATCCCAATCGCCACCTACTGCAGCATTACCCGTGGTGTCGTCCGAAGCCGCGACATCGGCACCGGTCCAAACGCTGATTTGATTTAATAGTTCTTGGCCATCTTCGGTCTGCGCTATATCGCAACCATAAAATAGAATATCAGCGGTGTCCGTCAGCGCAGCACTCCAACTCGCTAGTTGCTGGCTATTTTGGTCGATATTATCGCTGGATAACAACGTATCACCCAGTAATATCCCGCTGGCGTTGGCATGGGAAAGGATGTGAACCTGCTGGACACCGGTGGCGAGAGATAATGCGTCGGTGATCTGAGAAATGCCATCACTACCGCTGTCAATCATCACAATCGTAGCATTGGATAATCCCAGCCCTTGGATCAACTGATCCGCATTTTCGACACGGAAGTCGAAAAAGACAATGTTGTGCAGCGTGTCGACCGACGACTCTGCCGAAGCGTCTAGGACATTGTCATCGACCCCGAACAGCACGTGACGATCGGAATCTTCTTGCCAGTCGTCAACCAAACTAACTGTTCCATCGAATGCATTTTCAGAGACGTCAGGAACGCCTTCAAAACGTAGCACAGACGAATCGATGGTCAGGCCATCTTGGCCTAACGATGCCAAATTGGCTTCCAAAGAATCAAGAATGCTGTCAAACTCGGCGCCGGTAAGATCTTGAATCTGACCGTCGTCTCCGCCCCAATCACCCAACGGTGACGCACTCATCAAGACGCGACTCTCGATCTCGTCTAGGTGCAGACGCTTCTTCACCTTTGGCGAAGCGGACCTCTTGGAGCCCTCAACCGCCCAGTAGCCAAACCACTTTTTCCAATCCATCGTTGCTTCCTAAATCGATATCGGCAATGCTAAGTTCCGAACGCGCATAGTTCAGGCCTGATTACTTCATCATGAAATAGCAGGCTTAAACTTTCACCAATCGACCCATTTACACTAGGGTTCGCAAATCAGCCAAACAGCCGTGCCGATTTTACCAGTGAAGATAGCTGCGCAGAGGCCAGAAAAATGCTGGCAAAAGTCTTCCAAACCTAGAAATTCGATCGATATGATCAGTTACTTTGATGCAACCGTCACAACTGGCACAAACAGGTAGAAGTTAGGACACTATCGATCCCGATATTTCTTAACGTGTCTGTATCCCCAAAACTACCTCTATTCGTAGCTAGCAACCCCGCATGAACCTGGTGGCATTTCTTCGCAACAACAAAACCATCGCAAGTGTCACCTGGACGCTAGTGTTTGTTTGCGCGATTGCCATCTTCCGCTGCTACAGCGACAGTCAAAACGAAGCCCCAGAAGATTTAACCATCGACTTCAGTGATTCCAGCACGCAGGATTTGGCCATCAATCCGACCCAGGCAACTCCGACGCTGGACGACTTGACCACACCATCAATCGGTGACCAGGCCTGGTTGATGGACGGCCCAAACACTTCAACGTGGACTCAAAACGGCTTCAACGATCTGGATTCCCGGGAAGGCCCAGCGTTGCAAACAGTCACTAGTACTGCAGCCAACCCCGACGAAAGAAACTCGGGTTCCAGTCGCCTGCCCCCGAATGCATCTACCGGCACTGGATTTGCCAACAATTTGAAGACGGGTCCCCATACACCTTCAAGCCAAACCGCCGGACTCCCGTATTCTAGTGACTTATCCCCAAACACTACCCCAGGCAATCAAGCCGATCAAATCGACGCCCACTCGAACCCGTTTGCCAACACGCGGACTGCGATCGATGGTGCTGTTACAGGGACACCCGATGGCAGTCCATTCGGCCGACAACAGCACACCACTAATCTTCCCCAAATCGATGACCTGCCCAATCAACCGATGGAAAATCAAATTGCGGCTGATCGCGTTGCCCCTGATCAAGGTCTAGCCGCGGTCGTTGATTCCAGCGGAGCGGATTCGCCACAACCGTCGATCTTTGAGAACCCGTCGATCTTCGCCGCTGCCGCTGCTGAGGATTCCGTTCCACCGCTGCAAGTGGCTACACCATGGACCGCCGAAGTTGAGGGTCAATCGGCCAGCACCCAAACTGGAAGTCAATGGCCATCGATTTACCAGCCGCCCGTCGAAGATCTACCAATCATTTCCGATTCGCTACAGGGCCTTGAAGGTCCTAAAAATCCAATTATCGTCGGAAAATGGCCGGATCAATCGGCACCCGCACTGGCCCAATTGCCGGGCGACCACTCGGAAGCAGCGGCCCCACTGGATGTTCAGCTAATCACCACCCGCGCCAATAACACTGCGTCCAATAACACTGCGTCCAATAACACTGCGTCCAATCCAACGATCCAACCCGAGGCCGTTCCGGTATTAAACCGGGGTTCGTCATCGCCTACACCAACCGATTATGCTTCTGCCCAAGACATGCTAATTCAGTCGCTGGCCGATCAATGGGACCAAGCAACACCCGACGTCGATCCCTCGCTCAATCAGAATCCGATCAACTCGCTTGCACCTGACTCACTGGCTGCCACCCCTACCATACAAAATACTGCACAAAACTATCCAATCCAAGATTTGCCACTGGATGCGATCCAGGAAACCACACCTCTTGCCCAAGACCACGCCACGCTCCAGATTGCCCAGCAAATGGAAAGTCCCCAGCCCGGGGTCAACGGACAAGACGTTGCAACGTCGCCGGGTTCCCAGGAAGTCGCCCCGCTTCTGGGCACGCCTGCGCAATTGGCACCTCCAGCGCTGCCAACCAACCCAGCAGTTTCCACCAACCCTGCGCTACCACCCAAGAACCCATTGCCAATCCGCAACCCTGCGGTGAATGAACTTCCCGATTGGTGGAAGGCGCAACTGGCCGACCACCAACGTCCCAATGCCAATGTCCGAACGATTACGTTGACCCAGTTGATCGATGCGGCGCTGCGTAATTCGCCAAGAATACGTACGATCCAACGGTCCACCCAAATTCAGGAAACAGAAATCGATCGAGCGAAATCGAAGTTTGATCCCCTGTTCAATCTTGACACCAAATATACCGATACCAAAGATCCTGTGGGTAACACCCTGACTACCGGTGGCGCACCGTTCCTGGAACAAAACACCTGGAACGCTCGGGGGGGGCTCACCAAAAAGTTCATGGGCGGAGCCAACATGGAAATGTATCAAAGGTTGGGTTTCGAAAACAGCAATTCAAACTTTTTCACACCCCAAGATCAGGGCACAGCCACGTTTGGTATCGATGTTAACATGCCCTTGATGCAAGGATCCGGCGCCCAGTATAACGAATCTTCAATCGTCATTGCCGAATTACAATCGAACGTTTCTTGGCAGGATTATCAAGCCGAACTACAATCAGAAATCGGTGAACTGGGAACGTTGTACTGGAATTTAGAGAACGCGCGGGTCGTCTACATCCAACTTAGTCGTAGTTTAGAACGCGCAAACGAAATCTTAGCAATGCTAAAGGCTCGCGTTAATTATGACACCTCGCTTAGCCAAATCGCGTTGGCACAGGCGGAAGTGAGTCTGCGGAAAAATGAACTGCAAAATGCCATGCAAACGTTGCGCGAGCTGGAAATCAGTATTCGAGAACGAATCGGTGACCCCGACTTTGAATTCGTACACGATGTTGAATTCATCCCAGCCGAATTCCAAGACGACATTTTTGTCCAAGAACTGCAAAGCCTGAACAGTCTGCTCAACACTGCGTTTGAAAACCGTTTCGAATTGGAACGTGAAAGCATCAGCGCGAAAGTCGCTGACCGACAGGTCTTTGTTAGCCGTTGCTTATTGGCACCCAAATTGGACATGGTCTTTGGGGTGTACACCAGCGGTTTGGAAGGCGATTCAGGCATCGAACAAGCTTGGCAAAATCAATTCGGATCGACCACCCCCGGATATTACGGTGGTTTTGAATACGAATTAGCCCGCGGCCGCAGGAACGCCAAAGCAGAACTCAGGCAGGCCCAACTTCGTAAGATGCAAGCCAACGACGCCTACAAGATCATGCGAAATGAAATCATTGGCGAAGTCGAGAAAGCCTACACTCGGCTAAACGCTTCCTTGGAAAGTCGAGAAACAGCCTGGCGGACGGTGATCGATATGCGAACGTCATTAGACCAGCTGCAACGTCGCTGGGAAGATTTCGCCTTTATCGAAGGCGGTGTCATGCAGGGCGCAACCCCATCACTGGCGCTGGACCAATTACTACAAGGGCAACGAAGGTTGACCGACGCAGAAAACCGCCTATCGTTGGCTGATCTGAATGTCGCTCTGGCACGACAACGAATCTTGACCGCAACCGGTCGCCTGCTGGAAACCACCCAGGTGCCAAGCCCACCCACCACCGGCAACTGAAACTAGCGCCTGGGTACACAAACGACTCTGGGTGCACGAACTAGCTGGGGCCGCGCTGGGAAATTGATGGCCACTGCTTAAACGCCGCGTCGATGGCCGAACCATTCAATATGCTTGCGCCGACACAAGTGCCAATCGCGCTCTTGGCAAGCGGGCAACAGCCACGTCTCTTTTTGAAGCAATTGCTGGGCGTCGGTTCCTTGTGGCATCAACCAAACCTGAGATTGCCTGACAAAGGGAAATTCAGACAAGTAATCTTCCACATCCTGAATATCCTCAGGGCGATCAATCACAAATTTCAATTGACAGTGATATTGACTTAGCAATTGATGGATCACTTCGGGACGATGTCGATCACGCTGGTGACGCGCCGACCATTTTCCCGCAAGCTCCTCCGAAGGATCCGAATTTTGCAACTTCGGACTAATACTCATCAGGTCACATGCCACGGGCAAGAATAGGGTGCCCGCGGTCTCGACCGTGATATGCTTCCCCAATCGATGCAACTGCTGCGTCAATGGAATCATTTCAGCAAACAACATCGGTTCGCCACCCGTCAAAACAACATGCTGCGCTGAATCATTGCTCACGCGTTGCATAATTTCTTCCAACGAATGATCTTCGCCTTCAGGTTTCCACGAAGCAAACGGCGTGTCACAAAACCAGCAGCGTAAATTGCATCCCGCAACCCGCACAAAGGTGCTGGTCGTGCCCTGCAATTCTCCTTCACCTTGCACACTTTGGTATATTTCTGAAATGTTCATCGCATCAAGCGTTTAGGAAACCTGGTTGAGTAATCGTTGTTAGCCAGAAGCATAAATTCGTAAGACAATTTGAAATCCCGGCAAAACACGCCGTAAGTGGTGGTCAAGGCAATGCCAACAACCCGCTGAAGAACGCGATACGCTGCTATCATTTTCCGTCATCCCGCAGAAATTCCGATGGCATCCTAACTGCTAGAACACCATTTGATAAGGACCACGCTTTGACATTCGGCAATAAGTCTTCAATCATCAATCCGAAGTGGGCCAACGGTTGTTTCACGGTGCACTCCCCACCAAAAAAATAATGGGAAGCGGATCTAGAAGATCCATTTCCCATTACTGATTCATTCAATTGGTTCGCCGACACCGCGGCGATGCCAAGCGACTATTCGTCGACTTCTCCATTCAACACGACTTTCGCATGTTTGTGATTGGTTAGCTTTCCTTTGTACTTCTTCAATTGTTGTTCCAACTTCTGAACAACGCTCTCGACCGCAGTCAGCACATTGTTGCCGGTGGCCTTGGCAAAGAAGTCATCGTGATGCTCGGCCGAAACTTTCATTTCCACTGCCGGCTCGTCCGTATGTTGCAAATCAATCACTACATCCACATGAGTCACTCGCTCATAGAACCTTGGCAATTTTGCTGCTTTTTGGCGAATCAAATCGTTTGCTTCTTCGGTAATTGATCCATGCCTAGCTGTGATGCTAACTTCCACGGTAAACCTCCGTTAAAACTTTGAATGCCCTGGCAAAATGCCAAGACTTTATTCTGTTTTTTTTTTACACTCAATCAACAACTGACTTCAACCTAACGGTCGTACGTCACCTGGCAATATTCACCTGGCAATATTCACCTGGCAATTTTCACCTGGCAATATTCACCTGGCAATTTTCAGTGGGCAATATTCACAGGACGATACTTACTGTTTTGTTCCAAAGCAACAAACCCTGTTGCCAAGACTACGGCCACAATATTCCAGGGGACGTCTGACTTCCATTATTGAACTCTATACAACGAATGACCAGCAGGCGGGCAAAAATGCCCGCAATCTACTTCTTAAGTGAAAATCAACGCCAAAAACTTCGAATAGGCAAGAATTTCCTTCGAAAACTGCGTTAAATTCGTAAAATCCTACCCAAGTGACATTCAATCAGGCGGCTCGCAATCCCCTAAAACGCCCCGGTAAATAACGCTCAAGGGCAGCCCAACTGACAGAATTTCGAAATAATTTCACTCGTTGGCCTCCAATCCAAGAGAAACTGCCCTTAAATTTAGGCGAGTGGCGGAAGCGACTTGCCTGCTCCCTGGCGTACGAAATACACCCGTGAACTACCAGCCACCCAAATGCCCCGCGACGGTCTAGCGGTCCAGCCTAAGTCCTTTGGTTTGGGCCGGAATCGATCGTTCCCAAGATCCATAAACTGGGTTGGGCATCACGATCCAGCGACTTCCCAACAGGGCCTCTTTTTTTGCAGCCACTTCGTTTCTGGCTTCCAAATCCTGAATTTCGACTCCGTCACAGAGATCACTCAAATTATCACCAATCAACAAAACAATGCGAAAGTCTTTGGCCACCATCGCGCGTCGGGACAACTTATCCCCGGCCCGTCCTTGGTCGTCATTCCGAGTCAACACGTTATCGGCAGACGCTGGGACACCCAAATCCAACGCGTTTAAATTTTGGATCGTGGCTTGCTTGACTTCATCACGGCGGTTGGTCACAAAGAATACTTTCACGCCCAATGCATTGGCTTTGCTTAAGAATTCTTTAGCACCGGGAATCGGCAACCCCTTTGCTTCCAAACACCAAGCGTTCCAACTTTCCAAGTCGTACGGTTGGCCATCCGCAATATTTCTGGCATTGTACGATGAATTGTCCAGTACCGTTTCGTCTAAGTCCAAAATGACCGCGGGTGGTTTCATCCAATAGCGGTCATTCTCTAATTGCACTTCATCGGCAGACCACAAGCGATCATCCAATCCGGTGACCATTTGTAAAGTCGCTAAGCGATACGTTTGCCTCGCCAAAATTCGATATTCCGCTGCCTGTTGAACCCACACTACCGAATTGTATCGGCCATCTTTTGTCACATCGATTTCAGGCCCAGCTTCAAGCGTTGCAACTTGCCCAAGGCTTAGATCTGGCAGAACAAAACACAACACCCACAGTGCAAACAGAGTTAACCGTGAAAACCTGGCAACACTTTTGACTCTGCTTCCGCTTCCAAAAATCAACATGCCTTCACTCCGCCTTATTTCAATAATCTCAATCACAAGTCCAATCCTCAACTTTCGCCACGTATCCAAATCGCCTTCACCCCGGCGGCCAGTCCACGATCGCCAGCCTTCCGTTCTACGCCATCGAATGACGAAGAACTTAGCTCAACCGGACCACTTTCAATCTTGCCCAAGGCGATCACGCCTGGTGACAAGCGTTTGATACATTCACCCAGCAAATAGGCCAAGCCATTGGGGGTATAATCAGCCGAATGAGCGGTCAGCAAAACGAACTGCAAACTTTCATCGCACAAATGACTTAATTGCTGGACAAGAACGGGCAAGTCGGTATGAATTTTCCACACTTGCTTCTTGGGGCCATGCCCGTAAGCTGGCGGGTCGATGATCAAGCCCTGATACTTTCGCCCACGCTTGACTTCGCGCTGCACATAAGTCATCACATCGTCGCAAATCCAACGAATCGGTAACGGCTGGTCGTAACTAGCCTGCGCGTTTTGCCGCGCCCACTGGATCGTATTCTTCGCCCCCTCGACATGAGTCACCGTCGCACCCACGCCCGCCAGCGAAATACTAGAACCGCCCGTGTAGGCAAACAAGCTAAGCACTTCCAACTTAAGTTTCTCATTGGTGACGTCCGGACTGGATGGACTGTCCAGCAACAACGCCTGGCCCACGTCCTCATCACCCAGAGGCAGATCCGCCGCTTCACGATTCTGAAAAACGTCGGCAGACACTTCCGTCTGCTCGTCCGAAGATGGCTCGTGTAAAGATGGCTCGTGCGCAAATGAATCGTCCGACAGGCAACGGCGAACTTTTTGGGCAAGGCGCCGCCAATGTTGAAAGTGTTCAGCAAACCAACCGACGTTCCCAAACGGCGTAAGCTTCAACAGAAAAGTTGCCATGTCCAATCGGCATTTCCAAGTAAAATCATTTCCCGAATTGATCTCGGTCCACTTGGGTTCAGCCGCATCGAGTGAAGTTTCCGGGCCCGCTTGCACCCCCAAGGATTCGGCGACCTCGACGGGCAGACCCACGGTGTTGACGTACCAATTGCCTTGCTGACGTTCGGATAGCCGGAAATAGAAATTCGCTTTCGCCCACAAGTGCGGACGTCTGGGCTGAATTGCATCCGACGCTGGAGAAGGTCGATCCAAGATCCAAATCCCCATTCTTTCCAGCTTGCGGCCATCACCGTAGTCCAACAATTGATAATTTTCGGCAGACGCTGGAGCGGGAATCATCGAATCGGTATGTCCTGTCAAAATTGTTTGGGAAACGGTCGCCTATCAAGTGCGGCAGCTTCATGATGCTGGATCCGAAACCGCGCAACCGTTATTTAGAATCATCAGTCAAATAGCCTACAGTTGCAAGGAGGATTTCCATCGTTCAAACTGTTGCCGGGAAACTATTGTACCCTTAAGACCAAATAACAGCCAAAGCGTTGGACGGATCCAACCGCGAGAACTTGTTTTCGTTGCCCAGTCGCCAAGGATGCAAACCCACTTTTAGGCCCAATCAGCCTTAATCGAATTAGAAAGCTGCGAAATGAGTTACTATCTTGGAATCGATATCGGGACCTCGAGCACTAAAACCATTTTGATTGACCCAGAAGGCAACATTCTGGCCGAAGCGACCGCCACTTACGGTCTTTCGATTCCCAAGCCGTTGTGGTCGGAGCAGGATCCCGAAGATTGGTGGCAGGCAACGGTAAAAACCGTTCGCGAAGTAGTTAAAAAAGCCGGCATCGACAAAGCGGCCGTAAAGGCAATTGGTCTTTCGGGACAGATGCACGGAAGCGTCTTCTTGGACAAGGACATGAAAGTCATTCGCCCTGCCCTACTATGGAATGACCAAAGAACTGCTGCCCAATGCCAACAGATTGAACAGCTGGCCGGCGGCAGAAAAGCGTTGATCAAGATGGTGGCCAACCCAGCATTGACGGGTTTTACCGCACCCAAAATCCTGTGGCTGCGCGACAATGAAAAGAAAAATTTTGATCGAACCGTCAAAATTTTGCTACCCAAGGACGATGTCCGCCGACGAATGACCGGCGATTTTGCAACCGATGTCAGCGACGCCAGCGGCATGCTGTTGCTAGACGTTGCTAAACGACAATGGTCCAAGCCGTTGCTTAGCAAATTGCAATTGGATGAATCGCTTTTTGCAAAAGTTTACGAATCCGAAGAAGTTACCGGGCAACTAACATCGGCCGCCGCCAAGGAATTGGGACTAACGACCGCTTGCTTGGTCGTCGGTGGCGCAGGCGACTGTGCCGCGAATGCTTTGGGAACCGGCGTGGTCAAGTCAGGTACCCTTAGCACCAGCGTGGGTACCTCGGGAATCATGTTCGTACATAGCGATCAAATGGAATTCGACCCGGCCGGTCGATTGCACACGTTCTGCCATGCAGTCCGAGGCAAATGGCATATGATGGGCGTGACGTTGACTGCCGGTGGAGCCCTGCAGTGGTTTGCCGAACAAATTGCGACCGAATTGTCAAAGAACAAGAAGGTGAACGCGTACCAGGTGTTGTCCCAAGAGGCAAGTCAAACGCCCACAGGCAGCGAAGGCCTTTTCTTTTTACCGTACATGACCGGCGAACGAACACCTCACGCTGACCCCAACGCACGAGGCGCTTTTGTCGGACTGACCCTGAAGCATAGTCGAGGACATTTGGTGCGCTCGATTATCGAAGGCGTCACGTATGCGATGCGAGATTCGCTGGAAATTTTGCAAGGCATGAACGTGCCAGTGAAACAAATCCGGGCATCGGGCGGCGGCAGCAAGAATCCGTTTTGGCGACAATTGCAGGCCGATGTTTTTGGGCAACCGGTTGTAACCATCAACGCCGAGCAAGGACCCGCGTTCGGCGTCGCACTGTTGGCAACCGTCGGTGGCGGCGAATATCGCTCGGTCGAAAAAGCCTGCGATGCCACGATTAAGGTCGTCGAAAAAACGCCCGTCGATCGAAAGGCGGCCAAAGTTCACAATTCGAATTTTCCCGAATTCCAACAACTTTACCGCTCTCTGAAGGACGATTTCGTTCGCATCGCAGAACTATAAATGTCGGCCAGCAGCCACCATGAAAATACCTCTACACAACGCCAGCAAGTGGCTATTGAATTCATTCGCCTGCGCTGAGTGCTGCTATGCGGTAAGTTTCCCCTGCCGCTTGCCTTAGCAAGCGTTCAAGAGCAAGAGAAGTGTTCCAGGAACATTTGGTAAGCGCTCCAGAAACATTTGGTAAGCGTTCCAGGAACATTTAGCAAACTTTGTGCCGGTGGTACTTGAGTTAAAGCACAGCGGTTGCGCACTCCGCTACCACCGGTGAACCCGGTTCAATGCGAGTCGTGACGGACAAAAGATGCCTGCAATCGTATCGGAAATTCGCATCTTGCAACGATTCCACTTGATCGGCAGTTGGATTTGATTCTATAACCCAAGATATGAATTCGAGTTTCTGGGTCAAGTGACAGATTCACGGACACTCAATAAGAGTTAACAGAGGACCTTGTGAGAATTTCGTTGCGTGGGGCTGGAACCACTCTATAAACTCATACTCGAAGAACGCCCTGCCGCTTCCCCGGCTTTAGCCTTTACCGCAGCCTGTTCAAACCTAAGGAACCGCTTCATGCATGCACGAAAACAACAAGGTTCAAGCGAATATCAAGCGACCAAAGTAGATTCAAACACGATTCGTCGAACCTTCGTGCTATCAGCCAAAATTGAACAAAAACGCTGGCTAGAAAATCCGTTGAATGTTCAAACCGCTGTATCTGAGTTCACCGGCAAAGGGTCATCTTGGACCAAACGACAGAATCAGAAGTTCAGCGAATTGAAGAACTCTGGTGACTCACTTTCCAACAACGGCACGGACGCCCCCAGTCGTATCACGGGTGACGACGACGGAGAATCTGGATTTTGTGGCGGGGCATTTTGGCCGGTTGAATCGCTGATGCAATCGTTTACTCAACCAACACCCGCGATTCCTACCGGCGTTAACCTAAGCGTCAATACAGTCCACCAATTGCTTGAGGACATGACAGCCGACGACTCGAAAACGGTCACGCCGCAAGAGGCTGGAATCGATGCCTTCGCGTTGACCTCCAAAGGTGATGCCCTGCACACGATTTACCTGGACTTCAATGGCCACACCACTGCCAACACCGACTGGAACGATACGTATAACGACGGCAAAAACTTTACGACTCCCGCGTTCAGCATGGATGGATCTAGCAGCTTCAGCACTGCAGAAACCGCACGAATCTTGAACATCTGGCGGCGAGTCGCCGAGGATTTTCGACCGTTCGATGTCAACGTGACCACCAAAGCTCCGTCTATCAACGACCTACGAAAATCCAATGCCAACGACCAGCGCTGGGGCATTCGAGTGGTGGTGGGCGGTTTGGGGAACCAGTGGTTAGGGCAGTCTGGGGGCGGCATCGCGTTTTTGGATTCATTTAACTTCGCCTCCGATACCCCGGCGTACATTTTTTCTGCCGAGTTCGACGAAGATGAAAAAAATGTGGCCGAAGCGATCTCGCATGAAACCGGACACACGCTGGGCCTAATCCATGACGGGCGGAACACCCCCGCCGAAGAATATTATGCAGGCCACGGGACGGGAGTCACCGGTTGGGCTCCGATCATGGGCGTGGGTTACTATCAAACGTTAACCCAATGGTCCAAAGGCCAATACGGTTCGGCCAGCAATCCGCAGGACGATTTGAAAATCATCACCACCGAAAACGGTTTCGGCTATCGCAAGGATGATCATGGAAATTCAGTGTCTGACGACACGATCATGACATTGAATTCTAACAACTTCGTGGGCAGTGGCATCATCGATCGCAGTAACGACGTTGATTTCTTCAGCTTCGGCGTTCAAACTTCTGGACGATATCAGATCAATGTCTCGCCTTTCTTCAAGGGGCCCAATCTGGACGTAGCGGTACGACTTTACGACGGCCAAGGTAGCCTCCTAAAATCGTTCAACCCGCAAGCTGAAATCAATGTCGCTACCTTACAAAGCTTTACACCAGGTCAATACTTTCTACGAGTCAACGGAGTGGGACTGGGCGATCCGGCCACGACAGGATACTCCGACTACGGCAGCCTAGGGCAGTACAACATTCGAATCATTCCCAAAGATATCGATGTCATTGTGCCAACGGTCCAAATTTTCCAACAGGACGCCGCAAAGACCGAAGGAAATAGCGGAACTATGTGGTTCACATTCCGCCTGCTGAGACAAAACAACCTGAAGATCCAGACGATTGTTAACTACCAAGTCTCGGGCGTCACCAGCGGGAATTCCGTCGATCGATTCGATTTTGTCGGCGATCAATTCGCATCAGGCACAGCAACTTTCGAATTTGGCAAGATCGATGCGACCCTGTCGATCGCGGTCAAAGGCGACTCCGTTTGGGAGAAGCACGAACGATTGCAAGTGACGATCTCCAACGCAGTGAACGGACGAATTACCAAAAACACCGTGGTGGGAACCATTTTCAACGACGACCAGTTTGGTGGAGGCGCCCTGGCGGCGGCTTTGCCAACTATCCCAAACGAGAGTCTTCAAACGCATTCGCCGTCCTTCGAATCTTTACAAGCTTCCAACCAGACCATGGTGTCGTTGGAATTGCCTGCAACCTCGCGCAAGGCCCAGCCTTCGCTGGTAACCAGCAATCAGGTCGCTGCGTTGTCAGCGTTGACCCACGGCGAAATCGACCCTCGCTTACCCACCTCACAATCGATGTCACTAGAATCGATGTCACTAGAATCGATGATGGCAACCGCTAATCCTAACCAACGCTTGCCAACCCTTTTGGCCCAGGCAACCGACGGCGTTGCGGCAACCGACGGCTGGCTATCCTAGTTTCAATTCGGCAGCAATAGAACTGCGTGGCCCCGCTGAGGCAAGCGAGTCACAACCAACACCCGTCGCTCGGGAAGACGAAGATAGCGGGTAAACACTCGGCATACAAAACGCTTGGTCGCAACCGATCATGCGATCTTCAACAAAATTGCCTCGCCCCAAATGCGGTTCACGTGCGACAAATCCCAGACACCGACGTCAAGAAATAAAAACAGCCAACCCCGTCATTGGGGTTGGCTGTTTTCTTAATTCAGTCCACCGCACCATTGGCGGTCGGAATCATAAACGTGTCAGATCACGTTCTAGGCACTCGCTTCTACAGTCATATCTTCCATATCTTCGTATTCAGCTTCCAAGACTTCCTTGTCCAGCGAAACGATTGGCGGACGAGTGACCGCTTTGTCGATACCAGCGATTGGAAGGACGTCGTTCAAATTTTCGCTCAGGCGTTGCACGATCTTCTCACGAGTCATGCCACCAAATTGGCTGGAATTCGGGCAGGATGACAAAGGCCCTTCGTAGTTGATTTCATTCAACCAACGCAGCACAACCACGGTGAAGGTGTTATCTTCGGGTTGCAGAATCAAACGACTCTTCAACTTCGCGTCGCTCTTGACCAAACCTTCGGGGAAGTCCGCAAAACGAACCGAAATCACTTGTTCGCCGGTCAAAGTCTTCAACTGGTCGATGGTTCCTGAACCCAGGTGCCAATGCCAAGTATCTAACATCAAACCAACATTCGAGGCACCCACCATCTTGATCAAAGTCAACAGTTCTTCACCGGTGGTAATAAACTTATGCTCGAATCGTTGCTCGGCTTCCAAAGTGGCATTAAAGGCAAGACCGATCCTAATCCCAATCTTATCCAATTCAGCAGCGACTTCGCCAATTCGCAAACGATAACGTTCAAAATTCTCTTGGAACGGCAACGAACTACTTGCAGGAACGTTGATGTATGCACGTTTGGCGTTCAGTTTTTCGCTGAGATCAGAAAAGACCACCAACTTGGCCAAACTGGCGCGAAACTTCTCTTCGTCGGCACGGAAATCGATTGGCAATTCATAAGCGCCAACTTGCAACGACTTTTCAGCGGCCAACAAATATTGGCAAGCGAATTCGGGGCTGACATCGATCGCTCGACCCACCATGTCGTTCATATCGACATCGATACCATGAAATCCATAAGTCAAAGCCAATTCGATCATTTCGTTTTGACGTCCGGAAACACCCAGACCTTCACCGACCAGATTCTTAAACACAAAGCGCTCCTGTCTATTGCTCGCCCACCCAAACAGTTCGGGCAGCTTTTTTTTTAAATACCACTTGGAAACCCAAGCAGCTTGAATCATCAAAACAGCGTCCAACGCTGGGAAATCAACACGATTACTTATCAATCCAACGTCTATAGCGAGATGCCCGAAAGATTTAATCGAAGGCGTATCCACGGCATATCGTGCCGGATTATCACAAAATCCCACAACTTTTTCAAGGTGTTTCATCACTCATTATCGCTGTAATGGACTTAATATTTGCCCACGATTGGCTGCATTGCTTCTTTTTCCGGGTAAACAACCGGCGGTCCGCTCGCCCCTGGCCCAAAAAGACCAAGCCCTGCTGACCACGGCAAACTACCAGAAATCCTCCGAAATCGCCCAATTCCCCGCCACGGACTCGCTCTAAAACGCCAGGAAACGCGACGAACGACACTTAGCAGGCCGACTACGTTGCGTTCCAGGCTGTGCAACGTTCCAGGCTGTGCTGAGTTCATGGCTGTGCTGAGTTCATGGCTGTGCTGAGTTCATGGCTGTGCTGAGTTCATGGC
>Ga0105053_10005406_pt1 | contig 18164 bp, 14 predicted proteins | sample BON01_FD_78093 | JGI IMG/M metagenome (GOLD analysis project Ga0105053, IMG submission 78093) | Freshwater microbial communities from Lake Bonney liftoff mats and glacier meltwater in Antarctica - BON-01 | ecosystem: Environmental > Aquatic > Freshwater > Ice > Glacier meltwater | place: Lake...
TGTATAGACTTTACAAGCACAAAAAACATGTTTTTAGAACACTCCCGTAAATCCGTACGATATCCAGTCTTCCGACTGGTTAAACCAGTAGAAACCCGTCTTTTAAGCACGAAATTATCTGAGGTAGGTCCGTTTGAAATCTGGCTTGCGTTTTTAGCAAACCGAATCTGTGCGCGTTACCTTCGCGGCCAAATCAATAACCCATGCGCAAAATTCACCATCTTTCTACTTGCGATACCTGCCAACGCATTATCAAAGAATTGGAGTTGAAAGAGAACGATTTTGAGTTTCAGGACATCAAGCAGGAGAATATTTCTGCCAAGGAATTAGATGCTGCCAAGGACAAGATTGGTTCCTACGAAGCATTATTCAGCAAGCGTGCACAAAAATTCCGAAGTATGGGATTGAACGAGATGAAGCTTTCGGAAGCCGATTACCGCAAATACATCTTAGAGGAATACACATTTCTGAAACGGCCATTCATTTGGATTGGTGATGCGCTGTTTGTTGGAAACGCCCAAAAAACTATTGAAGCCGCCAAGGCCGCGCTCAATGAATAAACAACTTCTTGCCCACCTTATGCTTATTGGGGCGCAACTGTTGTATGGCGCCAACTACACCATTGCCAAAATGGCTATGCCCGAATACATTCAGCCATTTGGGTTTGTATTGCTGAGGTGCCTTGGTGCTGTTTCTCTATTTTGGATAACCGGGCTTTTCGTCAAAGAAAAAATTGACCGAAAAGACCTGCCAAAGTTGGCGTTGTGTGCGCTTTTCGGGATAGCTATCAATCAGCTCATGTTTTTCAAGGGACTGAGTCTTACCCATCCTATTAATGCTTCGGTCATTATGATTTCAACGCCAATTATGGTGTTGATAATGGCGGCTTTCATCATTAAGGAACGTATCACTACCAAAAAAGCACTTGGCATCGGCATCGGATTGCTCGGAACATTCATGATTTTGGTGATGGGTAAAAAATTATCCTTCAGCTCGGATACGTTTTTAGGCGATATGCTCATATTCGTAAACGCATCGTCTTACGGTGTTTATCTAGTACTCATTTCTCCGATTATGAAGAAATATAATCCTGTAACGGTGATAAAATGGGTATTTCTGTTCGGCCTTTTCATGGTGCTTCCATTCGGGTATACCGAGTTCACTCAGATTGAATGGAGCACATTTCCACCTCACGTAATATGGGCAACACTTTTTGTAGTTATCGGGCTCAGTTTTTTCGCTTACCTGTTCAATATCAGTGCACTAAAATATGTGAGTCCATCTGTAGTAAGCACCTACATTTATTTGCAACCGATTATTGCTTCGGCCTTTGCCATTTCGTTGGGAAAAGACCAACTAGATTGGATAAAAGTGGTGTCTGCCATGCTTATTTGCACAGGCGTTTATTTGGTAAGTTCCAAAATAAAACGCCCTCAAGCCGCAGGAAAAGAGGTGTAGAAAACCGTGCCTCTGCCGAGTTCAGTTTCGAACCAAATCTTGCCATTTGCAGACTCAACTATATTCTTCACCATTGCCAAACCTAAACCCATGCCTGATGATTTTGTAGTGAAATTGGGAACGAATATTCTGTCTCTAAGGTCTTCCGAAATACCCAAACCGTTATCTCTGACCGAAACAATCCATTGGTTATTATTACGGATAAGCCCAAGCGCGATTTGCGGTTCTGTACCATCTTTCACAGCTTGAATTCCGTTTTTGATAAGATTGTTGATCACCCGAAGCATTTGCTCTTTATCGGCCTGAATTGTAGGTTTCGAATCTACCTGGAGGTTCAATTCGATAGCCGCTTCAGAGTTTCGGTAAAGCTCGGCCACGCTTTCTAAAAGATGTTTCAAATCAACCTTTTCGATGTTCGATTTTGGCATTTGTGCGAACGAAGAAAACTCAGAAGCAATGTTTGATAGTGTATCAATCTGCTCAATCAATGTGGCAGTGACTTTATCGATACGTTCACCTAAATCTTCCACGCCATCATTCTTGCTGCGCTGTAGCATCTGAATGCTCAACTTCATGGGTGTGAGCGGATTCTTGATCTCGTGCGCCACCTGTTTTGCCATTTCGCGCCAAGCACTTTCGCGCTCCGATTTGGCAAGAAGTTCGGCACTTCGCACCAATTCATTCAACGTTCGGTTGTATTCTTCCACCAGCTCACCAATCTCGTCTTTACTGTTCCATTCAATGGCACGGTTGGCCTCATCAAGCTTTAGGTTTTTCAGACTTTCTCGAATAAAACGAAGTGGTTCCGTAATGCGGTTGGAGACAAACAACGCTAGCATCACGGAGATTAGAATCAGAAAAACGTAGATGTTGGTAAGCGCAGCTAGCAGCGAAAAAATCTCCTGCTGAAGGCCATATTGCCGCGCGAAATAAGGGAGGCTCATAAAGGCTATTACTTCCCGTTTTTCATTGCGAAATGGAACGTAGGCGGTAAGATAACTTAGGTTGCCAATGGTCTCTTCCTGAATAAAACTCGATTTCTGTTCGAAGCGCATTTGGGTATATGCGGTGGGGTCAATAACCTCGGCCATCAGGCCCTCATCAAACAGCCGTGGCCTAGATGTGGCCAGCAACCTTCCATCCAAATGATAGAGGTTGATATCTGTGAAAAACACCTTGGAGAATTTGGCAAGCAAGGCAGCAAGCATTGGTTCGTCCTCGGTAATAAACACGTGCCTATCGCGCAGTTTTTGCTCCAATTCAATGAGAACAGACTTCGATTTCTCAGAAATCATCTCTTCGTTTCGACTATGATATTCGCGAATCACGTAATACACAGTAAGCAGGCCAATAAGGAGCAACGAAATGAACGACACGGTACTCATTGCCCAGTTTATCCGATTACGGAAACTCTTTTTGCCCCAAATTCCAGCAACCAATTGTCCACTTACCAGCGAAGCCAGTATGGAGCAAATGAGGTAGATGAAAAACAAGTACGAGAAGGTGGTCAAATAGCCCAGCAATCCTGTCGATTTTCGGCTTACCAATACAACTGTACCCTCTTGTGTCCGCGACACCAAATGACTGTAATGCTCTTTTTCAAAAAAGCAGTTCTCCTGCTCAAACTCATCGTAAACTTGGTCGGAAAGGCTGTAAGAAAAATCGCCATGCTCTTCCTGCAACTCGCCATTGTGATAGAGCGCGTAGGAATAACCTTCAAACGCTTTGGCGGTACTTATTTCCTCAGATACAAAGAGGTCTGTGAAACCGAGAATGTCATCCGTTTTTTCGGGAATGAGGCGAATAAAAACCACTAAATTCTTTTGATTGCGCTTACCATCCACTTCAATCCGAGCCAAGTAGCCGCCTTCCGAATTCCAGTTTCCAACATATCTCAGGCCATCGGAAATGCTTGGTCTTGAATTGTCGTACTCTGTTTGCAGCTCAAAATAATTAGGCCCCGTCAATTCGCGGTCAGAAACCATAAGGCCACCTTCGTCATTAAATATATCTACAATTCCGAGGTACCGATTCCAATGATCGTAGCCCAATTTATCGTGAAGGATTTGCAACACATTTTCGGCATCAATCGGTGTATTTGTCAAGCTCAAACGTAGCTTCCTATCAGTCTGAATATCAATGGCAAGATCTCCAAAAAGATACTCGGTAATGGGGTTCTGCTGTTGATCTATTTTGCGTGCAATTCCTATCCTCAGCTGCTGTTCGTTAAGGGCATTCTCGCCAATTAACATTACGCTTGCCAGTATGGAGAATGCCAGCACACTTGGCGCATGGCGATAAATGCCGCTTTTATCCTTTATCCAGTTTTGTGTGAGCATTAGAAACGACAGCACGATTCCTGCCGCTACGGCCACCAAAACGGCATGTATGTTGGCTCCTAAAAGAAAAATGAGTGACAATACGGATAGCGTCACAGGAATGAAAATTCCTTTCAAAGTCTGCTGGTTTTTATCCAACGAATTGAACAGCGCCCTGAAAATGACGTGATAATTGAGCAGGATAAGGAAGCTGGCAAACAGGCCAATAAAGCTGTAGCGGCCTAATGAAAATGGACTGTTTAAATCAAGCGAAAAGGAGGAGTTAACAACCAGAATTTCAAATAGATGATGCACGGGCACCATTAATAAGATTGGAATACAAACTGCAACCAGTTTTTGCAGTAGTATATTTTTTAGATGAAATGTTATGCGCGATAATCGGAGCACGATAAGCAGCAGAAACGCCAAATGAAGAATAAAATCGCCCAGCGAAGGAATAAAGGTGGAAGTGGCGTGCTGCGTAGGCCCGAACAGTTCTAATTGGTAAACACCTTGCGGCAGTTCGAGCCAAAGCATCAACATTCGTAGCGAAGCCACGAGCAACACAAACACGGAAGTGCTAACCGCCACTGATGTTGTTTCTTCCATCCAATTGCCAGCAAGCCAAAGGGTAAAAAGGATTAATAGGAGGAAAATGAGCCAAATAAAAGAGTTCCAAGAGATGTCAGACCCGGCCGCATCAGGTACAAATCGTAATCCAACCTGACTGGGGCCATCGGTCAACTCAATCAGGTTTTCCGAGTCTAAATTCGTAAAGCTGAACTGCGAATTTGCATGAACGCTCGGGCTCCATCGGTTGGAAATGTATCGGTTCTCAAAATCGTAATTGGTGCGGAGCAGCGCATAGGCAACCAAAAGCTGATGATCATTCTCAATGGAACGACACAGGTACCACGAATTTTTCAGATTGATGATTCCCTGTTTGGGAGGTTGACGTTTGTCAAATTCTACCTCAAATGGAATGCCGCTGGTAGTCCAATCGGCTACTTGGTTATCGTTGTAAATTACAAATCCGATTCCTTTTTTCTCCCAATTGCAGCAAAGACTTTGCAGCCCGATATCACTTTCGTTAATCTCCTTCAGCTGTGCTTGAATCGATTCGTCTAACGCAAGAATATCAGCTTGAATTTGCTCTACGCTGTGACGCACAATCTGGTGCGCCATGCGCTTGCCTTGATAGGAAGCGAAAAGACCAATGGCCAATGTCAATCCAAGAAAAAAGAGGAGTTTTCTCACAGTAGGCAAACGTGTTCGTCCAAAGATAAGGTTTGAACAAAGGCCATTCCACGATGGCTTGAAGTGGGAATAAAAGTTGAATACAATTAAAAAGGGCAGCCATTGGCCGCCCTTTTCTTTATTCTAATATGGGTGATTATTGAATTATCAAACGGTGTTGTTCCGTTCTGTCTCCAACCGTCAAATTGATTAGGTAGAAACCGCTTTTCAAGTTCGAGTGCACGTTAATCGAAGTTGAACCAGCAGAAACTGTTTGGCTATGCACCAATTGCCCCATGCTGTTGTGAATGTCAAGAGCTGCAGCTTTTTCAAGCGAAGCAAATTGCATTCTAAACTCACCTTCAGTCGGGTTTGGGTAAACAACCGTAGTGATAACGTTGTCGTCAGAAATTCCAACGGCAGTACAAGTAGCAGCCTGTCCCGGATCGGCAAAGATTGTTACTGAGTTCACAACTACTCCCGTATTGTTTTCAGAAAGCGACCAGTTGGTAGCCACATTATTGTCAGAAGTTGGGTCGCAAAGAACTAATGAATACCCTTGACCATTGGCTGCGGTTGGCCATGGAGCAATGTCATCATAACCAACGGTGTCAATCAGACCAAAACTTAGATGTCTTAGCGATAATCCTTCTCCGTTGTTGCTCAATTGTGTTGTTGCACCATCCCACTCCAATGCTTCAACTCCGAACGCAGCCTCAAAAATGACTGAATCTCCAGCTACGATAACATATTGGTTAGGCCCCAAAGAATAGCCTACCGGAAAAGTGAACGTGAATCCTGTAAAGTAATAACCAGTCAGGGTAATCGAAGAATTCATACTTGGATTGTAGAGTTCAACGAACTCAAGTGTATCATTTCCAGATTCTGGCGAATTATACATGATTTCGGTGATGACCGGATTTGGCCCGCCTGCTGATTGAGCCATCACTGGGCAAATGGCCAGAATAGCTGCACTAACGGTTAGAAATGTGTACAGTAGATGTTTTTTCATTTTTAGTTTATTTGAAACAAAAATACGAACCAGCAATTTCCAAAGGCATTAAAAAATGATGAATCTTTTTGTTGATTGATTTCTGCCTGATTCAAGTCTAAGAAAATAAGCCCCAGATTCAAGCACTTTCAAATCGAACTGATACGTATTAATGCCCGAAGCAAAACTTTTGTTTGGTGCCGAAATCAACACTTTTCCTATTACATCCACAATAGAGAATTCAATATCCGAAGGTTCGCTTAAGGTGAAATTCACGTTAAGCAGTTCGGATGTCGGATTGGGGTAAATGGATATGTCCGAGGCAGCCAGCCACGAATCTTCGATGCTAGCAGTCAGGTCAATATTGATGTCATCCAAAAACAAACGGTTGTTTCCGTTGGATGTAAAAACGAAACGGAACCGGAAACCATCTTCCAAATAGGTAGATGGAACATTCACTACTTCCTGCTTCCATTGTGTTTCAATTGGAAGAAATGGAGTTGTTTGCGGAGCTGCCGTCTCCAAACCTGCACCCGTTAAACTTAACCGCGTTGACCAGCTGGTTTCGCAATTGCGCGATACCTGAATCTGTAGTTTAGAACCTGTTGCCGCCATGTCTGAAGCTGCATAAGCATACTTAAAAGCCAACTTCATCTGCGATGCGCCACTTAGATTAATTGGTGGGCCGTAGAGTTCATTCACCGTTAATCGGTTAACCTCCCAATTGTCCACCAGCAAAGAATGATTTCCATCGCTTGCAGCAAGCTGATTTTCTGCCCAGAAACTGTCATCGCTGACGGCACTCTCGTACCACTGGCTATCGGTTGCCAACGGGTTATCTTCAAACGAATCTGAAAACGGATAAGACCAAGAAGAATCTGGTAATACCTTGATGTAATTCTCCTTCGTTATTTGTTGAGACGAACCATTTGAATAGACCGTTAGCGAAACATCAAAGTTACCAGCTTGGTTATAGACAACTACTGCTGATTCGATTGCCGAAAAGGGAGAATCTCCTCCCGGAAACTCCCAATAAACCGAATCAATTTCTCCGTGATAAGAGGTGTTAGTGAACATGACCGCGCCTCCGTTTGGGTTACAGATCAGCCTGTAGTCACCTTCAAAATCTGCTGCGCAAAGACCTTCCGATGGCATTACGCCTGTGGCCACGAGGTTGCTTGGTGTCCAAAGGTTGTTCCGATTCGCAATCGGAGAGTTCAAACAAGCATGCATCCGAGTTTTCTGCCCTTCGGTGAACATAATATTGCAGTAAGAATAGTCCATGGCATTCTGAACGTTATCTCTCACGTTTCCGCACGATGCAGCGTTGAGATTGCAACTGCTCCAGCCAATGGTATTCGGAGTATCATCAACCAAATCATCCTCATCGCAATTGGTCGGTTGCCCAACTGGCAGATAGTAGAAATTGGGAACGTTATTGCCGCCCCAAATGTGGTGGAGGTTGAGGTAGTGCCCGCACTCATGTGCAAACGCCACGCTTTGAGTGAGTGTGGAAGTTCCGATAGTGCCGACATAGTTGTTTGCAATCACAATTCCGTCCCACTCAGGAATAGTATCTGCATCCGCAGGCCACACACAATGCCCCGCCAAACCAGCAGCATTGGAGGTGATATACACGTTCAGATACATCGCTGGATTCCAATGGATGAGTTCTTTCACACGGTGATCGCCAGAGTTGGTGAGGTCGGATGCAATGCGGTTGATGCCGCTGTGACAAACGCCTTCTGGGTCTTTGGTTGCTAGCGCAAATTCAATCTCCGTATCGGCATGAATCGGTTTAAAATCAGCATGAATATCAGCCGTGTCTTCTCGCGTCTTTCGGAAAGTCTCATTCAATATCCGAAGTCCGTCCAAAATCTGCTCGCGCGAAATGTTCTCCGTTCCAAACTTGTGAATCACATGAAACACCACAGGAATGGTGTACACGCCACCGCCTCTGTTCGGTGATTGCTCGTACTCACGCGTAAATGCTTCCAAAGCAGCATCGCGTTCCATGACCGCTTGCGCAACTTTCGGATTTGCCTGAAGGGTTGCAATGCGCATTTCGTCTGCTCCGCAGTGGAGGTGTTCTTGGGCAGAAAGAATCTGAAAAGAGAAAACGAAAAGGAGTAGGGGATAGAGTTGTTTCATAGAACTCAAAGATAGAGGGTAAAAGAAAACACCCATTCGCCTCAGGCAGATTGCTAGAGAATCGACCGAAGGTATAAGCCCATGTGTCAATATAACCCAAGCCATCATCCAGCCCCCAAGGGGCGTAATCATCTAACACAGGGTGTAAGCCCTCTGCTTCAGTACCCAGCGCAGAACCAAGCCCTGAAAGGGCGGAAGATATAAGCGAAGGGCATCGCCCTTCGCTTATATCTAATCCCACACATAGCTTTCATCATATTCTACATCGTATTTTTTCAAAAAGGCCCTGTATTCTTCCTGAAAGGTTTTCTTTCCGTGATGCTCATGCTGGTTGCCTATGTAGTTTACCACAGCATCCACCTCTGATGGGTTAACGGAGAAAGCACCATAACCATCTTGCCAGTACAAATTCTGGTACCCATCGCCCTTGGTCTTTATCCATTTAGATGAATGCGATTTTACTTCTTCCACCAGCTTCATCAAGGCAATTTTCTTAGAGAGCATGCATAGTATATGCACATGGTCGGTATAACCGCCCACTTTAAGCACGTGACATTCTAGGTTATTGCAGATGCCGCCCAGATAGCTATGCAGTTCTGCTTCTACAGGCGGATGGATAAGATGTTGCCTGTGCTTGGTGCTGAACACGAGGTGGATGTAGTTTTTTACGAGTGACTGTCCCATGGTTTATCGGTTCTATAGATGGGCTATGCCCAGATGGACTGCATCCAATCGATGGGCTACACCCATCGTTATCGTATTACGCCCCTTCAGGGCTGTGAATATATCGATTTACCTCATGAGCGAAGGGCGATGCCCCTCGCTTGTGTATAATGCCCTTTCAGGGCTATCAGTGCGTAGCCCTGAAAGGGCGTCATCCATTAACACGGGGTGTAAGCCCTGTAATCTATGAGCCCTGTGCTTCTGCACCCAGCCCTGAAAGGGCGTGATATACAAACGATGGGCATCGCCCATCGAATAACGGCATCGCTCTTCGCTTATCGGTTAGTACGTGTCGGTAGCCCCGAAAGGGCATAATCACCTAACACGGGGTGTAAGCCCTGTGCTTCAGTGCCCAGCGCAGAACGAGATGTAATACATAAGCGAGAGGCATCACCCTTCGCTTATCGGTGGTACAGATGTCGGTAGCCCTGAAAGGGCGGGATATACAAACGATGGGTATCCGCCCATCGAATAAGAGCATGGCTCTTAACAGCCCTGAAAGGGCGTCATCCATCAACACGGGGTGTAAGCCCTGTGAATGAAAGGGCAGAATACATAAGCGAGAGGCATCACCTTTCGCTTATCGGTGGTACAGGTGTCGGTAGCCCCGAAAGGGCGTAATCACCTAACACAGGGTGTAAGCCCTGTGCTTCTGTGCCCAGCACAGAACCTAGCCCTGAAAGGGCGATATAACTGTATAGGAAACCTGTTTGGTTTACCTGTGAAGGCTCGCTATCGGAGCGTCTCATCATCAACGGCACGCGTTACGCGAAAGGCTAAACGCGCGCCATCGGAAAACCACGGGAATGGTGTAAACCTGTCCACCTCTGTTTGGTGATTGCTCAAATGCGCGCGTAAAAGCTTCCAATTGCGCATCGCGCTCAATAACGGCTTGCGCAATTTTTGGGTTTGCCTGTAGGGTTGCAATGCGCATTTCGTCTGCTCCGCAGTGGAGGTGTTCTTGGGCTTGCGCGGAAAAAGAGAAAAGTAGGAGAATAAGTAAAAGTCGATTCATGGCACTAATTTACATAGTCCCCGTTTTAGCACGATACTTCCAGCGTTTATTCCTTGTATTGCTCAACAAAACCATTGGTGGAGCAGCCAAAATTTTCAAACGCAATTTCAGCTATGTCCTCCATCCCGATGGAACTGGGTGGCTGGTGAAGAGGGTGGAGTGAGTTGTTCATGTTGGGTGGTTGATTTTTCACTCCGTAAGTAGGTTACGGTCTGCGGTGGTTAGTTTACATTTGAAACATTAGTAATGACTGCCCAAACTACCATATCATCAAGGCTGAACATTGAAGAATTCAGTAGTCAACTGTATTCTGTCCTTGATTCGTTTGAGCATATTTCAGAAGGTGTTCGTAATAGATTAAAGTATTTCCAGCAACAGGCTTTGCTAGTTGGGGCAGATTACTTCTACTGTTTGAGGAATGAGCTGGAGGATAAGGACATTCCTTTTGTCTATGTGTATGACGAACGCGGAAAGTCAGATGATGAAAAAAGGAAACCTTTTGATATAAATAAGAAACTTTGGACTGTAGGCGAAGTTGCAGCAGCAGTCCTTATTTACGATGATGAGATAAAAATCATTGATGCCCGTAAACAACCGAGAACGGAGGGCAAAGCCACGTATCTATACGAGTCATTGTTAGATATTGACCGTAAAGTGCGCGCGCAAATTTTTGAGGGACGGATACTGGAAGATTCCAATGATAATTATGTAAACATATCTTCTTATGAGGTTCTTCTAAGGCACATTAATAATAAAGTTATTTCCAAGGACGAGGAAATTGGATGTGACAAGCAACTGTTAAGGCGGCTGACTGTCAAGTTGGTGTTGGTGAAGTATTTACAGGAACAAAAAGATTTCAATGACAATAGCGCAGGCATAGATCTATGCCAGAGTTTAAGGCAACACCAAATACTTGGATTGTTCGATTACCTGAATGAAAAGCTCAACGGAGGTATTTTTCAATTAAACGAGGTTGAAAGACAACAGATATCAAATGCGAATTTGAGTTTAATTGCAGAAGCTTTTGATGATACAATGAGCGAGCATGGACAGCTTAATATTTGGAAGCTGTACGATTTCAACCTGATTCCTATTGAATTCATCAGTAGACTGTATGAGGCTTTTGTCAAATCTGTTGATGGAAAGCAAAAAAAGCAAGGAGCCTATTATACACCACCACATTTGGCTCGTTTGATGGTCGATGAGCTGTTGCCATTTGATAGGAAAGTGGATTTTAAAAATTTTAAGATTCTTGATCCCAGCTGTGGTTCAGGAATTTTTATCGTGCTGGCCTACAAACGGCTCATTACCCTTTGGATGTTAAAGAACAACAGGTCTATTATTAAAGGGGATGAGGATATTGCCGCCATTAAGAAAATTCTTCGGGATTGTATTTATGGCGTAGACATTGACCCTGATGCTTTAGCCATTACAGCTACGTCTTTGCAGATAGAATTGACGAGTCATGTTCAACCAAAGGAGATTTTGCAAAATCTTTCTTTCGACAACTTGGTTGATAATGGAAACCTACAACAGGAAGGGTTTTTCAAATGGTATAAGACACAGAAAAAGGATTATGATGTCATTCTTGGCAATCCTCCTTTTAATGTGGATAACGATGACAATGTCGAAAAAGGGTTGGACGATAATATTCGAAAAGAAGTGTTCACTTCAACTTCTGGTGTAAGGCATAGCTTTCCGTACCACAATCCTGCAACAGCGTTTTTGTATCTGACCAAAGAGCATTTGTTGAAGGAAAAGGGGATGCTGGCGTTGGTGATGCCAGCTTCATCATTTCTCTACATGCCAACTGCGGATAAATTCAGGAAAGCGATATTCCTGCAATGTGAAGTTCAAAAGATATATGATTTTACGCCTTTAATGGACTCCTTATGGGGTAAAACTAAAGTCGCGACAGTTGCTGTTGTTCTAAAAAATCAAGCACCTGAGAAACGTGGCTTGGAACATTTGGTAATTCGAAACACAATTGCTAATGAAGGTGGGGCATTGCGATTTGAAGTTGATAAGTATGATAAGTTCTTTGTTCCCACGAAACTTGCGTACGGGAAAGAACGCATATGGAAGTTGAATCTGTTTGGAGGGGGACGGCTTCAAATGTTGAATACGAAATACAAGTGTTCTTACCCGTCAATTAAGAAATATTGCTCTGATTTCGAATGGTCTAAACCATCAAACGGTTACCGAGTTGATAAATCCGCTGTCCGTCAGATTAACGTGGTCGGAAGGGTTGTTCTTGACACTAATCTATTTCGGGATGATGAAATCTCGAATAAGAATACGGATGAGTTCAAGGAAGATTATTATTTGAGACCCCCATCTGGAGATACGGCTGTATCGCCAAATGTTTTAATTCGACTAAATCTGAATTATTCGTTGCCAATTGTACTGAATCACCAAGAGTTGATTTTTCGACCTGGAGTTCTGGCATTGAAAGCTGCAAATAAGGGTTCTATGGAATCCTTTGTGGAGTCATTCAGAAGCAATAGGGAGTTGTACAAAAGATTGATTCGAATTCGTTCGGCAAAAGCTTTTGTCCAACAATCGGGTGACTTTTCAATTGAGGCAGATGACATTCTCCAGCTTCCTATTTTTTTAGATGACAAGAATAATCCGACTGAATTTCCCGAGATAAGTCATATTGAGTCTGCTGTATGGGAGGACGCTGATTTGATGGCAGATTGGCTGAATGGTAATTCTGAACGTTTGCAAGATTCTGTTACATTAAATGAAATCAAGGCTTTCAGCAACGCCTTTTGCGAAATACTCAATCATATCTATGATGACGGTGAGTTTAAATTCCGTTTGACAAGACAGATTGTCTTTGGAGGTGACGTTGAAGCAGGATATGTGGAGGATGATTATATGCTTGGTGGATTTGTATGGGTGACGTTTGAGCATTCAAATAAGAACAAGTCAGTTGTAAAAAGAGAAGGAGAAGTAGACGGTGCGCTCATAGAGTCGGTACTAAAAGACGACATCAGTAAGAATGGACTACGTGTAAATCGCATCATCACATACTATGGTGAGAACAATAGCGTCAGCTTCATTAAGCCAAACAAGTTGAAGTATTGGACACGGAGCATAGGTTATCAAGATGCTGAGAATGTAAAAGGTGATATGTTCGAGAATGGCTTCTGAGATGCAGTTTGAACATATTAAGAAAGAACCAAACCGTTATTTGGAACGAGTTCTTCAGATTATGCGACAAGGAATCTTTGAAGAAAAAGGGAGGTTAAAGCGAGCATCTAAGGAGTCCATAAAGAATCAACAGCTACAACAGACATTCGACATAATTGGCAAACGTGAAGAATCTGATTTCATATGTTGCTCGAAAGAATATGAAACAGAAAAGGAATTAACCAGAGAGGATATTTACTTCCATCTGCCAAATGCTGAACGTACGATTGTGTTCTTTGCAGAATGCAAGCGGTTACCAAAGCCAAAAAAATCTAAGGACAATAGTCACGACTATGTCACAGGGCTACATAGCAACGGAAAATCGCCTTGTGGAGGAATTGAGCGTTACAAGCTTGGTTTGCACGGCAGACCAGCAGGGAAACTGAGAGATTATGGTGTAATCGGCTACGTAGAGAGTCGTTCTGTCAAGTTTTGGGAGGGAACCATAAATATGAGTTTGGGGAGTAGGTATCCGAAGGATAGTCTACTGGAACCAAAAATTGGATTGATGGATGAGTACGTGTCAACACATACCTATGACTGCAATGTGAAAGGCGAATTCAAAATGCACCACTTTCTTATCAACCTTACACAGTAGGAACCAACCCAATCTCGGATTGCGTAAGGCGAAGCTATTGTCGATTAAAGCAGCACAAAACGGCCAGAAAGAAGTTATTCAATTAAGAAAGCCACCTCGGGCGAAAATGCCCATTCGGTTCAGGCAGGCGTTCTTAGATGTTTTTGGTTGACGTAATATTCTACCCCTCCCTCACCGCAGTAGCTCCACCCACAATGTCAGCCTCTTACAGGTGGTACGTCACTGAATACGCTCAATCACCCAACCCTTATCATAAAGCAAAGTCTCACATTTCCATTCGCGGCCTAGTTTACCCGTCATGCGTTTAATGGTCGTTATAGGAGCGCGTTTCTGTTTCCAGTCCTGTGGTTCAAGTAGAATGATTTCGCCTAGCGTCATGCCAAACAAAATACCACGCAACCAGCTCAACCGTTTGTTCGGTCGTTTCGGCATGGCAGCCGCTTCTTCTTTTGTTATCCGTTTCATGTTATGGTTCTTCCTGAGCCTAGTCGAAGGCCCAATTTCCATTATAGAACGAACAAAACCAACCATCTATTGTCCATCAGAAACCATCGCGCTTTCCTGTAGTTCCATCGCGCTTTCTTATAGTTACATGGGTCTTACAATAACTACCATGGGTCTTATCTTATCGACCATGGGTGATACCTGAGCTACCATCATCATTTCAACAAGAACCATGTCTCTTTCAATTGGTACCATCAATCTTTCAATAGCATCCATCGCGCAGCCAATAAGTACCATCTAAACGCCAAGTATCAATTCCTAACGAATCAATCTTTCATCGTTATTGCCCATAAGCAAAAACGCCCATCCGACTTAGTCGGACAGGCGTTCTTTGGTGTTGGGGCTTGATGCATCAAGCCCTAACTCTTGTTTGATGCATCAAACCCTAACAGGTCTATCCCTCTTCCAGCGCAGCAGCTCCACCAACAATCTCGAGGATTTCGTTGGTAATGGCTGCCTGACGAGCCTTATTGTAAGAAAGCTTCAATGCTTTCAAAATATCTGTGGCGTTGTCTGTTGCCTTGTGCATGGCAGTCATACGTGCACCGTGCTCAGAAGCATGGCTATCAAGCGTAGCGGCATACAATTGCGTTTTCAACGAACGTGGAATCAAATCAGCAACAATTTCAGCCTTTGCTGGCTCAAAAATGTAATCGGTTGAAGAAGTCTTTTCAGTCACCGCTGGTGGCGCAACTGGCAAGAACTGCTCTGCAACACATACTTGCGTAGCGGCATTCTGAAACTGGTTGTAAACCACATCCACACGATCATACTTTCCTGCAACAAAGGCATCCATGATGCTTTGCGCAATGGGAGAAATGACATCGAACGTAAGATTGTCATACACACTATCGTTACGCTCAATAACGTTGAAGTTTCTTCGCTTCAAGAATTCGCCTGATTTCTTACCGATAGAAAGAACAGAAATCTCTTTTCCAGCATAAACACCGCTGGCAAGACTCAATACTTGCTTGTTCACATTTGAGTTGAAACCACCGCACAATCCACGGTTAGAAGAAACCGCCACGATAAGCACTTTCTCAATCGGACGCACGGTAGAAAATGCTCCACCTTCAGATGAATCTAAGGTTGCGCTTAGGTTCTCCAAAATCTCTTTCAACTTGCTGGCATAAGGACGCATTCTGGTGATTGCATCTTGCGCTCTTCGCAATTTTGCAGCCGATACCATCTTCATGGCAGATGTAATCTGTCTAGTAGATGAAATCGATGTAATCCTTTCGCGTACTTCTTTTAATCCAGCCATTTCTGAGCTCTAATTATCAGAGTTATTAGTATTTACCTGCTAGGTCAGCGGCAACTTTTTCCAACGTAGCAGTAATCTCGTCAGTTAGTTTTCCAGCCTTCAATCCGTCAAGAACGTCACGGTGCTTTGCATCCATGTAATCCAAGAACTCAGTCTCAAACTCACGAACTTTATTCACAGGAACTTTTCTCAAAAGACCTTTTGAACCAAGGTAGATGATGGCAACTTGCTTCTCAACAGAAACAGGAGCGTATTGTCCTTGCTTCAAGAGTTCCACGTTACGCTTTCCTTTTTCAAGAACGTTCATGGTAGCAGCATCAAGGTCAGAACCGAACTTAGAGAATGCCTCCAACTCACGGTACTGTGCTTGGTCAAGTTTCAGTGTACCTGCAACCTTCTTCATCGACTTAATCTGAGCATTACCACCAACACGCGATACCGAAATACCTACGTTAATTGCTGGACGAACACCTGCGTTAAACAGGTTAGACTCCAAGAAAATCTGACCATCTGTAATCGAAATTACGTTGGTCGGAATGTATGCAGAAACGTCACCCGCTTGTGTTTCAATAATTGGAAGTGCGGTTAAAGAACCACCACCTTTCACTTTTCCTACCAAGGAAGGTGGAAGGTCGTTCATCTCCTTCGCAACATTCGTATCGTTAATAATCTTCGCGGCACGCTCAAGAAGTCGGCTGTGTAAGTAGAAAACGTCTCCTGGATAAGCCTCACGACCTGGAGGTCTTCTCAAAAGAAGAGAAACCTCACGGTAAGCAACGGCTTGTTTTGACAAATCATCATAAATAATCAATGCTGGACGACCGGTATCACGGAAATATTCTCCGATGGCAGCACCTGAGAATGGAGCGTAAAACTGAAGTGGAGCTGGGTCAGAAGCAGTTGCAGCAACAATAACTGTGTAAGCCATGGCGCCAGCGTCTTCCAACACCTTCACAATTCCAGCAACGGTTGAACCTTTCTGGCCAATCGCAACATAGATACAGAATACAGGCTCGCCTGCATCATAAAATTCTTTTTGGTTGATGATGGTGTCAATCGTAACAGCAGTCTTGCCTGTCTGACGGTCACCAATAATCAGCTCACGCTGTCCACGTCCGATTGGAATCATCGCATCAATTGCTTTGATACCTGTTTGAAGTGGCTCAGTTACTGGCTGACGATAGATAACACCCGGTGCTTTACGCTCCAATGGCATTTCAAAAAGCTCACCGCTGATTGGCCCTTTACCGTCAATTGGCTCACCAAGTGTGTTTACAACACGACCCAATAGGCCTTCACCTACTTGTATAGAAGCAATTTTTCCAGTACGCTTTGCAGTAGATCCTTCAGCAATACCTCTTGAAGAACCAAGCAATACAGCACCAACGTTGTCTTCCTCCAAGTTGAGGATGATTGCACGGGTACCTCCGTCAAATTCGATAAGCTCACCCGCTTGAACGTTTGAAAGACCGTAAATACGAGCGATACCATCACCCACCTGGAGTACGGTACCTACTTCTTCTAATTGAGCTTCCGTTTTGTATCCGGAGAGTTGTTCTCTTAAAATACCTGAGATCTCTGCTGGGTTGATGTCTGCCATTTTGTTTGTGTTTGTTCGTCCTCCGCCTTAGGCGGAGACCAGTGTAATTAAATTCCTTTAGCGAATGATTTGGTCATGAATTCTTGGCGTAGGTCACCAATCTTACTCAAGATGGAAGTGTCCAACTGTTTGTCGCCAATGCGGAGGATAAAACCTCCTATAAGTTCTGGGTTGACCTCCATTTCGAGTTCAACTGTTCCGCCAACTTCTTTCTGAACGAGGTCCTGAATTTTCTTCTTCGCATCGTCAGCAAGTAAAGTTGCCGATGTTACAGACGCAATTGTAATTCCTTTCATTGCCTTGTATTGCGCAATGAAGGCATCCGTAATTTCAGGAAGTGCGCTTTCTCTTCTGTTCTTGGTAATGAGGTTGATGAAAAGCATGGTCACTTTGCTCACATGCTTCTCGAAAATAGCTGTAAGAATGCTGATTTTCTTCTCGGCATTTACAACTGGACTTTTGAGAAGAACAACCAAATCGCGGTTTTCAGAACAGGTCTTTTTGATCAACAGCATATCGTTGAAAGCCTCTTCCAAAGTTCCCTTCTCGGCAACGAGGCCTAGAAGCGATTTCGCGTATCGTGTTGCAACCTTTGTCTGAGCCATTTTAGTTCAGCTTGATGTCTTCAAGTAGATTGTCAACCAATTGCTTCTGCTTTGCAGCATCGCTCAACTCGTTTTTTAGAATCTTCTCTGCAATGTCAATCGAAAGTGCGGCAACGTGATTCTTGATCTCAGCCATTGCAGCTGTTTTCTCCGTTTGGATGCTTTCCCGTGCAGAAGCAACAATCTTATCAGCCTCAGCTTGAGCAAGACCTTTTGCATCAGCAATCATCTTCTCCTTAATCTCTTTACCTTCTTTAAGAATGGTATCGCGATCCTCACGAGCTTGCTTCAGAATCGCTTCGTTTTCAGACTGAAGCTTTGCCATTTCAGCACGTGCATTATCTGCAGAAGCCAATGCATTCTTAATGTTCTGCTCACGTTCCTTGATTGTCTCAAGAATTGAAGGCCAAGCAAATTTTCCAAGACCAATCCATACTACCAAAAAGGCGATGGTCATCCAAAAGATGAGTCCTAATCCAGGTGTTACTAATCCCATTTTATAA
>Ga0105053_10005407_pt1 | contig 18164 bp, 16 predicted proteins | sample BON01_FD_78093 | JGI IMG/M metagenome (GOLD analysis project Ga0105053, IMG submission 78093) | Freshwater microbial communities from Lake Bonney liftoff mats and glacier meltwater in Antarctica - BON-01 | ecosystem: Environmental > Aquatic > Freshwater > Ice > Glacier meltwater | place: Lake...
CACCTTGGCCGATCCGGTCGCCCAGCATCTGGTCGACCACCCCCAGGTTCAGATCGTCGATTTCACCGGCAGTCCCCTTTACGGAAGTCATCTGGAACGCACCGTCACCGGAAAACTGCTGTTCACCGAGACGGCGGGGGTAAACACCGTGGTGATCGAGAGCGTCGCCGACATTGACGCTGTCGCCCGCGCCGTGGCTCGCTCGTCCTGCCTGTTCTCGGCCCAGATGTGCACCAGTCCGCAGGTCATCTACATCGCGCCCGATCTGTTCGACGCGATGTCGAAAGCCATCGTCGGACAGATCGACGCCATTGTCGCCGATCCGGCCCAAGCCGCCGGAATCATGGGCGCGATCCAGGGCGTGGTGTCGCTTAAGGTCGTGTCCGAGGCCCAAGCCGCTGTCGCCGCCCTGCCGGGGGTGCTGACCTTGCGCGAACCGGGTCCGTACCCTCACCCCCAGTTCCCGGACGCTCGCACCCTGACGCCGCTCGTCATCGCGGTGGAGGGCGACCAGAACATCGATCTGTATTCCGAGGAACGCTTCGGCCCAGTCCTGTTCCTGGTCAGGAAGGACGCCGACGAGGCGGTGATGGAGGCGACATGGCTGGCTCGCACCAAAGGCTCGGTCTCATCCTACCTCTATTCGACGGATGAGAAATTCATCGACAGCGCGACGCTGAACTATGAGGTGGCGGGGGCCAATCTGTCGATCAACCTGACCGGGGCGATGTGGATCAATTTCGCCGCTGCCTATTCCGATTATCACGTCACCGGCCTGAATCCGGCGGGCAACGCCTGTCTGGCCGACTTGGCGTTCGTCGCCTCGCGCTTCCGCATCGTGCAACGACGCCGGCCGGCTTCCGCATGAACGCCGACATCTTCATCGCCGGGATCGCCATGACCCGTTTCGGCAAGCGGCCGGACGACAGCGTCAAAACTCTGACTGCCGAGGCGGTGACCGCGGCGCTGGCGGACGCCGGAGCGAGCATCGGCAACATTGAGGCGGCCTGGTTTTCCAACACCCGCCAGCCAATGCTGGAAGGCCAGAACACCGTAAGCGGCCAGATCGCCCTGCGGCCCATGGGACTGACCGGCATTCCTGTGACCAATGTGGAGAACGCCTGCGCCTCGGGCTCGACTGCCCTGCTTTCGGCCATCCACTGGATTTGGGCGGGCGCGGGCGATATCGCCCTGGTCGTCGGGGTCGACAAGATGGTTTGGCCCGACCGGCCCGAGCGCATCGCCGCCGCCTTTGCCGGGGGGACCGACATCCATGACCGCGAGGGCGTCGTCGCCTATATTCGCGCGATGGGCGGTGAGGATCCCGGTCCTGGCCGCAGCCTGTTCATGGACCTCTACGCTGCCCAGGCCAGCGCCCACATGACGCGCCACGGCACGACCCAGGAAGACTTCGCCCGCGTCGCGTCAAAGAACCACACGGCGGCGGCTAACAATCCTGACGCCCAGTACCGAACGCCGATGACCGTCGATCAGGTGATGGCTGACAAGCCGGTGGTCTTTCCCTTTACACGCGCGATGTGCGCACCTGTAAGCGACGGAGCGGCGGCTGCGGTAGTCTGTTCGGCGGTCGGACTGGCACGGCTGGCCGGACGGGCGCGGGCGGTGCGAGTCCGCGGCTGCGTCCTACTCAGCGCAAGCGCGCGAGCCGCGAAGGACTTCGAGAACCACATCGGACGCCGCGCCGCGACCAGGGCCTATGAGCAAGCCGGGCTGGGGCCTGGGGACGTCGACGTGGTCGAGGTCCACGACGCGACCAGCTATGCCGAGGTACAGCAGATCGAGAACCTGGGTCTGGCCGAGCCCGGTTCGGTGGGCACCCGGCTGAGGGCCGGAGACTTCGCGCTCGGCGGCCGGACACCGGTTAATCCGTCAGGCGGGCTGGTGGCCAAGGGCCATCCAGTCGGCGCTACCGGCATTGCCCAACTGTACGAACTAACGACTCAGCTGCGCGGCGAGGCCGGAGCGCGTCAGATCGACGGAGCAAGCATAGGCGTCGCCGAGAACGGCGGCGGTTTCCTGGGCGTCGAGGAGGCGGCGACCGTCGTCACCGTGCTGGAGCGGGCCGCATGACCCACCCCATCCGCGCCCTCTCCGAGAACCGGCCCGCCAAGGACGGGCTTCCGGCACTGTTTGACGGCGACGTCACTCTGACCCACGAAGAACTGATCGCGCGGGTCGAGGCGGCAGCAGGCGACCTGGCCGCGCGCGGAATCGGCGAGGGCGACCGCATCGGGCTGTGTGCCCGCAACAGCTGGCACCATGTCGTCGCCTATCTGGCCATCCTGCGCGCGGGCGCGGTATGGACGCCGCTGAATCCCCGCAATGGGGCCCGGCTCAATAGCGAATTCCAGGCGCGCGCGAAATTAGCCCTGACCCTGATCGACGCAGTGTCGACGGAGGCGGCAGGCGTCTCCGCCCAGCCTCTGTCGCTGGAGGCCTGGCTGGACGGAATCGCTGCCGGGACGCCGCCGCCAATCCTCGACGACCCCGATGCGCCCTTCGCGCTTAAGTTCACCGGCGGATCAACTGGCGTGCCGAAGGGGGTGGTACAAAGCCAGGCCAGCGGCGCGGCGGCGTTGCGGTCTCTGTCCGCCTTCTATGATTTCAAAACAGCGGACGTGAACCTGGCTGTGGGTCCCCTGACTCACGGATCTTCCCACTATCTCCTGCCGGTGCTGGCGGCGGGCGGGTCACATGTGTTGCTGGCTGAACCGGATCGCGCCGCGATTCTGGCCGAACTGAAGAAACGGATCAGTATCGTCTTCATGCCGCCGGCGCTGATTGCCCTGCTTATGAATGAAGCGACCTTCGACCCGGACGACTTCCCGCATCTGCGCCACCTCACCTACTCCGCCGCACCGATGTCGCCAGACCGGATCGCCCAGGCCATTACCCGGTTCGGACCGGTCGTCTCGACCCTTTACGGCCAGACCGAGGCCCCCATGACCATCACCGGCCTGTCGCCGACCGAGATGGCCGATCCCGACAAGCGCGCCTGTGTCGGCCGACTGTTCGCGGACACGCCCGTGCGTCTGCTAACCGCCGACGGTGCCTTGGTTGAGCGCGGCGAAGGCGAGATCGTCGTCAGCGGCGACCTGGCCCGAACCGCATATCTGGATGCGCCCGAACTGACGTCGGCGTCGCGCCAGGACGGCTGGCTGAAGACAGGCGACATTGGCCTCATCGGCGACGACGGCCTGCTGTTCCTGATCGGCCGGTCCAGAGACCTGATCATCACGGGCGGCTACAATGTTTATCCCGGCGAGGTCGAAGCAGCGCTGAATCGGCATCCGATGGTGCGCGAAGCCTGCGCCTTTTCCGAGCCCGACGAGGTCTGGGGTGAGCGACTGGAGGCAGCCGTCTCAGTCGGCGCGGGTGCCGACGCCGACACCATAACCGCCTTCATCCGCGAACAGATCGGCCCGATAAGGACCCCCAAGCGGCTGTACCTCCTAGACGGCCTTCCTCGCAATCCCGTCGGCAAGGTGGTGCGAGACGACGTCCGCGCGCTTTGTCGCCAGACCCAATCCCGAACCCTGGAGCCTGCCCGATGATCGTGATCCCCAAAGAACGCATCAAGGAGATGAAGGCGAAAGGCTGGTGGGGTGACCGAACGCTGGACGATATATTCCTCGGCCATGTCTCCGCCCATCCGGATGCAGAGGCACTGATCGATCCGCTCAACGCGGCCGATGTGACAGGCGGACAGCCAGAACGGCTGACTTGGCGCGATACCGCCCACGCTGTCGATAGGCTGGTGGCCGTTCTGGTCGCCAACGGCATCTGTAAGGATCAGGTCGTCGTCATCCAGCTGCCCAATATCGCCGAACTGAGCATCGCCTATCTGGCCTGTCAGCGTCTCGGCGTGATCGCCAGCCCGGCACCAGTGCAGTACCGCGAAAGCGAACTCGCCTATATCATCGAGCGTACCGATGCGGTCGCCGCTATCACCGCCGACCGGATCGGGAAAAAGGCACACGGCGAGATGATCGTCGCCCTGAAGACCCGCTGTCCAACACTGAAGACGGTGTTTGTGCTGGGCGAGACTTGTCCGCCGGACGCGCTGGACCTCGAGCAACTGACGGACAGCGTCACGGGAAAACAGCACCGCGCGGCCGTGAAGGCGGCCAGGAACGCGAAGGTGACAGCGGATGACATTGTCACCATCTGCTGGACGTCGGGCACCGAGGCTCAGCCCAAGGGGGTGCCGCGCAGCCACAACGAATGGATCATCATGGGTGCCGGCGTGGTCGACGCGGCGGACCTGGAGCCCGGCGCAAGGCTGCTGAACCCGTTCCCGATGGTAAATATGGCCGGGATCTCGACCGCCTTTATCGGCTGGCTGCTGTTGGGTGGTGTGCTGGTCCAGCACCAGCCGTTCGACCTGCCGATCCTGCTGCGTCAGATTCGCGAGGAGCGTATCGACTACACCGTCGCCCCACCCGCCATTCTGAACCTGCTGCTGCAGAATGAATCTCTGCTGGAGGGCATAGACTTCAAGCGGCTGAAGTCCATCGGCTCAGGGTCTGCCCCCCTTTCCGAGTGGATGGTGCGGACCTTCCACGAAAAGTACGGCGTGCAGATCGTGAACTATTTCGGCTCCAACGAAGGCGCGTCATTCCCGTCCAGCCTGAAGGACATTCCGGACCCGGCTGAGCGAGCCACCCTGTTCCCGCGTCTGGGCGATGGCTTCAGCTGGAACTGCCTGCTGCACGACCGGATATTCAGCCGGTTGATCGACCCCGACACGGAGCAGCAGATCTCCGAGCCCGGCAAGCCCGGCGAGCTGCGCATCAAGGGCGCGACCGTCTTTTCAGGCTACTGGCGAGCACCCGAGCTGAACGCCCGGGCCTTCGACACCGATGGCTGGTTCCGCACCGGCGACCTGTTCGAACTGGCAGGAGACCAGCTTCAGTATTTGAAATTTGTCGGGCGACTGAAGGACATCGTCATTCGGGGCGGGATGAATATCTCGTCCGAAGAAATCGAGAACCATCTGGCCGCCCACCCGGCGGTGGCGGAAGCTGCCGTGGTTGGCGCCCCCGATCCAAACCTGGGAGAACGGCTGGCCGCCTTTGTCGTCTATCGGCCCGGTCAGACCGCGACGCTGGATGAGATCAACCGCTTCCTGACGACCGAGCGCCAAGTCGCCGTCTACAAGCAGATCGAACGGCTGGAGACGCTGGACGCCCTGCCCCGTAATCCGGTGGGCAAGGTGCTGAAACGCGACCTTCGCCAGTCCCTGGGCGACCAATCTGGAGATCCGAAATCCGCATGAACACTGCCTTTACCCACCTCATGCGCCTTCCCGTTATTGCTGCACCCATGTTCCTCGTCAGCGGACCCGAGCTGGTCATCGCCGCCTGCAAGGCGGGTATCGGCGGTGCCTTTCCCACGCCCAACTGCCGCACCGTAGCCGACCTCGACGTCTGGATGGGCCAGATCACCGACGCTTTGTCGCCGGGCGACGGACCCTGGATCGCCAACCTGATCACCCATTCGACCAACACGCGTCTGGCCGAGGATCTGGCACTGGTGGCGCAGTACAAGCCTCCCATTGTCATCACCGCGCTGGGATCGCCCAAACCGGTGATGGAGACGGTCAAGGGATACGGCGGGCTGGTGTTCGCCGACGTGGTCAATATGGCCTTGGCCAAAAAGGCGGCCGCTGCTGGTGTGGACGGTCTGGCTTGTATTAGCGCCGGTGCCGGCGGCCACACCGGCCACCTGTCGCCCTTCGCCTTCGTCTCGGCGGTACGCGAATTCTTCAACGGATGGTTGACCATCGGCGGCGGTATCGCTGACGGAGCTGGCGTGGCCGGGGCCATCGCGGCGGGGGCGGACATGGTTTATATGGGCACCCGCTTTTTGGCCGCAGCTGAGAGCCGTGCGCAGGCCGACTACAAGCAGATGATCGTCGATTGCGGTCCGGACGACCTAATCGTTTCCTCGGCCATCACCGGCACCCCCGCCTCATGGCTTAAACCCAGCCTACGCGCAGCGGGCATCGACCCGGACGCCCTAGGCGGGGCCGTAACACGCGACTATTCAGGCGACGCCGCACACAAGCGCTGGCGCGACGTCTGGGCCGCCGGCCAAGGCTTGCAAAAGGTCGCCGCCATTGAACCCACTGCGGTCGTGATCGAGCGACTGGAGGCCGAATATCGCGCCGCCATCGCCCGTTTCGCAACCCTCAGTGCACCTCGAAACATAGCCGCATGAGCGGGTGGTCGCCGCAGTCGATTCAACCGCCCACCTTGGTCCTAGATCCCGCGCAGAGCGGGCTGGAGCTGGCGCAACGCTGGATCGAAACGGTCTGGCCGGGTGGTTTCGTCAACCGTCTTGCGGCCCGACCGGTCGAGGTCGCCGAAGGTTTCATGCGGTTAGAGTGCGATATAGACCCAGGCCATTCCAATTTCGTCGGCTTGGTGCACGGCGGGCTGACGGCCGCCCTGGTCGACATCGTTGGTGGCGGCGCGGCGATGACGTTGCTGAAGCCGGGCGAGTTCCTGCTGTCCACCGACCTGTCGCTGCGCTTCCTTAATGCCGCCCCCATCGACTGCGGGCGACTGATCGCCGAAGGACGCGCGATCTACAGCGATAAGCGCAAAGTGGTCGTCGGAGTTACGGTTTCCACGTCCGACGGCCTGACCATTGCCCATGGCTCCGCGGCCATCGCCGTTCGTGTACGTCGACAGGACGGCCCAGCCTCCTAGTCGCGTCCGATCACCAGACTGACGGTCGTTGTCGTTGAGCCACCGATGTTCAGTGTCTGAACATTGCGTGCGCCCTCGACCTGGCAGGCGGCCGCCGTGCCGGTCGTCTGGCGGAAGGCGTCCAGCGCCATACGCACCCCGGTCGCTCCGACCGGATGGCCGCAGCCGATAAGGCCGCCAGACGGATTGATCGGCATTCGCCCGCCGATCTCGATGTCGCCCGCCTCGATCGCCTTCCAGCTCTCACCCGGCGCGGTTAGACCCAGATGGTCGATTGCCATGTACTCGGTCATCGAGAAGCAGTCGTGCGTCTCCACCGCGTCGACAGCGTCAAGCGTCAGACCGGCGCGAGTCCTCGCCTCGTCGACAGCGCGCTTGACCTGCGGAAAGACATGCGACGCCCCGGCGCTGGCCTCGACCTTTCGCGCATAGCTGATCGGCCCCGACCGGTGCCCCCAACCCTTGATGCGCGGCAGGCTGTCCAGCGGCACGCCATGCCGACGGGCGTAGTCCGCAGCCCGCCCGGCCGAGGCCAGGACCACCATGGCCGCTCCGTCCGTCACCTGACCGCAGTCACTCTTGCGGACGCGCCCCTCGATCACCGGATTGGCTTCGTCATCGTCCGAGAAGCTGGCGTCGGTGAAGGCATAGTCGCGCGTCTGAGCGTTCGGGTTAAGCCGGGCGTTGGCGAAATTGATCTGCGAGATGCGGCGCAGATAGGACTCGTCGACCCCGTAACGCCGATCGTATTCCTCGGTCAGGTCCGAGAAGGCGCGCGGCCATGCATAGCGCGCGCTCTGATACTCATGACCAGCCCAGGCGGCGGCGGCCAGATGGCTCGCGGCCGTCTCGCCCGGCACGTTGCGCATCATCTCCAGTCCCAGCACGGCGGCCGTTCCGTAGCGGCCGGACTCGATGTCGGCCATCGCCGCCAGCAGGGCAACGCTCCCCGAGGCGCAGGCCGCTTCATGCCGCGATGTCGGCAGGCCGTCGAAGGCCGGCTCGGCCAGAGCGAAGAAGCCGCCCAGCTGTCCCTGCCCCGAAAACAGCTCACCGACAAAATTGCCTACGTGGCCGACCTCGATCTCGTCGGGAGCAATCCTCACGGCGTCGAGTCCACCATGCAGGGCTTCAGCGAAACCGTCGCCGATCTCCAGCCCCTCGCGGGCCCAGTTGCGTTTGAAGTCGGACTGCCAGCCTCCCAGGATATAGACCATCGAATCTTCTCTCCAATCAGGCGACGATTACGCCCGGCCCGGGCGGGTCGGCATAAAGAGCGTCGACCTGGGCGGTGCGATTGTCGATAACAGCGCGGCGATTGATCGTGGCCTTGTCCGATACCTCGTGGGCGTTGGCGTCAGGCGGCGTGCTCAGGAAGGCCATCCGGACGATACGGCCGCTGGCGCCGTGGGCCGAGGCGTTGTGCGCGGCCAGTCTTTCGTGCGCGGCCTGCGCCAGCGCGCCGGAGGCGAAGGCCTCGGCCACCTCCATACCCAGCCCGGCCTTGATCCCGGCGGGCGAGGGCCAGGCAAGGACGCCCAGCCACGGCCGGTTGTCGTCGCACAGCACCACCTCAGCCACCAGCGGGGACAGGGCCTGCAGAGCGGCCTCGCGCATCTGTGCGCCGAACACCCACGATCCTGTCGATAGCTTGAACTGCTCCGCCAGCCGTCCCGCGAAGAAGACGCCCTGCGCCGGATCCTCGGGGTCGGTCAGGGTCGCCAGGTCCCCCATGCAATAATAACCGTCCTCGTCGAAGGCCTCGGCCGTCCGCGCCGTGTCATTGTGATAACCCGTCATGACATTGGGCCCGCGTACGCGCACTTCGTATTTTTCCGTATCGTGCGGGACCAGTTTTACCTCGATGCCGGGCACAGGCAGCCCCAGCCCCAGACGATCCGTATACTGATGCACGACCATGAAGCCCGCCGTGGTTTCGGTCGCGCCATAGGCCGAGGTCAGCATGATGCGATGGCCGGTCTCCTGCACCGCCATGGTCTGTATCCTGTCGCTGATCGACTGGCTCAAGGCCGCGCCGCCGAAGACCATGACGCGCAGGTCCGAGAAGAAGGTCCGGCGCAGTTCAGCGTCCGCCTCCAGCGCGTCTGCCAGCATGGCGTAGCCCGTCGGCACATTGACGTAATAGCGGACCGGCAGTTCGCGCAGGTTGCGGATCGACTCCTCGAACAGGCCCGTCATCGGCTTGCCGTCATCGATGTAGAAGGCCCCCCCCGCCAGTATCACGGCGCGCAGCACCGCTGCGCCCGCCACATGATTCCACGGCATCCAACCCAGCATCTGACCGGACCAAGCATAGCCCTCTCCAATCACCTGGGCGGCTTGGGCGGTGTTGGCGGCGATGGCCCGCAGACTCAGTGGCACTACCTTGGGCATACCCGTCGAGCCCGAGGTCATCATGAACTGGCCGACCTGGTCCGGCTTCAAGTCCTCGATGCTTATGGCAACCGCAGGCGTGGGGCCGGTCGCCATCACTTCGGCCAAGGATACGCTGGGTCGCGTCAACGCCTCCGGCGTCGCAGTGACGACCACGGCGTCGCCAAGGTCTAGTGCATCGATCGCCTTGGCGACCATTCGGGCGTCCTCAACCAGTAGGATCGACGGCTTCAGCCGCTGGATCACATGGTTCAACCGCCCCAGATCCCCCCCCAGGAAGGCGTACTGGGCGCTGACCGGTGCAGTCGGAAGGCCCGCCGCCATGGCTCCGAACAGGAAAGCGGCCATGGCGGGGCTGTTGGAACCCATCATCATCACCGGCCCGCCCCTATGCTGAGGATGGTCGAGCAGCCACTGCGTCACGGCGTCCATGCGGGCCTTCAGGCCGGCGTAGTCGAGCGTCGTCCAAGTGCCACCCTGCCCCGGATCGCGCCTGGCCAGAGCTGTCGCCGCTCCTTCGCGGGCCGCCACCCGGGCGAAGGCGCGCGGCAGGTTCCAGTCATGCTCGGCCAACGGAACGCGCGAGCGCAGCACGATTACGCCGTCCGTCTCGCGTCGGACCTCCACATCGACAGGCATCAAGCCGGCGTCGCGAAAAGCCGCCGTCCGCCAGGCGTTCGGCTCGACTCCGGATGTCAGGCCCGATGAAGACATGAAACCTCCCGATCAATGCTTAAAGATGGTCTGCTAACACAAGCAGAATGCGGCTGGGAGCGAGGCACAGTCAAGCCGCAGACCTCGCCGCCGGAGTGGTGCCCAGGAACTGGCGATCGGCCCAGCAGGCGTGCGTGCCCGAGCTGATCTTGTGCGGCAGGGCGATGCGGCATACGGAACCCTCCTCGAACCGCTTGCAGTCGATCAGCACGCATTCGGATCGACCCGCGTTCTCGTCGATGATGAAGCTGATCAGATAGCCGTCGTCCTCGTCCACCGCCCCAATGCGCGGGGCGAAGGGTGCCTCGCTGGCGTAGCGCCCTTCAGGCAAGGTCACGGTCCAGGACTCGCCCGTCTTGAGGTCGTGTTTGATGAAACCGTTAAACAGAAACCAGCCCGGCTTGGTGGTGGTGCTGTAGGCGTAGCGATAGGGCTGGCCCGCATACTGCTGATTGATGGTGCCGAACTCGACCAACCGGTCATCCAGCCGCTCTTCTTTCGTCGTTCCGTCCTTCAGGTTGAAGCGCCAGCGATGCAGCTTCGGGCGGAAGCTGTTTTCGTCGACGAAGGCCATCATATGGGCGTGCTCGGCGTAGACCTCGGGAAGGTCACCGAGAGGATCCGGCATCGGCTTCTCCTGGAAATAGCCGTCCATAATGATCTCATCGCCCTCCTCATACGCATTGAGGAAGTGCAGCACGTAGGTCGGTGCCGCTTCGAACCAGCGGATGTCCTTCGTCTCGCCATGGCGCGGAATAATCGCGAACCGCGACGGCATGTCCGGGCGAAAACGCACGGCGTGATGGCCAGCCTTAAGCGCCTTCTCATCCCAGAACATGGGGAAGTCGTTCAGGATCGTATAGTTTTCGCTGAAGATCATATCGTGCGGCAGGCGCGGCCCCGGCAGGGGGATCGGCTGATAGTGCGTTCGCCGTCCGTCCGGCCCGACCACGCCATAGTACATATAGGGCGCGTGCTTGGAGTAGTTGAAGAACAGCAGTTCGCCCGTTCGTTCGTCAACCCGCGCATGGGCTGACACTCCGTCCAGCGGTGCCCAAGGTGCCACCCCCTCGTCTTCCAGAGAGGTGGGATCTAGCTGATAGGCCTCACCGCACTGATAGAAGGTCGCCAGCGCCTTGCCGGCATGAACCACCACGTCTGTACTGGCCGAGTCCTTGATGCCGCCATGCGCACCGAAGCCGGGCCGCTTCGACACCGTCGCGTCATCCATCATCCCGCCCCAAAGACTCTCGCCCGCCTGCTGTTCCGCCTGAAAGCAACGGCTGCGCACGAAACGGTTGCGATAGTCGGCCTTGCCGTTCTGGAAACTGATCTGATGCAGCATCCCGTCGCCGTCAAAGGGATGATGGCGACCCAGCGGCGTATGAATCTGATTCTCTGTGTTGCGGATATATACGCCGTCGATATCGGTCGGAATCGCACCCTCAATGACGTCCAGATCAACCGCGTTCACCTCCTCATGCTGGGGCGTCCACGGCCCGCTGAGGTAAGGGTGATTGCTGGGCTTGAGCAAGGTAATGATGGGGGGCAGCCGCTCAATCCGCATAGGTCTTCTCCTGACTTTGGGACAATCCTCACCTTTTTGGTCTACTTACGCAAGTTATAGATCAGCATGGAGTCCGGCACTGTCAGCACAAACTGATTGCTGGTGGCGGACGCCGCGCCTAGCCCCGCCGCATAGCGAAATCAACCAACCAGTTCCGCTGGTTTAATAGCTTAAGCTTACCCGAGGTGTGTGGATTGGAGTGAGCATCAGCCTCGGTCAGTTGGGGATTTGGCACGTATACGCGCGCGGTCGCCCGGCCCCTCAGGCTGATCTGAGGCAACCGCATTCACTAGGACTTTATGATCGAGTCTGGTCGTGTCCCTGGACGTGGTGTAATTCGCCGGTGGTACCGGCCGGCATCTCGCTAGACCACGGCCATGTGGGACTCCTCGACCAGCCTCCGGAACTGTCTCACACGAATTAGTTCGACATTTTGAGACGTTCTGATTCATAGGGTCATAGAACCCTATGAGAGGAACTGCATGACGACAACTGGAGCCATCATCGGTTACGCCCGAACTTCGACGACGGACCAGCAGGCCGGGCTGGAAGCGCAGATCGAGGAACTCCAGCAGGACGGGTGCACCCGCATCTTCCAGGAAAAGGTCAGTGCGGTAGATCGGTCCAGGCCCCAGCTTGAAGCTGCCCTCGATTGGGTTCGGGCCGGGGACGTGTTCGTGGTCACGAAGCCAGATCGGCTCGCGCGAAATGTCATCGACCTGCTGGGCATCATCGAGCGTCTGCGGGCCAAGGACGTGACGGTTCGAATCCTGTCGATGAACCTCCAGACCGGAAACGCAACATCCAACCTAATCCTGACCCTGCTCGCCGGAGTGGCATCGTGGGAGCGGGAGATCATGCTCGAACGCCAGCGCGCCGGCATCGCCAAGGCCAAGGCCGAGGGTAAATACCGGGGTCGTGCCCCGACGGCTCGGAACAAGACACCCGAAGTGCTGCGTCTAAAGTCTGAAGGCAAGTCGGTCGACCAGATTGCCAAGGAGACCGGGATCAGCCGGGCCAGCATCTATCGAGCATTAGCCGAAGCCGCTTGAGGGATCGTCGGGGAAACGTGTTAATCGGCGTCCAAGGCGGGACCCCCATCATCATGCCGACAAGCGAGTGGCTAGTGGATAGATTCCAATGAATGCATCCCGCCAAATCGGCGGAAATCCGCCGATCTGGTTACGATAGGAGGGGACTCTTCCGTTGCATTCTCACCGCTAGATTGAACAAAGAGCGTCTCGGGTTGGGTCCTAAGCGGTGCCGATTATACGATAACTCCCGCCCGAAAATCGAGTTGGATCAGTTGCTTGTCCAAAGCTGAGAGGGTCACGCTTTGGACGCCGATCCACAAACTGAGCAAGCTGCTACCTCTTAAAGGTTGAATTTATTTGCCTTGACGAAATTTCTCTTTAACGAAAACGGGCAAGGGGGGGGGATCTCGTGAATGCACGTTCAGACCGCAGGACGCAACGGTGAGCGCCGCTACAGGACGGCCCGGACACCGATTGTCATCGCCGCAGCCCTCGCCGCCTGTCTGGCAGTTGACGTCTCACCCGCGTCGAGCCAGTCGAACAGCGCGACCAAAGATTTGGCGGGAGGCTCGCCCGCCCAGCACACCGACCCTTTTCGTCTTTTAAATCGCACAAGCTTCAGCTTCAATGAGGTGCTAGATCGGTTCGTGGTCGGCCCGGTCGTACGCACCTACATGGCAGTCACGCCCGCGCCCATGCGGCGTGGGCTGAGTAACGCAGTGAACAACTTGAGCGAACCCTCGACGGCTGTAAACGCTGTTTTGCAGGGACGGCCGGAGGTAGCGGTTAAAGCGACCGCCCGCTTCGTCGCCAATTCCACAATCGGCCTGCTAGGTTTGTTCGACGTCGCCGGAACCAACGGTCTGGAACAGGAGCCGGCGGATTTGGGCCAAACCTTGGGTCGCTACGGCGTCAAGCCTGGTCCCTACATCTACCTGCCGTTAATAGGGCCAACGACACTTCGTGATGGCCTTGGGGCGCTGGCGAACGCGCTGGCCGATCCGGTCAGTCACGCGACCGGGGGGCTGTCGTCGGAACTCGCCAGGGGCCGAATGGCGGTGAGCGGTCTTGTTGTCCGCAGCGACATCGAACCAACCTTAACCAACATTATGACGCAATCCACCGACCCCTACGCTACGATCCGGTCCTCTTACCTGCAAAATCGCGAGTCTTTGGTCAGAGAGGCAACCGGCGAAGTGCAGATGTTGCCCGACTTTGATGACCTGGACGCAGTTAACGGTCCCGCTGCAGACTTGCCACCTCATGTCGCCGCGACGACCGAATACCATTTGGCTCAACCTGTGACGCTCGCCCATGAATAGTCCTTTTCCAAATCGTCGCCACCTGCTGGCCGGCGTGCTCGTGACTAGCCTGGCACCATCGACGGCCGCTTCAGCGCGGCTCGACCGCAACGCGGCGGCCGAGCAGTTCGTGCTCACTGAGGGCCAAAAGGCCCTGACGATCTCAAGCAACCGAGCACTGTCGAATGCGGCGCGCAGCGCAGCCTTCGGCCAGTTGATAGACCAACTTGCCGATTTTCAGCGCATTTCTGGGTTCGTGCTTGGTCGATACGCCCGCCAGGTCACGCCTGTGCAAAGACAACGGTTCAACGCTGCGTTTAGGGGATACGCCCGAAAGCTCTTCCAGTCGTATCTGGCGGGTTTCAGAGGGAACCAACTTCGTGTGACGGGGTCATTTGTGCGCGGACCAACCGACACCGTCGTCAATACTGTCGTCAGTGGCGACGCCGAGGCCGGGCCCTTGCCCGTCGCCTGGCGCATTGTAGGCACCCCCGGATCCTTTAGGGCTGTGGACGTTCAGGCACGCGGGGTTTGGCTGGCCATCACCCTGCAGCAGGATTTCGTCTCGACAATCGATACGGCCGGCGGCGATGTAAACGTCCTGATCACCCGCCTTGAATCCGGCGGTGGACTTTGAAACCGGTGCCAAATCGAGCCCCCGGGAGCTCTTGACCATATGCATGAGAACTGGGCGGAAACGGTTGTCGGAGGGGTTGTACTTGTCGGTGCGGGAGCTTTTCTAGCCTATCTGATGAGCGTGGGCGAGGTCGGGAGTCATACGGGCGGCTATGCGGTCCACGCCCGCTTCGGTCAAGTTGGTGCCCTCCAGGAAGGCGACGATGTCCGCTTGGCCGGCGTGCGGGTCGGACAGGTTAGCCGACTCTATCTCGACGCGAAAACCTACATGGCGACCGCAGATCTGACGATCGACCAAGGCGTCGGCCTTCCCGAAGATTCCACGGCAAAGGTCACCAGCGACAGTCTGTTGGGCGGCGCACACATTTCTGTGGAGCCGGGTGGCGCTCAAGGGATGATCCCGCCTGGCGGGGAGATCCAGAACACCCAAGGCGCCGTCGACCTGTTCGGCCTGATCGGCCAGGTGATCAGGCCGGCCCCCGCAGTAGAACCGCAATAACATGTGGCTCGCCTCGCGATTGACGCTCCTGACACCTGTTAGAGCGCTCGGCCGGCCTGTGTTGAAGCTGATGAACCTCGCCGGGTCGCTGACCATCTTCTCCCTGCGTGCACTTCTGGCCTGTCTAACGCCGCGCTGGTACCTGAGACAGATTTTTCGCCAAATCATTGCCGTTGGTTTCATGTCGCTGCCCGTCATCGGCCTAACCGCGATCTTCACCGGTGCCGCTCTTGCACTCAACATTTACACCGGCGGTGCGCGGTTTAACGCCGAGCAAGTCGTGCCGCAGATCGTTGCGCTTGGTATTACCCGAGAACTCGCACCAGTTCTGACGGCCCTGATGCTGGCCGGTCGTGTTGCCGCGACCATTGCCGCCGAGATCGGCGCCATGCGGTCTAGCGAACAGATCGATGCGATGCGGACCCTCTCGACCGACCCGTTTCGTTATCTGATCGCGCCTCGAGTTATTGCCGGTGTTCTTTCCTTGCCAGTGCTCACTGCGGTAGCTGACATAGTTGGCATTGCGGGCGGTTGGCTGGTTTCGACCACCACGCTCAACTTCAACCCCACTATCTACGCCCGCGCGACTGTTGAATTTCTCGAGCCGTGGGACGTGCAGTCCGGTCTGATCAAGGGTGCCGTGTTCGGCTTCATCGTAACCCTGATGGGCTGCTACCATGGCTATCGGGCTGTTGGCGGCGCTCAAGGCGTAGGGCGTGCGGCAACAGGGGCTATGGTCTGGTCGGGAGTCTTGATCTTCGTCGCCAATTACGCCCTCACCACAGCCTTGACAAGATGACGGCCGAGGCGAGGCCGGTCCTGGAATGGCGCGCCGTCAGCAAGCGCTTTGGCGGCAAGTTGGTGCTCGACGAGCTGAACCTTTCCGTGGCCGCGGGTCAATCTCTAGTGATAATCGGCGGTTCGGGCCAAGGGAAATCTGTCACGCTCAAGTTGGCTTTGGGGCTGATACGGCCGGATGGCGGCGAAATACTTTTTGATGGTCGTCGCCTGCCCGGCTTGTTTGGTCACCGCCGGCGGCAGCTATACCGGAACGGCGGCGTTCTGTTCCAAGGCGGCGCATTATTTGACAGCCTTACTATTTGGGAAAGCATCGCCTTTCGTCTTCTCAATGCCGACGGCCAAGACCCCCGCGTTGCCAGGGCAGCCGCGCTGGCGGCGCTCGAACAGGTCCAGCTGGAACCATCGGTCGCCGATATGCATCCATCCGAGTTGTCCGGCGGCATGCAGAAACGTGTCGGGCTCGCCCGAGCCATCGTCGGTCGGCCCCGGATCCTGTTTCTCGATGAGCCCACCACCGGCCTCGATCCGGTGACTGCCGCCTCGATCAACCAACTGATCGTTGATCAAGTGCGCCGGCTCGGATGCACCGCCGTCTCGATCACGCATGACCTCGTCTCAGCTCGCACGATCGCCGATGAGGTCGCGATGTTGGACGCGGGACGGGTGGTCTGGCGCGGGACACCGGACGCAATGGACGAGGCGACCGAACCCACGGTACGTCGCTTCGTAGAGAGTGGTCAGGTCAGGCGACACGAATAGCCGACGCCAGGCTCGCCGGGGCGCACGTCGGTTACGGCGACCAGCAAGCCCAGCAACCGGTCACCGAGGAACTCCAGCCTTTGGTTGTCGGCGAACGGTCGGCCCCGCGCACCGCGCTCGGCCCCCTCCCCCACGCTGGCGTGCGTCAGGGCCAGGTCCAGCAACGTCGAATCCCTGAAGTCGTGGCCGAGGCGACGCCGCAGCGCCTGGAACGCCTCTGTCCGCCGGTCAGCCGTCAGTCGAGGCGGGTGAAGAAGCGGCTCAACTCGACATTCGTGAACCAGGTAATCGGGTTCCACAATGAAGCGCCCGGCTTCAACGAAAACAGGATAATCTCGGCCTTGCCGATCAGGTTATCGGCCGGGACGAAGCCCACGCCGACGGACCGGTCGTAGCGGCTGTCCTGCGAATTGTCGCGGTTGTCGCCGATCATGAAGTAATGGCCGGCGGGGACTTCAAACACCGGGGTGTTGTCGGAAATATTGTTCGGACCCCAATCCTGGACGTTGATCTGCCGCCCCTCGGGCAGGGTCTCGCGCATCCGGATGGTGAGCTGGCTTCCGTACAGGTTCTGCACCTCCTGGCGGCTGATCTCGACGTCGCGGACCGCGCTGCCGTTGATGAACAGGACATTGTTGATAATCTGGATCCGGTCGCCCGGCAGTCCGATCAGGCGTTTGATATAGTCCGTCTCATTGTCACGCGGCAGTTTGAACACGACAATGTCGCCGCGCTCGGGTGCCTGGCTTAGCAGCGGCAGGGATATGCGCCCTTTGAAGATCGGCGGGCTGAACGGGATCGAGTGTTTTGAATAGCCGTAGCTCCATTTGGAGACGACGATGTAGTCACCCTCGTTCAGGTTCGGTTCCATTGAGGCCGATGGGATGGTGAAGGGCTGGAACAAAAACACACGCAACACGAGGGCGATCAACAGGGCGAAGAAGATCGTCTTGAATATCTTCAGGCCCTCGTTGGTCGGGCCGTCGGACTTGTTCTTCTTGCCACCTGAACCGCGGGCATAGACGGGGGTCGGGTCAACGGGCTCGAACGGTGCGTCGCCGGAGTCGCTCCAGACCAGTGGCTTGGATGAGGCGACGGCAGCGCCTGCCGCAGCGACCGCAGCGACGGCGGGCGCGGCGTCATGGGCGGCGTGATCGTCAGCGCCATGCGCATCTTGAATCGAAGCCGCACGTTCGGGGGCATCGTGCCCATGTTCATCATGCGCGCCGACAGGCACGGGGTCGTCGTGCGCGGTCGTGGCCGCATGGTTGTCCTGTCCGCCGTCAACCCCGGCGGGGATATCAGCGCGATCGTCGTGGCCATGGGCCGGTGCGGCCGGATCAGCGGCTTGGTCATCGTGACCGTGGCCTGCGTCACGAGCGTGTCCCGCGTCCGGGCCGAGGTCGTCGTGCGGCTTGTTCTCGTCGCTCATTGTGACTCTGTTCCCCGGTCGGTGTCCGCAGTCTTTGCGGCGAAATCGGTACAACGTGATTAAGCCATCGGCAAGTCTTCGATGGTGCTGTCAGGTTAAGTCCGACAAGTCGAAAAGGCCCCTCCGCGGCTTTTTTTAGGCAACGGCGACGGTGTTGTAAGGTTAAATCCGCCAAGTCGAAAAGCCCCCCCCCCCCCCCCCCCCCCCCTCCCCACCGCCGCCCCCGCCCCCCCGGCGCCCCCCGCGGCGCGGACCGGGCGGCGGGGGGGCGGGGGCGGGGGGGGGGGGGG
>Ga0105053_10005411_pt1 | contig 18157 bp, 18 predicted proteins | sample BON01_FD_78093 | JGI IMG/M metagenome (GOLD analysis project Ga0105053, IMG submission 78093) | Freshwater microbial communities from Lake Bonney liftoff mats and glacier meltwater in Antarctica - BON-01 | ecosystem: Environmental > Aquatic > Freshwater > Ice > Glacier meltwater | place: Lake...
ATTCATTCCTATTATATGGCCATTAGTAGGTGCTTTGACAGGGATTTTCACCTGTCCATAGGGATCCGAAATTCGTGCCAAGATTTGGCCTTTTTTCACAGACTCACCCACTTTCACGCTGGAGTTGAAAATTCCAGAAGCCCTTGATCTTACCCAATTACTCTCTTTGAGGAAAATTGTTTCCTGTGCTGCAGGAGCCTGTGCTAGCATCCCAAGACTAACCAGCATCCGTTTTGTACCATTCACTCCCTCCTCTATTGCATAGTCATCAATGCGCATAGATTCTCCTCCTTCAAATACCAAAATATGCTTCCGGGCTTTGTATGCCTCTTTTCTAAAGGATTTCTCTATGTATTTTGAGTTGACTACATAATGTGTCCCAAATGCCTTAGCAAGCTCTAATGCCACCTTATCCTTGTAATCTACACGGACTTGCGGATAATTGCTCAGCATCCGACCTCCAGTATGAAAGTCAATTCCATAATCTATCTGGGGAATGATCTCATTGCTAAGAATAAAGGCAATACTTGCTGCCAATGAGCCTTTTTTAATACCAGGAAAACTTCGATTTAGGTCCCTCCCATCTGGAAAAGTTCTGCTGTTCGAAAGAAAGCCGTAGATATTCACTAATGGTATAAATATCAACGTGCCTTTGAGCAACTCTAATCCTTCATCTACTTCCTCAAGCAATCTTTTGGCTGTGACCACTCCATTGATCTCGTCTCCATGGACACCACCACTTATCAATACAACTGGGCCTTCTTCTTTGGACGATCGTATGAAAATTGGCAGATCAATAAGCGTATGCGTGGGAAGTTTGGCAATGGCAATTTCTATATTCATCGATTGGCCAGGTCTAATCCTTACGCCATTTATGAGCAATTCTTTCATTTATTAAACTTCAAAAGGATAATTTCATTTCTTATTCGGACAAAATCTTGCTTATTTCGCAACGCACTTTAAACTTATGAATATACAAGAAAACATCTCTCTCAAAGAATTTAATACATTTGGAATAGCTAAAAATGCCCAATTTTTTGTCATAGTAAAATCCATAGATGAGTTAAAAGAAGCTTTAAAATGGGCTAAAACTCAGAAAATCAACTCATTGATTCTTGGCGGTGGAAGCAATATTCTTCTTACTCAAAACCAAGATGGTTTGGTGATCAAAATTGAAATTGAAGGTGTCAAAGTACTCAAAGAGACTGAGGAGTTTTTTTTCGTGGAGGTTGGGGCAGGGGTAATTTGGCATCAACTTGTACTCATTACTATTGAAAATAACTGGGCTGGGATGGAGAATCTATCGCTAATCCCAGGGACGGTTGGTGCTTCACCTATGCAAAATATTGGTGCTTACGGAGTAGAAATCAAGGATGTCTTCACATGCTTAAAAGCTCTAAACAGAGAATCGTTAGAGATAGAAGAATTCAATACTGAACAGTGCCGATTTGGGTATAGAGAAAGTATCTTCAAGCATGAACTGAAAGGCAAATATGTGATATGCTCTGTAGTTTTTAGATTGAAAAAGATTCCTGAATTTCATACTGAATATGGAGCTATCCTAGAGACGTTGGAAACCTCTGGAGTACTGGAGCTGAGTCTAAAAACCATTTCGGACGCTGTGATCCAAATCCGACAATCAAAGCTCCCAGATCCAAAAGAAATAGGCAATGCCGGTTCATTCTTCAAAAACCCTACAATCTCGTCTTCCCAATATCAAATCTTAAAAAATGAGTATCCAATGATTCCTGGCTATCCCAATACAGAAGGCGTGAAAGTGCCAGCAGCTTGGCTGATCGAGCAATGTGGATGGAAAGGCCAGCGTTTCGGAGAAATAGGCGTTCACGCCAAACAGCCATTAGTTTTGGTGAATTATGGCGACGGTGATGGAAATGAAATCAAAAAATTAGCTGAAAAAATTCAGCAGTCAGTTTTCGATAAATTTAATATCTCCATAAATCCAGAAGTCAATTTCCTTTAAACTAATGGATCGTTGACCTCAAGCGTCTTTTCGTATTTATCTACCCGCACACCAAATTTTCTTAAGAAATCCACTCCTTCATCAGAGCCTATTCCTTTGTATTCTGCATAAGAATACATGTAGATCACTCTTGAGATTCCCATAGAGAAAATGATCCTTGCACAGGCCAGACAAGGAGAAAGCGTCACGAAAAGTGTTGAGCCTTCCACTGCTGTATTATTTTTTACTGCGTAAAGAATTGCATTTTGCTCAGCATGGAGAGCCAAAGAACAGCTTCCTTTACTATCTGTAGCACAGCCATGGTCAGGGAATTCCACGTCACAATTGTGCGTGCCAGCTGGTGGGCCGTTATAACCTATGGAAATTATGCGCGTGTCTTTGGTGAGAACAGCTCCCACGTGCTTCTTGATACAATGGGAGCGCTTAGCCAAATTGACCGCCAATTCCATAAAAATATCATCAAAATCAGGTCTAATCATTTTTTATACTTTCGGCAAAAGTAGCACATGCAACTTAAGGCCAATAAAAATAATGGTTTAATAGGTATAAGTTTTTCGTTAAGTATAAAATCCTAACTTTCTATTAAATTTATCGTTTTTGAAGAAAAAGCAAAAAACAATGAATCGAATGCGCCCAAATCACTTCCTCATTGCACTATTTCTGTTAATCGGAACTAGTTCTTGCAGCTCAATAGAAATATTCAAAGAGAATGTGGAAATCCTCGTCAAAAGACCATACAAGTCATTTGTTATCATCAACCAAGAGATAGGAATGAGAGGTTTTAGCTCCCAATTGATAGATGAACAAGTTCAGGAGCATTTACAGGAAGCACTAGAAGCACAAGGCATGGTTTACGATAAAACTGAACCTGAATTGGTCATTCGCTATACTTCAAATGAAGATCCTAGAAAAAGAGAATCCACACAAAACTACAATCCATACCCATATTGGGGATATAGAGTTTGGGATCCATGGATGTACAATCCTTATTCTAATAACCGTAATAATTCCTCTACGACCAATTATGAATTAGTTCAGGTAATTGTAGATTTCATAGATCAAAAAGAGGACAAGTTATTGATGACTTTAACAGGTGTAACTGAAGTAAGTAGTCAGAAGACTAAAAGCAAAAAAGTTCTGAAAACTACCGACAAAATAGTAGCGTTCTTCCTCTACGAGGTCAAAGACACCCAATAATTTTCAATAGAATATTCATCCTAGATCTACGTAAATAAAATCAATGACTAACCTCCTATGTTAATTTTGGCCAGTTGCACTAGACATGCTCGCCTTGTCTTGAGAAATCAAAAATATTTTTAGTCATATTTGGCTAAATATTTGTAGATCACTAATTAACTATTACTTTTGTAATATAAATATTGTATTTCAAACAGTTATTTATGAATTTTAATGTTGACCATTGTCTTAATAGATGACGACCCAATCAGTACTTTTATTACTGAAAAGCTCATATCCAGGAATGTGAAAGAGCCATGTCAATTTTATAAATATCAAAGCGCAAAGATTGCCTTGCAAGAAATCTATTCCATTAAGCCTAACTACCTGTTTTTGGACTTAAACATGCCAGGAATGACTGGATGGGATTTTTTGGATAGTTTTAATTCAGAACTAAATGAAGCGAAAATTTACATTTTGAGTAGTTCTGTAGATGAAAGGGACATTAGTAAAGCCAGTGGATATAGCATAGTGAAAGATTATTTCTCAAAACCACTGATAAAAAAATATATTAAATCAATTTTTAATTGACCCTCTCAAGAGGTTTTTTTGACTCATACAGTAAGGTGAATTGTATTGAAAAGCCCTAAGAATACTTAAACAGACGATCAAATTTTTTCATTTACCTATGCTATTTTAATACCCTTGCCTTCATTGAAGGCAAGCAATATCGTTCAGACTGAATAGATAAACTATAAAATTAGATTTCTTCTTAAGAAAAGTTAAAAATAAATTATTACCCGTATTGTGCTAATTATTTTTTTACAATAATTCGTATCGTTCAATAATTAAAAACCCCTATCTAAACTACTATGGGGGATTTTGAAGACGATTTAGAAGATAACGACAATTTGAATGATGATGAAGATTTCGGCAATGATTTCGAGGATGAGTATGATCTCGATGAAGAAAGTGAATTTGTCGATGATAATATCATTGATATCGATGACGACCAAGAGGAAGATTTTGACGATGATCAGTTCGATTAACCGGATTCTTTTGGTTAATTGGAGTTAAGAATTTATCTTCGAGTAATCTTTAGAAATTCAACAAATTGATCATGATACTACTTGATGTTTTCATTTCTCCATTAGCTGGAGGAGCCCAGACTTTCCTTGTGATTGTATGTGTATTAATCGGTCTTGGAGCCGGATTAGCCGCAATAGATACTCGAAGTACTTTCTCAAAGAAGAAAAAAACTGATCATTAATAACTTATATCTTGCTTAAAAGGAGGCGCTAGCCTCCTTTTTTTATGCCCTTAAAAACCATGAAAATACAGAATTTCCAAAATCACGCAAAGTTTTACCCTCCCCATCACTTTGTCATTATGCCTATGACTTTGATTTTCTTGGGCTGGACAGTCTCAAGAATAGACTTTAGCTCATCGCAAACTACTTCTGAAAGCATCTATTTTCTATTGCTTGGTCTTATTGTCTTCCTAATTTCTTACCTCCCTCGGATCTATGCACTAAAAAATCAGAATAGAATTATTCGACTGGAGATGAGGCAGCACTATTTCTATCTTACCGGCACTCCTTTTTACGAAAATGAGAGAAAGCTTACTTCAGCACAAATTATTGCTTTAAGATTTGCTGGCGACGATGAGATCTTATCCTTAATGGAAAAAACTAGTAAAGAAAACACAGCTCCCAAAGAGATCAAGAAAAGCATTAAAAACTGGAAAGCTGATCATCACAGAGTGTGATCAACACTACCTTAAAAGTCTAGAGAATTCCTTAGCAAGTAAATTTTGGAGGTTTTTTCTGGACTTTTCTTTATAATCCGTATTTGAAAAATCAAGATCGGGTAAAGTCATTACCTGATCAAAAAATTCTAATTCACCTTCTTGGCCAGAAGTGATCAAGGTTATTTTTTTTGACTGACTATGCGCCAACTGCATCAATTCATAGCAAGCTTTTCCTTCAGTAGATGTGCTATCATATCTCCCTTCACCTGTGATTATCAAGTCAGCCCACTTCACCTTAACCTCAAGATCCGCTTGTTCGAAAAAGTACTTTGCACCGAATTTGATTTTAGTCTCAAAAAAAGCTGAAAGTCCCAGAGCTATTCCACCAGCAGCACCAAAGCCCGATTCATCCACAAAGATTTTCTTCTGTTTTCGAAAAATCTGATTAACGACTGCCTCACATTCTGATTCGTAAAAATCAAACTGAGTCGGTAGAATCCCCTTTTGAGGCCCAAAAACAGGAATCGCTCCCCTATCCCCAAAAAAAGTATTATTTACATCACAGAGGCATGAAAATCTAACTTTCGGTATGCTTGGTGATTTCTGGATATGTTGGATTTTAGAGAGGAATTTAGGAGTAAACTGAGTTAACTCTCTTCCATTCAGATCCAAAAAATTAAGACCTAGGGCAGCTAATATCCCAATTCCCAAATCAATAGTTGCACTTCCACCAAGTCCTAAAACTATTTCTTCCGCACCTAACTCTAATGCATGACGGATGAGTTGACCTGTGCCAAAGCTGGAGGCTACGAAAGGATTCTTTAATTCATTCCCCAATAGTGCTATCCCTGAAGCAGCAGCGATGTCTATATAAGCTTTTTTAGAATCGTTATCCCATCCATAGGAACATGGAATAGGTCTTCCAAAGGGATCAAGAGCCCAAATCTGATTTTTCTCCAAACCTAAAATCTCTGTCAACAGCTCACAGGTCCCGTCTCCTCCATCTGCAATAGGAAGCAATTCGGTAGTGATCTGAGGGAATTTGTTTTTAATAAACTCTTGAATAATTTCTCCTGCTTCACGAGCGCTCATCGTGCCTTTGAACGCATTTGGAGCAATCAAGATATTCATAATTCGGTGTTTTTCATTCTATGAAAATAATCCTTCATAGCAACTCTTACTTTTGGGGCTAAATATAGTGTAGAAATCATCGTAGGAATGGCCATGATTGCATACATTCCATCCACTAAACTAATCACAACTTCTAGTGACGCTACTGCACCAACTACAATTGTGATCAAGTAGAAATAATTGTAGTAATCAGCTCTTTTGGCTCCAAACAAGTATCCAAAGCACTTGTGCCCATAATATGAATAGGTGAACATGGTAGAAAGTGCAAATACAAGAACTGCGATCATCAATAAATATCTTCCGTAAAAAGGAAGTGCCATATCGAATGCTGCAAGTGTTAATCTCACTCCATCTTTCTCGGATGATTCCCAAACGCCAGTTAGCATGATCACTAAAGCAGTGAGTGTACAAACTACTATTGTGTCTATAAAAGGCCCGAGCATAGCTAACAAACCTTCTCGAATAGGCTCATTATTTTTAGATGCACCGTGAACCATCGGAGCCGTGCCTATACCAGCTTCATTTGAAAACGCGGCTCGTCTAGCTCCAACGATTATCACTGCTCCTACTGCTCCCCCGGCCACTGCTTCACCGGTGAACGCATCAGTTACTATTTTTAAAAGCATATCAGGCACATCGCCGATGTATTTGAAAACAATAATGAGCACAGTCACGAAATATAGCCCTACCATAAAAGGAACCATCTTGGATGCTACAGCTGCGATTCTCTTGATTCCTCCGAGAATAACGATCGCTACAAGAACCATCATAGTAATCCCGATTATCCACCTTGTCTTATCTCCCTCATCTAATCCAGCAGGTTCTAGAATTACCGTTCTAATCACAGCGGTTAACTGATTGGCTTGGAAAATTGCCAGCAAGCCTAAAATACCAGCTCCACAAAAAATTACGGATAGGAATTTCCACTTTTTTCCCATTCCTTCTTCTATCACATACATGGGGCCACCTTGAATTTTACCTTCGGAGTCTTTTCCTCGATACATAATTGCTAGGCTACAGGTATAAAACTTCGTAGCCATTCCCACAAAAGCCGAAACCCACATCCAGAAAATTGCTCCTGGACCTCCCATATTGATTGCAATGGCGACGCCACTTATATTTCCCAGGCCAACTGTAGCTGCAATAGCTGCAGACAACGCTTGAAAAGAAGTGATCTCACCAGGTGCTAAACTATCATCATACTTTCCTCTAAGTAATCCTATCGCATGGCCTATTTTGCGAAAGGGAACAAATCCTGAATGTACCAAGAGAAACATTCCTCCGCCCATTAAAATGATCAGCATAGGAGTTCCCCAAATCCAGTTTGCAAAGGAAATAATGTATTCGCCCATTAACGTTTTCTAGTTATAATAATCAAGCAACTTGATCGAGTGATTTTAAAATTAACATCCATATTAAGTTCATTTTATCCAAATTCAAAGAATATCCATTCCTAAGCAACAAAAAACCCGGCCAAAACCGGGTCTTTATTTTCTTGAATAGTGTCTACCAATCGACTTTTGGAGATCTATAGAAGCCTATTCCATTGATATCCCAGCGTTTACCTTGCTGAGCAATTCGCTTTTGGAACCCCTCCCAATTTTTTCGTTCATTTGATGACCAAGCAACTTCAGCTAGTGCTGCCAATCTTGGGAAAGCCATGTACTCAATATCAGCACGACTGGCAATTGTTTCCGTCCATAGCGGTGCTTCAACTCCCAAAATATCCGATTTATTTATCCCATCAGCATAGGTTGCCGGATCCCAATTGTAAGAGTCATCAAGTTCTATATAGGCAGCCCAATGTAGCCCAAGTCTAGATGTAGAGTCATATTGCATGTCAAGATAGGCACGCTTTGCGGGAGACATTAGAATTTGATTGCCTTGCTCCTTAGCCAGTTTTGCATTTGCCTCCAACGCCCAGAATTGAGCTACCGAGCCTGGTGATAATTTTGCAGTAGCTATTTCATCCCAACCTATGCTCTTTTTACCATACTTTATTACGATTTCTTGTACACGCTCCACAAAATAGATGTAATCATCTTTCTCAGTCACATGAGATTCATCACCACCAATATGAATATATGGGCCAGGAGTAAGCTCTACAAGCTCCCTAATCACATCCTCTACAAAAGTGTAGGTGATTTCTTTGTTGGTAGCAAACGTGCTAAAACCTACCTCAATACCCGTGTATATCTCTGCTGGCTCCGGGTTCTTATCAAGAATGTTAAAATCGATTTTGCCTTCAGTCATAGTAGCAAAATCACCATCAGGCAAATTGACACCCGGGTTCAATTCTGCATAGGCTGCCAAGGCGGCGTTCGTATGACCAGGCATATCTATCTCAGGCACTACTGTAATAAATCTGTCTGCTGCATATTTTACAATCTCAGTATAATCTTCTTGGGTGAAAAAACCACCTTCAGTACCCCCAACTTCCGTTTTCCCACCAATCTCAGTTAATTTTGGCCAAGATTTGATTTCAATTCTCCAGCCTTGATCGTCCGATAAATGCAAATGCAGGTAGTTGAATTTCAAACTTCCCATTTGATCAATGTAGTGCTTCACATCTTCTATGCTAATAAAATGTCTCGCCACATCCAGCATTGCGCCTCTATATGAATACTCCGGCTCATCCGCAATCTTTCCATTCGCTATGATCCATCCCACATCTACTTTGGAGGTATTTTCAATCTCTACCGGTAATGCCTTGATAAGTGTCTGTATGCCATAATAAAGTCCTGCTGCGGAAGTCGATGAGATCTTTACATTGTCGCTTGTGATTTCAATGCTATATTTCTCAGTAGCCTCTCCACTAATCAACTCCATAATCAGATCACCACTTTCGGTAGTGACAGGTATATCGTAACCGGTAGCTGGACGTAACTTATCTGTTAGATAATTCCCGACTCTTGTCAAATCTTCACCAGATCCCATCAATTGAATGGAAGAACTTGAGCTTAACTCAAAGACTCCAGATGTGGAAGAAATAGATCTTGGAATTGGAATAATGCCGGCATCCTCAAGTTTAATTGAATTTGGAGCTTGGCATGAACTAATATAAAATGCTGATATTAAAGCAATTGCCCACAGGATATGTTTCATAGAATAGAGGTTTGAGTAAACTTAATCTATTTTTTTAACAATCTTTTCAGGCCAAATTAATTTTATAATAAAACACTTAAACTTGCTAACGTCTAAACTACCTGCGATTTCTATTAGTATTTTACCAATGGGCAGAAGATTGTGACTTGTTTTTAATAATTTCAGATTTCACTTAGTGAGATGCTAATCTGATGAAGAAAATCAATAAAGTTCAACAACCCTCTTTAACATAACTATTAATCTGATGAAAAGTGATGGCTCAAATTCTGGGAAGTCCCGGAGAAAATTTCTCAAAGGCTCTGCATTAGCAGCAGCCGGATTTTACATTGTTCCAAGAAATGTCCTAGGTGGACCAGGTTTTATAGCCCCAAGTGACAAACTCCGTGTAGCTAGTATTGGTGTCGGGGGAATGGGTGGCAGTGACGTACGCGGAATTACCAGAACAGAAAAAGCAGACTTTATCGCACTGTGTGATGTGGATGACACTAGAGCTAAAGCAAGCAGAGAATTGCATCCCAAGGCTAAATACTATAAGGATTTCAGAGAGATGCTGGAAAAGGAAGAAAATAACATTGATGCCGTCACTGTATCAACTCCCGACCACATGCATGCTGTAGCGGCTATGACTGCCATGAAAATGGGCAAACATGTATATGTACAAAAACCTCTTGCTCACGATATCTATGAGGCTAGAATGCTCACCGAAGCAGCAAAAAAATATAAAGTAGTCACCCAAATGGGTAACCAAGGTTCTTCTGGGGATGGCGTTCGCCAAATGGTGGAATGGTATGATGCCGGATTAATAGGTGACGCTACTAAAGTTTATTCTTGGACTGATAGACCTGTTTGGCCACAAGGAATTCAATGGCCAACAGAGCCAGTGACCCCTCCTGCTGATTTGGATTGGGATCTTTGGCTTGGAACAGCCCCTCAAAAAAATTATGTGGGCAATCTCATTCCATTTAACTGGAGAGGTTGGTGGGACTATGGAACGGGAGCACTTGGAGACATGGCATGCCATATAATGGAACCTCCTTTCCGAGTGTTAGGCTTAGGTTATCCAAAATCTGCTGAATGCTCTGTAGGCTCTGTATATGTAGGAGAATTTAAAAGAGGATATTTCCCGGAAAGTTGCCCTCCTTCTTCTCATATCACTTTACGATTTGACAGACCAGGAAAAGAAGATCTAGAATTCCACTGGATGGATGGCGGTATTCAGCCAAATAGACCAGAGGAATTGGCTCCAAACGAGCAAATGGGTGATGGTGGAAACGGCGTAATCATAGAAGGAACAAAAGGCAAAATGATGTGCTCTACCTACGGTAAAAACCCTCAACTACTTCCTACTTCTAAAACTAAAGACGCAAATGTCCCTCAGACGCTATATCGAGTTCCAGGTGGAGATGGTGGTCACTATAATAACTGGGTTGAAGCTTGTATCGCTGGACATGGATCAGAAGAATTCAAAAACTTAAGTTCTCCCTTCTCAATCGCTGGCCCTCTTACCGAATCAGTTTTGATGGGTAATTTGGCTATCAGAAGCTATGATTATAGAACTCCAAAATCAGATAATGCATCACAGTTTGACTATCCTGGACGTGGAATAAAGCTCGTTTGGGATGGACCAGAAATGAAGGTTACTAATTTCGAACCTGCCAATCAATTTGTGAAGCGGGATTATAGAGGCAACTATTCTCTTTAAAAAGAAAACGGCTTTGAAAAATCATTTCAAAGCCGTTTTTTCTTGAAGTCTAAAAAGAATTACCGAACTGTAAGCAAACCGGCGTGTCAAATAAAAAAACCGGGATTGATGACTGAGAATGAATACTTTTTGTTTTTAGACGTTTTATTTTGAGTGTAGGGTTAAGATTGCACTTTACCGCTCTACTTCTAGTTCTACTCTTCTATTTTTTGACCTACCTGCTTCCGTGGAATTGGATGCAGCTGGTCTGGTTCCGCCCCATCCAGATATCCTGAGGCTCTCGAATGAAACTCCTTGCTCAATCAAGAAATCTCTCACGCTTCCTGCTCTTTCTAGAGAAAGTCCTTTATTCAGTCCTGGATCGCCCGCACTGTCGGTATGACCATGGATTCTAAGTTTCAAAGCAGGGTTTTCTAGAAGAAATTCCGCCAATTCTGCCAATGACGCTTTTGTCTCCTCTCCTTCCAATTCAGCTGTTCCTCTTTTGAAATTCACATTATCCAATAAGATAATACTTCCAGATTCTGCTTTCGTCATCAGCACTACTGTCGGCTCAGAAGTCTTTATGTCCCTAAGTAAAATAGTCTTCGGGAAATAACCTTGTGCATTGACCTTTACCTCTCTTACTTGAGAGCTCTGTAGTTCAGAGTACTTTATTAGACCTGTAGCACTTTTTGCAACTATGTTGTTTCCCGCTTTCCAACTGATAGAGAAGGGAACCAATGTTTTGTTTTTGGCATCTACTACAAACCATGAAATAGGACTTTCTTCGTGTTCAACTACTTCTTCTGTCACTTTCACTTCAGGAAAACCAACGGTAGAAGCAGGGAAAATAGGTACAATTGCTACTTTTCTAGCTAGTACTGGATTTGTATTTGGAGCTAAAGGCTCTGGCTCCGAAGCGGTAAATTCCTCAGGCTTAATAAGTGGAACTACAGTTTCGAAAGTCAATAAATCTGCAAAGCCATCACTATTCTGAGTACTTGTCCATACCACTTCTTCATCATTTATAAAAGTGACTGAAACTTCAGATCCTGGAGAGCTCACTTGTTCCCAAATCTCAGGCTTGCTCCAGCTGTCCCAACCTTCTCCCATGTGCTTAGCTATAAAAATATCCTTTCCTTCTGCCCCTTCATGCATATTGGAAGAGAAGTACAATTCACCGGATTTCGCATCATAAAAAGGGCTCATCTCTTGCCCTATAGTATTGACAGCTGAACCAATATTCATTGGAGTTGACCAGTCTATTGGTCCAATTTTATCACTGACATAGATATCTTCATTTCCTTTGGAATCCGATCTTTTTCCTGAAAGAAAAATCACTTTTCCTCCAGATGCCACTCGACCGGTAACTTGCCCAGAAAGCGAATCCAATCCAGTCATAGCTACCTGGCGAAGAAAGTTCCAGTCGGCACCAAATTTGGAATATTGATAAATTCCGAAACGCTCGCCACCGGTGTGATACACAAGCAACGTGAGGTAATCCTCTAGGCCAAGAGAAAAATCATATCCATCTGTACTTAGATCTGATCGATGAACAGCTTCATGCCACTCTCCGGCGTCAGACTTTTTGGTCATCCAGATATCTCCCGGATCTGTAACTCCTCCGATATTGTCAGGGTGAAAAGCTCTCGTAAATAGTAATGTATTGTCTCCAATCCACACCGGATTTATATCGTCTTGCGGACTATTAGCACCAGAAAGCGAAACTACTTTTTGGGCTTGGAGATTAAAAGAAAAGCAAAAAGCAAGTAGCATTACGCCACTTGCTCTATTTAATACATTTTTAAATTTTCTCATAGTTTATTGATCCAGCACAATGGCAAATACCAAAGGTGCTACGATCGTTGCATCAGACTCGATGATAAATTTTGGAGTATTCACTCCTAATTTGCCCCAAGTAATCTTCTCATTTGGCACAGCTCCAGAATAAGAGCCATAAGAGGTGGTCGAGTCAGAGATTTGACAGAAATAACCCCATAGTGGCACATTCTCTCTTTGTAAATCCTGATGCAACATCGGCACCACACATATAGGGAAGTCTCCTGCAATTCCCCCGCCAATTTGGAAAAAACCAATAGTACTTTCATCTGTTGCGGTATTTGTATACCATTCTGCCAGGTACATCATATACTCAATGCCCGTGCGGACAGTATGGACATTTTTCACATCTCCTGAAATCACGTGACTAGCAAACATATTTCCCAAAGTAGAATCTTCCCATCCTGGTACGATAATCGGTATGTTCTTTTTGGCAGCTTCTAACAACCAGCTGTCTTTTGGATCAATCTGATAAGACTCCTCTAACTTGCCAGAAAGTAGGATTTTATAAAAAAACTCATGTGGAAAGAAAGCTTCACCAGCCTGATCAGCTGCCACCCATTCTTTCAAAATAACGTCTTCGATCCTTCTCATCGCTTCCATTTCTGGAATACAGGTGTCAGTCACACGGTTCATGTGGCGTTCTACCAAATCCTGCTCTTGCGCTGGAGTAAGTTCACGATAATTTGGAATACGCTCATAATAATCATGTGCAACCAAATTGAATACATCCTCTTCCAAATTAGCCCCAGTACAGGTGATTATTTGAATCTTATCTTGACGGATCATTTCCGCAAGAGAAATACCCAACTCAGCAGTGGACATGGCACCGGCTAAAGTGACCATCATTTTTCCACCATTATCCAAATGGCTTTTATAACCTTCAGCTGCATCGATCAATGCAGCCGCATTGAAGTGACGGTAATTATGCTTTAAAAATTCAGTGATTTTCATTCTATAAATTTTCGTTAATGCTTCAAAATTACCTAATTTTTCCCCACAAAAAAACCCAGCCTTGGGCTGGGTTTTAATATTTTAAAAAGTGTTTCAGCTTATTTTGCTGTATCTGCTGGAGCAGCAGTGAACGCTTTATTAATTCCTTCAATTACAGACTCAGTAAGGTCGATAGCATCATTTGCATACCATACGGCTCCACCTCTTGTGTAGCTTAGAATCAAGTCAAGGTCATTGCCTTCAGCATAAGTCTTTAGGTATTCCTGAACTTTATCGTAAACCTCAGAGTAAAGTGCAGCTTCGTCAGCGGATAATTCTTGCATCAAATTATCACGATAAGTCATTAAGTTTTGCTCCTTTTTAGACAATTCCTCTTGTTTTGCTCTCTGCTGGTTTACAGTCATGTTACCGCCAGATTGCTGGAAGTTTTGAACTTCTTGCTGAAAACCGCTAGCTCTTCCCTGAAGATCACCTTCAAATTTCTTTCCTTTCTCCGTAAGCTCTTCAGACTTCGTCTTGAAGTAATCATACTTATTAATTACGCTATCCGTGTAAACAAAAGCAACGTTCAAATCACCTTGTTTAACTTCCTTAGAAGTGCTTTCGCCAGTTGAAGTAGATGTTCCAGCATTGTTACAGCCGTATAAAAGCATTGTAGCAAGGCTCAATGCACCGATTAGTTTTAATCCTCTTTTCACTTTGTTGATGTTATTGTTTACAAGGGAGCAAATATAAAGAAAGTATTGATTTTACAAGAATTGACTTGAAGTCAATAGGAAAAATTGAGATTCGATTATCAGAAATAGAGATCTTGAGCCACTCTATAAACCTGCGTATGCGCTTCTACTATCGCAGCTATTTTTGGTGAATACCCACCTCCCATACAGCATACGATTGGCACTTTTAGAGACCTAGCTAGATTTAAGACGCTCGCATCACGGTTTTTCACCCCTTCTATGCTCATCGCCAATCTTCCTAATTTGTCGCTTTCCAAGACATCTACTCCTGCTTGATAAATGATAAAATCAGGCAAAAAGTCTTTCAGAATATTCTCGAGTTGAGATTGAAGAATAGTTAAATAGACTCGATCTCCCGTACCATCTGAAATAGCACAATCCAGATCAGATACTTCTTTGTGCATAGGATAGTTCTTTTCTCCGTGCATACTAAACGTAAATACATCTGGATTATCGGCAAATATCCTTGCGGTTCCATTGCCCTGGTGAACGTCCAAATCTATCACAAGAACTTTCTTAGAAAATTGATTCTCCAGCAAATAATTTGCTGTAACAGCAATGTCATTTAATAAACAAAAGCCTTCACCCTTATCTGCAAAAGCATGATGTGTACCGCCTGCGATATTCATCGCTATTCCATACTTCAAAGCAAATTCTGCGGCTTGAACAGAGCCATTCAAAATAGTTATCTCTCTATTCACCAGTTCTTTGGAAAGCGGAAATCCAGTAGCTCGAACTTCTGATTTAGATAAAGACAAATCCTTGAGCTTTGTCCAATATTCCTGTGTATGCGTATTCAAAATCCACTTTTCATCTATTGGTTTTGGCTCGAAGAAATTCTCCTCCTTTACAATTCCCTCATATAGCAGTTGGCCTGGAAGCAACTCATATTTCTCCATAGGAAACCTATGGTTCTCAGGCAACGGATGCTTATAAATATGTGAATACGCAATCTTTAGCATAAAAAAACGCTTGCGTCAGCAAGCGTCATTGTTGTGTTCTAACTGAAATAAAATCAATCTTCGAAATCTTCTTCTTCAGATTGGAAAGCATACATGGTATCATCAAGCACCAACGTGTCGTCGTTAAACTCCTTAACAAATTTTGAGATAACTGCCTCATCGATAAGATCTACATTCAACCCAGCGTCAACACCGATACCAAAGTCATGGTGAGTATCGACATCTATGAATTCCTGTACTTTAACACTTTCCTCCTCTTCTATCTCCATGATGATCTCGGTGATAAACCAACCAATCTCTTCCTCCTCACTTGTCAATGCCTTCAAGTTGCCATTTTCATCTTCTTCATAGGAAATACTTTTAAAGTTCGGAAATTTCTGAGCGGCTTTATGCTCAGCTAGTTCGTACACTTCGCTAGAATGATGCAATCTGAGGGTGTATAGAGCAGCATCGTAAATTACCTCCTTACCTTGATGCATTCCTATAAAATAGAAATTCACAAACTCGTCAGAGTTTTCTTCTTCGGGAAGAATTTTGAAGGTCTTTTTGAGCTTCCCTAGCTCGTCCTTAAGCTCTTTGATGCGTAATGGGTCAAAACCTGAATTTGAAATTGACATAGGTCAAATATTTAAAGAATATTAGTATAAAGTGATTAGCAGTCCAATAGTACTAAATACTCTAGTAATATGGTATCAAAATCTAGTGGAATTTATTTGAATCCACAAAATCTTAAGAAAGAATTGTTATCAAATTGGTTAATTTTCATCAATATAATAACCTAAGAGTCAATTAGTAACCTTATCATTTAACTTCTCTAAGTGTCAAAGTGTTCAAATTCTAACTTTTCAGACTTTAATGATTTGTTAACACTTTTAAATCGGACGCTAAATAAAAGGACTAAATCTATTCTAATAATTCTTACTCCACCCAGCTACTTCAAAAATCAACACAATAATTACTATTTGATGATCATTTATTTAGGGCTATTCTATCAATCAGAGGGATTCAAACTGTTACCAAAAAGAGAATTAATGACGCTCATCACAATGGCAAACAATACCGCCCACCAAAAACTATCCACTTGAAAACCAGGAATAATCCGGTCGGCCAGCATGATCATCAGTGCATTAATAACTAGTAAAAAAAGTCCCAGCGTCACTACGGTAATCGGCAAAGTCAAAATGATCAAAAGTGGTTTTAGCGTAATGTTGATTAAAATGATCACCGCAGCAAGTATAAAACCTGTTACGATAGTATCTATATGAATCCCAGATAATAAGAATTCTGCTATGAGTACTGCAATCCCACCCAAAAAGATTTTGATTAGAAAGTTCAATGGCTTGTTCGTCTTTTCCATAGAAATAAAATTACTGAATTAGGTTATCTATTCTAAAAAACTCATGAATATCACCACGAAAAATGGAATGGATCAGACATGAAGTTCGTTACTTGAATTACGTTGCCTTATATTTATAAATTAACATAAATCCTACATCGAGTGATAATCATCATTTTCTTCTTGTTGCATTGGTATTTCTCTCTGTTCTGCCAAAGTTTCTTCTTACACAGATATGCTGCCCATCAGATGTTCTACATGAACAAATATTGGGAAAAATTCTTTTACTTTTTCACATGGATGTGGCAAGGTAGTTCTTACCTATCCCCTAGAGCATACGCCATTCTGCACAGAATGCACCACGCATATAGTGACACTCCAAAGGATCCACATAGTCCCCATCATACCGAGAATTTGTTTACGATGATGTGGAAGACAAAAGACATCTACAATGAATACTTTGCTTTCCGGCTTAAGCCAGAGGAAAGGTTCTCCAAAGACATTCCTGATTGGAACAAGTTTGACAAATTTGCTGATACTATGCTCGTAAGAGTAAGCTGGGGATTATTGTACGTAGCGATCTATGTACTTTGCATTTCAGTTTTTGATATGCCTGGCACACATTGGTGGATGTATTTTCTGCTTCCCATTCACTTCCTAATGGGGCCAGTGCATGGCGCTATCGTAAACTGGAGTGGGCACAAATACGGATATGCAAACTTTGACAATAATGACCACTCGAAAAATAGTCTGATGCTTGATGTTTTGATGCTTGGTGAACTGTTCCAAAATAATCACCATAAGCTACCAAATAGACCTAATTTTGCAGTGAAATGGTATGAGTTTGACCCAACCTATCCCATCGTTAAACTACTTCATTTGACACGGATAATTAAATTAAGATCCGCATAACTTTTATGGCCTCAAATGAGGCCATTTCTTATGAAGGTGATAAAAGAATATACGAACGTCACATCTTTAAAGATAAAAAATATTAAAAGTAAAGGTGATTTTTTTTGCAATTGTGAAACTAAACGAATAATTTTCTTACAATTAAAACTTAACACCTTATTTATGAAACCATTAACAAGAGCAGAAGAGGAGATCATGCAAATCCTCTGGGATATCGAACGAGGATTCGTCAAAGACATCCTTACTCCAATGACCGAACCAAAGCCGGCGTATAACACTGTGTCTACGATAGTTAGGATATTGGAGCGCAAGGGATTTGTAAGTCACAAGTCTTACGGAAAGAGTCATGAGTACTTCCCTATCGTATCGAAAGACGAATATCGTTCTTTCATTATTAAGAAAATGCTAGACGGTTATTTCGAAAAATCTTTTGGAAAACTCAGTGATTTTTTCAAAAATGATGAAACATTGTAACTACTCAGGTACTAACTGAGAGATATGAGTAAGGTTCTGCAAGACATTTTGCGACTGTTTGATCAGCGTATCTACTACGGATCTGAGTACACAGAAGTCGTCGCCGCCTCTTATGGA
>Ga0105053_10005412_pt1 | contig 18157 bp, 14 predicted proteins | sample BON01_FD_78093 | JGI IMG/M metagenome (GOLD analysis project Ga0105053, IMG submission 78093) | Freshwater microbial communities from Lake Bonney liftoff mats and glacier meltwater in Antarctica - BON-01 | ecosystem: Environmental > Aquatic > Freshwater > Ice > Glacier meltwater | place: Lake...
CGCATCGCCAGCCATGCCCGCCAACAGCGCATCCGCGCCATCATCCTCCGGAACGTCATCGGGCGCGCCTGCGGCCATCCCAGCTAGCAGTTCATCTGATCCGTCGACCTCAACTTCCTCGTCTGGCGCATCCGTCGCCATGCCGGCAAGCAAAGCATCCGCCCTGTCATCCTCCGGTTCGTCTTCAGGCGCATCCGTCGCCATCCCAGCGAGCAGCGCATTGGCGCCATCGTTTTCCGGCTCATCTTCAGGAACTTCAGCCGCCATTCCAGACAACAATTCATCCGCACCGTCACCCTCCGGCTCATCGACTGGAGCATCGGTCGCCATGCCCGCCAACAGCGCATCCGCACTATCGTCAGCAGGTTCATCATCAGGCACTTCGGCGGCCATGCCCGCCAGCAGTTCATCTGATCCATCGTCTTGCGGCTCATCATCCGGCACATCCGTCGCCATGCCAGCGAGCAACGCTTCCGCACCGTCATCCTCGGGCTCGTTTTCCGGAGCATCGGCGGCCATGCCCGCCAGCAGTTCATCTGATCCATCGTCTTGCGGCTCATCGACTGGAGCATCGGTCGCCATGCCCGCCAACAGCGCATCCGCACTATCGTCAGCGGGTTCATCATCAGGCACTTCGGCGGCCATGCCCGCCAACAGCGCTTCTGACCCATAGTCGTCCGGCTCATCATCCGGCACATCCGTCGCCATGCCAGCGAGCAACGCATCCGCGCTATCGTCTTCCGGCTCATCCTCAGGCGCATCAGCGGCCATCCCGGCAAGCAGTGCATCCGCGCCGTCATCCTTTGGCTCATCATCTGGTTTGTCGGCGGCAATGCTCGACAGGATATCGCCAGTTTTATCAGGCTCAACCATATCGTCCGGCGCGCTCAAAGTGACGGCGTCAAGAACGGCATTTTGCGCATCAACTTCTGCCGCACCCCCGGCGAGGAGCGCGCGAAGTTGTTCGGGGTTGCCGACCAGATTGTCCAACAACGCCTCAGCCCCGACTTTGCCGTCCATATAGGTCATCAGATTGTTCAGATGCTCGCGCGCCTCAAGCAATTTGCGTAGGGGTTCAACCCGGCGGGCAATCGCGGCAGGCGAAAAATCATCCATCCGTTCGAAGGCGATATCCACCGACAGATTGCCCTCGCCCGTCATCGTGTTGGGCACAGCAAATTGCACGCGCGGTTTGATGGCGCGCATGCGCTCATCAAAATTATCAATGTCAATTTCCATAAACTTGCGTTCAGCCACACTGGGCTGGGCAATTTCAGATTTACCAGATAGGTCGCTCATCACGCCCATCACAAAGGGCAATTGCACCTTTTTCTGGGCGCCATAAACCTCAACATCATATTCAATTTGCACACGCGGCGCTCGGTTGCGCGCGATGAACTTTTGACTACCCGCCATTGCGCGCCTCTAATAATTTACGAATAGTGTCCAGCTCAGCTTTGGTTTCGTTTTGGCCATCTGTCACCATTTTTAGAATGCGCTCCAACTCTTTGTCTTGCGCTTCTTCCACAGCCGATTGCATGGTGTTTACCAAAATGCCAATGAACAGGTTCAGCACTGCAAAGGCTGTCATAATGATGAAGGGCACAAACAGCATCCAGGCCCATGGGAATTGGATCATAACCGGGCGCACTATACCCATCGACCAGCTTTCCAGCGTCATGATCTGGAAGAGTGAATAAAGCGATTCACCGATGGAGCCAAACCACTCGGGAAAGGCTTCGCCGTAGAGCATCGTCGTCATCACCGCAAAGATGTAATAAACGATACCGAGCAGAATTATCACTGCACCCATGCCGGGTAGCGCCTCAAGCAACGCCCTGATAACTGAACGCAGTTGCGGCACGACCGACAAAATGCGCATTGCCCGGATAACCCGTAAGGCCCGCAGAACTGATAGGCCAGCCGTTGCTGGAAGTATGGCAATGGCGACAATAACCAGGTCAAATATGTTCCACGCGTTGCGGAAAAACCGCCAACCAAAGGCATATAGTTTAAGCACCATTTCCAGCACAAAAACGATAATCACAGCGTTATCAATAAAGCGGAGCACACCACCCAAATTCTGCCGTACGACATCGGATGTCGAAAGCCCCAGCGTGATCGCATTAAAAACGATCAGCGCCAAAATCCCGTAACGGATTTGCGGGCTGCCAACAAACACTGCGGCGCGTGCACGCAGGCTTCCTTCGGGTGCTGAGGTGATAAACGGCATGGTTTTCCAATCAGCCTTTGGCGGCTTTCGCTTTTTTCTTATAGGCCGCTTCCAATTTACCCGCCAAATCAATGACAGCTTCAGCGGATTTATACAGCGCGTTCGATTTGTCGATGATCAGCTTGGCAGTTTTTGACCCCGTTTCGCCCTTAGTCACCAAAGCCAGCGCAGCAGTATGATCGGCGATCACGGCTTTTGCAGAATTGCCCAAGCGCATCACCTCATTTTTGATGGCCGTGATTGAGGTTTTTGCGTCTTTGGCTTCACTATCAGCAACGCCTGCCTTGAGCGCGCCCCCAAAAGCCTTTTGCATGTCTTGCACTTCTTTAACCTTGCCAAGCGAATTGCTGGTAAAGTCGCGCGTTAAGCCTTTGAAACTCGCAGCACTTAGCTTGATATGTTTGGCAAGCTTATCTGCGGGCGCGTTTTCTTTCTTCATGTCGTCAAGCTCATCTTCCATGGAGAGCAGGAAGTTGCGCATTTCGTCGCCGGCATCTTCAATCAGTGTTTTCAAATCTGCGGCGGCTTTAGGGTCGAGCGCTTTTGATGCACCAGTGAGCGCTTTTTCATTAAACTTCGCTTCTGATGATATATCGGTGCCAAGGTCTTCAATCCGCTCGGCAATTCGCCCTTCAAGCGCCTTTAGCAACGTCACGGCTTTCTTTGTAAAAGCCTTGGTCATCTTCAGTTTGTCTTGGCCATTCTTGGCTTTTTCAATGTAGCCATAATTTTCCATCAGCTGCGTGGCGAACAGCGACAGGTCATAACGGGCAACGACCCGCATTTGCGCCTCAATAGTTTTTTTGTTCCACTTGGCCGAAGTCGGCAAAAAATCCTGTGAAATTGAAATGACTTTCGGCTTTTTATAGCCGATTTCTTTCGCCATCAGCAGGGCCAGCTTCTTTTTATCGAGTTCCGTAAGTGGATCGATGGTGATTTTGACGGGAATAACGTTTTCATTGGCCATAATAATTTTCCAATCTGATAAATATTTCGCAGCTTAGGTTCGGTTCAAAGCGGTCCTAACCCCGGCAGGCAAACCTGCCGGGGATCAGCTTAATCGAAAGTATAGGTAAATTCATTCTCGACGACATCGACCGTTACACCTTTTGCAGGTTCGCCATTCATCATTCGGCGTAAAAACTCGCCAGAGATTTCGGGCAGCATTGTGTTGGTCAAAATCGCATCGATCATACGACCGCCGCTTTCCAGCTCTTGGCAACGATCGACAATGAGTTGGATAACCGCGTCGGTATACTTGAATGGCACGCCATGGCTGCCCTTCACGCGCTTCACAATCCGGTTCAGCTGCAAAACGCTGATTTTCGCAATCATATCGGGTGAAAGCGGGAAATAGGGGATAGTAACGATACGGCCCAGCAGTGCGGCGGGAAACACCTTAAGCAGTGGTTCGCGCAGCGCTTTAGCAATGCCATCGGGTTCTGGCATCAGGTCGGGGTCTTTGCACATATCCATAATGAGTTCGGATCCCACATTCGATGTCAGCAAAATCAGCGTGTTTTTAAAGTCGATCATCCGACCTTCACCGTCCTCCATGATGCCCTTATCAAACACCTGAAAGAAAATTTCATGCACATCCGGATGCGCTTTTTCCACCTCATCAAGCAGCACAACCGAATAGGGTTTGCGCCGCACAGCTTCGGTTAGAATACCGCCTTCACCATAGCCAATATAGCCCGGAGGCGCGCCTTTCAGCGTGGATACCGTATGGCTTTCTTGGAATTCAGACATGTTGATGGTGATGACATTCTGCTCACCACCATACAGCGCCTCAGCCAGCGCCAATGCGGTTTCGGTTTTACCAACGCCCGAAGGCCCGGCCAGCATAAACACACCGATCGGTTTAGACGGATTGTCTAACCCCGCGCGGCTGGTTTGGATGCGCTTGGCAATCATCGCCATGGCATGGTCTTGGCCGATCACGCGCTTGTTCAAATGCTCATCCAACGCCAGCACGGTTGCAATTTCATCCTTCAACATCCGACCAACGGGCACGCCTGTCCAATCACCCACAACGCTGGCAATGGCTTGAGCGTCTACAATGGGCAGGATCAGCGGGCTTTCACCTTGCAAGGCTTCAAGCTCGGCCTGTTTTTCCTTCAACTGGCCCAGCAGTGCCGCGCGGTCTTCATCGCTTAGCGGGCTTGCAGGTGGGGCTTCTTCGGCGTCTGGGGCATCCACAGTGCCACCATCTTCGCGCAGCTTGGCGCGCAAATCGAGGATGATATCCACAATGGTTTTTTCCGCAGCCCAGCGCGCGGTTAGTTCTTCAAGCCGGATCTTTTCTTCTGCAATCAAGCCATCTACGCGCACTCGGCGTTCGGTGACAATATAACCCGCAGTTTCGTCACGCCCGATTATCCCCAACTCGGTTTCAAGTGACGCAATTCGACGCTGGCTATCATCAACCTCAGCCGGAACAGCATGCTGTGAAATCGCAACGCGTGCGCAGGCTGTGTCAATCAGGCTGACTGATTTATCGGGCAATTGGCGCGCCGGAATATAACGGGCCGACAGTTTAACGGCCGCCTCAATCGCCTCATCCAAAACCTGCACCTTGTGGTGCTTTTCCAACATCCCAGCAATGCCGCGCATCATCAGAATGGCTTTTTCTTCGCCAGGCTCTTCAACCTTCACCACCTGAAAACGCCGTGTCAGCGCCGGGTCTTTTTCAATGTGTTTTTTGTATTCAGCCCAAGTCGTCGCGCCAATTGTGCGCAACGTGCCGCGCGCCAGTGCTGGCTTTAGCAGGTTGGCCGCATCGCCCGTGCCTGCCGCTCCACCCGCACCCACCAGTGTATGGGTTTCGTCAATGAACATCACAATCGGGGTGGGCGAGGCTTGGACCTCTTCAATTACCTGTTTCAGGCGGTTCTCAAATTCACCCTTCATGCTGGCCCCGGCTTGCAAAAGGCCAACATCCAGTGCCAATAGCCGTGCGCCTTGCAAGGCGGGCGGCACATCACCACGCGCAATACGCAGCGCAAAGCCTTCAACGACGGCGGTTTTACCAACCCCCGCTTCACCGGTTAAAATCGGGTTATTCTGGCGACGGCGCATCAGCACATCAACCAATTGGCGGATTTCTTCATCACGCCCAACAATCGCATCAATCTCACCATTGCGGGCTTGCTCTGTCATATCAACGCAATAAGCGGCGAGCGCCTCACCCTGCCCCATTGCAGCAGGCGACATAGCACCCGAGGCTTCACCCGGCACCGCACCACCACCGGCTTGCGCGGTATGACGTTCTTCAGGTGACCCATCGACGATATCGCCAAAATCATCCTTTAGCTCTTCAGCCTTGATTTTGCGGAATTCACCCGACATTTGGATCAGAATTTCGCGCAAATCGCGGCGTGACACCATGGCCAGAATCATATGGCCCGAACGGATATTGCCGGCCCCATAGCGCAGGCTGGCATAAAGCCACGCCTCCTCAACCGAATTATGCACATGGTCAGAAATACCAGAAATTGAATTTGCGCCGCGCGGCAACCGGTCCAAAGCTTCGGTCATCTCACGCGCCAAGGCGGCGTGGTTCATATCAAAATGATTGATGATGTGATGCAGGTCGCTATCTTGTAACTGCAGCACCTGATGCACCCAATGGATCAGCTCAATGCTGGGGTTTTGGCGCAATTTGCAAAACACCATCGCGCTTTCAAACGCTTTAAAACAAGGTGAGTTCAGCTTTCCAAACAGCTTAGATTGGTCAATATGTGCCATGGTTCTGGTTGTGCTCCCTAGATATTTTTATTGAACGCTTAAATGCGGGTTTAGATATAGATCGGCCAAATCCCGGTCTTTGGGCGTATTGCCAAGCCAGGTTGTCCAGCCAAGTTGTCCGGTTTGGCCAAGCTTCAGGGGCTCAGCCGCGCCACGTTTGAGGATTAGATTAACATCCCAATCCAATGTGTCTCCCAGATAATTTCGAACCAAAGCGCGTAACCGCTTCAGGCTCGGCCCATCTGGCAATAGGCGTTTGTAATCTTTCAGGTCCAGCGGGCCAATTTCAAAGCGAAATTTCGCATGCCGTGTCCAGACACGTGACCCAAGCGAACAGGTTTGCCCCAGTCGGGACGGGTTGCGCGTATCGCCGAGTTTCCAGGTATCTTGCGTGTCAAGCTCCAGCCAGCAACCAACAAAGGTTTCCAGCTTGGCCGGGGTGCCGAAGTAGCCGGCCACCAGCGCGATGAGGCCTTCCTCATTAGTTGCACCCTGCGCCAAGCGCCCTGCATAGCGCAGTTTGGCCAGGTCGGGCATTTCATCACGGTCACCAAACCCTTTGCCGCGTTGCCCGACCAAGGCTGCAACCATATCCGCAAAGGGATCATCTTCGCCGTGACGATCAAAACTCGCCGCGGGGCTGGCCGAGGCATAGGCCCGATATAACAGGCTTAACATGCGATGATGGAACAGATCGGCAAAGGCCGACATAGTTGGGTCTCGGTGCGAATGGAGGCGGTTGCGGGCATATTCGGTGAGGTGCAGCGGCAAAGGGCCATTGGGGCCGAACAGGCCAAACATAAGCTGCTGTACGGTGCCCGGCGCGCCGCCTTTTTCAGCACGCGGCTTGAACTGCGTAATCGTCGAGGGCGCAAAGGCCATATCCACCCGCTGCTTTAGGCGCACAGGGTCTTGCTTTGGCCGCTTTGACCGGCCCAATCTTGGGCTGTCGGCATAGGCGGCCTCAATCAGGCGCAGCGCCTGAAAGACATGGAATTTCTCAGGATGCTCGGCCAGCGCTGCGACGCGACTCAGAGCACTTGTCGTTTCCCGCTCATCGCTGGCCATCGAGCAATCTCTCCTCGGTCAGGGCTGGTAATTACGGTTTCGGTGAAGGAGTTAACCGCCACATAACGCGCAAAAAACCGTTGCAGCACTGCGCCTAGCAAATAGACGCCTGTGCCCTCATAAAAACTTTCGTCAAATTGTATCTTCACTTCAAGCCCGCGCAAAGCGGTTGAAAGTACGCCATCGGCCATGCGCCGCACAATCGGGCGGGTTTCGAGCTTGGTAATACCTTCAAGTTGCTTGGACAAAGCCTTGTCACCCAGCGGGCCATAGACGCCCAATAATTCGCGCAACGCCGAGGCGGGTTCGCCCCGGTCGGTTTGCGAAATGGACATGTAGTTCAGGCTAAGGTGCGAAATCAGCCGCCAAGCGCTGTCACTTTCAACCGCAAGGCTGGCGCGAGGGCGTGTAATTGGCGTGATGGCCGTCACCTTCTTGACCGGACCGCCATCGGGCAGCGTAAAATCACCGTTTTCGTTCCCACTGCTCAGCAATAGCGGCAGGTCACGGTTTGAACACAGGGCCGTAACGGCAAGTTGGTCAATATCTTCCCCATAGGGGGCCTGATTTTGGTCAACCATATTAATATAGGTATCACTTCCCAAATAGGATGTGCGCGTGCCCTTTAGGCGCTGGCGTTCACTGCGTTGGCGCATGCGGCGGCGCAGCGTGTAATAGGCACTGTGCGATTCGCCTGCGGCTGTAAAATCGGTGGAAGAATAGAACGGCTCAAACGGCACATCGTCTTTGCCTTCGGCGCTAATACCGCGAACGCCGCGCACTTCGTATATTTCAAAATCCATCGGCGCGGTGCGGTCAGGCACGACATGGTAATCCACATCGCGGCCATCAACATGCACGCGGTCGCAACGTTTTTCAAAAAGGTTAATGGCGGGCGAGGCGAAAAGTTCAAAGCTCGCCGGTTCGATTAAGGTTTTTAAGCTGCCGACGGATTGCGACAACAGAATGTAGATATCAACCGAATCTTCTTTACCGGCCTTTGAGATGACTTTTTGCAACCCGCTGATTTCCACAAAGAAAAACCGGTTCGGCAGCGCAAAATATTCTTGTAATAGACGGTAGCCGTCAAAGCTTTGACCAGGGAAAGGCAGCATCGCTTGCTCGGCGTCAAACCCCGTGGCGGCAATGCGGCTCTGCGGGTTAACATAGCTCCAATCGGCGCGCCGGTTCACGGATCGCCCGCCTATGCCAACACCATCATTGGCAAGGTGTTCATAAAGCCGCCAAGGTTGCCACCCGCTGCCTGTCATAAACAGGGTCAGCTTGTCCAAGGGCAGCTTTTCAAGCTTGGCTTGGCCCAAGGCCTTTAGGCGTATCCGCACTGCGGCCTTGGCGTCACGATTGTCGCCCAACCCGGCGGCCACCAATTCGCCGCGGCCATCAATATATTCCGCCTCAGCAATTTCAATTGGCCACAGCCTTACATCATGCGCGGTTTTGAACTGGCAGGCCGTAACATCGCCTGTGCCAAGTGGGCTGCGTAAGGTCGATCCGCGCTTGAGCAAAAAGCCTTCATCCATTCCGCCTTGGGCCGGATCTGGCTTGAATCCTGCCACCATCATAGCCGGTGTCGGTGCTAAATAATGCGGGTAAATAATTTCTAGCAAATGCTGGGTCAGCACGGGGTATTGCAGATCAAGTTCCAGCTGAACGCGGGCTGCCATAAAGGCAAAGCCTTCCATCAACCTCTCAACGTACGGGTCCCGAATTTCAACGCCATCCATGCCAAGACGGGCGGCAATCTTCGGGTAGCTTTCGGCGAATTCTTCGCCCATCTCGCGCATATAGGCGAGTTCTTGTTCGTAATGTTTAAGGAGGCGTGTGTCCATTCTAGGCTTTACTCACCACCATATTGCCCGAAGAGACATCAAGTTCGGTGCGCATGAAAACTTCCATTGGCACCGGCTCAGCCCATAAATCTGCGGCAATGTTAAAAACGATCCGCGATTCTGAGCCGATATCACCGGCTGAAAGATCAACCTGAAGGCTGCCCTTCATTATGCGCGGTTCAAAAGCTTCAATCGCGGCGTGTAGCATACGTTCCAATTCATACGGGCGCGCTTCAACCGCGCGTTTACCCGATACATCGGTGATGCCGTAATTCAGCGTCGATTTGCTCGCATATGGGTAGGTTTCTTCGGGAATGGTTGTTTCTTGGTTAACCGTATTCAACAGCCAACCAAGGTCACGCATCACGATTTCACGCAATTGGCGCATGTCGATCACCATGTCACGCGCGCTCTCTTTTTGCTCACCCGGTTTATCATCGGTAAGACGATCAAGCAGTGAGGGCTGTAGCCGTTCGAGGTCCCCCAGATCAGCCATCTTGCCCCTCGGCAATCTCATCACCGGGAAATTGCTGCGGCACATCAAAAATAATGTCGCGCATATCCATTAGTGCCAAATCACCAGTATCGGTCGCCAGCAACCTTTGGCCTGCACCAATAAAAGTGTTGCCGCCAATATCTTGCCAATCAGTCACTCTGGCCATTTTCACATCATCGCTGTCAGATTTAGGCGCGCCGGGGTAACGCGTGGGCATAAATGCCACGGTCTCACCACCATTGGCCAAAATAATATTGGCTGGGGTCCAAACACGGTCACGCAAATCGGTCGGTTCTTCAAACTGGATCCGCTTAATTGAACTTAGCGGCGCCCAATAATATTTGCCGTTCATCACCAATTCTAAGATGGGCCCAAGGCGGCTATCTGCATCGGCAAGCCATTCAAACTTCTGCCCATTGGCTGTGCCGGAAATGCCTGCTGCTTCTTCAAAGGCTTGGTCGCGCAGCTTAGCCGCCCCAACCCCATCACCACGCGCGGCGGGTTCGAGCGCCTGAATCATCAGCGCGACCCAATTTTCCGGGCGGCCAAACACGAGCGGTGCTTTTTGGCCCGCAAAAATTTTTTCACGCATCATTTCGCAGGCAATCGCCTCGCGATAGGCTTGCACCATAGACAATGTGCCGGGGTCAAGCTCGCCGCAAACTTTCAACTGCGTCAGTGCTTTTTCCCAAGCACCTTGGATGCAATACATTTGGAATATGAAAATGCGCAAACGAGGATCTGCCGGATTTTTTCGAATCTGGTCTGTCAGAGCCGCCATCGTATCGGCGATGCTGCCGGTTTTGATAATGTCTTCCGCAGCCATTCTCGTTCCTTCCAATGCGTAACAGGTCGCGGCAATATTCACGCCGCGTGACTTTTTAAACCTAAAAAGGGCGGCAGAACACAGTCCGCCGCCCTTTTAGATTTACGAAACTGCGTATTTTGCAGTGTTGAGAATGCGGCTCCACTCGGCTTTTTTGGTCTTGCCGGTATCCATCGAGCCGTCAACTTTCTGCGGGATATATTCAACCTTCATCGCGCCATACTGCCAGGTGATGCTTTCTTCACAGATGTCATCACCGTCCGAGCCGGACCATTCAATGTCCTGCGTCATGACGTGTTTGAAGGAAAAGCGCATGAAGATCGCGCCGGATTTGTCAGCAGCACCACCCGAGCGGCGCAGTTCGACCACCAACTCATCAAAGTGGCGACCAACACAAAGCTGCTGGAAGATGCCAGCCGAACCCGAGTCGGTTTTCTTGGTCATGCTGAACTCTTTGAAGGTGGCTTTACCAGCACCACCGCCGCCCGAGCTTGACCCGATGTTGATGACGTTTTCAGCGCCGAATGAGAAACTGATAATCTCCCATGCGCCTTTGTCTTTGTAGCCAGCGTCAAGCGTTTCGCCGGGAACTTTGTCTTTGTCAGCGCTAGCTGTAAAAAATGCAAAACAGTCAAATGCCATGATATCTCTCCTGTGATATGGTCGTATCCGTTAATGTTACGGTTGCTTGGCCCTGGGGGCGAACCCCCAGTAGCCGGTTCATAATCAGCTTTTCTCTGACGGTAGTTTCGATACCAATCGTAGCGAGACTGACAGCCCCTCTAGCTGATAGTGTGGGCGAAGGAAGAACTTCGAAGAGTAATAACCGGGGTTGCCCTCGACCTCTTCGACGACCACTTCAGCAGCGGCCAACGGTCTTTCAGCCTTAACCTCTTCTGACGAAATGTCAGCGTTGAAATCAACATAGTTGTTGATCCATTCTTGCAGCCAGGTCTGCATTGCCTCACGCTCTTTGAACGAGCCAAGTTTGTCGCGCACAATACATTTTAGGTAATGTGCGAAACGGCAGGTGGCAAACAAATAGGGCAGACGCGCGCCAAGGTTGGCGTTGGCAGTCGCATCCGGGTCGTCATATTCGGCAGGTTTATGCAGCGATTGTGCACCGATAAAGGCCGCCATGTCCGAGTTTTTCCGATGAATTAGCGGCATCAAACCATTATTGGCCAATTCGGCCTCACGACGGTCAGAAATCGCAATCTCGGTCGGGCATTTCATATCCACGCCGCCATCATCTGATGGGAAGGTGTGGGTGGGTAGGTTTTCAACAGCGCCGCCGCTTTCAACACCGCGAATACGTGTGCACCAGCCATACATTTTGAACGAACGGGTGATGTTTGTGGCCATGCCATAAGCCGCATTAACCCAGCCATATTTGGCGTGATCTGTGCCGTCTGTATCTTCCTCAAAGGCAAAATCTTCAACCGGGTCGGTTTTCTGTCCGTAGGGCAAGCGGCCCAAAAAGCGTGGCATCGCAAGGCCAACATATTGTGCTTCTTGGCTTTCGCGAAGGCTGCGCCATGCGGCATATTCCGGTGTTTGAAAGATTTTGGTCAGATCGCGCGGATTGGCAAGTTCTGACCAGCTATCCATCTGGAACAATGTCGGCTCAGCCCCGGTTAGGAAGGGGGCATGGGCGGCAGCGGCCACTTTGGACATTTCGCCAAGCAGTTCAACATCTGGTGGGGAGTGGTCGAAATAGTAATCGCCCAGCAAACATCCATAAGGCTCACCACCAAACTGGCCGAATTCCTCTTCGTACATCTTTTTGAACATTGGCGACTGGTCCCAAGCAGTGCCTTTGAACTTCTTCATCGTTTTGGACAAATCCTTTTTGGAAATGTTCATCACGCGAATTTTCAGCATTTCGTCAGTTTCGGTGTTGTTCACCAAATATGACAACCCACGCCAAGCGCTTTCCAGTTTCTGGAAATCACCATGGTGCAGAATTTCATTCACCTGCGCGGTCAGCGTTTTGTCGATTGCGGCAATAATGCTTTCAATCGTTTTCAGCGCGTCATCCGACACCAGAGTCGTATTCGCAAGCGCCTGTTCGGCGAGCGTTTTTACCGCCTGCTCAACCGCTGAACGGGCCGAGTCAGATTTGGGGCGAAATTCTTTTTGCAACAGACCTGCGAATTCTTCGTTCGCAAAGATCGTCTTTGTCGCGCCGCCAGCGGCTTCCTTTTCAGCTTCGGCCATCATTACTCCTCCGCGTCAGTGGGCTTGGGTTTCGGTGTAGATGCCAGTGCCTTCAGCAGCGCCGGGTCCTGGGTGATTTTCGCCATCAGATCTTCAGCGCCCGTTTTCCCATCCATATAGGTCATCAGGTTTGAAAGCTGCGTGCGCGCTTCAAGCAATTTGCGCAAAGGCTCTACCTTGCGGGCAATAGCCGCTGGGGTAAAATCATCCATGCTGTCAAACGTAATATCAACCGGCATATTGCCTTCGCCTGTCAGGGTGTTGGGCACCGAAAAGGCTACGCGTGGCTTCATGGACTTCATGCGATCATCGAAATTGTCGATGTCGATTTCCATAAACTTACGATCCGCAACTGCTGGTAGCGGCTCTTCGGATTTACCCGAAAGGTCTGACATCACGCCCATCACGAATGGCAGCTGCACCTTCTTTTCGGCGCCGTAAACCTCAACATCATACTCAATCTGCACGCGCGGTGCGCGGTTCCTCGCTATGAATTTTTGGCTGCCCGCCATGGTAATGTCTCCTTCCTGCTATGTCGCCACTCTGGGCGTCTTTCTTAATATTCGCCTGAATCAGCGACTCCACTGATCGTAGAAACCTGTTCGACACCACCAGCCGCCATATCGCGCATGATGGTCATAAAGTCTGCTGCCACCAATCGGCGAGCGCGTTGCATCAACAACGGTACCGGGCTTGAAGGCTCATATCGGGCATAATACTCGCATATGCGATCAATCGCACGCACAACATCATCGTTTGATGCAATTGACCCCATTGGACCACCGCCACCAGTAGGTCGCCCACCGCCGCCACCGCCGCCACCGCCACCGCTTGGGGCGTCAGTATCAGCAGAATCACCTTCCGCAGCAGCAGGCGCATCACCACCCAATGCCTTGTTTACAGCGCTCTGCGCTTTGAAAAGCAGTTTATCCAGCGCAGAAAGGTCGGGGCTATCCGTGCCAATACGCGCATCAAGTGTTTTGCCAATTTTCTTCAGCGAATCACGGGCTTTGGTTAGGCCGGCACGGATCGCCGCCATTTTTTCGGGGTCAGTATCGGCAAATGCACCGTTAATAAGCGCGGTTGTCGGCATCTGATCCATATCACTTGACGGTGGGTTTTCACCCTCGGCTACCTGCACATGCCGCAGCCCAAACCGCCCCATCCCACGTGAAAGCGTCAGCGGTGCCCAGCGCACAGCGCGCAGCATTGTGTTTGCACCACCAAGCCCACGAACGGCGTTTACACGCATCGTCGGGTCATCGTCATCATCGGCGTCTAGCATCGGGTGAACATTGTCCCAATATTGGTCCAACACCCGGTCCAGATATTCCATCACCGTACCAAACGCATCAAAACCTTCAGTATGAAGCACAGCTTCGGCAAGAATAACAGCAATACGAATGTCTTTGCTACGCCCAAGCAATTCTAGCGCGCGCTTGCCGACATCGTTGAAATCAACCGCCTCGCCAGCAATAACGGAATCGCCAACCTGTTGTTCGTCTTTTGATTTAGCCAGCGTTTCAAGCTCAACAAAATCCGGATCATATTCCAGATCTTCACCACAAGGGTTATCCCCATCAAATGGTGCGACAAGAGTGTCTAAATCGATATTCAAGCAACCATCCCCCTAGGGAGCAAAATTCGTTCGGCGGAAAACCGCCATTCAATGACATCATCCTATGCAGAAAGTTGCGTCTGGGCAAAGCATTTTATTCAGATATTTCGTCTAGCAATTGTGCAGCAAAGCCTTGAAATGCCGGACTGATGTCCCTACTCCTGAACCCACACCCGCCTTTTACACCGTATAGGCAGAGCAGATCGACAGGTCGACCTTGGCAAGGTAGTCTAGCGACCAGTTAAATAGGAAACGAATATGCGTTGGGCCATAGCACTCATTTCAATTGCAATATTATCAGCCCCTGCGGGCTGGTATGGTGCGCAACTACTGCTGGGCCGCGATACAGCCACGCTAAGCGATGTTGAACTTCTGCGCGATGAAATCCGCACGCTGACGATTGACTTTAATAACCTGCGCCAACAGGTGGAATTGCTTGAGCAGCGCGGCGTGTCCAGCAATGACACGATCACATTCTCAGATACGCCCGCCGCGTCTGATAGCCTGCAAGATGCGTTTGCCCAAATTGTGCTCATTGCTGACCGTCGTGACGTGAACACAGGCATGACCGCCGCCTCACCCAGCTATTTGACCAGTTTGTTTGGCCTGCCTCGCCCGGACCTCAACCAAGACTGCCAAACTATGACCAACCCCGTGCTGGCCAATATGCTGCAAACCGAAGATGTAGGCCCGATCCGCGTGCAAATGCTGGAACCAGCCATTATTTCACTCCGCCAAGTATTTAAGAATGTGGAAATATTTGAGCCTGAACTTTACGCCCGCATCCGCTCGGCGGGTAGCCTTTGCGTGCGACTAATCCGTGGGTCAGAAACATCGGTTTCGACCCATAGTTTCGGCCTTTCAGTTGATCTGAACATTGATGGTATCACCGATACATTGGGCGATGACCGCACCCAGCTTGGTCTGATTCTGCTGTCAGAATTCTTCCAGAAAGAGGGCTGGTATTGGGGCGCTGGCTTTGGCCGCGAAGATTCAATGCATTTTGAAGTATCGCGCGAAAAAGTCGAGCAGTGGCGCCGCCTTGGCCTATTGCCTAACGAAGATGCCGTCGCGGCCATTTTGTCTGGCCAAGCCGCACCTGCGCAATAACTAGCCCATTTCTTTCAGGAAATTCGTGCGGGCAGCGTCATTGTCAATATGCCCAGCAAGGCTTTGGCACAGATCAGCGCGGGAGGTAACTGTTTTGGCCGTGCGGCGCACCAATACCTTGGCGATGGGGCCTAAATGCGGCAGCAAATATTTGGTCATCGCATCGAGCGTCGCCTCGTCCAAACCCAACCCACCTTGGGTTTTCGAGCCGCCCAACATCTCTTTCACCGATTTGCGAAACGCCTCACGTTGTTCGGGCGTTATTTCGGCTGATAAGCGCTCAACAAGCTGGTCGGTTGACGAGGTGCTTGATGAAACTTTACGCATAAGATGTTTGGCGATAGGGCCAATTTGATGCGCCAATAACCGTTCAATCTGCTCCATCGCAGACCGAGGCATCAAGTCTGCCATAGTTTGTGACAACGGGCTTGGCGCTGCCGCCGGGCGGGGCGATGAAACTATGGTGCGCGCCATCGCGCTCATGGCGGCATCATCAACATGGCGCAGCGCGGCATTGATGGCGTTGGAAAAGGCGCGCGCATTTTCAAACCGCGCCGCCGGGTCAACCGCCAAGGCACTGCGGATAATAACATCAAGGCTGGGCGGCAATTCAGGCGCTAAATCAAGCAAGGCCAAGGCTTGGCCCGACATGACCTTTTGGCTCAACTCTCCTAAACCCGCTGCCTGAAACGGTTTGCGCCCGGTCAGCAGTTCAAACATGATAACGCCAGCGGCAAATAAATCGGCGCGCGCATCAACCTGCTTGCCGGCAAATTGTTCTGGCGACATGTAATCCGGCGTGCCGATCATCCCGCCATAGGTCGCACCAAGCGATTCCACCCGAGCCACCCCAAAATCGGCAATTTTTAAGCGGCCATCCGGCAACAGCAGCGCATTGGCAGGTTTCACATCACGGTGGACAATACCCGCACCATGTATGGCCTCAAGCCCGGAAAGCATTTGCACCATAATAGATTGGGTTTCACCCAATGTTGGCAAAGGCGGGCGGCGCAATCGGTCGCCAATCGTTTCGCTTTCGATATACTCCATCACCAAATAGGGCTGATTATCCTGCTCCAGATAATCAAATATCGTTACCAAATTGCCATGTAAAACCCTGCCCGCCGCCCGCGCTTCACGCGCAAACCGCTCCAACCAGGACGCGCGTTCGCTATCGCTCATCAAATGGGCATGCAGGGTTTTGATGGCAACGATACGGTCAATATCCGGGTCATGGCCCTGATAGACCACACCCATGGCACCTTCGCCCAATACCGAATCTACTCGATATTTCCCAACTGATCGCGGTTGTTCCGCAGGCATTTACAAACCCCTAAGCTACGCACGTCGCGCGGCGCGCCTATTCATCCAGTAATTTCATAGCCGAATCGAGCGACCGACGCATGCGGTTGAACGACACAGACAGCGAGGAAATTTCATCCTTACCGGGCTTGATATAGTCAGGCGCCGAGAAATCGCCAAGAGAGACTTGTTCGGCCATTTTGGACATTGTTGTCACAGGTTTGATAACGATCCGTGAAAGCAACAGGTTGATCACGATAATGACAATCGAAAACGCCCCCAACACCGTTGCCACAAGCACGATAATCAACTGCTGTGCGCGTTCATCAGCCACGGTGAGCGGTGCAAAAATAACTTGCGCGCCAATAATCTCGCCCAACTCCCAGCCGAACCCGTTATCGGCGCCATAAAGGTCTAGCATGGCGGCGGGTGCGATAGCCGGGTCGGAATGGCATTCAAGGCAGGATTCTGAGCCGATTTTGAGCGGGAAGGCCACCACATGCACAGCGCCGATGCCATCAACCACCCGCTCAGTTGTAACCGAAGCCAGATTCGGGTTGTCCCGCAAAGCATTGATCAACTCAGCTTCCCATGGCTCGGCCAGGTCATCTGGGTTAGTCGGGTTTAACGCAGCTTCCTTATAGTAGTATTCGGGAAAGCTCAGCTGAAACTGCGCAAAAACCGTTTGCGCCGAAAATGAAGGCACGCGATGTGGCAAAAACAGAATGTCATTATCAGCCGCCAACAATGGGGCCACCCCGGTTGAGGTGTAATACCTTACCGCCAACGCATTTCCGCGAATGATAGCGATTTCATTCTCAATTTCCTGAATCGCGTTATTGCGCGCAGCAACATAGGCAAAATAAGACGCGGTGGTCATCCCAATCAGGCAGGCGATCACCAGAACAAGGTTAAATTTCGTGCGCAAGCGCATTGGCAGCTATCCTATCAAACGGTATCTTATGCCGCTAAGCTGTATTAGAGTTTGAAAAATTTCGCTAGCCCGGAATCCATCCATTTCCGGCAGATCATTTAAGAGTGGAGCCTATATGCCTGCGTTGCGACGACTGACCCTGGTCATTTTAACCTGTTTTTCAGCACTCGCCGCCCAGGCCCAAACCGATGCACCGCGCATTGTGGCCGTTCTCATCAGCAGTGATACCGGCAATGACCGTGCCGCCCGGTTTGAAGCCGCGCTTCAATCCATAAATGCCGAAACCTTGTTGGTAGAGGCGGCAAGTGATGCAGAATTGCGCGCCCTTTTGCAGCGCTTTACGACCGTCGCCTTGGATGCAGATGTTGCCATCGTCTATATTGACGCGCCAATTTTAATGCTGGGTGAACGCGGTTTTGTTGCGACACCCGGGCTATCGCTGCCCCGCGCCTCATCTTTACTAACCCGTGCAGTGCCGCTTTCAGCCTTTGCACGCGCCGCCAATTTGGCAGGCAGCGCCGGTGTTGTCGTGGTTAGTAGCCAAGCATTTGAAGGCACGCTGCCCGCAGGCGCAACCCAAGCCAGCCGCGCACCGGCATCGCGCAGCGGCCTCGCCCCTATCCTTTTCATGCCAGATTCTGAAGCGGATCGTGGCATAGACGCGGCTGCCACCGCCATGAATGCCAGCACAGTTGAACTTGGTGCGGTTTTGGACGCAATGCGCGCAACGGGCGATATATCTATTTCCAA
>Ga0105053_10005420_pt1 | contig 18138 bp, 20 predicted proteins | sample BON01_FD_78093 | JGI IMG/M metagenome (GOLD analysis project Ga0105053, IMG submission 78093) | Freshwater microbial communities from Lake Bonney liftoff mats and glacier meltwater in Antarctica - BON-01 | ecosystem: Environmental > Aquatic > Freshwater > Ice > Glacier meltwater | place: Lake...
GCAGCCATGCCCGCAGGTCGAGTTGTGGTGTGGCCGAATATGTGGCCGATACATCTATCAGCTTGGCGGGTTCAAAATCAGATTGGAATACCCCAAACCGCCCCTCAAACCGCAGGTTGCCAGTGATGTGCACGGCCTCTAGCGCATAGAGGCAATCGCCTTCATTAAAGGTGTCATAAGCGACCAAAACGCCGGCGCGGGTGCTACCTGACAGGTCATAAAATCCATGCAGCGCTATGAGGTTGGTATTGCGAAACTCAAGGCCGGGATCAGACGAGGCTACGTCGCGCGCATGGCCAAACGTGATCTGCACCCCCATGCCATTTCCAAATGTATAGCTGGCATTGGCCAGTGCTTCGGCCTGATCGACCGTAAAGCCGTCACCGTCATTATAGATCTGATATTGCAGATCAATAGTGGCGCCTTCAAACCCTTGGGCGGCCAGCGGCGCAGCCAAAAGGCTAAGCGCCGCGGCAATTTGGATCGATTTGAACATATTATTCCCCCGTTACAATTAACGTACCCAAAGGGAATATTGTGCTTTTGTCACCCTGAATGGGCGCGCATTACCATGCCAAAAAGGTCACGCGGGTCATCGGGGTCGGCGACCATATCTAACTGTTGAAACAGGTCGCGGCCTTTTATTTGGTCACGCACATAGCGCAGGGCGCTAAAATCCTCGATGGCAAAGCCGACGGAATCGAACAAAGTGATCGCGCGGTCTGAACTCCGGCCCGCGATCGCGCCTGTCATGACCTGCCACAGTTCTTTCACGGGGTAGTCATCATCCAATTGCTGAATTTCGCCTTCAACGCGGGTTTGGGGCGGGTATTCGACGTAAATTTCGCTGCGCAGCAAAATATCGCGGTGAAGCTCGGTCTTGCCGGGGCAATCGCCGCCAACAGCGTTAATATGCACACCGCCGCCGACCATATTGTCGGTGAGAATCGTGGCATATTGTTTATCAGCAGTTACGGTGGTGATGATGTCGGCACCCTCAACCGCTGACTGCGCCGATGCGCATTTGGTGACGGTCACGCCGTGGCCGGCAAGGTTGCGGGCACATTTCTCGGTTGCATCGGAATCAAGGTCAAATAGGCGCACATCGGTAATGCCACAGACCGCCTTAAACGCAAGCACCTGAAATTCGCTTTGCGTGCCATTACCAATCACAGCCATAGTTTTGCTACCCTTGGGGGCCAAATATTTGGCAGCAACCGCTGACATGGCGGCGGTGCGCAGCGCTGTCAGAATGGTCATTTCGCTCAGCAAAACTGGATAACCCGTGGCAACATCGGCAAGCAATCCAAAAGCCGTTACAGTTTGCAAGCCTGCCTTGGTATTGCCCGGATGGCCGTTGACATATTTGAACCCATAAACCTCGCCATCGCTGGTTGGCATCAGTTCAATCACCCCCTCCGATGAATGGGCCGCTATGCGAGGCGTTTTGTCAAACAACTCCCAGCGCAAAAAATCGGCCTCAATATAGGCGGCAATTTCCGCCATCATGCGTTCAATGCCAATGGCGTGCACAAGCTTCATCATATTATCGACTGAGACAAAGGGGATCAGGGCTAGTTTGGATGGGGTTGTCATTTTATTCTCTATTTATACGAACGGGTTGGGCGGTCGAGCACGGTACGGCCCATGAGGCTGGCCACAAGGTCAACCAATAGGTTGGCAGTTTTGCCGCGCTCATCCAAAAATGGGTTCAGTTCAACTAGGTCAAGGCTGGTCACAAGCCCGCTGTCATGCAGCATTTCCATAATTAAATGCGCCTCGCGGAATGTGGCGCCGCCGGGCACGGTTGTCCCCACGGCAGGCGCAATGCTTGGGTCCAGAAAATCAACGTCAAAACTAACATGCAGGCGGCCACCGGCGGCTTTTACCTGTTCTAAGAAGGGCGAAAGCAAGGCGGCCATGCCGGTTTCATCAACCCTGCGCATATCGTGCGTGGTGACCCCGGTGGATTTGAGGCCAGCGCGCTCAGCCGGGTCAACGCTGCGCAGCCCAATCATGCAAATGCGTTTCGGGTCTACGGTGCGAGGCAGGGGTGGGTAAAACCCTTCAAACCCCGGTTGGCCAGAAAAATACGCGACGGGCGTGCCGTGCAAATTGCCGCTTGCCGTGGTTTCGAGCAGATGAAAATCAGGATGCGCATCAAGCCAAAGCACGAATAACGGCTTATCGGACGGCACCATTGCCATGCCTGAAACAGAGCCCGCAGAAATTGAATGATCGCCGCCCATAAAAATGGGGAAAACATCGGCGGGGGTAGCTGCTGCCACGGCCTGAATTGATTCGGTCCATGCCGTCACAATCGGCAGAGAATGCACAGCCGGGTTCGGATGCGAGATATCACGCAGGGGGGCAGGGGTTATATTGCCGCAATCAGTTACCGTATGGCCAAGGCTTGCCAGCGTTTCAGCCAGTTGCGCCGTGCGCAGTGACGATGGCCCCATTTCGCAGCCTTTGCGATAGGTTCCATCTTGTAGCGGTGCACCGTGAAGGTGAATTTTCCGGGGCATTTCGGTCTCCTCATATTGGGCTTGGACTGGTGGTCTTCCAATTATGCGACAAATCCAATCTATCAATAAGGATCGATTTTGGCTATAGTTTGCCAAAATGGTAGATATGGATAACCACTATGGACATTGATACCCTTGATGAGCGTATTTTAACCGCGCTGCGCAGGGATGCACGGCAATCTACATCCACACTTGCGGCCAAGCTGGGCGTCGCGCGGGCAACCCTTCGTACGCGCATCGCGCGGCTCGAAGCTGGCGGGCAAATTCTGGGCTATCAGGCGATTTTGCCCAGCGATTTACCCCAAGCGCCGGTGCGCGGTTTGGTGATGGTTGACGTTGAGGGCCGCGCCGCCGACCGTGTTATGGCTGGTTTGTTGGCCCTGCCATCGGTGGCGCAGGTGCATACCACCAATGGCCGGTTTGATATGATTGCCGAGATTTCGACAGGGTCACTTGCGGCATTCGATACGATTCTACACCGGATTCGGCAAATTCCCGGCATCGGCAGCACCGAAACGCATCTACTCTTACAAAGCCGCACCAACCGGCGTGGGGCCGCCCAATAGGCCCACCCGCGACAAATCGCGCCCCTTCATGGCTTGATTTTATCACTCTGCAACCCCCTGCGTCGCAAAGTCCGCTGGACCCATGGGGCCGGGCGGTGTATTCGGGCATAGCCGAGCCTCATTTAGGGGCCAAAATATGTGCAGCCCGCCCCTGCGGGTGCGGTTTGTAGAAGGGGGACTGAAACTTGTCTCACGCAGAAGACACAGGCAATCGCCGCGACTTTTTGTATGTCGCCACGGCTTCGGCCGGGGTCGTCGTAACTGGCGCCGCCGTTTGGCCGCTGGTCAACCAAATGAATGCCAGCGCCGATGTGGCCGCTTTGGCTGCCAAAGACGTTGATGTCAGCGGCATAGAAGTTGGCACGCAGCTTACAACCAAATGGTTGGGCAAGCCGGTATTTATCCGCCGTCGCACGCCAGGCGAGATCACCGCTGCACGCGGAGTTGCGATGAGCGATCTGGTTGACCCCGACGCACGCAATGCGAATGCCGAAAAAGGCGCAAACGCCGAAGACCAGAACCGCACGCTTGATGAAGCAGGCGAATGGCTGGTAATGATAGGTGTTTGCACGCATTTGGGTTGTGTGCCCTTGGGCGATGCTGGCGATTTCAACGGCTGGTTCTGCCCCTGCCACGGCAGCCATTACGACACGGCTGGCCGTATTCGAAAAGGCCCTGCGCCTGAAAATCTTCCCGTTCCGGTCGCGTCCTTCACGTCCGAAACCGTGATTAAACTGGGTTAAGGGAGAGCAAGATGAGCGGCATTCCACACGATCATTACGAACCGAAGTCAGGCTTTGCCAAATGGCTCGATTCGCGTCTGCCAATTGGCGGGCTAATTTATAACACGCTGATGATCCCGACCCCCAAAAACCTAAACTGGATGTGGATCTGGGGCATCGTTTTGGCCTTCTGCCTTGCGCTGCAAATTGTCACCGGCATTGTGCTGGCGATGCATTACATCCCGCATGTTGATATGGCCTTTGCAAGCGTTGAACACATTATGCGCGATGTGCGCGGCGGGCATTTCTTGCGTTATTTGCACGCCAACGGCGCGTCGCTATTCTTCATCGCCGTCTATCTCCATATTTTCCGCGGCCTGTTTTACGGCAGCTACAAAGCCCCGCGTGAAATTACTTGGATCATCGGCATGCTGATCTATCTGGCAATGATGGCCACCGGTTTTCTTGGCTACGTTTTGCCATGGGGCCAAATGTCGTTTTGGGGAGCCACGGTTATTACCGGGTTCTTTGGCGCCATTCCCGGCGTTGGCGAAACGATGCAAGCTTGGCTATTGGGTGGACCAGCGGTTGACCAGCCAACGCTCAACCGCTTCTTCAGCCTGCATTATTTGCTGCCATTCGTGATTGCAGGTTTGGTGATCGTGCATATCTGGGCCTTCCACACCACAGGTAACAACAACCCCACCGGGGTTGAGGTGCGCCGTGGCTCCAAGGATGAAGCCAAGAAAGACACGCTGCCATTCTGGCCCTATTTCGTGATCAAAGACCTGTTTGCGTTGGTTGTCATCCTGGCCATCTTCGCAGCGGTAATCTGGACCACACCAAACTACCTTGGCCACCCCGATAACTACATCGAAGCCAACGCGCTTTCGACACCTACGCATATTGTGCCGGAATGGTATTACTTGCCCTTTTATGCGATTTTGCGCGCATTTACCGCCGATGTGTGGGCTGTGCAATTTGCCAGCCTCATCACGGGGGGCATTGTTACTGCCAAATTCTTTGGTGTTGTTGCAATGTTTGGGGCCATCTTCGTTATGGCACTGGTGCCTTGGCTTGATACGAGCCGCGTACGTTCGGGCCGTTACCGTCCGGCCTTCCGCTGGTGGTTCTACTTGCTGATCCTCGATTTCGTTGTGCTAACTTGGTGCGGCAGTCAGCCCGCCGAAGGTGTGGTCCCGATGATCTCGCTGATCGGGTCAACCTATTGGTTCGGGTATTTCATTGTGATCCTGCCGCTGCTCGGTGTGTTTGAAAAACCACTCACCCCGCCCGCGACAATCGAGGACGATTTCGATGCGCATTATCCGCCTAAGCCGGCTGAATAAGCGATAGAGAGGGATAGAAAGATGATAAAACACACCATCCTGACCGCGCTTATCACTCTGGGCCTAGCCGCACCTGCGGCTATGGCAGCAGAGGGTGGCGAGATCCCCGACACGGCGTTCAGCTTTGAAGGCCCGTTTGGCACCTATGACCAAATGCAACTTCAGCGCGGCTTGCAGGTTTTTACCGAAGTTTGCGCAAGCTGCCATGGGCTACAATATGTAGCCTATCGCACGCTGGCCGATGAAGGTGGCCCGCATCTGCCCGAGGATCAGGTCAAGGCCTATGCGGCCCTGCATGAAACCCCCAACACCGCCAATGACGATGGCGAATTGGGTGAGTTTCGGACCGCAACGCCAAACGACCATTTCGGCCAAAGCAACTTCCCGGGCGCGCCTGATTTGTCGCTAATGGCAAAATCGCGCGCTGGGTTTCACGGCCCTGCAGGTACAGGCATTAACCAGTTGCTGTATGGCATGGGTGGCCCTGAATATATCGTGGCAATCCTGACCGGCTATACCGGTGAAACCAAAGAAGAAGCTGGCGCGATTTTCTACGAAAATACCGCGTTCCCCGGCGGCTGGATCGCCATGTCCCCACCGATAGCCGATGACATCGTTGAATATGCTGATGGGCATTCCGCCGATCTTCACCATGTTTCAGCCGATGTTGCCGCCTTCCTGATGTGGACTGCCGAGCCGCATTTGAATGCGCGCAAGCAGGGCGGCTTTACGGCTTTCATGGTTCTGCTGTTGTTGTCGGTGCTGTTGTATCTGACCAACAAAACACTTTGGGCCAAGGCCAAGCGTAAGGCGTGATCCTAAGCGCAATGCAATATCAAGGGCGGGGATTTCCCCGCCCTTTTTATTTACCCAGATAGGCTGCTAACGCGGGTGGTGGATTGTTCAGTAAATCAGCGGTTTTCTGCGGTGTATGCAGTATTCCATCGGCCACCAGCGCCGTTTGCACCGCGATCCGCATCGCATCATCGGGCTGATGCGTTACCAAAATAGTGGTTAACCTGCGTTCGGCGGCTATTTCGGCCACAAGGTCCAACATCGCGTGGCGCAAACCGGGGCCAAGCGCGGCAAAGGGTTCGTCCAACAGCAACACAGGCCGATCACGCAACAAGGCCCGCGCCAAGGCTGCTCGGCTTCGTTGCCCACCTGATAATGCGCCGGGCATAGCGCGTGCCTTATCCGCCAAGCCAACCCGGGCCAGCGCGGCCATCACCAGTTCACGCACTGCAGGTGTTTTTAGGCGCGGGTCGGGGCCAAGTCCCAAGGCGGTATTGGCCTCAATGCTCAAATGCTCAAACAGATTATGGTCTTGAAACACCAATGACACCGGGCGGCTGGCGGGGGGGCGTGCGGCCATGTCATTCCCACCAAGCAGCAATTGGCCCGCCATAAGCGGTGCAAACCCAGCGATTGCCGCCAGCAAGGTTGATTTGCCCGCACCCGATGGCCCGATCAGCGCGGTGATCTGGCTAGCTTGCAACACAGCATCGGCGCGAATTTCAAATTCACCTGCGCCAATGCGTGCGGCTTTAAATGCGATGTCCATAGCGCGCCCCCAACCTATCAAACATATAAAACAACCCAAGCGTTGCCGATACCAATACCAGCCCCGCCCCGGCCGCCGCATCACTACGATATGCCCCCATCAATCGGTGCATAACCATTGGCAAGGTGCCCCCTTCCGGTGTGGCAAACAGCGTGATCACCCCCAGATCACCCATGGAAAGCGCCACCGCGAGCCCCATACCAAGGCCCAATGGGCGCGCGAGCAGGGGCAGCGTTACAAAGCGCAATCGCGCCGCGCCAACCAGCGCACACATACTGGCCAAGCGTCCATAATCAGCCTCGATCTGGGCCAATGCGGGGATGAACAGGCGCAACAGCAATGGCAATATCAGCACAGCGTTGATGGTTGCGGTTAACGCCATTGCAATATCAGACGGGGCAAAAAACGGGTTGATCAAAATAAACAACCCAGTGCCCAGCACAAAGGGCGAGGCGGCAAGGGCGAGCATAACCCCCGCCTCAATCCATTGCGCAAAGCGCTTATCCAACCGCAAAATAAGCGCAGCCAAAGCCAGCCCGACCAGCACCGCCAATAAGCCTGAGCCGAGGGCCACGATGAGGCTGCGCATCAAAGCTGGCCAAACGCTCGGCGGCATATCGGCAAGCCCAGCCAATCCTCGGATAAGAATGGCCACCATCGGTAGCGCCAGAAATAGGCCTGCAAGCAGCAGCACCGCGCGATCTGCCCAAACAATAATGCGGGGGCGCGGCAATGAAACAGGCTGCAGCGATAGCCCCGCACCAAAGCGAACCGGGCGCACAAGGCGCAGCACTGCCAGCCCAATGGCAAGGCATAGTGCCAATTGCACCAAGGCCAGCCGCGCCGCGCCGCCAAGGTCAAATTCCAGCCGAAGCGCCTGATAAATGGCAAGTTCAACCGTCGTGGCCCGTGGCCCACCACCCAGAATTAGCGCGGCCGCAAAGCTTGTGATGCAAAACAAAAACACCACCAAAAAAGCCCCCGGCAGAGTGGCGCGCAAAATCGGCTTTGTGAAAATGGTCCATTGCCCGCGCCAGCCAAGCCCCAATTGGGCGGCAAGGCGCAGCTGTTCAGGCGGCACCATGGCCCAGCCTTGCAACACCAGCCGCGTGGCCAGCGGGAGGTTAAAAAACACATGCACCAATAAAATGCCCGGCAGCCCGTAAATATCAACCGGCGCGCCTAGGAGTGACGCCAACCAACCTGACCGACCCCAGACGGCCAATAGCCCAAAAATGGCCACAACAACTGGCAGCAAAAATGGCGCACCTAACACGGCAATAGCCACCGCCTTGCCCGGAAAATGGCGGTGCACCAAGGCCCCCGCCAGCGGCACGGCCAGCGCAATGCTTAATAGGGCTGAAAGCGCCGCCTGCATGACAGTAAAGCGCAGCACCGACCAGCCATAGCTGCCCGGCCATTGGCCCGGTTGGGCCAGAAGGGCGGCCAGCGGTGAAAGGCATATAAACCCAACCGCCGCCAGCGCAACCCAGCCTGCTAGCGCGCCAGCGCGGCCAGCCATTCGTCTATCACCGCTTGGCGGTTTTCAGCGATCCATGCGCTGGGCATAAGCATGGCCCGCGCCACAGGTGCTGCAAACCCTTCAGGCAAGGGTGCCGATTGCGCTGCCGGATACATCCAATTGCTTGTCGGAATGATGTCTTGCACGGCTGGGCGCAACAAATGCGCCAAAAACGCCGCCGCAAGTGCGGGCTGGTCGCTGCTGGCCAGTTGCGCGGCCAGTTCAATTTGCATGTAATGCCCCTCGGCAAAAATTGCCGCCGCTTTGGTGTCATCGGCTTCCGCAATCAAATGATAGGCGGGTGACGTGGTATAGCTCAGCACCAAGTCGGCCTCGCCCTCCAAAAACAGCCCGTAGGCCTCAGACCAGCCCGGCGTGACTGTTACTATCTGGTCAGCCAGCCCGGCCCAGAGCTCTGCCGACTGGTCGCCAAAAGCGCCTTTTATCCAATACAGCAGCCCTAGGCCGGGGGTGGATGAGCGCGGGTCTTGGATGATGATTGAATAATCCAACGCATCCAGCATAACAAAGCTGGTTGGCGGGTTCGCCAGGCGGGTGGTATCATAAACGAAGGCGAAATAGCCCCAGTCATAGGGCAAATAGGTGTCATCGGCCCATTCAATTGGCAGCGTAAGGCCCGCAATGTTTTGGCCATGCGGTGCAAATAGGTTGGATTCATTGGCTTGCGGAATCAGGCTGCTATCCAGCCCAACAACCACATCTGCATCGCTGCGCGCGCCTTCAAGGCGCAACCGGCTCAGCACTTCAGCGCCATCGCCTGCCGCAACAAAGGTTAGCGTGCAGGCACATTCAGCCTCAAAGCTGGCCTTAATTGCCGGGCCTGGTCCCCATTCCGAGGCAAAACTATCATAAGTGTAAACGACCAATTCGGGTGTCGTCGTTTGTGCGCTGGCAGCACCTGTTGCAAGAACAAGGGCCGCAGCAAGGGTTAAGCGTGTGTTCATCTCTGCTCTCCATTCGCTGCGACGCAAGGTAGATGGAGAGAATTCCCGCACCTTCCCTACGCCGGTATCATCCGGTTCAGGTTCGACGGGTCCGCGCGGCTGCGCATCTCAGGCCATATGGCCTCCCCGAGGTAAGGCAAAGCATAGCGCCCTGCGCGCCAGACGCAAGGGTGGTTCGGTTTCGGGATTTTAAATCTCGTGCTGTATAGCTGCGAGTTTTTCAACAATAATGCGCGCGTGTTTTTCGACATAGGCCTTATGGCCCGGCCCGTTAATATAGCTGCGAAAGGCAGTGATATCCTGAAAATCAGCGAGCAAGGCAGCATCGTGGTGGTTCGGCCCGCTGCCGATATTGTTACCCAGCGTAAAGGAAAGCACCTGTGGACTTGTCGCGCACCGCTGCACGCCATGCGTCTTTCTGCGCGGTGGTGGCTTCGGCTTTGAAGGTGACTAAAACAATATGGCGAAGCACGTGCAGCCTGCGAATTTAACAAGTTGACGCCGGATAACCTATCAGCGCGGCGATCAGCGAAACAGTACCAAAGCCGCGTGCAGTACGCTATCGTTATCGCAGTCTCGGTTGGCGATTGGCCTGCCCCAAACGTGGCAAAGTGAGTGCTGATTAACTGTACCGCGCAAGGCCCGCTAGGTGCCCTCACCGTCACCATGCAAGCAACACAGGCTTATCTGCCATGACCCGTCATCTTGCTGTTCAAATATTGACAATGAGGTGCCATTGCCCGTGACAGCCCCCTCAGAATACCGAACCAATGCCCAAGCCATGCGTCCTGATTGCGCGGCATTGACCACCACCAATTTCTTTTGTGATGGTTCTGCCGCTCAATCACGGTGCCGCGCTTCAATTTCAGCGCGCCCACGGGCAGGCGGCACATAGGGTGAATGCAGCCCGCCCGTTTCGGTAAACATAGCCGCGCAGGCTTTGGCATCGCAAACGCTATAGGCTTCGGCCATTTCATTCATACAGCGCTGTAATTCGTCATGGATTGTCATATTTAGCTCGCCATATTTTGTTATCCGGGTTCAAATCTAAAATCTCACACGCCAATAATCTGCGCAACCAATGGGAGGGCCGCCATTATGATCACATCAATGCAGTATTTGCATTTGTGCGAAGATCCAGCCGGAATATCGTATTTTCAGGACAATGAAATCTCACTTTCAACGGGCGATTTTGCCCCGCCCGCACCGGCAATGCCCATTTCAGAGCCGATGCCCTGCACAAACCTTTTGTTATTGGTATTGCCCAAAGGCTGGGGCGGGGCGCAGCATCCCAGCCCCTGTCGCCAAATTGCGTTTTGCCTATCAGGCCAATTACAGGTGAGGGCCGGAAATGGCGAAACCCGCACTTTCGGCGCCGGGGCCATTTGGAGGATGGAAGATGTTGCGGGCAGCGGGCACACCACCACCGTTATTGGCGATGAAGATGTGCGCCTTGCCATCACGCAGCTCGTATAAATCGTAATAACAGCACCGATTGGCCCTTGCCCCTTGCCCACACAACGCTAGGTTACGCGCAATCACAAATCGGGACGTTCGTTATGACTAGCACACAAAACCTCGGGCGCGGGGTCTTCCTTGCATTGGTCGGCTTTGCGCTGTTTTCGGGGCATGACGCAGTGATAAAATCACTCGGCGGGGCCTATGCGCCCTTTCAGGTGATCTTGTTTGCGACGCTGTTTTCCTTTGTGCCGGTCAGTGTGTCAATCGTCACCGACCGCGCGGTTGATACATTCCGCCCACACCACCCTTGGCTAATTCTAATCCGCACGATCTGTATGCTCATTGCTGGGGCAGGTGGGTTTTATGCGTTTTCTGTCCTGCCGATGACCGAGGTTTACGCCCTGCTATTCGCCGCGCCATTGCTGGTTACCGTGTTGGCCGTGCCGTTTTTGGGGGAAACCATCCGCCTGCGCCGTGGCATCGCGGTCATTGTTGGGTTTATCGGGGTTTTGGTGGTGCTGCGCCCCGGCACTGCCGAATTTACCCTTGGCCATTTTGCTGCCATTGGTGCGGCCACGGCCAGCGCGTTTTCCAATATCATCGTGCGCAAAATCTCGGGCGATGAACGCTCGGCTGTGATGATTCTGATCCCGATGATTGTAACAATCATTGTTATGGGCGCGCTGATGCCCTTCGTCTATGTGCCCGTTGAAGCGCTTGACCTTGGGGCCTTTGCGGTGATCGGCGTAGTTGGCGTTATCGCGCAATCCTTTATCATTGCCGCCTACCGCGCCGCGCCCGCAGTGCTTATCGCGCCGCTGCAATACTCCCAAATCCTGTGGGCCGTGCTGTTTGGCGCGCTGTTTTTCAGCGAATGGCCCGATATGTGGGTGGGCGTTGGCGCTGGGATCATTATTGCCTCAGGTGTGTTTATTGTATGGCGCGAAAGCCGCCTCAATGTGTCGGCCCGCGCACCTGTTACCGGCTCATCCAACCCGCGGCCTGATAGCGGGCCTAGCATGCACCCCAAAGGCTTGCCGCGCGATTAGCTCTTTGCTCATCCCGCACTGTGCTTTATTGCCAAGGGCAAGGAGAACGCCATGTCGATCAATACATTTGGACATTTGTTTCGCTTCACCACTTGGGGCGAAAGCCATGGGCCAGCGCTTGGCGCAACGGTTGATGGCTGCCCGCCGGGCATTGCGCTAACTGAGGCTGATATTCAGCCCTGGATGGATGCCCGCAAACCGGGGCAAAACAAATATACCACCCAACGGCGCGAGGCAGATGCGGTGCGTATACTGTCAGGTGTGTATGAAGGGCGGACGACCGGCACGCCGATACAATTGATGATCGAAAACACCGACCAACGCTCCAAGGACTATGGCGATATCGCCGAGAAATTCCGCCCCGGCCATGCTGATTACACCTATTACATGAAATACGGCAACCGCGACCCGCGCGGTGGCGGGCGGTCCTCGGCGCGTGAAACAGCGGCGCGCGTGGCGGCGGGGGCTGTGGCGCGGGCGGCATTGGCCAGCTTACTGCCGGGCCTAAAAATTACCGGCTATATGGTGCAAATGGGCGGCCATAAAGTTGACCGCGCGCGGCTGGATTTGGCCGAAATTCCCAATAACCCTTTTTGGTGCCCGGATGCCGTGACCGCTGCGGCTTGGGCGTCGGAACTTGACGCGCTGCGCAAATCTGGGTCTTCCGTCGGCGCGGTGGTCGAGGTGATAGCAAGCGGCGTGCCTGCTGGGCTTGGCGCGCCGATCTATGCCAAGTTGGATACGGACATCGCCGCCGCCATGATGTCAATCAACGCGGTCAAAGGCGTTGAAATCGGTGCAGGCATGGATGCCGCCACCCTAACGGGCGAAGAAAACGCCGATGAAATGACCATGGGCCCCAATGGCCCGGAATTTTCGGCCAACCATGCGGGTGGTATTCTGGGCGGCATTTCCTCTGGCCAAGATGTTGTTTGCCGCTTTGCTGTCAAGCCCACATCCTCCATCCTGACACCCCGTGCCACAATCACTAAATCAGGCGAGGCGACCAGCATCATCACCAAAGGTCGCCACGACCCCTGCGTCGGCATCCGCGCCGTTCCCGTTGGCGAGGCCATGATGGCCTGTGTCCTGCTTGACCATGTTTTGCTACACCGTGGCCAAGTCGGCGAAAACCAAGGCCGGATCGGCTAAGTGGCCCCAACCCTTCGCGGCCCGCTTTTGATGGTGCTAGCCATGGCCGGTTTTGCCATTGAAGATATGCTGATCAAGAAGCTGACGATTGATCTGCCCGTTGGGCAGGTTCTTATGCTGTTCGGCTTGGGCGGAATGTTAGCTTTTGCGCTTATCGCCCGGCTTCGTGGCCACACGCTGCGCAACCCCGCCGCCACCTCACGCCCCATGCTCATCCGCGCGGTATGTGAGGTGACGGGGCGGCTTGGCTACACATTCGCCATCGCGCTTACACCGCTCTCTACCGCCTCGGCCATATTGCAAGCCACGCCTTTGGTGGTTGCCGCCGGTGCCGTTGTGTTTTTTGGTGAAACTGTAGGCCCGCGTCGGTGGAGCGCGATAGCCATGGGTTTTGTGGGCGTGTTGCTCATCTTGCGCCCCGGGCTTGATGGCTTCACCCCGACCTCACTATTTGCCGTGGTTGGCATGCTCGGCTTTGCCGGGCGTGATCTGGCCACGCGCGCCGCACCGGTGAGCATGCCCAATGCGTTGCTTGGGGTTTATGGCTTTATGATGCTGATCATCGCGGGGGCCATCGCGCTCAGTTATAGCGGTGGGGCATCGCTGCCAAGCCCGCAACATTGGGGCTGGTTAGGGCTTGCCACTTGGTTTGGCGTGCTGGCCTATAGCGCACTGACCGGGGCAATGCGCACTGGTGAAATCGCCGTGGTGGCCCCATTTCGGTATACAAGGCTCGTCTTTGCTATGGTGTTGGGCGTCACGGTGTTTTCTGAAACGCCCGACGCCCTTACATTGATTGGCAGCGCCATTATTGTGGGCAGCGGGCTATATACGATTTTTCGCAGCCAACGGCGCAATGCCGCAATGCGGCGCGCGTGATCGGGCTGTATTAACCCGCCCGCAACGCGCCGCCACCGATACGCTAACGGCTAAAGCGCGCCACCAGTTCAACATGGCCGGTCCAGCGGAACTGGTCCACGACCTGCACCCAATCAAGCGAGAACCCCGCATCACAGAGCGTTTTGGCATCCCGCGCAAAGGTAATCGGGTTGCACGACACCGCCGCAATCACCTTCACCGCCGATTGTGCAAGCTCCATCATTTGGGCGGCTGCACCAGCGCGCGGCGGGTCAATGACCACGGCATCAAAATTCTTCATCTCATGGGCCAGCATTGGGCGGCGGAACAAATCGCGCGCCACGCTGTCTACCTTGTGCAGGCCAGCCGCCTCGCGCCAACCCCGGTCCATGGCGGCCACCATGGCGGCCTCACCTTCAACCGCCAAAACCTCGGCGCGTTCGGCCAAGGGCAGGGCAAAGGTGCCGCAGCCTGCAAATAGGTCGGCCACCCGTTTTGCCGGGCCAACGGCATCAACCACGGCTGCCAGCAGCGCGGCCTCACCCTCGGCAGTCGCTTGCAAAAACCCACCCGGCGGCGGGGCCACCAATGCGCGGCCAAACCGCTGCACCGGGCGGCGGCGCAGGGCGATCTGGTCTTCATCCCAAGTCAGCCGCGCAAGGTCATGCGCTTCGGCCAAACCGGCCAAGGTGCCGCGCAGCACAATATCAAGCGGTTTGCCGCCACTGACAGCCACATCCAAACCTTCAAGCGAGTCTGTAACCGTTAGCCGCAGCACGCCATTGCGGCTGCCCCCGGCCCGTAGAATTGCCGCCAATGCCGGGCGGGCCGCCATCAGCGCTGGGCGCAGAATATGGCACTCGGCCAAATCAACCAGCACCTCACTGCCACTTTCAAAAAAGCCAATCTGTTCGGTTTTGCGTGTCCGCCGTCCGGTAAATGTGGCTCGCCTGCGGCTGCGTTCAGGCGACGAAACAGCCGGGCGGAACATGGCATCCAACCCCTGCGCCGCCAGCGCGCGCACCACAACATCTTGCTTCCAGCTTGCCAAAAATGCATCGCTGGCATGCTGCAGGCTGCACCCACCGCAGCGCCCAAAATGCCGACAGACCGGCTTTACCCGAAATTCCGAGGCGCCGAGAACCTCAATATGCGTCAGACGTGACCCGTCGGGCTGGCCCTGCACATTTTCGCCGGGCAATGTGTAGGGCGCGTAAATCGCACCGCTCAGCGATGAGATAATCCCATCGCCCTCCATCCCCAACCTTTCGACCGTAAATTTTTCCATAGCGCCTGATAGCGATTGGTGCGCGCACTAGCCAGCGGGATTCGAAATGAATCGTTTCGCCAACGCAGCCTAATAACTATCGCCAATAGTAGTTAGATCAATAACAGAAACAAAAAGGAAACAATATGCCAACCAACCCCATACCCATCGCCGCTGGCACCCGCATAGGCCATGTTCACCTTAAGGTCGCCGATCTTGACCGTGCATTGGGTTTCTATTGCGGCGTGCTGGGGTTTGAACTGGTGCAGCGTTACGGCACGGGCGCGGCCTTTATATCGGCGGGTGGCTACCACCACCATATCGGACTGAACACATGGGAAAGCCTTGGCGGCACGCCGCCCCCACCCGGGCATACCGGCCTTTATCATACAGCAATATTGTACCCCACCCGCGCTGAGCTTGGTAACGCATTGCGCCGGGTGCTGGATGCGGGGCTGGCGCTAACGGGTTCAGCCGATCATGGCGTTTCTGAGGCGCTGTATATGGATGACCCTGATGGCAATGGCGTGGAGCTTTATTGGGACCGTAACAAAGCGGACTGGCCGCACGATTCGGATGGTAACTTGCAAATGGTCAATACCCGGCTCAATCTTGCGGCGCTTTTGGCAACAAGCTAGTCGTTCGCGGCTTGCACCGGGTTGCGTTGGCGCGCTAAGAACAGCGCATTAGACGGTGCCCCGCCCGGGGCTGAAAGCGCGTTTCGTGGCGGCTGACCCAATTGGGGGCCAAGGCGAAAACTGTCAAGCGGGGGCATGCCTCCGGCTTTCCTTTTCGGGCGGCACCTGCCCATAAAAGGATACGGATATGAAAACCCTCGCCGCGTTTATCACCCTGACTGCAACTGCCGCCGCCGCGCATCCAGGCCATGGCAGCCTGCTTGGCCAGACCACCGAACATGCCCTGATCGCGGCGCTTATTGGCGCAGTCATTGTGGCAGCCGTTGTCATCGCCCGCCGTTTTGCCCGTAACAACGGAAACAACTAATGGCTAAGTTTGGCGTCATGGTTTGTGGGCATGGCTCACGCTCGCAAGCGGCTGTAGATGAATTCAAGGTGTTGGCGGACCGGCTAACACCCCATTTTCCTGATTGGCCAGTCGATTACGGTTATTTGGAATTTGCCAACCCTGTAATGCGTGACGGGTTAGATGCCCTGCGCGCCAAGGGTTGTGACCATATTTTGGCTGTGCCGGGCATGCTATTTGCCGCGATGCACGCCAAAAATGACATTCCGACCGTGCTCAATACCTATGCCGCCAAGCATAACATCAAAATTTCCTACGGTCGGGAATTGGGCGTTGACCCTAAGATGATTTCTGCCGCCGCTGCGCGGGTGAATGAGGCCGTGGACGCCGCTAATGCGAAAAACCCCGTGGCGCTTGAAGATACCTGCCTTGTCGTCATCGGGCGCGGTGCATCCGACCCGGATGCCAATTCCAATGTGTCCAAAGTGGCGCGGTTGTTGCAAGAAGGCATGGGCTTTGGTTGGGTCGAGGTTGGCTATTCCGGCGTCACCTTCCCCTTGGTTGAGCCTTGCCTGAACCATGCGGTAAAACTCGGCTACAAACGGATCGTCGTGTTTCCCTATTTCCTGTTCACCGGTGTTCTGATTGACCGGATTTATGGGTTCACCGACGAGGTGGCGGCCGCCAATCCCGGCACTGAATTCATCAAAGCCCCCTATCTGAATGACCACCCCAAGGTGATTGAAACCTTTGCAGAGCGGGTGCGCGAAATTCTGGATGGTGAAAACCTGATGAACTGTGCCATGTGCAAATATCGCGCGCAGGTGTTGGGGTTTGAGGCCGAGGTGGGCATGGTCCAAGAAAGCCATCACCACCATGTTGAGGGCCAAGGCGCATCCGCGCCCGGCGCGACGGTGGAAAATTGCGACTTGTGCGAGACGTTTTGCACCGGGGCCTGCCGTTTGGATATGGACCATGGGCATGGGCATAGCCACGACGATGATCATGATCATGAACACGGGCATAGTCACGATCACGATCACGATCACGATCACGCACATGACCATAGCCACAGCCATGATCACCACCAACACGATCATGTTCACCCACCCTATCCCCAAGCCAAGCACCCGCATGGCCCGGAAAGTGTGCGCAAACGGCTGAAATGATGGAGTATATCCGCGACCCTGCTGCAATTTACGCTGCCAGTTTCGCGACTGTGCGCATTGAGGCTGACCTGTCAGCCTTGCCCGCCGACCTTGGCGATTTGGCCGTGCGGCTGATCCATGCCTGCGGCATGACAGACTTGCCCGCAGATCTGCGCGCCACTGCTGATCTGGCGACAGCTGGCCATGCCGCCATGGCAGCGGGCGCGCCCATCTTGTGTGATTGTGAAATGGTTGCCAGCGGCATTATCCGGCGTAATCTGCTGGGCAATGAGGTGATCTGCACGCTGAACAACCCGGCCACACCCGGCCTTGCCGAAACCCTAAAAACCACCCGCAGCGCCGCCGCGGTGGAGTTGTGGCGTCCGCATATCGAAGGCGCGCTTGTCGTCATCGGCAATGCGCCAACCACGCTTTTCCACCTGCTAGAGCGCCTTGACGACGGCTGGCCCAAGCCCGCGGCCATCCTTGGCTTTCCTGTTGGCTTTGTGGGCGCTGCCGAAAGCAAGGCTGAACTGGCCAGCAACCCGCGCGGCGTGCCATTTATCACGCTGCTCGGTCGCCGTGGCGGCTCTGCCATCGCTGCTGCTGGCTTAAACGCACTGGCAATCGGAGCGAAAGAATGACCCCTTGGCTGCACATCGTTGGCATTGGCGAAGACGGGCTGAACGGCCTGACCCCAACCGCTCGCACCGTAGTGGATGCGGCCGAGGTTATCGTTGGTGGTGACCGCCACCACAGCCTAACCCCCGGCAATTCAGCGCAGCGCATCGCTTGGCCCTCGCCATTTGATGCGCTGATAGACCAACTGACCGCGTTGAAAGCGCGTCGTGTGGTCATCCTCGTCACTGGTGATCCGCTGTGGTTTTCCGTCGGTGCGCGCATTGGCCGCGCAATTCCGCCAGCCGAAATTGTCTATTACCCGCAGGTGTCCGCCTTCCAGCTTGCCGCCGCGCGCATGGGCTGGTCAATGGCCGACCTTGAA